>Ga0316221_1001594_pt1 | contig 23132 bp, 17 predicted proteins | sample TBH18007metaG_FD_206003 | JGI IMG/M metagenome (GOLD analysis project Ga0316221, IMG submission 206003) | Freshwater microbial communities from Trout Bog Lake, Wisconsin, USA - TBH18007 | ecosystem: Environmental > Aquatic > Freshwater > Lake > Hypolimnion/Profundal zone | place: USA: Wisconsin... | reverse complement strand
TTGGGTAAGATGTATGTATGTCATTTCGGGCAACTTTGACTTGGAGGTCTGGGAGGCCGGATGCTACTGCATCTTCCCACCCATGACCATTTATCTTCAGTTGCACTTCATGTTTGAACTCGCGAATGATAAAAGCGACGCGCGCAGACATCACAACCGGCAGTTAATTAACCTGCTGATTTACCTGATGGCGATGGAATTCAGTATTTTGGCACTGGTCGATCTGACCGTGACACTGCATCCCAAAACCTGGGACGGAGTGGTGTTTTTGATTGATTCCACCTTTGGCTTTCGCCCCGGCATTCTGGTAGCAATTCAGGTTGCACAACTGCCCATGCTGAAATCCCTGCTCGATTTTGTTTATGCCTTTTCACCGGTGACCATCCTGTTTTTATTCGGTTTGCAACTCAGAAAAAAACACCTGCCACCGGCAAATGCACTGCTGGTGTGGGCTACGGCTGGCATCATCAGTGTGCTGGCTTATCACGTCTGCCCCATCGCGGGACCTGTACATTTATTTGGAGGCGATGTATTTCCGGATCACATCGGGCCGCTCAATACGATTGCAACTTATCCGGACTTTGTCGAACCGGCCTATCGCAATGGCTTCCCGTCCATGCATTTCGGCATCGCCCTGATGTTGCTGTTTACCACCCGCTACCAGAAGTCTCGATCAGTCAGAATTTTTTATTTTCTTCTCGCAGTCCTGCTGTTCTTTGCCACGCTGGCCAACGGTGAACATTATTTGATCGATCTGGTGGTTTCATTTCCGTTTGTTGTCGCAATCCAGTGTTACTGCACTCACGTTGATACCTCCGGACAGCGGTTGCGCATGCAGGCGATCGCTGCCGGAATTGTGATCTGGCTGCTCTGGGTGTTGCTGGTCAGATTCGGTTTGCAGGTATTTCTGCACCTGCCCGGCTTTACCTGGGTTTTGTCCGCACTGACTGTTACCACAAGTCTGGTCCTGTATCGCAGGATCTGGCCACATGAAATGTGGGGCAGCACTACGGAGCCGGTACAGTCCGGCAATCCTGCAGCGCCAGCGCCCTTGAGATTAAATATTCCCGCCATGTTTTTTATATCAGGCGTCGCCGGCCTGTTGTACGGGGTTGTCGTTTTCAAACAATTGGCGCTGACATTTGGTGGTCCGGCGACATCAACGTATACCGTGCTGGCCGTATGCATGGGCTTCATGGCGCTTGGTTCCTGGCTGGCAAGCGTATGGATCAACCGGACCCGCAGGAGTGGATTGATTGTCTATGCCGCCTGTGAACTCATTATCGGTGTGTACTGCCTGATGACGCCATGTCTGTTCTCGCCGGTCAAAAACCTGTATATCGCTCTGGCACAGGGAATCGATCCGAATGCAACGAATCTGATTGGATTTCGTATGGCATGCAGCGCTCTGGTTTTGATGGTACCTGCCCTATTGACGGGAATGACTCTGCCGGTCATGGTTTCAGAGCTGCAATGTAAAGGGCACGGTCTTGGACAGTCGATTTCAAAACTGCTTAGCGCCAATACGCTCGGAGCGGCAACTGGCGTGCTGCTTTCAGGCTATGTCATTCTGCCCTGTCTGGGTAGTTCCAAAAGTATTGCGTTGAGTGCGGCAGGCAGTTTTCTGGTCGCGTTTTTTGCCATCAAATTGAACAGCCAAATCGAATCGGTAACGGTTGCGCCGGAACACAGCGACGCCGCGGGGATTGCGCCGCTCAGCACCACGATTTCACGGATTTGTTTCCTGAGTCTGTTCGTAACGGGTTGTGTGACAATGCTCATCGCAGTCAATGACACACAACTGTTGGGTCTCGTTGCCGGCAATTCTATGTATTCGATTTCGCTGATGCTGTTCACTGCATTGCTTGGGCTGGGTGCAGGGGCGCTGGCTGCAAACTCTATTTTGTCCAAACGATTGGACAATCGACTGCTTCTGGCCTTGTTACTATTTGCGCTGGCAAGCGTACTGCTCATGGACGCATTCCTGTGGGACGGTCTGCCGGCAATCTTTGCAGACTACGGCTTTTCCAAAATGACACTGGAGTTCAGCGCCCGGGAATCGATCCGGGCCATCACATGCGGGCTGATGATGTTCCCTCCTGCCATTCTGCTCGGCGCATGCTGTCCGATAACTCTGGAACTGGCACTGGCCGGTACCGGAAAGGCAAACCGCCTCAGATTGCTGAGTGGCGCAATTGGCATCAATGCCTTAGGCAGCATGGCCGGAACTTTAACTGGCGTTTTTTTGCTGATCCCGGCACTGGGCACGTTAACAACCATCTGGATCAGCGCCGCACTGTGTCTGTTATCCGGATTGCTGATCCTCTTTGCGGCCAGACTGATCAGGCATCCTGCCGCACTTGCTCTTGTGGTCATGGTGGCAGTGTTATTCAGTGTGCAGCCGACCGGCTTTGATTACACCAGGCTGGCATCGGGTTCCCACATGTATTTTTCCTACCGTGACTACGGGACAGTTATCGATCACGCTGAAAGTATTGATGCTGGATTAATAACCGTAAGCATGAGCCAAAACAAAGAAACCGTCCCGATAAAAACTCTGCTAACCAATGGTCAATTTCAGGGCAATGACCGGCGCAGCGAATTGCTGGTGCAGCTCGGTTTTGCAGTCGTACCATTGTTGCATACGGTCGCGCGCGACAATGCACTGGTGATCGGCTATGGAAACGGCGTCAGTGCGCGCGCCGTCAAGGAAGCGGGATTCAGCCAACTGGATATTGTCGAGTTGAGTCGCGACGTGATCACCCTTGCAAACCGGCACTTCGGCGACATCAATAAAAATATCTCGACTCAACCGGGCGTAACAACCACCATCACCGATGACAGAAATTATTTGCTGCTTCAAAACAAAAAATACGATCTGATCAGCCTGGAAATGACATCGATCGGGATTGCCGAAACCGCGTCACTGTACCACCAGGAATTCTATCAACTGGCAGCCGGCAGATTGTCCGAACATGGAGTACTCCAACAGTGGATACAGCTTCACCATATGTCACCGGTCGACCTGGCCTGCATATTAAGCACGGTGCGCAGCGTTTTTCCGGCAGTGCATCTGTACAACGTCGGTGGCCAGGGCGTTATCATTGCAGAAAAAACGCCCGACAAAATAGCGCCGCAAGCCGCCATCGACCTGATGCAGTCCAAACCCGGATTCATGAACATGGTTAAAGAAGTCAATCTCGATCCGGCCAGCATCAGGAAAGGATTGATTCTATCTCCCGGCGACACAGATCGTTTGATCAAGGGTTTTGCCGGCAGCCGTGAATTTGTCATTTCAAATGATGACAATCTGTTTCTGGAGTATTCAACGCCCAAAGGAAATGCTCTGGATGCAGAGAAATCGATGAACCAGTTACTGGGATTCCTGCGGCTTTTTTCTTCACAAAAATAACCGGATTGGCGTGTAACTACTCCGTGACCAGAGCCAGCGCTTCGAGCAGCAATTCGGGCTGACCCAACGCCAGTTTTTTTGAATCGGAAAGTCGTTGCCGAAACGATCTGGCGCCGGCCATTCCGGCCATCAGGCCCAGCATATGCCGCGTGATGCTGTTGAGTTTAAGCCCCTGCTGTCCATGCAGAGCCAACTGCGTTCTCATATAAGGAATCATCGTTTCCAGAATTTCACGGCGGGATTTGACCAGCGTCGAATCCCGGTAAAAATGCGCATCAAATTCCGCCATCAGGTAAGGATGATGATAGGCTTCCCGTCCCAGCATGACACCATCCACATGCTGCAGATGCAGATCAATTTCAGCCACAGTCTTGACGCCACCATTGAGAATAATTTCCAGATCCGGAAAGTCGCGTTTGAGCTGATACGCGAATTCATATTTAAGCGGTGGAATTTCACGGTTTTCCTTGGGGCTGAGTCCCTTCAGAATCGCGTTCCTGGCATGCACGATAAAGGTACTGCATCCGGCAGCGGCAACGGTGCCGACAAAGTCACGCATGAAATCATAGGAATCGCTGTCATTGATGCCGATGCGGTGTTTGACGGTGACATCAATACTGACTGCATCGCGCATGGCTTTGACACAATCTGCGACCAGTTGCGGCTCGGCCATCAGGCAGGCACCGAAGGCACCACGCTGGACCCGCTCGGAAGGACAGCCGCAGTTCAGGTTAATTTCATCGTAGCCCCACTGCGCACCGAGTTTTGCGCACTTTGCCAGATCTTCCGGTTCGCTGCCGCCCAGTTGCAGTGCGATCGGGTGCTCGATGTCATCAAAATCCAGATGACGTGCCACATCACCATGCAGCAAGGCACCGCTGGTGACCATTTCGGTGTACAGCCAGGTATGCCTGGTAATGTGGCGGTGAAACTGGCGGCAATGCCGGTCAGTCCAGTCCATCATCGGGGCTACACTAACTGTGCGCCGGGGCAAGATTTTGTTTTTCTCTATGACTGGCTTCATTTTCGCCCTGTTGAACCTTATATAAACTTAACTAAACTTATGCTATCTTACAGACTAATTCCGGATTTATTCCGGATTTTTTCAGACTCGGGCATATATGGCACATATCACTTTCAAAAAAACCGCGTGGGTTGCTGAAGTAAGACGCAAAGGGCATAAGTCTATCAGCAAATCATTTTCGACCAAAGGCAGGGCTTTAGAGTGGGCGCGTGAAGTGGAAGGCCAGATTGACAAAGCCAGCTTTAAGGACGCTAGGGGGCTATCAAGCTTGACACTGAACGACCTGATTGAAAAGTACGAACTGGAAATTGGCGCAATCAAGCCGTTTGGCAGGAACAAAGCTGATGTTCTGAAGAAATGGAGGGCAACACACGGGGCGAGGTCGATGGCTGAAATTACAGATTCGGTTTTAATTGACCATGTGAAGCAACGCGCCAAAACCGTTTCAGGCGTTACCATCGCCGTTGAACTTACTTATCTGGGACAAATTCTAAAAACGGCAAAAGAACTTTGGCGCATGCCTACCGACCCCTCAGTTGTGTCAACAGCGCGTTCAAGTTTGCAATACATGGGATTGTCACCAAAAAGCAAGCGACGCGACAGAAGGCCAACAGAGCAGGAACTAAAGGACATTGGCAACCATTTCACAAAGAAGGCGCGCCAGAAAGTACCGATGGTCGATTTGATTCAGTTTGCCGTTGACACAGCAATGCGCGCAGGCGAAATCACCGGCCTATTGTGGGAAGACGTGAACCACGAAGACAAAACGATTGTAATCCGGGATAGGAAAGACCCGCAGAAAAAAATAGGGAACAATCAGACTGTGCCGCTACTCGGTCAGTCATACGAGATAATCAAGCGTCAAAAACAAAAGGACAAAGAGCCGCGCATTTTCCCGTATGGTGACGGCACCATGTCCAGCCTGTTTCCACGCGCATGCAACGCACTGAAAATTGAAGGCCTACGTTTCCACGATTTACGCCACGAAGGAATCAGCAGGCTATTCGAAGCCGGATATTCAATCGAACAGGTTGCAATCGTTTCCGGACACAAGGACTGGGGAATGCTTCGGCGCTATACCCACCTGAAGGCAAAAGACATGCACAGGCCGATTGCACAACTTAACTTGAATGGCAATGATAACGTGGCCGCAAAGGAGCGTTGAAGCACCCCCTCCATAGGGGTGCCAGAACTTAAAAATTACCCCCTATCCAACTCATCCAATTCAAGTCGATAAGAATCACCAAAACGCGGGAAAAACTGATTTAATTTTGAAATAAAATCCGGATAATCTTTCGATAATTTCATAGCCATGATTACAGCCGCAAGATGCTCCCTTAATTTGGGATGCCCCACCTCATGGGTCAATCTTCTATGCAAATGCGCCTTCTTTTCGTCTTTCCTAGATTGTTTTTTCAATTCCTCCAAAAGACCCGGTGCAATCCGCTCATAGACTATATCGTTCGTAAGCAGTCCAAAATATTGTGGCCGATAATTTGCTTTTACTGGGGGAAATGGCAAACCTCTTAACCTAAAGAGATTCTCATAAAAATCAGACGGAAAAGTTTTCATATATGGCTGCAGTTCTTTTGCCACAAAGGCCTCCAATATTTTGGCAAGCTCATCTTTGGCGCGGTCTTTTTGATAGCCCGTTGCTTCGTCCACGAGGGCCGCAATACCAACCCGTGCAAATCCGCGAATCAGCCTATCAGCAACTTCATATTGCCTGTCATCGGTCGTATTATTGAATCTTGACGCATCAATAATGATTTCACATATTTCGGGTAAAAGATTTGCGTCGAAACCAAATGCGCTCCTACCAGCCCTTGGCAAGAATTCAATGGGCGAATTAATGCGCGCCAGTAACTCATTGCTTATAAAGGATTTTATATCCTTTTTAGCAAGAAAACGGGGCAGTTTTTGCGCGCCATCAGCAGTACCACCGCCCCGCTTGCCGGTAAACGCTTCCGCGATTCCCCGCTGGGACAAGACACGCTGACCATTGCTAAGCACATAACAAGGTATTTCAACGTCCAATATTTTTAATACGCCGTCATGCGTCACCATCGGCATAGATTTCAAGCGCGCTTTCGCCTGCACCATCCTCAAGGACGCCTGCTTTCGTTCTTCTGGCGTCATTTTCGCCGCTCTAGCGACCCCACCCTTTGCTTTGCCACTTGGCTTAATATCGTCATTCATTGAACCCTCCGTAAAATATTGTTTATGATTATACGTACAAAGTTAATTAATGCAAGTATATACGTGCATTTTTTAATTTTGCTTGTAATTTTCATGACATTTTCAATAAAATCCAAATACAACAGAGTTGAATGCCAAATTAAATTTGGGTTTATCAAATACGTGTGAATTTGATGCGGACTTATTTTTAGCCGTGCGCTGGTTTATTCGGCGAAATGCGGCCTGACGAACGCTTTCGCAATCCACCCACAAGCTATGTCTAGCTTGACTCTTGGCTGTGCACCGCGTACTTGTTCTGTTCGGTGAAATAACGTCACGATGCCACTTTTGTTCGGACAAATCGACTGAATCATGGACACTAATCTGGCCAGCACTAGAATCGATCCACCTCCCATTTTCTCCAAATGCCCTAAATTGGGCATAGACAACTTGCCATCTAAAGTTTAGAGTAATTTCTGTTACGCAATTTAATTGGCCCGTCAAAATGGAAGTGAAAATGAAAAAAATATTATTTATAAGTCTGATTAGTGTTTTAACCGGCTGCCAACCAAAGCCTGACTTAAATGCATGCTGGTCACCAGATACAAAGAAAAATTTTACAGAATTGGCGCGTCAGGCTATTTTGGGGAAAATAGAAGACAGCGTCTTAGAATCGAGAGGTGCCAACGCAAAAAAAATAACGAATGAAGAAAAAGTTGAAATGGAAAAAGCGCTAACAATTACCGCAGACACATTCCACGTTGTAGCAAGGGATTCCAATATCGAATCATTAGGTTGTGGCGCTAAAGTTTCGATGAAATTTGTCATGACGGAAAACAGAGGCACGCTAGAAGCAAAGAACGCCATTGTGCAGTTTGAGATTTTCAAAGGTGAGGCTGAAAGTGTATATTCGATTTCCAATGTGGCTCCATTAATTGCGTTAGTTGGCCGAGCGTCACCAATTTAAACTAATTCAGGCCACATCATCGATTCCCCCACCCATGGGGTTTGTTTCACAATACGGAATAGCGCGACCGGCATGCTTGGCCAATCAATGGTTGAAACGTCACCAGAACGTCACAGCCAACCTTCCATATATCTGAAAGGAAACTATGAGTCGTTACCTTTACATATTACCGTTCGCAATGTTGGCGGGATGCGCGCACCACTTTTCGCCGGATGCACTCCATGACCCCTATGGGTTTTTTTCGGGAATTTGGCAGGGAATGATTTTTCCATTTTCAGTAATCGGATGTATTTTTTTTGATAGTGTTGAAATTATTGGAAGACCGAATATAGGTTTTTTTTATTACGTTGGGTTTGCAATTGGACTATCCAGCCTTGGCAGCAGCGCGGCTTCAAAATCGCAATAGTTGAGTGGAAAAGTTAGGCAAACCGTTTTGAAAGCGCTCTCCTCTCCGGATAAGCAAAATTCAACGGACGTTGCACGGGCGTTGAACGGGCGTTGAACGGATGTGCCACGACGACAGCGATATGGTGTTCGGACTTATTTGTGCGTTATGGTATGGTGGGTCTTATTTTTTATAAATGGCCAGTAAGCCAATTAGAGAACCAATTAACCCAGTAAAAGCCGGAACCCACGTTACCCAAAGCTTTCTTTCTTCGTGCAACGCTTTTTTTTCCTTCCTAATTTCTTCCCGCAATAAAGCGCACCCACTGTCCGTTAATGTCCATTGACCATATATCGCGCCCTGATTCCACTCTTTGGTGTACGCACCAACCTCATCTAAAACCGGAGGCAGCACAACGTCATACCTCTTGGCTTTTTTTACTAAAGTGTCACTTCGCGCAATATCATCTTCCTCATCAAGCATATCAAATTCATAGCGTCTATTTGTATAGATTGACTGAAGTTGCTCTTTACTTTGCTTCGCTTCCTTAGCAGCTTTAATTTCCTTCTCAAAAGCGCGTTCAGCCAGCCAGCGATTACAGGCAATGCGCTTTCGTTTTTTCATCGGAACAAAACTCAAAAGTCGATATTGAATTTTCATGGGGGTCTAGAATTGATAGTTGCCAATATATAACTTCCCTAATGCTACACACTTATTCCCGGCCTGCCTATAGCTTAGTCGTTATTCATTTATGCTACTAACACCACCCAACGTCAGGCAATTATTAACTCCCTGTTAACTTATTATGATTTACGACAAACCCAGAACAACCCAGTCGGTTAACGCTGGGTTATTCCTGACTAGCAACACGTCATCCTTCAATTAACCCTGTGAATTGCTCGCGCTCACAACTTCCACAATAATTTTTTGAATTGGCGACTCATCCTTGTCGGCGCGTAGATTCATTGTGGCTGCGGCCTTCAGTTCATTATTTAAACTGGCCTCAACCAGAAATAATCTGTCGCGCTCTAAAGACTGGATGCGTCCGGTTAAACGGTCTATCATCGTAGAATAGTCACGCACCTTAAATATTTCTTCAGCACGGACAACCATCTTCCCACCGCCGTCGCGCTCGACCGAACTATCAATTTCCAACGTATTGCCCCTCTCGTTCTCTGCATTTAAAGCGCGCATCAGTCTGATTTTGGTCAGCCGCAATTCATCATCGACCCTTCCGAATGTCAGGCCTTGTGCAATTATAAGTTCCTCGCCCGTCATTTTTTTGGAGTAAATACCGTGCTTCCACGCATTTGCACTTTGAGTGCCTTTCTGATTCCCAGTGCTCAAGCCTCCATGCCAACGGCAACGGTCTTTGCCTTCAGCCGGTATTCTCTGACATATGCCGCCGCGTCTGGTTTTTGCGCCACATAACCTATCCATCAATACACCTCTTTTTCATGTTTATACTCCGTGATTTTCGACTCATTTTGAAAATTGATTACCCTCCCCTGTTGCCAACAAAGGGAGGGCAGTTATTACCTAGCCGCCATTCCGGGTGAGATTAAAGATTGCCCCATATCAAAACCAGATATGCCAGAAAAAGGACTTGATGCAGATTGGTAGCCGGAAGCAAAAACGATTTTTCCCACCTTGTAGCCGTCGAGATTCACATCTGCAACGATTGGTTCGGACTTATTCTGGCTAGCGGGCCTGATAGTGTTAATCGGCGTTGTCTTACTTCCATTTGCCGTGTCTATACTTGATTTCGGAGTAGTCGCAATTGACGATGGCGCTATGCTAACTATCGGGGCAATCTGAATAAGCGAATTAGGCGTGTTGAATTTGGGCGCATTGGGAATTGATGTGGAAGCCAAATTGCCATTTTTCAGCCTGTCGTAATAGCCGCCCGGCTTGTCATCTGTGTTCATGCCTTTGGCCGTAACACCAAGATGCTTGAATCGATGACCTACAGCCCTGAAGAAATCCATGGCTGGCAAATCAGCACTAGCAGCAAGCCAGTCGCCGCGCTTTACGTCTTCCATTCCCTTTTTCTTGTTCGTGTCGGGCAGGCCTAAAATTTTCGCAATCTGCAATCCAAGCTCAACCCATGCGACAACAGCGAAAGCTTTACTCATCAAGCCAAGGCCTTTCGACATTAAAGCCATCTTTGTTCCAACGCCTTCAATTGCAACCGCCGTTCTGTTTATGCCCAGAATGCCGCCAATTTTGGTAAAGCCCAGAACAAGCCCCAAACCATCCAGCGCAGCCGCAAACAACCTCACGCCGCCCTTGACTGCCAAGCCAATAGCTAGTGACTCAAAGGCCAAAACAAGCCCTTTAACTAAGGTGTGATTCCGCGACACAAAGCCCGACATCGAATCAAGGCTACCAGCAAGCATCGTCAAGCCTTTGGTGATTTGTGGCAGATAGACTGAACCAAACATCGCTAAAAAATTCTTCCACGCCGCTCCTGCCGCCTCTTCCGCACCCTCCGGGGTCTTCATGTAGTGCGAATATCCCGACCTGAAACCCATCGTTTTATTGATGATGCCGGTATCTTTGGCAAGCTTAGTTGCCATCGTCACCTGCGTTCCAAGATAGTCGCCAGTATTACGATTGAAGTTTTTCGCAATCAACAATCCTACCTGTTCGTCGGTCATGTCCATTCCGTATCGCTTGCGAATCAACGGCACAATCCTTGCCACGAACAAATCAGGACGGTGCGCAAAAAGTTCTGCGTTTGCATCACTGAGGCCGCCTGCAATTGTTGATTGACCACCCATGCCTGCAATTGCCGTTTTACGTTCAGCAGGGCTTAAACCGTCGAGCGCCTGATTCATTATTTTTAGACGATTTTTACTAAAGCCCTCAGTCCACAGACCAAGGCTTGCCATAAAGCCTTTGCCCTTACTGTCCATGTGACCGCCGACCAGCGAACTAAACGCGGTCATTGCCGCCGTACCAGTTTTCACGCCACCATTGATAGACATAAGCCCGGCGAAAGTATTCTTTGTCCATCATTTGATAGGCCATCTTGCCCGTGCTCGATGCGCCCATGTAGTCTTTAGGGCTGACGCGCATTTTCGTTGCAAGCATGACCTTAGTCATCAGGTCAAGTTCGTTTGCAAAAACCTCTGGATTGTTGACTACTTTGCCGCCGCGATGCTCTAAAGCCTTTGCCGCAGCCATCACGATTCCATCAGAGTCTTTGCCCCCGTTAGCCACCTTCGCAACTATCGACATTTTTGCAAAGCTGTCCGCAGTTCCAAGTGCGTGATGCAACGAACCAAATGCTGTGTGTAAGTCGTGAATTAATTTGACGTTCTCGGTTATTGTGGTACCGAGAATCTTGTGTGACATGGTTGACGCTTTGGCGAATGCTTCGCCGTTTTCAACGGCAGACAGGTTCAACGTCTGAAAGTTAGCCTGTGCTTGCGCGAGTTTCTTTGCTTCCTCATAGGGAGCCTTCAGCATGCCGAGCATTCCGACACCAGCCCCGAACATCAGGCCGCCTTTTATGAAGTCAGACTGAATTCCCTTCAACCGCTTTTGTAGGAGCGTTGCTTGCGCATCCGTTTTTGCAAAGTCTTTTACCATTCCCGCCAATCCTGCACTGACATGGTTCGTCAGCGACATGGTGACGGCAATCTTATACGCTTCAATTGACATAGTTGCTTTCTAAAATATTGATACTTCATGTTGATTTACCGCTCAATGCGTGTATGCCGAGATTGCCTGAATGTTGTTTGAATTAAGACCGTCAGAAATTTGGAACCCTACACAGGATAGGGTTTGGTCTGTTATTGACCCCAGTTCATCAAACCCTATAAGTTTCTTATCCGCAAACCCTATAGGCTTATCCGGTTTGCACGGCTGAGTCATGATTTCGACAAACGTTTGAGCAGATACGAGTTTCGGCATTTTCAAATGCAAGACGTTAAGCAGTGGCTCGGGGTTCCTACGATGCGGCTCAAGCAATACACTCAGAACAGCATCAGACAGGCCGCTATTGATTTGCAGCACTTCAAACGCTATATCCAATGCCAACTTCCGAATGCCAGCGCTGAGGGGCTTACGCTGCGTTTGCCGCTTCAAGCCATGTCCGGCGCTCACCCTTAAATGAAAATCAGCCTGCATCGCCACCAACTTGGTTTTGTGACCAAGCAAGTCACTGCCCACCATGCGCCCAGCTATCAATGGCAAAATGAGGACGTGACAATGCGGGGCGGCTTCATCGTTGTGCACGATGGCGCTGATAATAGGGGCCTTGAAATAATCGACGACCCATTGCAACGATTCATTAAAAAACCGTTCATGGTTAATCGCAGAATTCGGCGGCAGGCTAACAATCAATTCCAGCGCTCTAACGGCATCCTTTCTGAGTGGCTTAATTTTCGCTTCATCCATTAACAATTGTGCTGAGTTAGCCACGCCAATGGCGCTTGATGCACCTAGCAAGATTCGATTGTCGGCGATACGCAAGGGGTCTATGACCCCATCCATCTCGATTCCAATTTCGGCCTGAATCTCTCGGTGATTGTGCTTAGCCGCCTTCAGAATAATTCCCTTACCGGACAATTTTTTGATTCTCAGGACTTGAACATGCATCACGCAATCGCCTTCCCCTTGCATCGAATTTCATATGATTGATGCACCCGAGCTATCCATTCACCCGCCCCAGCGCCAAACGCAGCCATGCGCGCATCCTGTGACAAGCTATATTCAGTAACGGAAACGCTTCTGCTGTCCTTGGTTGTAATAGGTTTCTCGACTTTTACGAACTGCCACCCGTACGATTTTTTCAGTTGGTGGACAACTGCTGCGAGCCTTGTAGTATTGTCAGAGAAAACGCTTTCTAGTCCGGTGAAAGTATTGCCCTCAATGAATCTCGCCAAGGTGCGGGCCTGCAAGGTATTTACGCGAGATGGCAGCAATCCTGCGCCGGTTAATGAATAGCATGCAGGAGTCATTAGACACCTCCGTTTAACATGGCTTCAACGTCTGACTTGCGCCATAGCAGTCTGCCGGACACTTGTTTTACAGGCCGAATTCCGTGGTGGTGACCCAAAATGGAATGATTGCGGCGCACCGTGTTTGGCTGGCAACGTGACAGAGTTGCTAATTCTGTGGTGGTTAATAATTCTGCGGCTTCGATTTTGATTAAATGCATTTAATGCCTTCATACCCCAGTGTTAACCCTGTAAATGCACGTCTGGGAAACGGGCTATTGCTATTTTATTTAGCAATCAACAGGAATAAAAAAAAGGCTGATTCCGTTAAGAATCAACCCCCGATTGAAAATGAATAAGTTAAATGTGGACGTAAAAAAAGCCGCTAAACCTTGTTAGGTCGCGACTCAATACGTATTTTGGACGTAAAAAAAAGCAACGAGCGTGTCAGGCTGTTGCTTCGTTATTTTTCTATAGATGTGTTCAGCGTTCCTAGTTTCAGCGCCTTGGTTGGCGTGACCCGGATTACTCCGACAAATTAAGTAAGCAGTCTTTTAAGTCAAGCTTTGAAGATTCGGCTTACCGTGGAAATGCGACTACATTTCTCTGGGTGAGCAGAGTGTTACTAGTTTCAGCGCCTTGGTTGGCGTGACCCGGATTACTCCGACAAATTAAGTAAGCCAAAAACTATCAGGGCTTGCCGTCGCACATCAAATTCAATGGCGCAACTTTAGCATGCACTTTGCGACCGCAGCGAACCCTGCTATTGTTTAATATTTATTTGCGTTGTTTTTCATCACATCAATCAATGCAACCACTGATTCATTGATAAGCTCCGGCCGTCTGAATGTGCATGCACCAACAGGGCCGCATATGATGCACATGGCTCAATCTCTCCACTCTCTATAAGTTCATCGCGCAATGCGCCCGCCCAGTTCATCACTTCGCTACGCACTTCCGCAGGCATCAACTCCATAGAATGAATTACTTGCTCTTGCCATCTGGGGAAGTCAAATGGCTCAAAACAAATGTGACCCTGTTCCTGTATTGTAAACAGCGACCCATAAACTTCTCTGACAAAGCCATACCGTATTCTCATTGGCATCGATTGGCATATAACCAAAACGTGACTCTTCCATTCTTCATTGCGATTTTTCAATATCATTCCCCATTAAAAATTTTCAAATTACCCACCCTTCTAAACGACTCCTGAAGGGATGCCGGACTGTCACGTTTCGTTCACGTTTTGATTGAATCTGGAGTAGCTCCAAATTACTCGGGCATAGTTTTGTTTAAATCAGGGAATTAACTGCCTTTATTGCAATCAAAATATTTGCAATAGAGCATGAAAAACAGTTGAAATTAGAGTTCATTCCGGATTTATTCCGGATTTTCTCTTTTTATGAAGGTATTTCTCATAGATAAAACGAATCTTATTCTGTCCAGTCCATCATCGGTGCCACACTAACTGTACGACGTGGCAAAACAGGTATCTTTTCTACGGAAAACGTCATTTTTCAATATTCAATTCGGATGTAAACTGCGCCATTATCCCGCAAGTTGAGATATTTAATGCCGATCATTTCTGAAAAAATTATTTGATGCGTTCAGCGATGTGGCAACCGATCCAAAGGTTGCGGGGCGATGGCGGGCTTGAGCGGATTGTGGAGTTCAAACACCGTGCGCGAGGACAGGCCCGCCCTTCTGATTGCCTCGCCGTTATATTGTTCGAATAACTTCTCGAACGACCCATCCTTGATTGCAGCGAGCAATCCCCGCTTGATAACCTTCGCCAGAGTCGGATTTTTCCGACTGACGAAAAAATAAGTCAGGGCACTGTAATGCAGCGCCAGATGGCGTTCAACCTCCAGTCCAAGTGCCGAATAGACTTGTTGTTCCTGCCAGATTTCTCCGACCCCGCGCGGAAAATATTGAAATCGGCCCGCTGCGAGCATCCGGTGCAAATTCTCGAAGCCGGAAACACCGGTCACATTCAGGCCATTGTCACGCAAAATTGCCGTATCAGGCCAGTCGGTCTGCTGAGCGGCCAGCAGCGATTTCAGCTGATCCAGGGTTTGAATATGTTCAAACAGTGGCCGGTCCCGTGCATTGATCAGGAACAGTCTCCAGCCCAGCAGGCCCTTGTCGAGTGAAATCCGCACCGGCAGCATGCGTTGTTCAATTTCAGGCGTGATCGGTGCCCAATCCACATTCACGCCGTCATTGGCCTCCAGTTGCTTCCACAGGCGCGCCCGGACCATGACATGCGCATACGGCTTTAATTCATAGTCAACATCGGCTTTGCTTAAGGCCAGATCAAGCAGTGCAATGTAGTAGTTGCTGCGCCGGTCGGCAACCAGGCCGTGCTCGCCGGGATAGGCAATTGACAGCGGCGCTGCCAGAATCCCGGTTGCAGTCAATAATGAAAACAATAGCAAACCAATACCAGCCCCGAGCCGACGGAGACGATCATCAATGCGGTATTGTCCAGTTTTCAAAATGGTGAATTCGTCACTAAACCACCTCAACTCAGGTTGCACCCAGCAATCGACAGGTGTGTTGCGCGATCATTAAATCTTCGTTGGTCGGAATGACCCAGGCAGATACCTTGGCGTCTTTGGATGAAATACATAAATCGGTTGCGCTGCCGTGCATATCCGCATTTCTGGTCTGATCAATCTGCACACCGAGCCAGGCAGCCGCATCGCACACTTTGCGACGAATTTCGGCGGCGTGTTCACCAATGCCGGCCGTAAACACCAGCGCATCCAGTCCTCCCAGCGCTGCGGCAAGTGAACCAAGTTCACGGCCAAGGCGATAAACAAACAGGTCCACCGCTTCTTTTGCGCGCGGATCATCACTGGCCAGCAACACCTTCATATCGTCACTGAAGCCAGACACGCCCCGCAAGCCGCAATCGTTATACAGAAACTGCGAAATCTGTTCGGCAGTCATTTTTTTCTCTTGAATCAGATACAGAATCACGCCCGGATCAATGCTGCCACAACGCTTGTTCATCATCAAGCCGTCCAGGGCCGTGAATCCCATGGTCGAAGTAACACTGCGCCCATTGTTGAGCGCACACATGCTGGCACCGGCGCCCAGATGCGCAATGACAACCCGTCCCTGCGCCAAAGCGGGCCCCATGTGCGAGGCCATCACGCTGGCGATATATTCGTACGACAGTCCATGAAATCCGTAGCGCCGCACGCCCTCTTCAGTCAAGGCTCTTGGAATGGCAAAGGTCGTTGCTACTTTGGGATTGGTATGATGAAACGCCGTATCGAAGCAGGCGACCTGAACCAGCTCCGGATACAGCTTTTTCAACGCCTCGATGGCGCTGACATGATGCGGCTGATGTAACGGTGCCAGGGGAATCAGGCGACGAATCTCGGCCAGTACCTCGTCATCAATCACGATCGGCGCACTGTACCGGTTGCCGCCATGGACCACACGATGTCCGGCCGAAGTCAGCCGGTAATCGGGATAGGTATCAGCGATCCATTTCAACAGGATATCGATGGCCTGAGCATGCAGCAATTCTGGCAACAGCTGCTCAGTCAGCACAGTGCCTTCATCTGTTTTGGCGCCAAACGCGACGACAGCGCCAAACCCTGAAAACTGTCCGAAACTCATACGACTGGGCGCACTGCTGCCGGTTCTGTACAGAGAAAATTTAATGCTCGATGAGCCGGCATTAATGATCACTAACATCTCGTGTTGATTGCTGGGCATCGTTACACCTTGAGCAGCTTTTTTGCGGCCGCATTACGGACCAGCAGTAACGCGATGGCGCAGGAACCAAGGCGTGCGATGGTTTTATCGGCACGGCTGGTCAAGATAATCGGTACCCGGGCACCCAGCACAATGCCGGCCATTTCTGCATCGGCCAGATATTCCAGCTGTTTTGCCAGCATATTGCCAGCCTCGATATCCGGCACCAAAAAAATATCGGCCAGTCCGGCAACCGGAGAAACGATGCCTTTGGTTTTGGCTGCTTCGGCTGAGACTGCGTTATCAAAAGCCAGCGGTCCGTCCAGAATCCCGCCGGTTATCTGGCCACGATCGGCCATTTTGCACAGTGCTGCAGCGTCCAACGTTGAAGCGATATTCGGATTGACCGTTTCAACCGCAGATAAAATCGCCACACGCGGTTCCGGGTTGCCCAGTGCAATCGCCAGGTCGATGGCATTTTGAACGATGTCGCGCTTGGCTTCCAGATTCGGATAAATATTCAGGGCCGCATCGGTAATGAACAAGGCTCTTGGATAATTCGGCGCATCAATGGCAAAGACATGACTCATACGACGTTCGCCACGCAGGCCCAGCTTGGGATCAACCACCGCACGCATGAGTTCATCGGTATGCAGCGAGCCTTTCATCAAGGCTTCCGCCTTGCCGGCCCGCGCCATGGCTACGGCCAGCAAGGCAGCCTCTTCACTGTTTTCGGTGCCAATGATTTGATAACTGCTCAAATCAATGTCAGCCTTGCCTGCTGCCTGCCGAATTTTGTCTTCCGGTCCGATCAGGATGGGAATGATCAAACCCAGCTTGGCCGCTTCGATCGCACCGATCAGCGAGATGGTATCGACCGGACACACAACGGCAGTGACGATGGGTTCCATGTCTTGGGTACGGGTGATTAACTGCTGGTAGCGGCGTCCCTTGATGCGGAACTCGGCTTCCGGTAAAACAACCCGTTCACGGGATATTTTTCTGGTCGGCGCAACCACCTCGGCGCGGCCCGAAATAACCAGTACATCAGATTGGTTGGTCACAGTGCATTCCAATACGACATGCTGCTGTTGCGGTTTTTTCTCAATCACCTTCACGACCACGGTCACGGTATCACCAAGCGCAACCGGCGCCAGAAATTGCAGAGACTGATTCAGATAAATCGTTCCCGGTCCGGGCAGTTCGGTACCCAGTAAATTGGAGATGAGCGACCCGCCCCACATGCCATGCGCAACGACTTTGTGAAACAGTTCACTTTGTGCGAATTCTTCATCAACATGGGTCGGATTCACATCGCCCGAGACAATGGCAAACAATTCAATGTCTTTAATGGTCAACGTACGGCTTAACCTGGCTGAAGCACCGATTTCGATTTCATCGAATGTTACATTCTCAATATTTTTCATCATTTCCTTTTGTACAGATGGTTCTGCATGCCAGATACTTTGGCTTAAAACCAAACTATTATTATTGCGCTGCATCAATAGAAATGAAGCGAACCGGATGAACCTGAGCCGGATCGGCCATTCCTTGATTACGGTCCAAATTTCGGCCGGGGCAGGCGTTGAACTATTGCACCGAAATACACGGGATCTGCTGTTGCCAACGTCTCCCAGTGGCTGTACACAACAGCGTATTCACCTGAGCCATTGTCATACAATCGCTGAATTTTAATCAGGATCATCACCGCCTGGTCTGGATGATTATCCCAGGCGTACAGCAGTGCAAGACTTTCCAGCACGGGAGGGAATCCAAAACGCTGCGCCTGACGCTGGAACAATGGGATATTTTCCCGCGCATTGTCAGGTGCGATGTGCACTCTGTGCAACGCGAAATAATCGTAGTACTGCGGCAAGAGGGTAAACGTCGGCCTGGCAAATGGCAGCACCGTCTCGCCTGAAGCGCGCTGAACCTGGGGTTGATCTTCATCCAGTGATTTGAAAGCCTGCATGGCACGAACCGAATCAACGCAAATAAACAGGATTGCCGCGACCGACAGCAGTGCCACCAGAATAACCAGCGGTCTGGATACCCGAACATCCTTATAGCCCAGCCGGTCGCGGTGCACAGCGCCAGAAATGAGCGCAAACGGAATGGAAAAAAATCCGTACCACAGCGGAAATTCCACCATGCTGTGGAACAGGGTTGCGATCAGCAGCACGCCTAAATACCGCACCTGCACACTGGTCCAGCACCGCACGCAGCACACATAAAACCAGTAAGCAGCAGAAGAAAAAACCAGCACGGTCAGTGGCCAGCCGATTTCATCGGCAAAATTGAGCACGATATTGTGCGCATTGTCAGCGTAGTCAACGGTCCCGAAAAACTGGGCATACCTGATCTGTTCAGCACCGAACTGATACCAGCCTGCGCCAAACCAGGGATGTAACAAACTGAAGGACCAGGCCTGTTTCCACAATATCAGCCGCGCTGACGTCTGCCCGGCCCGATTGAGCACATTGTCCGCGTTCAGGCCCAGAAACTGAATCAGCAGCGGTACCAAAAACACCATGGCAGCAAACAGAACGGCCAATCCGATCAACGTCATTTTTGGAACAGGTCGGGTATTCTCCGGCGCCTTCCAGAACAGCACCACAAACAGCGGATAAATAATCCAGAGTATGCGCGACTGCGTCAGCGCTGAACCCCACAGCAGCAGCACGATCAGCAGCAATGCCGGTGCCGCCCTGAGCTGCCGCATCAGGTGCAGATACCAGACCGATGCAACCGAAAAACTGAACAGCAACGCCAGCAGGTTGGGTTGTCCAAGATTGGCAAAGGGTCGCAAAAAATGATGATTGGTGATCAATGTTACCCAGGGACTGGCATCCAGATTGGCAATCTGTACGTGCTGGCAAATCAGCGAAATCAGAGCGCTGACGATAAAAGTCCAGCCCAGCGCAACACCGATTGAAGGCAAGCCCTGACCCGATTCGGCCAGCGTCGCACCCAGAATCAGAGCGGCGGCAAATCCGAGCAGCGTCAATACCGGAAACAGGGCATCGATCGGATACAGCAACAGGCCATTCAACGTCTGAAGACCTATGACAATAATCAGTCCCAGCGGCAAAACCAGTATCGCCGGCAGTCGAATTTTTCCCTCCTGAATACAGGCCAGATAAATCAGGCCTGCCAACACACCGACAACGGGCAGCAATTCATTGAAAAAGCTGCGGTAAGGATAATTGTGGACCGGGAACAGAAAGGCGGCTGTCAAACACAGCGCGAGCAGGGAAAGTACGCGTTTGGTCCAGAGAGTAGTTGTCATGTTGTGTGCATTACCGCGCTGATTGAAGAGAGCGAATTTCGCAAATCGTGGTGCAATAAAAATTCAGCTTATTCCGGTGCCGGCCAGACCATACGTTTGAAAATTTCACCGTACAGTGCGGGATTGTTTCTGGCATAACCGCGCCACTCCTCATAAGTATCAGCATATTCCGGTGTGTTGAGGCGCTCGATGACAGTCAACACCTTCAACGCTTCCGCCGGACGATGGTTGTTACTGTACGCAATGGCCAGTCGGTCCAGTATTGGTGCAAAGCCAAAACGCATTGAAATACGCTCCAGAAAAAGCAGATCTTTGGCAGAAAGGCCCGCTGCCGGTGTGATTTCCACAATATGAAAATAATCATAATATTGCGGGAACAGGGTCCATTCCGGTTTCTTGATATTCGGCAGATAGCGTTTGTCACCGGCCTGAATTTTCGCAATGGCATCGAATCCGCGCGCCATGCGGAAGTAGTCCTGATGAATCACCACCATGCACAGCAGACTGATGCCCACGACAACCGGCACCCAGATACGTTTGACCTGTCTGGTTTCCATTCCCATGCTCTGGGTATGCAGGGCTCCGATCATAATACCGAACGGAATCAGAAAAATGGCATACCACAAGGGGAATTCAACCATGCTGTGCACAAAAATGGCGACGAAGATAAAACTGATGAAACGCACCTGCGGGTTACCCCACTGCTTCACGCAGCACTGAAACAGCCAGTACACCGATCCGGCGACCAGCAACAATGTCACCGGCCAACCGGTTTCAGCAGCAAAATTGAGCAGAATGTTATGCGCATAATCGCTGTATTCGGTTGGACTGAACTGGGTTGCTGTCACCACCTGATTGGGACCAAACTGAAACCAGCCCACGCCCAGCCAGGGACTCGACGTACTCATGGCCAGCGCCTGCTGCCACAATACCTTGCGGGCGCCGGTTTGCCCGGCGCGGGCTTGCACCGATTCGGCGATTGCGCCAACCAGATGCAAAAACTGCGGAACCAGCGCTACAAATGCAACGTAAGCAATCGCGCACAACAGCAGTGTGAGCAAGACCGGCTTTCCCTCCCGGCTGGCTTCCCGCCAGAACAGCAACAGAAACAGCGGCATGATCAGCCAACCGATACGCGATTGCGTCAACGCCAGTCCCCACAACAACAGCAGCGCCATGACCAGAACAAAAACCGGCTTAATTTTGCCCAATAAAAACAGATACCACAGCGAAGCGATCGCAAAACACAGGGTCAACGCCAGCATATTGGCCTGGGCAAAATTGGCATAGGGTCGCAGCGGTGCCTCCCAGTCCAGAGAAATCACCCAGGGAAACATGTTCAGATGCAGTAACTGCAGATGCTGCAGCAGCACCGACGTCATTCCTGCCAAAAGAAAACAGGAGGCGAACACCAAACACAGAATGGACAGGCCATTTTCATGCATGGCGATTGTTGCGCCAACAATCAGTGCAACCATAAAACAGATCAGGTACAGCACCGGAAAAATCATATCCGCCGGATACAGGATGTAGTGATTCGAGGCTTGGATGACGATCACGACAATCAGGCCAAAGGGCACGATCACCGCGTGCGGAATTTTCAGGGTGATGATGGGAACACGCACCCAGAATGCCACCATGCAGACCAGTCCAAGAATGGCCAGCGCATCGTTGCAGTAGGATCGGTAGGGATGGATGTGATAGGAACAGGCGTAACTCAGAAACAGAAATGCATTAAAAATGATTAAGCTGAATCTGAGTTGTGTTTGATTAAACATAGAGGCGTGATAAAAAGCTGACAGATGGTTTTAACACAAATCGCCTCATGTTAAGAAATACTTCCCTAAACTTTTGGGAAATTGTTCAGTTTGGATTAAATCAGATCCACAACATCACCTGTCTTGGCATCAAAAACCACAATTAACGGCCTGAGTTTATTCACCATCGGCAAAAACAGAACTGGTTGCTCTGTATGTTCCAGTTCATAGTCTTTGACACGCTGTTTTGTCTCGGCATCCACACCCAGTTTCGCGCTGGTCAAGCCGGCCTTCACCACCTGCTGCCTGACCTGGTCATACGGGACAAAATATCGAGGCAAATCCTGTATGCCCATGCCACCCAGGAATCCCATGAGAATTTCGTCCTGTGATTTCTTGTCTGTTGGCATTTGGGTTCCAACATAAACGGGGCCCAGAGTCGGCGCGTTTTGATATTGCGGCGGTGCCAGATCGAATTGAGTCCGTTCAATTTCGTTGGCACGAACCAGATAAAAGTGACTTTCGGCAAAAACCAGAAAAGCCGGACGTGCTGTGTACATGGTCCAAAGCCCGTAAGCCATAAATCCGATCTGACAGATCAGAATAATGGCCACATCCATTTTGATCAATTTTTTCTTCGCATCAAAAATAATCAGCATTACCAGCGGCCCCATTACAAGGTCAACACCAATAATCAGATGCAATAGTTCAGCACCTGCTGCCAGAGAGAATAATTTGTGCGGATACCAGAGTTGTGCAATCAATAAAAAAACAAGAGACAGTGTGACTGCACTAAATAGCAAATGTAGGCCTGCCGCCTTATATCGATTCATTTTTAACAACCTTTCAATGAAAAAAAACACGGCGAACCGTGTTTTTTAATCAAGCAAAAATTAGCACAGACCGGATGTGACACATGAACCGCTTTTCGACCAAGTTACCAGACCGTTGCTGACTGTAGCTTGCAGCTTGTAAGTATTTGAACCTACGCTGGCATTACCAGTTGCAGTAATCAGGCCACCAACAGTAGTAATAGATGTTGTGTAACCAGTAGTGCCTGCGAATACGGCTGGCATTTCACCAGTGGCGTTCGGTGATGTACCAACTGTAGCTGGAGCATCGCAGGTAGTTGCAGTGATAGTGCTGATGATACCGTTGTCAGTTGCGCACAATTCAAAACCGGTTTTGTATGGACCAGCTGCAGAAACAACTTCTGAGAACTTGGCTTTCATTGTGTATGTTTGATACTGTGGCACAGCGATAGCAGCCAAAATACCGATAATTGCAATAACGATCATTAATTCGATCAAGGTAAAACCTGATTGTTTAGTTGTGTTCACCCCCGGTGTCAGACTACCTGTCGCGTGCCGGTCGAAATTTAGGAATGTGTCAGTCTAACCTGTGAAGTTGGGATTTGTTCTGTTTTTTACTTTTCATTCAAAAGCACTTTCCGGCAG
>Ga0316221_1001579_pt1 | contig 23213 bp, 44 predicted proteins | sample TBH18007metaG_FD_206003 | JGI IMG/M metagenome (GOLD analysis project Ga0316221, IMG submission 206003) | Freshwater microbial communities from Trout Bog Lake, Wisconsin, USA - TBH18007 | ecosystem: Environmental > Aquatic > Freshwater > Lake > Hypolimnion/Profundal zone | place: USA: Wisconsin... | reverse complement strand
CCGTTTGAACTCGTGACAGCCGAACATGATGTACTCTCCATCTTCGATGATGGGTACGATGTGAACGTCGCCGCAGATACCGGATCGTCGTTGGCGATCTCTCCGGTATCTGCGGTCACCAACTGAATCTTTTTGTTGGCCTTGTCTTCAATGGCGATTGCCCACATCGTACCCCTCCTTTACTTTGTTGTGATGTTGGGAAGCGTAAACATAGGTGAAGCTGTGATCCAACCCGACCCACCACTTCCGGTTAGCGTGACACAACTCTGATTAGGAGTCTTTGTAATAAGCGCCCACTTACCGCGAAGTTCTACGGTTGTCGCGGTGTAGCTCATACAGTTGTACAAACCATACGGCTGTCCAGAGTCCCCATGTGCAATCTTGATCTGCTGTTCCAATCCGTCAAGTTCCTGCTTGGCCTTGGTAAAGGCTGATCTGGCTTTCTCTAAAGACGAAACTTCGCAGTCGGTCAACTTCTCCGCTGTGAAATCGTCCGTAGCGGGTGTTGATGTTACGCAAGACGTAGTTCCGCAAGTGGGAATTGTAAGAGTTCCCGACCCAACGGTAGTAACCTGAGCCACGGCCAACGAACACAACAGCAAAACTGACAGAACGTATTTCATCTTCTCTCCAGTCCAAAATTTGGACTTTGGTTAGTTCCAGTCCACCCTTGCAGTCAACCGGGGAGACGACTTCGGAGCATCCAGAGTACCAACTTCCGTAGGCGTCCCCAAAGCCGGAGCGTTGGGAGCCGGAGGAACGATTGCCGTCACCATGTTGGAGTACGGGCTATTCGTCGCTCCTGCCGCTGCTGTGGCGCAGTAGTAGTAGGTCGTCCCCGGAACCACCGTGGTATCCGTGTAGCTGGTTGTCGTAACCGCTGACGAGTTGATGGCGACTGCCCCGCAAACCGGGGTGATTGAGCGGTAAATCCAGTAGCCCGTCACCGTGGCTCCCGAAACCGGAGTTCCCGCCGTAATCGAGAGCACCACCGAAGGGGTTGTAGGGCCGTTCTGTGGGCAAGCAAAGGCGCTCATAAACATCAGCATGGACGCCAACAAGAGAGTCTTTCCGAGATACTTCATCATTCTCCTCCACACGCCTTCATCGCGGCCAGCAACCCGTCAAGGTCAAGGCCCGAAGGCGATTTCGATTGTTTGTTGAGCCAGAACGGTGTCACGACCGCAAAGGCGCTGACCAGATAGTTCCTCATGAACGCCTGAGTTGCTGGAATCACTAAGCCCCAAGAATCAATCTTGCATCCCAAGGCTCCCTGTCCGGTCATGTTGATGCCGTGACCGCCCACGATGGGAGAGCCTGGAATCACATTCCAGTTGTTGGTATTGTCCTCCGCCGATTGAGGGCAGTTGATGGCAAGGAACAACCCGCCAAAAGTGTATGCCGCATACCGAAGTTGAGCCCATGAGGTGATGTCCAGCGAGGCCCATCCCGTAATGGTGTGCATGACCTCTTTGCCACTGGCATCGTTGATCGGGATACCCGTTGATTTCCAGTAAGCCAGCAGAGTCTCAGGATCGGTGCCTTGGTCGGTGGATGGGTCGGAAGGATTGAATCCGGTGACAGCGGTGTAGAGCGCGAGTGTCTGTTCGGTGGTGGGAGTCAGAGGATCGCCAGTATTGGCTGTCTCGTTCTGCGCGAAGTGCATTGCCGCCGCTTCCACGCAATCCCCGTACTGATCGTTACCGAGAATGTTGAGTTGTGCCGGATCAAGAGCAAACTCCCATCCCCACGGTTTAACTTCCGGCCACTCCGTCGCCTTGGGCAAGAAGTCACCAAAGGCGGGCGTCGAAAACCGCAAGGGCTTGTGATTGCAACCGAGTGCGAATCCCATTTACTTGATCTCCAACGGCACAGTGCGAGAGTCCTTCGCCGCCTGAGCGTTCCAGATGCTCTTGAACGTCCGAGCATCCTTCGGTGTCTTTCCCGTGTACGTCAGAACCCTCACGGTTTTCGGAACCGATTTCAACGCCGCAGCCAACGCCGCAGACTTGCTGCTTACCCAAGTGATGATTCCCTGAATGGCCGACAATGCAATGTCGATCAACCCAACATACGGAACCGTAGCCGGAATCTCACTCAAAGCCGTTTGCAGAAGCGTGATCGCCTCGGTAATGTCCTGCGTAGTTGAGTTCGTGGTCCAAGCCGCAATCGCCGCCGAGACCTGCTGCGAATACTTGGTGATGTCGGCTGCCAAAGTAGTCTGACCCAACGCCGCAGCCAATCCCGAAGCCGCGATTCCCAAAGTAGAAGCCAAGCCCGCCAGTTCATCCTGCGAGCATCCGGTGGTCATCAACAACTCACCACCACTCAAAGTCACCACTCCGGCAACCAGTGCTGTCTTTGCTGCTTTCTTGCCAAACTCTCTGCGATCCATTGTCTCTCCCTGTTGTTACTCTAAACCGTGAAACTACTCAGTCCAAATTTTGGACGCACAACAAAAATTCAAATTCTAAGCCGCAAGGTTCTTTTCCAGATACTCCATCAACTGCCCCATCGTCTTCACTTCAGAGTACCATCCCTCCTCCAACTCAACCCCCAACCTGTCATCAATCTCCACACTCAACTCCTCAAACTCCAACTCATCCATCCCAACATCTTCCCTCAAGTCATCCGCAGGCTTAACCTCTCCCCACTCAACCCCGGTACACTCCTCAAAAATCGCCTGCACCTCAACCAGAATCTCCTCTTTCAATTTCGCCATATCGTCCTCCGTTACTCCTGAATCCGTTGCCGCAAGTCGTTGCCTTCCCACCGCATCTTCCCCTTTGACTTTTTCTTCCCCAAAACCGTGCGTTTGGGTTTTAGGGGTTTCTCAAACACGGTATCGTCCATCAACGACTCTATGCGCCATGCATTTCTCATCTTGATGTCGGCCACCAATTCAGGCGCAATGAACCGAACAGTTCTATGGGTCACTTGACCCCGTGAATCCTTAACTCCGGTGTACTGACAAAACCGAATCAGCCGGTGATCCAAATCCACGAAATCAGCATCGACGTGAATCTCGGGTACATCTTTATAACATTCATCCCGCTTGAATTTTATTGTGTAAATCGCCACTTAGAATCCTCCGAATTTCCTTCTCTGAAATCTGCGAACATAATCACATGAAAATGTTCAATAGTCAATTTCCCCTTGCAAAATTCTGGAAAATAAAATCAGGGGAAAAATAAAAGCCAACATCGGGATTTTTACAGAACAACTTTTACGTTGGTCAGGATAGGTCTTTCGTCGCGGCGGCACCCCCGACCCTTTGATCTGAGCCGGGGGAAGGCGGCGGTGTGGGCGTGGCTGCTGCTGGCGTGCGCGTGGCGACGGCGGAGGCGGGCGCTGGCGTGGGAGGCGGAGCGGGGCTGCTGCTGTGGCGTGGTGAGCTGGGGAGGGGAGGAGGCGCGAAGGATCGGAAGCGGCTGCGGTGCCTGTCTTATGTATGTGCTCGTGCCGGGTGCGGCTGCTGCGTGGGATGCCGTGCTCTGTGAGTCCTAGCGGGTGCCGTGTGTAGGACGTTTCCCAAGGTACCCTAGTATCACCGAGTTCCTAGCAGGGGCTTAGATCGCCTCCTACGAGCAAGAAAAAGCCCGGTCAAATGACCGGGCGCTGATTCCTTCCTTTCCTTCCCCTGCTAGGCTGTCTCTCTCTCCGCTTCTTGGACTCGCGGTTTTGGGTAGCTGTCGGCAATGGCTGAGTCAATCTTACGCTGTGCCTCGGTGATGGGCGCGAAGGTGTGGCTGTTCTCGTTGTGCCATCCTCTGCTGTTCTCGGTAATACAGAGGCGCTTGACTCCCAGACCAGCGCACAGCATGACCACGTATTGCCCGAAGGTTGCCGGGTGAACGGGGAACTTCTCCGTTACCTGAGCGATCTTCTTAAGCATCTTTACCATGCGCTCGGATCGGCGGAGCTTCACGTTGTACAGGTTCGAGTAATAGCAGTCATGGGCATAGGTGCAGTTGTCCGCGTAAGTCTCTCCCCGATCCATGTTCCATTGCGCGTGCAGTTGCAGGTCAGCGTATGGGCTGCCGCTGTAGTCGTCAGACTGTGGGTTCCGCACCTCCTCAAATCCTGCCTCCTCGGTGCGAACCTCCACGAAGCCCAGTGCAATGGTTCCTATGTCGCGGGACCGCTCAACTCCTCTGCCATCCCAATACAAAACCACTTCCGGCTTAACTTCCTTTTCCATGTTCTTACCCTCCACTGCCACAATAGCCCACATTCTCAAGCATGAAAAGGCCCCGGCTTACGGCCAGGGCCAAGCGTCCGAATTTTGGACTCTACTCCGGTTTGTCCAGCTTGTTCCAGACTCTCCGCACTTCCCACCGCTCCGCCTTGCTCAACTCCTGCCACACGGTTTTAAGACCCTCCAGCAGTTCCCCGGCTTGCTCTGGCGTGCAGACCCTCTCTCCGTTCTCCATCGTTCTCACCTTCCCGTAATCCAACGGACTATCACACTCACCGCACAGCCTACGACCTCCACCACTAAGCCGAAGGCTCCGAAGGCGAACAGTACGACAAAGGCATTCACTGTCCACCGCTGATGATGAGATACAGCACAGTCCAGAAGCAGGCCGACATACCGCCAGCAATCAAGAGAGCCAGCCCGATAGGATAACGTTCCGGCTCTGGGTAGCCGTAGGCGTTGCGGTTTTCGGTGTCGGTCAGGCGGGCGGCTGCGCTGCTCTGGCAGTCCGGGCAAACCTTCCAGAGAATCACCGCTCCTGCCGGGATCGTCTTAGGGCCGGACTGGTGAGTACCACACTGCGAGCAAATCACGGTTGCGCCTCGCCGCTCAGGAAACTGTTTGCGGTAGGATTCGGTAAAGGCCGAAGCGTTGCGGCGTTCAATTCCGTCCCATTCGGCCATCTGTTTTGCTATGACATTCGCTTGTCTTTCAAAGGGGTTCATTGCGGTAAGCCTTTCTGCCGTGATGCGCTCACGGCGGGCGGTTGAATGTTGCAGTACTACCACTTTTAAGCGTGTGTCTAAATTGACACTCCGCGTTGCACCTTAAAGCCGTTCGCAGTCGTACAAAAGTTGCTGATAAGGGGCGGAGAGATACAGCCAGTTCCTCAACCGCTTCGCTTGATGCTCGCACGCCTTATAGGTACGCTCCGCTGTCCGGCTGTCCGTGTCATATCCCATATCAGAGGCCCATTCCTCAAAATCCCTGCCATCAACCGAAGCCGCATCTGAGGCGATGCAATCCAGCACGTCAGCAGCTTTGGGTGCCTTGCCGTTGTGACCGAATCCCATTGAGAAGTAAACGGTCATGCGCCGCGTCCGGGTGTTCTCGCGCCGGATCAGAACGCATTTCCAATGATCCATATTGTTAGAGTCCGGCATGGCCGGATTGCTATCGGTTCTTTCCGCCGTCATACGGATGCGGTTTTCTTTGATGAACTGCTCGATGGTAACTGTGTCGGTTGCCATTGTGTTTTCCCCGTTTCTGCCCTTGCGGGCTTGATCTAAAACTCTACTACCTGCTTCGCTTCGGCAATCTTCGCGTCTACTGCCGACACGATGAACTCCAGAACTAAAGGACTAAACTCAAACTGGAACGCATCTGCAACGTTCTCAAAGCCGCTAGGTATTGGCTTTTCAGTGCAGAAGCAATCATGGGCCTGTGAATGGTGAAACACCTGCCCGCCAACCCGCGAAGCCAATTCACACAACACCTGTAATACTTCTTGCTTTTCCATCTTGAAACCCTCCGTTTCAATCTGTCCAAACCTTAACGCCGCTCGCCCCAGGCCGCAAGACCCCGCTACCAAGTGCCGCGCTTCTTGCACTCGTCGCATACTGAATACATCCGATGCAAGCAACGATCCGGCAAAACCGTTGGTTCTGGTTTCACTTCCACCTTCACAATCGGTTTCTCCTCGCGCACTCTCGGACTCTCCACAATCGGACTCGCGCTCTGCTTCACTTCCGGCTTCGCGCTCTGCCCACCGTTCCACTTTCTCGACCTGCATTTATTCGATGAACAATGACTCGGCGGATCAATCCCAGTCGCCAACCATGCCCAACCGCACACCTCGCACACCCAACAATCCAAACTCTTTCTCATGTGCTTACTATACACGCTCCGTGTTTACTATACACGCTTATTTCTGGTACATCGTACCAATCGGCGTACTTTCGCGCAGGTATAGAGGAGCCCGCGATGAGTGCCAGAAAGGACTGTGTTCCTGCCTGTTTTCCGGTTGATCTTGTAACGCGCTGCAACTATGGGAGTTAGGCGTGTTGTGCTTACAACGCGGGAATGGGCGCTGTCTTGCTGTGCTCGGAATGGGTGTGTGGGCATAAAAATGGCCCACCATAAGGTGAGCCGAAGAGGAGTCGTAACGTGTTGATTTCAGGCTCGTTTAAGTTGTGCTTGCGTGTACCGCTGGCAGTTCCATTCTGCCGATGCTTTGTCTGGATAGGTGTAGGCTGTCCATGAACCATCGTCCTGCCGCAAACAGTAACGATGCGAAGGATAGTATTCGCTAGTGAGGTTGTCCAAGTTCAGACGTGCTCTCTCGTCGCTACCTACTGGGTGCTTCTTCGCCTCGAAGGTTCTACGCTTCACTATCACTTGTTCCTCCTTGAACCTCTGTCTAACCTGCTTAACTTCCCCTTCGGGAAGATCAAAAGCAACACCTCGCGGTTTTCAGGCGGCGTTTGCCTGTGTTTTCATGGCCTTACCAATGAGAACGGCCCACACACAAGCCTTCCGATGCGATCCGGCGAAGTGAGCGAGGCTCTCAAATGTCAACTCGACATGGTATTCTTCTGCCGTCTCCAGCCATCCAAGGATGCGCTCGTGCGCCATCTCAACCGCCCGACTGTACTTATTCCTCCCGCCAAGACTTTTCTCAATCTCCTCGACTTCCGAATCCATTGAGGTTCTCAAGTCCAGACTTCCAGCAATAGCGGGATACTTCCTCTCGATGTCGCGCATTGCCTCAAATAATTCCATACTCTTCCCTCTCTCCGCCCATCTAACGCTATGAGCTGCGTTTGTAAATACATGACTCTGCGAGGCTTACGGTTTTCAGTTCACTCCGCACCACGAATAGTCGATGGTCACTCCGCGAATCCCCGGCTCAAAGTCCAGTTGATACCATTCCCCGTTGATTGCCACGGAAGCCACACAAACGTAACGGTTTAACGTGTCGCTCCAGACTCCAATACAGCATCCATCGCCGCTGACTGCAAACCGCTTGCCGGGATTCTTCGGCCTTGCCGCCTCAATGATCTCCAGCGCCGACCGCTTCGGAGTGATGTAGCTTGTGTTCACCTTGAATTCTGTGTTCATGTTTCCCTCCGAAACCCAAGTTACCACAAGCAGGGATTCTGTCCAGTCCCCAAAAACAGGGGAAATTCCCGCTCCATCTTGCCCGCCTTACCGTTGACGTTACCCATTGGTTCCAACAACTTAGCAGACATTTCCGCTGCGCGGGCTTCGGCCTCGGCCTGTACTCGCGCTAACGTCTCCGTCTCCATCCCGGCCAGAATCGGACTCAGTTTCTCGGTGATCGTCCTCTTTCGTTTCACGCGACCTCCTCCAACTCGGATTCAAAAGCGTGCATCACTAAGCCATCATCGGCCTTGATAAGAAACATTGGTTCCACGCCCTCGCAACCATCAAAACCATCGGAAAGACCCAATGGCCGAATCACTTCAACGACTTGCCCTGCGTGCGCGGTGTACTCTGGCAGTGTCGTAAACTCTTTCGGATAGTTGAACTTAGCTCGTTTTCGTTTCATCGGCTTATCCTTTGTCTCTGGAGTCCAAAATTGGACTGGTTATACGAAGCAGCGCACGTTCTTGAGGTCTTTCTTGCCTTCGGAAGAAACCGGCCCAAATCTCTCAGCCGCAAGGATTAACGCGAACTTCGCGGCGCAATGATCGTGCGGTGCAGATTCCGGCATCGAACCAGACTTGAGAATTTCCGTGTACTTCTTCTCCCACTCTTCACGGAAGTTCTTAAGCAACGCTGCTTTTTCTTTCCTCGTCAAAGGGTCTTTCATCGCTCCATCCTCCTCAAAACAAACTCATTTGCGGGCTCGGCTTAGAAATCTCGTCCAAGTCCGAATCGGTTTCCTCTTCTGGCTCCTGCCAAGCCGCTACTGCCTCCTGCGGAGTGGCGAAAAGCCTAAGCTGGTGCAAGTCCTTCTCGATGCGATCACAAGCAGAGCACAAAAACCGGAAGCCGCCAGCTCCATCAAAGGCCGTGGCAAGTACAAATGGTTTCACCTTGCCGCATCTCTGACAGCAGTCGAATTGTGCTTGGTTGCAATCACGAGTTCAATCCTTACACGGTTTCCGATGCCGCGCTAGAGCCCGAAGTTGCAGCAGGTTCTTTCGGCCTGACTATTTCTGCGAACGGCCCGTAGCGCCTGCCTTCCAGAAAACCGCACTGGAAATAGCCATCCATGTGCTCGATGTTGCCGTAGGAATTCCGTCGCACTGGCAACTCGCAATGAATACACTTCGCGCCCTCTGGCAAGGGATACTCGGCAACGCTGGTTACTTCTCGCGGCTTGTCCTTGATTTCCCACGTTCCAACCCGCTCGCCCTTCGCGGGTTCCTCATCCGGCCCGCCGTAGATCGGGCCTGTGGTAAACCGCAAAGGTTCCGGTCCGATGTTATAGCGAACCGACTCCACCGCACGACTGAGTAGGTTCACAAGGTCATCCCCGGTTTTCGGGGTTTCGTCCAATGTCACGATGAATTTCATCTAACCCTCCCTCTTTCGGCTTCATCCAGCGTTTGCAAAGACTGCACCAGTTCTCTAACGTCCTCTCCTGCGGGGCGGCTTTCATCGTGCCGTGACCGTGAAGATTGGCTTCGGGTAAGGTGCAGTCTAGTTTCATCTCTCTTTCCCCGTTTAGCTCCGGTGCAGACCCCACAACAGGAGCAAGATCACTATCACACGAACCGCCCATCTGAGCAATAGCCCTAGCTTCATGGCCTCTAGCGGCCTTCCGCCTTGGTGACAGCAGCGCGGGCAGCGGCGCAATTGGGCGAATGCTCCCGTAACTCGTGGACGGCACAATCGTCAAAGCAAAATTCATCGCGCGTAGCCATCGGAACTCCGAAGGCTTTCAGAGCCTCCAGCAGTTCCGGTGCGGCGGCAATCAGGCGGGCATTGGCCTCTGCTGTCTCAAGCGTCGTGCCGATCAATTTGTCGGTGTTGCCTGTCCTATGGAACTCGGATAGGCTGTCAGGAGAGCAGCCTTCGTTGATTGTTATCTTCCCGACGTTATAGCAGATTGGGTGCTTAGGGCCAATTCTCACTTGCGGGAAATATTCTCCATATCCAGTGAGGTAAACCCACGGACCCGGCGTGTACAGTGCTTTCGTTTCAGTTTCCATTTCCCCGTTCCTCCGTCAGTCCAAAATTGGACTCGCTTGATGTTGGCTGAATTATCTAACTGGTTGCAGCAGAAGTCAAGCACCGCAGATTGTCTTTTTAGGCCGCTTGGTTGCAAGAAGGACAGAGATGCGGAGTGATCCAGCCGTGCTCACAAATCCCCAAGTCCAGCCGCTCCAGCCCTCGCCGTACCTTCGGATCAAGCAGCCCGGTTTCCAGACCGTACTCTCGAATCACTCGCACTCTCACGTCCCGGCCCATGACCGTTACCTCAGTGGGGATCATCGCTCTGAACCAGCAGCGAACGCACTTTCCCGGTATCTCGTCGCCTTCGGGAACCCATCGCAGCCCACAGCGAGCACACCTGTAGAGAGTGACTTCCATCAGGCAATGACTATCGGATTTTGTAAGTAGTTGAGATATAAGGAGTAAGGTATGATTATCTCGATAACGAAGGTGCAGACTCCACAGCAGATGATCGCGGCCTGTTCTCCGCTCTCAGGGTCGTACTCTTCCCAAACCCGTAAAGCGTTCTGCGCGTGTCCACAGCCTGGAATGTACTGACCGCTCGGAGTAAGCGGAGTCTCAAACTGTCCTGGAGCCGAGTCTTTAGCCTGGGGATAGACTGTTGTGTTCGGGCCTCCGGGTTGCGACCAGATTTGGGTTGGAATCGCCGGATTCTGATAGAGCGTACCGACCTCTGGAAGTGCCATGGCTTAAGTATCGCTCTCCGGTCCTGCATTTTCAACAACATCTTGCGGGCGAGGCTTGAACTGACGGTATTGATTTTTCCCGTGTTGCTGGCGCTTCCGCGATGTTGCGCCGGGATTCAGACTCTTCGGCTTAACCAGCCCCTTGCGTATCCGTCGCACTGTCTCAGAATCCGGCCCAAATTCCCAACTTTCACTGCCGCAATGGATGCACTTCTCGGGCGGTTTTTCAAGCGGTTCGAGAATCCACGACTGCTCGCAAATTACACAAACCGCTTGCCTTACCACCCGAAGGAAGATCATCTAGCGGCCTTTCGGTTGCGTGTAATACGCCTCCAAATATTCCGTAAACCGCTCCGTACACCATTGATCCACCGTGCGCCCATCGGTTCTTGCGGCTTCCTCGACTCCCGCAATGTATTCCTCTGAAATCGTCAGAGCTACGACTAGGGTTCCGTCCGGTTGTTGACGATTGCCAGCAGCGTCAAACCGAAGCGACTGTCCCGGCTTCAACGTCTCCGCAACCTTCCGCGCCGTCTCGATGGATTGATCCACCAGATTCAACGACTTACCGATGTTCCGCAATGCTCCGGGGTTTCCCAATATAGCCTCGATGCTTCCCGGCGATGCTCCGGTTTCCTGCTCCGCTGACGCTTGCAGTATCTTCGCCAGATCGACCGACCCGTTGATGGCTTCGCTGTACGCTGCCTTATCCTCGGCTGTCGGCTCAAAATCCTCTTCTTTTTCGATTTCTTCTCTGCAACGAAGCCCCTCTTCGGAGTCCAAAATTTGGACTGTTTCAGGGTCTAGGTTACTACCCCTTTCGGCCTGTTCTGAGGGGTCCAAAACCCCCTCTAAGGGCTCACTTGAGGCTGTTTCTTGTCCTTCCGTGGCGGACACTTCCGATTCTGGCTCTCCTGCAACCTGTTTCGTATCCTGCTGATTTAACTGCTCTCTCATGCGTTTACTGAGGCGTGGGCCGTTATGTGCTGTCATGGTGGACAAATCTCCTTGAAATTCAATTCTAAACCAGTAAACCCTACCGCTTTGTAGCTTTTTCGACCACGGCGCGGGCTGTTTCGATGTCGTCCAGCGGCACAAGATAGCAATCCGTGGAGTTGTTCATTCGCGGATCGGGGGCTAATGTCGCGTTGGCGACGATGGTTTGCAGCACCTCCAGCAACTCAGGAGATACCAATATCAGGCACGCATTGGCCTTCATTTCCTCAACGGTTTCAACCAGAGGATACCCGCCCGACTTCGCATCGTCCCAGATGACCTCTGCCAGTCGCATCGCTCCTTTGGCAATCGTGATCGTCTTGTAATGGAATCCATCCTCCGAATTAACAACGCTGATTGTGTCATCGAATGGGTGGTAATGCTCATGGAAGTTCCACGGCCCTGCTGTGTGCTGCACTTTTGTTTCTGTCTCCATCCCCGTTCTCCTAGTCCAAAATTTGGACTCAACTGCACTCTACTACAAAGCCGTGATGTTGGCAAATTCTCGAATCACTTCCGGCTTTCTTTTCGTTCCGCCTTGCAGTCTTTGCACTTGCAGAGATAGTCACAACTTGAGCAGTACATTTTTCCGGCTTCTTCTGGGATATGACCCTCCGATTCGGAGTCGAAAAACCATCCGCAGTTGTCGCACATTTCGTAAGTCTCTGGAATGACATGCAGGTACTCTTGCAGCAGATAGATCACCGCCGACGACTGCTCCGCTGTCATCTTTCGTGGCCTCTTGGGTAGGATAAAACCGTCAGGCGCTTCCCCCCCCATCAGAAACAAGTGGAACTTCTGAACCAATTCAATATCTACCCCGTCGCGCATATCGAAACCTCCTTTGATGCTGGCAGAATAGTACGGCCACCGACTGTTGAGGTCAAGTGGCCTAGTTTTTTCCTGATTTCAAACGAGTTATGGCAGAATGTACGCAGGATAATGCTTCTGTGAGAACAGGGACAGAAAAGCAGGCGTCGATGTTCCAGCATCGGCGCTTTCCATTTGCGGGTTAGTCGTTGGGGAGTGGGCTCTGCTTCAAATACAAAGCCGCCGCCAACAGTGCCGATGCTCCGCACACCTTAGCAAGCTGAATCAATCCGCCACCTGTGAAGTTGAAGTTTGCTGGATCGACAATCACCAAAGGAACTGCCGAACCAATCGCGCCCATCGCGGCTGCTGCTAGACCGTGGAGCCATGCTTTTAGTGTAGGGTTCATAATCCTCTCGCTTTCTTGTAGATTTCATTCACTGCTTCATCGTTCCCATCCGGCCAATCTACGCGAAGAAACTCTGTTCCCCCACGGTCGCCAATAAAGGGTGTTCTGGGGTTCCCTCTCCGTTTGGGCCTGAGATGACTCGCTCAAACCAACCGCTCGTAACGTTTTTCAGATTCGCGTAATACAGAGCCCCGTTGGTCAAGTCTGGATCGGTGCCGATGTTCTGCGCCAGCGTTTCACAATACTCGTACTGCGGGTCGCCGTTCTGCGGCTCCAAATCATACTCTGGATCAGAAGGTACGCTCATACTCGTGAACTGGTTCCTGTCGAAGATCACGGCTTGGATGGTATTGCCGAACCCCGGCTTGCCTACGCGGTTCATGATGACGTGAGCAACCGCTCTCATACCGTTCTCGCCTTCGCCCCGCGCTTCTTTCCAAACACATAACGCTAAGGCTTCTAGATCGGTCATGCCGCCCTCCGTCGAAATAGGGTGCAGCAGTGCGTCTCGTGAACCTTGTGATGGCCGCGACACATTCCGCCCTCAAACTCCTGACAGTCACGGCAGTTCTCTTCTTCACACATCGGAAAACAACAGGGACAGGCTTTCAATGTCTCTAAATTGTGGTGCTGGGTTACGCCATCGCCTGCACAAAGATAGGTTCCGTCTCCTTGGTAAACGTAAGTCATCGCCTAGAAATCCTCCTTGAACGGATCACACACTTGAGTAAAACTGGCTGACTTTGAATGTTCGGTAATGATGACAGAGGTAGGGGTAACATCGACCTTGGTGTCGCCGGGAAGATGCTTGTTCAACTCCAGCCACGCAAGAACATACTGCATGTTGGCTAAAGAACGCAAGGAACTAATTGTGGTATGCAGGGTCGTAACCGTCATCGACCTTATGCTCCCTTGGCTAACGCCTTCAAAGCCTGCTGAACCGCTTGAAAAGTGATCCGGTCTTGCGCTGCCCGTACTCGCTCGATCATCTCTATACATGGCTTGCAAAGAGTTACCCCGGTTCCGTCTTGTCGTGTTCGCAGAGTTCACACATTTTGCGCCTCACCGTAAGTCTACCCGCTTAGGACGAGTTTCTCCGCCCACTTTCATGTCGTCCATCATTTCCATGATGTGTTTCTGGTCGTTCTGAATATCGGTCAAGGTAACCCTCACATTGTCAAATCGTTCCGAGAATACCTTGTCCTCGTTGGCAAGGGCAGTATTCAATTGATCTTGCGTAACCGAGTGCGTGGCCCATGAACCTACAAGCATCACCACGGCTGTCATGGCACTACACGCAATCGTGCGCCAGAGAGCAACGTCTCGATCTACAAAATGCTGGTCATCTTCCAACCTGCGATGCTCTCCTGCTGGACCCATTATTTTCCCTTTCTTAAATCTGACTTTGCGGTTTTGCTTGCGATTCGTGCTGATCGGGTTCGGATTGCGGAGGGTTATCAGCAACTTTTCCGCAGGTCAAAACCGTTACGCCGTCCTTGTCCACCACTTTCTTGCAATCCTTGGGAATGATTGAGTGTCCACCGGGAGCGTTCTGTTCCCAAGTACAGCCCCAGTATTCCCCTTTCGGCCCCATCTGCGCCAAACCGCCTTTGTCGGTACAGTCGGTCTTGGGGTTCTGCGCGAAACTCATCGTCGTCATCGTCAGCACTACAAGTATCCACGTCGGCTTCATGCTTTGTTCCTCCAGTCCAAAATTTGGACTCCAGAGACTTACCTACCTACATTCCAAACCAGAGTGACGGCCCCCGGCGTGATGGCAGAGCTGTTGGCGCTAGGGTTGCAGACTTTAACGTTTACCTGTCCTGCGGTCAGCCACGGCGGGTAAATCTGCACAATCTGGCCCGTTGGTGCGTAGCCTGTTACGCCTGTAATGTCGGCGTTGGGGCTGATATTCAATACGTCCGTAGTCAGCGCCCCTGTGGCCGTCGCTGTGGCCGTCGCGCACGTTCCTGTGGCAATGGATGAGGTCGGTAAAGCAATCGTGCCGCTAGCTACCTTTTGTATCGCTCCTACCTGTGAGGATGTAATGCCCGTCAGAGAGGCTCCTGAGCCCGTAGGGGTCAGATAGTCCGTCCCGGCTACCGCAGCGGTCACCGCACTCGATCCATTGCCCTTGATGAGCCCTGTAATCGTTACGGCTACTGGCGCAGCAGAACTATTGGTTGCCAGCAGCGGAGCCGATGTGGGAACCGTCCCGCCGTTGATCTTGGCTACCGTGGGGTTGGGATACGAGCCACTTAAATCTCCCCCGGCTGCGCCATTCGGAGGCAGACTCGATGGTCCTGCAATGAACTGCCCTGAACCATTTGTTCCCACCACGGTCTGCGAAGTCGGCACCGCCAACCCGTTCACCTTCGCCACGGTCGGATTCGGATAGCTTCCACTCAAGTCTCCGCCTGCCGAGCCGTTAGGCGGAAGGCTGGACGGCCCTGCCACGATCTGACCTGCGCCATTCGTACCCACTACCGGAGCCGAAGCCGGAATTGAACCGCCGTTGATCTTTCCTACACTGGTTGCCGACTGCGTGCCCGTAACATCCCCGGCCAGCGAGCCCGTAAAGTTGGTTGCCGTCGTCGCCGTAGTTGCGGCAATCGTACCCGTCCCCGAAACCGCAAGAGAGGCTCCTGAGCCTACCACCATTGCTGCGGAGGTATTGGTTGAGCCTGTCAACGCCGAGAACGCCGTGGCTGCCGTGGATGAGGCTGCGAGAGTGATTGTATTGCCTGTGGTGGTGAGCGTCATGTTCGCGCCAGGAGCAAAGTTGATCGCTCCTGCGGAGGGTGTCACCGCTACCGTGGCGTTCTGAATTGCAGTGATCGTTGGGGCTGCGGAAAACGCTCCTGTACCAAAGGCTACTCCACCACTAGAGTTGACCGTCAAAGCCCCCGTAGAAGCCAGCGTAGCGTCTCCGCTAACAGTTACCGGAGCGTAAGCCGTGCCGCCTGAGTTGCCTACTGGAATCTGCCCTGACGTGGGAGAGGTGTTGGGCATGATTGCGGCCTTGGTTTGGGTAAAATTCGTCACATTCCCTAGACCAACGGAGGTTGGGGTTACGGAAATCACGCCGGAAGAATTCAGAATCGAGGTGCCATCCGGTTTCACTCCGCCCAAAACAGAGTTGGTCGCCGTGGGTAAGGTGTAGGTGTAGTTCGGGACATTTAGAATTCCGCTTGAAAGAGTTGCGGCCCCGGTGGTTCCTGTCGTGGTCAAACTCTGAAAGGGAACCTGAGTCGTAGACGGCGTACCGGAAATGTCAGTAAAGGCTGGCTGTGCCACAGAGAACGCGCCCGTTCCAGAGTTGTAGGCAGTAAAGAACTGGTGCGCGATGGATGTCGTGTTGGCCGGAGCCGTGACATAGGCGGCGGTGCCAAACGAACCGCCTGCTGCACTGGTTAGAGATGAACTCACAATTCCCGAAGGGAGTGCCGTTCCAGTCAGGCCCGAAGCAGGCATCCCCGTAGCCGTAATGGTGCCCGTTCCGCTCGTCCCTAAACTAGCTCCCGATCCAACCGTCATAGCCGCTGAAGTATTGGTCGCCGTGGTCAGAGCTGAAAACGCGGTGGCGGCGGTGGCCGAGGATGTAATCGTGGTGGTATTGCCTACCGTGGTCAAGGTGACGTTGGTGCCTGCTGCCAGATTCACGGCTCCGGCAGACGGGGTAATCGGGGTGCCGTTGGCTTCAATGGAGGTAATCGGCCCTGTTAAGCATCCCGTTATAGTAAGGGCTCCCCCTGTCCCGTTCGGGCAAACAGGCGAGGTGCTGCTGCCGAGTGGGGTGACAATGACTGGACCGTTAAACTTGGCGGCGGGCTCGGTGGAATGAGGTGTCACAGTGAGGTCGGCTGCTCCTCCAGAGGGGGGCTGAGAAGCTAAATCCGCTGCAATGTTGATTTCCCCCAGCGATAGAATGGTCGGTTCACCATATGAAGAGACAATTTCCACGTCATCCGGCGGGGGGTATGCAGGATTTTGCGATATGTCCACAACCCCTATGATTTGTGCTGCTGCCGCACTGCCCACCGCTCGCAAGTTAAAGCTGGCATAACTACCATAAGGCGCTACGGTGGGGAAGATGTTGACAGCAGCGCCTTGCAGGTTGATGGTGCCCTCGGTGCCGTCCACCGGCCCGGCCGTGGGGTTGGTGCTGAGGTTGATCTGTCCGGAGCTGCTATTGCCGCTGGAGCTGGCGGAGAGGTTGACGTTGCCCACCTGCGTCGCGCCCGGCGAGGCAGACGTTCCGTTGGCCACCACGTTCACGTCGCAGGACTGATACGCCACCGGGTTGCCCACGTAGCAGGTGCGGATCAGGATGTTTGCCAAGTCCGCGCCACTCCCAGCCAAAGCGTCGTAGGTTTCCGCCCCGATGATGGTGGAGGCGAAGTTTAGCCCATCCGCCTGGGCATCGGTGTTGGATTGGAGGAATACCGTGCCGGGGGCACCGGGGCCTTCGGTTTCGCTTCCCGCAAACGGGCTATTGGCCGTGAGTACCAGCGAACCACCCGACGCTCCCGGACCGTCGCCCGATCCTTTGGAATAGGCGTTGAACGCGATATCTCCGCCTCCGGGAACGTCTGCGCTGGTGCCGTAGGTGTCCGAGGTGTTGACTATGAAGCAGGCAGGGCAGTCCGCCCCACTGGCAGCGGTTTCCGTGGCGGCAAAAATGAACGCGCCGCCGTTGCTGTAGGTGCCAGCGTCGGTAAACTCAAAGTCCAGGCCGTCGCCGGTGGAGGTAAGCGGCCCGAGAATCGGAGTCAGGTCGAGCAAGTCGCCCGCGCCGTGGAATGTGCTGGTCGGGTAGTTGGTCTGCACGGAATACTGCGGCAGTCCGGGCGTGGCCGAGCCACCCCCGCCACTCCCACTGCTTGGCCCGTTCTGCACGTAAGTCCAATAGAGTCCTTGCCCTGCTGAGATTTGGATTTCATAAAGGTTGGGATAATCCAAGGCCGGAGCGTAGAAAAGATAGTTCCCGTATTGGTCTGTGGCGGGGCTTCCTATCGGGATGGTCAGAGCGTAGTCCTGATAGACGGTGGATGGAGGGGTACAGGGGGTTCCCGTGGAGGTGACTGAGCAAATCCGCATCTGCGCGTAGGCTAGAGGTTGGCCGAATTGGTTGAGAGCAATACCTGAGATTGCGGCCACAGGTGGGTTCGCCGCCAAGGCGAGAGAAGTCAAGCAGCAGAGTAGGGCGAGCACGCAGAGAAAAGGCCGTCTCATTCTCTAAGGATAGGAAGAAACGGCCCTTCTCGCCACAACAAAGGAGTTTGTGAGGCGCTTTTACTGCACGGTGTCCGAGTCCAAATTTTGGACAGCTATTGAGAAGCAAACTCGCCATGGAGTTCTTGAATTATTTTCCATCTGGCCTCTGCTGCTTCTTCTACGGTCTTAAACCCTCGGCAGTGCAGCGTAAATCCATATGTTCCGTTGGCGTAAACAATTCCTTTTATGCCAAATTTATTACATTTTCTGACGCTGCTGTTTCTCGCATTTTCCAAAACGGTACATGGCCTTAAATTCTTCCTGCGATTATCAAGACCGTTGTGGTTTATGTGATCGACCTGTGGCTTTTCTGGGGTTGCGGCGATCTGACGATGCATCGAAATGGTTCCACGAGTCTTATCTTCCCTCGGAAGATTTCTTTGCACGTAAACCGTTCTATTTTTAGATGCTAAGGAATTCCACCTCCACTGCATCAGCCACTCGTAATCGGCAGCATCAACAATGGCTTTGTATCCACCACTTACGGGGATGTGTCGGCATAATACCCCATCAACCTCGAACGGCTCTTCTTCTTCTCGAATTATCCGCAAATATTTATGATGTCCGACTATAAACCTTTGGGGGTCTCCCCTCTTAATTCCATACCGAGGTCTATTCTCTGTAGAAATGCTTGTTTTTCTTCCGCAACCACAGTGGCACAATCCAAATGGGATTTTACAATCAGGTTTTCCGCAGGAGCATGGTGGTACGATAGGTGATGTAGAGGTCATGTCGTGTCCTTTCACGATAGGCTTTGCCGGTGCTTGCTACACCTGACCTCTACATTTTACACCACTTACTAATTACTGAACAGTTTCAGAATCAAGGTTCTGCACGGCTGCAAGGCTGCTGGCGAGTTCAAGTATGGCCTCGTCAATTAACTCGTACACCTTTACCAGCGTTTCCTCCACGCTCAGGCCAGAGTCCTGCAATGCTTTGGCCTCTTTCAGCCGCCGCGCCGTGGTGGCGACTGCTTGGATCAAGCCCGTCTGACCAGTTCTCTCAGCGATCATCAGTTCCAAGGCTTTCCCGGTGTTGCCCTCCTCGATGCCGACCTTCTCGGCGTACTCCTTCAATCCAGCCTCAATCACGGTTTTGGAACTCATCGGCATAGGCATCTTCAAAACCGTGCCCCGCTCTTTGCCGTCCGAAGCCGTGGATTTACCGTTCAGGGCTATATCGCACTTCTCGGCAAACTTCTCGATGGAATCGCTTCCGGCCTCCCTTATCCACTCACGACTCAATCGCTTCGATTCAGGAAGATTCGCCAAGGCTTGCGCGTTGGTCAGTTTCATACTCGTGAACTGCTCTTCGTCAATGCCGGGAAAGGCTTCTGCGAGGCGAGCGTTGGTGTACCATGTCGTGCGGCAAACCGGAGAAGCAAGACGGGCTTCTTCTTCTGAGGAGAATCCAAGCATCCCCCAAAGCCCATGTACTCGCATGTAGCAGACATTCCAGCCAATCGACATAGAAGAAGTGGCTTCCTGCTCTCCTGATTTCTTTATTTTCTGGTAGCGTTTCTTGGCATCAGCCTTGCGATCTTCTGCAATCTGTTTCGATTCATCCTCACTTGGCAGTTCGTGCAATGATGTTGCGGTCATAACTTCGTACCTCCGATAGTTTGTGATGTTAGCAAGTTTGGTTCTGTTGTAGGCTATTTTGAATACTTTTTACCTGAGTGACTGCTGCTGGTTGAAGAACAAGAGGTGATGCGGATCAAACATGCAGTGAACCGTGCCCTTCTTTCCGTCGCGCTGCTTGTCCACTCTGAGTTCAACGTCCAGATAGTACCCGTCCTCTTTCCCTTCGGGGTCTTCCACACTCAACAAAACCACGTTCTGTGCGGCGTGGTGAATGACTGATCCACCGTACAAATCGCTTTTCGAGCGTCTCTTTTTCTTGCCAAAATTATCCGCCTTACTGTACTGCGAGAGTAGCAGAATGTGGATGGGTTCGACCTTCACCAAATCGCGGAGGGCGAAAATCACTTCCTTAATGCCGCCGTCATTCTGATTCTGTCGGCTTGGTTCTATTAGCTGGAGGTAGTCACAAATGAAAAGACGGATGCCGAATTTGCGCCGCATCATGCGAATCCGTGCCACCAGTTTCTTGATAGAAATAGAAGAAGTCTCGTCTATCCATATCGGCAAAGTCTGGAGTTCCGCCGACATCCGCATGATCTCTGGAATATGAACCTTGTCGTTCATGCTGCGGGGGTCGCGCATGTGAAAGGACGTAATAATCTCGCTCATCTGGGGATAGAACCTCTGTGTGAGCTTGTCCTTGGGCATCTCGATGGAAAACCACGCCACCGGGGTCTGTTCCCTCGCATTTGCCAAAGTCACCTGTACGGCAAGAGCCGTCTTTCCGCCAGAAGATTCAGCTCCCAAAACCGTGAGTTCCCCGCTATAGAGTCCCTTTGTCCAAGTATCCAGTGCTGGAATACCCCACGTTAATTCCAGAGCCGTTCGTTCACTCTTCGCAGATATCCCCCAAGCCACTCTACGCTCTACGTCAGCACAAACATCTCCAATCTTTACTGCCTCCCCCTCATCTTCCGCCGCTACATTCAAAATGGCGGCTTCGGCATTCGATACTACTTCGTCAGCCTTGGCATCCGAATCCAGAGCTTCTGCGATGATCCCGTTGGCGGCGTGTATCATGTTCCGCAACGTCGCCTTTTCCACTACGATGTCGATGTAATGACTCAGGGAACTCCTTCTGGGAACCCCATCCGTCAAAGAAGCCAAGTACCCGGCTCCGCCGATGGCTTTCAGTTCCTTATGCTTAAGAAGTTCCTCAGTGATAGTCACAATGTCCACAGGCCGATTGGTTTCCGTCAAGTCGGCCATGCGGGTATAGATTCTGCGATGCGCGTCCAAGAAGAAGTGATCGGTTTTTAAGGCCGCAAACGCTTCGTCGCAGAGGTTGTTGTCCAGTAAGATTGCCCCAAGAATACTGCGCTCTGCTTCGGGTGAGGCCGGAAGTCCTGAATCGAGGGATTTCCCGTATCCATCGGTCATTTCTTCCCCGCTACGATCAACTCATGGCGCACGTTCTCCACCTCAATCTCCAATCTCCGCAAAAGAATGTACGGGTTGGCCTCCGGCTTCAAACACTCCTCGCGGAAGGCCGTCATCAAGGCTACAAGTTTGTCCTTCAGGGATTGTTCGTCGGGGGTCATTAGCACTCCTCCACAATCTTGATCCCTACGATAGCTAGTAGCGGTGCTCCAAAAATCAAGGCTAAGAGAAGTCCTCCAAGCATCACCGTAATTGCCATGTAGAACACCGGGCCTTCACCGTGAGTAGGAGGACAAGGCTCAAACCAGAGTGAGTACATCCCGAACAAAGCAGCCACTTCTAACGTCCCGCTCAATATGAAGCACGGAATAGCAATGAGCCATTTCATTATAGTTCTCCCGCTTCCCGTATGTTCGCAGGCCAAGGAAATTTGTCGCCGCTCTCCAACCATTCCTTCAATCCGGCCTTGATTCGACTCAGTGGAAGATCATGCAGAGCCTCCACGTAGATTCCATACAACTCAGGAGTCATGGTTCGGTTGGCGATTAGAGCGTACTTCTCCAAATACTCCGAGATGACTTCTGACTTTTGTTCCTCATCGGTTTTGATTTGCAAGGAATGCTTCCCTTGCAGCACGATTGCCTTGGACGACTGCGATAGCTTTTCTTGCATTCCCCGAACCCTCCGCTGAATTTCCGTACTCGTTGATCGGCCCTGCGGCGTAGTCCCCCAACCTTCTAATCCATGTGTAGAAAGATTCCGTCCTGCTTCCCTTCCCGTACTGCACTACGCTTCTGGCCCGATGCCGCAACGCCTCTAACCAGTGCTCTTGATTCCATCCCGGCTTATCCCGAAGAAACTGCCGGATTGCCGCCCCGTCTGCCCCGGAAATCGAGAACGGCACCGCTGGATTGAGAAATTGCCAATACTTCTGCAAATCATCGACCAGCAGGGGATAGCGTTGCGAGTCCAAATTTTGGACTACCAGACCTTCTCCCCCCTTGCCACATCTCCACTTTCCCCGACCACCCTGCCCTACAACCTGCGGGCAAACCGTTGAGAGTTCCTTTAGCCCTTCCAGAACCGCCGAAGTCTGCGCCTTGACCAGCCCTGCTAAAGTCGCTGTTGATGCCGTTCCGTCGCCAGCTTGCGCGACTGCTACATACGCCAGAATCCCTTTGCTGGAGAGTTGATGAATGAGTGCATCTTGCAATTCCACGATTCCCCTCGTGTCCCCGAAAAGTTTGAAGTGAATCAAGGAGCGGTGGCCTCCCACGGGGAAGAAGGAGGCCACCTCGGAGGGCGCAAGCGGAGTCTAGCTCTGACGCTCACTTCCGAGAGTTGTAACCCTCAGCAAAGTTAGAGTACCGCAGTGTTACGGCGTTGGCAAGTTCTATTTTTCCACGACTTCTTGAACTGGCTTGGAAAACCCCGAAGCAATGCAGCCGAACCGAACGTCAAGGTCTTTCACTTCTCGCTTGAGTTCCTTTTCTCCGCTGATGCTGGTCAATTCGGCATCATCTTCGATGTAGTGGAAGGCCCACAGGGGAATCAACCGGAGGCCGCTATCGTCCCATAATCCGAAGCCAAGTTGGGTCTGTTCCTCTGCGGTCATCGACCAGAACTCAGCGGCGTTGATCTTCCGCATCCATGGACTCCGCATTGATCCTTCCGTGTCCTTCCAAGCCTCTGCCACTTGATCGCAGCAGAACTCGTCTCCCCAGTTCTTGCGGTAGGCCGCGCCCTCGGATGCTCTGCCTGCAATCTCCCGCAAGACGGTCAAGAGAAACTGATATACGCTTGGTTCCTTTTTAATCTGTGACATATCCCTACCCTCCGTCGCCCCTATCCACGACTGGCTGATTACTTTTCCTCTGCCGGATTTTCGTCCGAAGGCTTCATAAACAGGTCGGTCAACTCTTCCACATCGTCAAACAACTCAGTCTGCTTTTCGTCTGCCGTCATCTCTTCGGTCTTTACCGTGTCTCCGGTGTCCAGCCGGATCGTGGTTTTCATGCCGGGAACTGGGTTGTGGAATTTAACCAAGCAGTCCGTGGCCTTGTCCTCACCCTTGCGGCGTATGGACTTGGCTAAACTGCTGATTGTGGCCTCAATGCCGTCCAGTGTCTCTTTGAACATCGAGGCTGATGCTTTCTTCTCGTCTTCGACTTTGTGATACTCCAGAACAGCCGAAGATAGTTCCTGTGACTTCTCGTTTAAGAGCGTTTGGTCATACTCGTTAAAGAGTACGATGCTGATCTTCTTGCCTTGCATTGAATCCTCCTAGAACAAATCCATGCCGTCGATGACGGTCAAGGTCACTTCCACTCGTTCCGGTGATCCGTAGAACTTTCCGGTATCTCCGTAACTCACCACTTGCGCGTCGTCAGCGTACAATATGCCCGTTAAGGCATCCTCACTCGCACGAATCAATTTGCTCAGATCGGGCTTAACCACGGGGAACATGCGCTTCTTTGGGCAGGAATCAGGCTTGGCGAGGTAGAACTTCATCTCCAGCCTTACCGGGACGTGCTTCGCAGCCATCGGCTCTTGAATCCCCTTGGCCCGCAAAGCGTCCATGGCCTCACGGGTCAGGTCGCCACGGT
>Ga0316221_1001572_pt1 | contig 23248 bp, 26 predicted proteins | sample TBH18007metaG_FD_206003 | JGI IMG/M metagenome (GOLD analysis project Ga0316221, IMG submission 206003) | Freshwater microbial communities from Trout Bog Lake, Wisconsin, USA - TBH18007 | ecosystem: Environmental > Aquatic > Freshwater > Lake > Hypolimnion/Profundal zone | place: USA: Wisconsin... | reverse complement strand
TTCTGGTACACTCAGGTTACCCTCGGCTCCAGCAGCAACTCGGCCCCCCTTTACCCTTAGAGGACATGTACTCGTAAATGGTCTCGAATGACCGTGATTCACTCAAGAGTTTGGCGGCCCCTCCACACATTGCCATAAGAGCCCGTGTATCTTCAAGCGACAGTTCAAAGTCACACAAGTCTTCCAGGAGATTCATGGGTGTTTTATACGGAATCGTTTCAATTTGAACAAAAATTCGTTGAAGTGAAATAGTCCGTGTCTTTTCAAGAACCTCTTCTATACCCGCTCCAGGATTCATCTTCTGAATGTGTTTCACAAGGTCAGGACCAGACAAGGAGTCCATTTATTTTGTAGTAATATATAAATGGTTGACCCTAAGTCAGATTTGGCTTTCATGGTCATGTTGGTTCTGATTTTGGGAGCTTTGGGAGTCAGCAACTTTGTTGAGGCGAGCAGTAAAGGTCAGAACCAACTCGGCCAGCGTTTCTTCGGACTTTTGTACATTGTGCTTGCAATCTATCTAATTGTATATAAAATAAGCCACCCTTAGATGGGTATTATGAAGCACTTGGTAGGTCACATCGATGGCATTTGGGTCTCGTGTGCATCCCACCTTGAGAACAGTATGATTCGAATCGCTGAAAAGTGCGGCTTCAACGTCGTTGCCCGAGCTTTTCACCAATTTGAGCCTCATGGGGCAACAGGTGTTCTGGTCTTGGCTGAGAGTCACTTTAGTGCTCACACGTACCCAGAACTCAACATGATTTATATAGACGTGTTTTGTTGCGCACCTCATTTTGATCCTAATGTGTGTGCCGCCGTCATACAAGAGGAGTTTGCATCCACTTCCGCCTCGTGGCAAGTTATCGACCGGTAGGAGATGGCGACGTACAATGGGAATCAACTATAGACTTTTGTTTCATATAATCCATTATTCCCGACACACAGCTGCATACGCAGCACGCAGCGACGACCCAAAGGAACCACCCTACACCCGAAGTCCCACCTTGGGGATTCTTCGAGTTCATGGCGAGTATACCGATAATGATACAGCATATCAACGTACAAGGAATGGAAATAAGATCAACCGACATTTGAGCCCCGGCTCCAAGACAGTCTACAAAATTTGTAAGAGAGGGTGTCAAGTTGACACTTGTCATCACGAGCCCCGGGGCGGGTGCACTCATTAAATATAACTAATTTTTAGTTTCGACTCCAGGAGTGTTGTTACACTCTTGGGGCCGAGGCCCGCTTTTTTTTTTGGGTTTTTTGAGTCCAAAACACGAGGTGTTTTGTCCGTCCGTCTAGTTGGAGAAGGCCAGGCCGCCCATGCCAGACTGGATGCGCAGGATGTTGTAGTTCACCGCGAACATCTTCTGCAGAGGGGTGGTGGCAGCGCCCTTGATGTTGATCGCCACCTGGGCGTTATCAATGCGAGAGAAGTTGCAAGTGCCGGTTGGCTGGTGCTCCTCGGGCTGCAGCGCGAAGCTGTAGCAGTACACACCTGGGTATGGCACACCGCTGTGGTACTGGTATGGCTGGTACTGGTTAAAGTACTTGCCGGTCTGCTCCTTGAAGCGGTCCTGACCGTTCAGCACCAGCTTGAAGTTGTACAGAGGGCCGACCTCCACGGCGCTGGTGAGCGTGCCGCTGGAAGACAGGGTGTTGGAGGAGCCCTCCTCAACCCAGAAGATACCGGACGACAGGTTAGAGCTCAGCTGAGCACCAGCGGTGGCGAAGATGTTGGAGTACAGGCGGGGAGCGCCCACGGTGTGGGGCAGGGCGCCGGTGGCGTACACTGGCAGGGGCGCGCAGGTCACGTTCACGTTGGACGCGCTGGTGGAGAAGTTCCACAGGGAGTTGTAGGCCGTGGCGCTGGTGTTGATGTAGCACCAGATCAGCTCCTTCACTGGGTGGTTGAAAGACAGACGGATGGTCTGGGCAGTTGGGGAGCCGGTGGAGGAGGGGGTGGTCGCCAGGGTGATGGCATCACCGCCGGTGTGCTGCACCTGCTCAATCAGGTACTCGTGACCCTTCTGGGCGAAGCGGCGGCGCTCCTCGGTGTCCAGGTACACGTAGTTGGCCCACACCTCGAACACCTGGCCGCTGCTGCCGAAGTAGTTGCTGAAGTAGCTGGTCAGGTCGAAGTCCAGGCGGACCTCGTGGTACTGCAGGGCAATCAGGGGCAGGTACAGGCCGGGGTTGCGGTTGAAGAAGAACAGCAGGGGCAGGTACACGCTGTTCACGTTGGTGGAGTCGGGGAACACCACGGGGCTAGAGGTCATCTTGCCGTAGTTGATCTTCTCGCTCTCGGAGAGGAACAGCTCGGCGTACAGGCGCCACCAGGTCTGGTAGTGCTTGTCAATGCGCTGGCCACCGATGGTCAGCTCAATATCGGCGATCGCACGCTCGGCCACCCAGTTGGTGTCGATGCCGGTGTTGGTGGACGTCAGGTTAGAGTAGGCCGTCTGGGTGGGCGTCAGGCGGATGTACATGTCACCGACCAGGTCGCCGTTGCGGGCGATGGTCACGGACACGCGGCCACCGTTGGTGGGGGTGCCGTTCACCGTCTGCTGGATGTTCTCCATCGCAAAGTTGGTGTGGCGCTTGTACACGGCCTGGAAGAAAGTCACCTTGGGCTGGCCCGTCAGGTACACATCCTGCGCGCCGTAAGCAACGAGTTGCATCAAACCACCTGCCATGATTTCGCTTGGTACTAGTACCCAAGAAAAAAATTCAGATGATTTTCCATTTGAATCCACCCGCAGATCGCCCCTTGCCTTTACAGCAACGACTTATAACCCTCACTTCAGCTTTGGAGGCTTCACTTGCTTTTCGTATAGTATCATACTCGGCTATAAGGGTTTTCCCGTCAAAAGACCACTGCTGAATTTTTGTAAACTTGAGAGGTTGATTTGTCTGAACATCACCTGGGTTCACAAATTTCCAATGAAACCCTCCAGCCGTTTTGCGTTCCTCCTTGCAAACCTTTGTTATATGACTTCCATCCGCCCCAGATTTGCGTGCTGCCTCCTCGACCGACTCGAACGTCTTGAGAAGTTCCTTACCGTCCTTGGACCATTGCTGAACCGCCTTGGCGTTCGCATCCTTGAGTAACTCCCGAGCCTCTTCCGTGTGATGCTTCCCGAACATAAAGTGACGCTCCCCTGACCTCACGGAACTCATGAGTTCCTTCGTATCTTCGTGAAGGACCTTGTTCCTGTTTCCACCCGTCTCGTTGTTGTACCCGTGTGGAGCTAAGGTCCCACGGCGTGAAATCTCCTGAATCTCAAGCTCGTCTAGACGCTCTTTCCAGTTCCCCTCTTTTGGGAAACTGTAAAGAATTTCGATCGTAAATTGGTCCCATCCATACAAACGAATAGCGTTGTACAAGTGTCTCTTGCGTCCGTTATTCACATCGGCCATGTGACCGTTCAGACGGACCTGAAAGTCGTCTTGAACCGTCTGACCTATGTATTCGTGGAATGGTTCTATTTTGCATTTTATAGAGTATACAAAAGGCATCAACCTACTATTATAATTACGTATTTCTTTAGTTCGCGAACGCAAGACCACCAAGACCAGATTGAACGCGAAGGATATTGTAATTGACCGCAAACATCTGTTGGTTCAGGGCGGGCATACCCGTCTTCAGGTTCACGGCAATTTGGGCAATATCGATGCGGCTGAAATTGCACGTCCCACTTGGCTGCAGCTCCTCGGGCTTGAGTGCGAAAGAATACACGTAGATTCCCGGGTATGGAATGCCCGAGTGGTACTGGTACGGCTGGTACTGGTTGAAATACTTTCCATACTGGGGCACGAATCGGTCCGTACCGTTCAGGATGATCTTCGCCTGATGCATGGGGCCCACCTCCTGACCGAAGGCGAGGTTACTCGAGGCAATGGGAAGACCCGACTCGACCCAGAAAACGTTGCCCGACAGAACGTTTGACTGAACATTCATTGTCTGCCCAGCCACGTTGCTAAAGGTCTGATTGATAAACAGGTTGGATGAAAAGGGAGACGGAACGTACAGAGTCGGAGACCCCACGTGGGCCGGAGAGAAGGGTGCCAGAGACCCGGCGAGCTTGGATGGGTCCACGGTCACGTTCACGTTCGACACGTTGGACGAGAAATTCCACAGAGAATTAGGACTGGTTGAAAAGGAAGGCACCTGATAACACCAAACGAGCTCCTTGACTGGGTGGTTGTACTGCATGCGAATAACACTTGGAGTGTTCTCGTTGGTCGAACCGACTGGGTCGGCGTTCACGTGCTGGACCTGCTCGATGAGATACTCGGCCGGTTTCTTTGCAAAGGACTCGCGCTCGACTGTGTCAAGGTACACATAGTTGGCGTACACGGAGAATGGATTCAGGCCAAAATAGCTCGAGTACTGGGGGCTGATTGTAAAATCGATACGGACCTCGTGGTACTGGAGAGAGATCAGGGGCAAGTACAGGCCCGGGTTCCTGTTGAACCAGAACATAAGGGGCAGATACACATATCCCGGAGACGTGATGAGGGTGCCAGAGGGATAGTTCACAGTTGGGCACGAAGTCAGCTTGCCATAGTTCTGCTTCTTGGTATCGTCCAGGAAGACCTCGGCATACAGGCGGAACCACAGCTGATAGTGCTTATCGATGGACTGTCCACCGATAAAGACTTCGATGGAGGCAAAGGCACGCTCAGCAACCCAGGCCATATCAGCCACGTTATTGTTCGAAGTCAAATTGGAAGAGCTCGATGAAGTTGGCTGAAGGATGACAAACATGTCACCGACAAGGTCGCCTGAGCGAGACAGGGTCACAGAGGCCAGACCACCGGGGCCGACATTACCCGCCACCGTCTGCTGCACGGTTTCCATGGCGAAGTTGGTGTGACGCTTGTAGGCCGTCTGGAAAAAGGTCACTTTGGGCTCGCCCGTCAGATACACGTCCTGCGCGCCATAGGCGACAAGTTGCATAAGAGCGCCCCCAGGCATTTACTATCCACTGCGAAAATATTCGAGACCTTTTTCCTTCAAGAATAGTACACATGTCTCGCCCACGCGCACCCCCGCCTAAGATTGTTCAGCAGCCCGAGCCCGAGGAGGATGAGGAGGATGATGAGGATGAGGAGATGGATTTTGAGGATGGTGTTGATATGTTCGAGGCTCTCGGGAGCCTGCTCGCCACCGAGGATGGCGAGACTATCGCGACCGCCCTGGTGGGTCTCAAGGATGCTGCCGAGAAGATTGCTCTGAATTTGGAGATGCACAATAAGCTCATGGTCAAGATTGCGGCTACTCTGAACAAGATGGTTCCAGTGCCTCCTGCGGTGGTCGACAGCGCTTAAAAGGACTTGTTCTACAAGTCCGCCGCCAAAGGCTTGTATCACGTCTGAAGGTCTAGGGATCGGCCACTTAAAAAAGTCTCGCGCTATTTCATCAATGTCTAAGGCGTCCACACAAAAGAAGGCGACCCCTGTTCCAGATGGAAGCGTCTACCAAAAGGAAATCAACTCGTGGACTGCTGATGATTTGAACAACAAGCTGAATGATTGTGAGCGAAATTTGTTCCTAAATTTACAAAATACAGACAGGCGCCAAGAGATTTACTCCAAGTTGGCGGACAAGTGGCTCCCGGCCAGTCCCAAGCGGGACGAGTATGGTATTCCTATCGATATTGATAAGGAGGATCTCGAGCGTATGCTTGAGAAGAAGCGCATAACAGTCAATATTTGTGGCTACATGCTTGCCCGTGCCGAGCTTTTGGAAATTACCAAGTCCGAGACGGAGGATATTAATGGAGATAAGATGAGTTTTGAGCGGCGTATCAAGCGGTTTCGTGAGTGTTACAAGACGATCGTGAACAAGTTTATTGAGAATGATGCTGAATACAAGATGTTCAATCAGCCTTTGGTGGAGAACCCCGATGTAGACTTTGATATTGGCGAGGCGACCAGTCCGTACCAGAACTTGCTCATTTATCTGCTCAAGCAGGCGTACAAGAATGGGTACCGCCGGTACCGTGATCAGTGCTGCAAGGAGATTCGCAACACGCGAGCCTGGAAGCCCGTCAAGGAGATCAAGGACTTTGTGTATGACGAGACTCAGAAGGAGGATAACGCCGAGATGTGGATGAACTTGACAAATAGGGGCGGTATGGCGAATGATGTTATTCGGCACTTGTCAAACTGTAAGGATATTCAGTTTTCGGAGATTAAGAAGGACCGCCACGTCTGGTCATTTGAGAATGGTCTGCTTGATGCCCGGCCCATCGATGAGAACAGGAACCCCAAGACGGGTGCGCGGCAGTTTACATTCTACGAGTACACGTCCAAGGAGTTTCACGAGCTGGACCCAGAGCTCGTGTCGTGCAAGTACTTCGACTTGCCCTTTGATCCACACCACGAGATTGATGACTGGTACCATATCGCGACGCCCAACTTCCAAAAGGTTCTGGATTATCAGAAGTTTGACGAGTCCGTGTGTCGGTGGCTCTACGTCTTCATGGGCCGTCTGTGTTATGATGTCAACGAGCTCGACGGGTGGCAAATCATCCCTTTCCTCAAGGGTATCGCACAGTCGGGCAAGTCGACCTTGATTACCAAGGTGGCGCGCAAGTTTTACGAGTGTGAGGACGTGGCGACCCTGTCCAACAATATCGAGAAGAAGTTTGGACTTCAAAGTATTTACAAGGGATTCATGTTCATTAGTCCCGAGATTAAGGGTGACTTGCAGCTCGAGCAGGCTGAGTTCCAGTCCCTTGTGTCTGGTGAGGACGTCTCCGTGGCCCGCAAGTGCGAGACGGCCGTGAGCGTCCAGTGGAAGACGCCTGGTATCCTGGGTGGGAACGAGGTTCCCAACTGGAAGGATAACTCGGGGTCCATCCTGCGTCGTTTGGCCACGGTGAACTTTGGGCGCCAAATTGCACCGGACGTGGCCGACCCACACTTGGACGATAAGCTCGAGCTGGAGATGCCGGCCATTCTGTGCAAGTGCCTCCGGGCCTACCTGGACTATGCACACAAGTACGCGGACAAGGATATCTGGAACGTGCTTCCGGCCTATTTCAAGCAAGTCCAGAACCAGATTGCGACCGTCACAAACTCGCTCCAGCACCTCTTGTGCTCGGAAAAGGTTCGGTTCGGCAAGGATTTGTGTGTGCCCCAGCGCCTATTCGTGGAGCGGTTCAACCAGCACTGCAAGGAGAATATGCTCGGGTCGTTCAAGTTCAACCAGGACTTTTACGCCGGACCGTTCAGTTCGCGCGAAATCGAGGTCAGGACCGAGTCGCGTATTTGGAACGGAAGTTCATATGCGGCTCAGCCTTTCATCTTCGGACTCGACTTTGTTGCTGAAAATTAAAATGTACCTAAATGTTAGATATGAGCGTCAACGCAGCCGCCAGAAAGATCCAAGAGGCTTTCCGGCGGAAGCTTATTTTTACAAATAACCAAGGGTTATACAAGGTGTCCAAGCCCGTCATAACGGCCCAAATTGTCTCTTTCAAGTTGCCGACCAATTGGCGCGCCGTATTCGAGTCGGAGCCCAAGGGGTTCTCGGAGATTACGGGATACAAGGCGGCCGGGAAGGCCCCCGTCATACGGTGGACCCAAGGGCGGTGGGTCGGTGACGAGTCGGGCGTAACGAAACTCGTCGCCAAGTACCGCGCCGTGACCATCGTCGTGTCCGATAAAGGGTTTGACGTGCTCGGCGCGGGCAACTACGAGCAGGCCCTCCTTGCCATCGTCAAGAGCGGGTGGGCCCCGAAACTCCTGCTGAAGGCCCCGCCAACCTACAAGAAGATTGACGGTATGTTCAACGTCAATAAACGCTTTGATCTCGATGGACTTGCGACGGAGCTTCGGAAACTCCCCGAGTCCATGCGTGAGACTGTCCGGCCCGCCTTGGAGTTTGGCGTCAAGGCGGTTCTCTTGAAACTCAAGAAACCTAAATGGTTCTACCAGTTCTTTGAGAATGGAACCGTCCTCTTTTCCGGGATAAAGGACCCAAAGGACCTCGACCTCCCCAGGGAACTCTTCCTTCAGTTCCTGAGTCCGACGTACGGCGTTGCACCCGCCTTTGTCATGCAGCCAGGTCGGGGTGTGCTCGTAAAGCCACGCAAGAACGCAGGGGCGGCTGCGCGCGCCCGAGCCGCCAACCGGTACCCACAGGTCGCCTCGTGGACCACGGCCCCTCCTCCGGGATTCTACGTGCGGCCAGGTCAAAACAACAAGCCCCGTCTGTACATGTGGGCCAAGATGGAGCGCCGCATAGGACTTCCGTACCCAATCCAGGTGGGCCAACTGAAACTCACGGCGAAGAACGCCGCGACGGTCGCTCGGCGGTTCAGGGAGGTGGGCGTCGAGCCCCCGCCAGTCACCAAGCAGGTGTTTCGGGACCTGGGTATCCCTTTGCCTACAGAAAACCTCGAGAAACGTAAAGCGAACCGCGCCGAGCGCTCTGAATGGGACTTTGTTGACCCCTCCGGGAAGACGTACGTCCGTCCCGGGCCAGGTCACCAGCCCCGTGTCTATGACGTGCCCAAGGATAAGAAACTCGGTGCCAAGACCGTGATAAAGGCCTATGCAGCTGCCAAGCGGAACATTCCTGTGGCCGTTCGGACCCTCTTTGGTATCGGAGCCAATGTTAAGACGGCGAACAACTCGGCACCGAAACACAGAATCGAGATGGGTCTGAACAAGATTTTGCGTATTAACGGGAAACAGGCGACGCGGATCCCCGCCCCTGAACTCTTGGCCATTGCACGCAACATAGGTATCGCCCAAGTCAACACAAAGACCTCGAAGGCGAACCTGATAGGGTACATAAAGACGCGGACGGGTACATCAAACCGGCCAAACAGGTCTGCAGACGTGCTTATCGATGGAATGTACTACAAATTTTTGAATAATGGGCGGGTCCGTCGGGTCACGGAGGAGGGTATGGCGACCGAGCGCGAGTGGGCAACCCTTGGCGCGAATATACGCCAAAAGATTGCTCAAAAGCTTTTGGCTCCCAATTTGTTCAAGGAATACAACTCTATGAACTTGGGCGACCGGTTCAACACGCTCCGGGCGGTTCTCCACGGAAAGAAGGAGGCGGCTGCGAACCGGGCGGCGGCGAACCGGGCAGAGGTTGCTCGAGCAACCTCCGCCGCCAAGGCGGCTGCGAACAAGGCGGCGCGCAACGAGGCGGAAGAGGAGGCCTTTGCACGCCAGCTCGAGTTTAACCTCCGTCTGACCCAAAACCTCGGGAACGCGTATAACAAGGATAACACGCGAAAACTCATCCGAGCCCTGAACGGGTTGCCAAAGGGGGCAAAGGGTCAGCCACTCAAAAAGGATGTGGAGGCTCTGTACAAACGTTTCGTCAAGAATGCATACATGCTCAGGGGACGAGGGGAACTCAAGAAGCCACGGAAAGAGCCGAACCGCCGAGTCAACTACGTGTATACCATTCCACGTAACGCGACCAACCTGTCCAATACGCTGGAGAGTCTGGGTATTAATACGCGAAAGAACTGGACTTGGAATGAGATTCGTGCGGCCCTCAAGGGCAAGGTGAAGCCCGCACAAATGAAGAAAATTCAGGAACAGTGGAAGAGGAACATTATGAATAAGGTGAAATATGGGGCCGTCGGTCCCGTGAAGAGGAAGGTCAAGAGACCAGTCGCGTAGCGACTGTGAACCCCTCTGGGCAAAAAGTCCTTCGGACTTTCCTAAATACACTTCATCACGTCAAACACCTTGTACAAAAGGTTGAAGAGATCAATTTTGTTTTGAATTTGAGACGGGTCAATAATTTCCATCTCAATTTGGTACGTCTTATCATCGTCCGAGTCCTTATCATCCGGGTTGCCGGTGATGATCGTCATGTCGATACTCAAGTTCTTTCGAACAAATGACCAACGCTCCTTGGTCTTTTGCTCGGTACTCGTCTCCTCACCGTCATACTCGAAGGGAATTTCCTTGGAAATTCCCAGACGCACGTCCAAAGGCGTGTCTGGTAAATGAAAATCATCGACTGTCACACGGGTCTTGATTTCGCCCTTTTGCTCATCCGACGCTTCATCCACCGTGAGACGCTTTCCACCCTCAAAATAGTACACCGTCGCATTCGTGTGCGACTTTTGCTCCCACCCTTCGTACTTGGTCAGAGCCTGTAGAACCTTCTTGAACGTCTCTTGACCCACGTTGGTATCAAACTTGGTTCCAGACCGCCGCCCGAACCGAATCTCAATTTCAGTATTCTCATTTGTCTTGTGCGTCTCGATGACTTGGGCCCACTTGTCAAAGAGGAATTTGGCAGCAGGGTTGGCACCTTCACGAATAGCGATACTCATTTTGTCTTAGAGATACAGCGCGTAGTGTCTCTAAGACAAGATGAGAGGATTGTGGAACCTCGGAAATTCCTGTTACTTTAATTGCGCCATCCAATGTTTGGCTCACGTGCCTCCACTCACAAAGTTCCTCTTTGACGTGGAGTACACTGGTCCATGTGAAATTACCCGCGAGTACCAAACAGTCATCAAGCAACTCTTCATCAAGGGCAAGACGGACCCCGTAAGTCCGAGTGACCTGTTTGGCGCATTCAAAGTTCGGTACCCTGAATTCGCTGACGGGCGCCAACACGACGCTCAAGAGGTCATCTTACACCTCATAGACGTTTTTGAGCAGTCCCTAGGAAAGGACTTCATAACGGATCTGTTCAATGGGGAGGAGACACAGGTGACGACATGGGAAGAAGGAAAGTCCGAGGTTCGAAACACATTCACGACTCTACTCTTGGACGTGTCTGAACCCTGTCGGCTCCAAGACCTCTTGAAGGATCGGACCGAACCAATTTTGGTTGAAAATTACACAGACAGTTCTGGAACGACACACCCACGTGTGGCACTCCAGACCCGTGTGAGCCGATGGCCCAAGTTTACGAGCTTTTCATTTTCGATGTATGATTACAAATTTCCGATTGAAATTCCTTTCGAGTTTGAAGGGCTCAAACTCTTTGCGTGCGTTATGCACCAGGGACACAAGAATGGGGGACACTACGCGCTACTCGTGAGACGATTTGACAAGTGGTACATTAAGGACGATGAACGAGTGAATGAATTACCAGGTATACAAGTACTTCGAGGTGAGTTTTACCAAGCGTGGTACCGGCCTATGAAAAGTCTGTGACCTAAAGAAAAGGAGTGTATAATACATATGAAACCCATTCTCAAGTGGGTTGGTGGTAAAACACAGATACTTCAAAAAGTTCTTGACAAATTTCCTTTGGAGATAAACAACTATCATGAGCCTTTTATGGGTGGTGGGAGCGTCTTCCTCGGTGTCTTGGCCTCTCCGTCCATAAAAGTCAATGGAAAAATGTACGTCAGTGATGTTAACCCACACCTCATAGCCCTCTATAAAAAGGTCCAAACTGACCCTGAAGGTCTCATTCGGGATATGGAACTCATGTGCAGAGACTTATCCGAGGAAAGGTACTATACCGTCCGAGAAGACTTCAAACGTGAACCCACACCTGCGCGGTTCTTGTATCTAAACAAGACGGGTTTTCGGGGACTCTACAGGGAAGGGCCAAACGGATTCAATGTACCTTTTGGTCACAACAAAGCGCCTAAAGTCTATGACGCCGACAACATACGAGAGATTTCAAGAATAATAAAGGATGTTGTGTTTACATGTCAAACATTCAAAGAGTCACTTGAGCGCGTGGGCGATGCACGCGACTTTGTCTATCTGGACCCTCCGTACGCTCCTGAGAATGCGGCGTCGTTTGTATCGTACACGAGTTCTGGTTTTGGAAAGGCTCAACACGAGCTTCTCTTTCGTATGACCCAGTCACTTCGGTGTCCTTTTCTCATGAGTAACTCTAATGTCGCACTTGTGCGTGAGGCATTCCCCGAACCCCAATTCTCCACTGAAATTGTGGTTGCTCGTCGAGCCATCAACTCGAAGGACCCTTCGGCTCAGACAAACGAAGTTTTGATCCACTCGGCAAGTTTAGTGAAATAATCGGGGTCCTCTCCGAAGAGAACGGTGGTTCCGTGGCGCTGATGGAGTTTACGCATCAAAGGCCATTTTCCGGTATCAGATGTGTATTCTTTCTGCAACCACGACGAGAGGCAAAACGCATATTCAACAGTAAACTGAGGCCCAAGACACTCCCGGTACTCCTCCTTGAACCACTCATCGGCACATAGCTTCGTGTCCACACTCCCTTCCGTATTTTGGGCCTTTTTTTCAAGGATTTTCAAAAGATACTTGTTTCCGTTCCGAAACAGGTACGCCTCATCAGGTCGGCGAAAGAGTTTCACATTGAAGCGCTCATTGCAATACCGAGGGAGAGATTTTTGTGGAAGAAAAATGATTTCACGATCATTATCAATTTTCTTCCGCAAATAGTACTTTTCTTCTATGAAACCACTGAATATCAAGCGGTCCCAGTTCCATGTAAGAGTCTCAAAGGCTGCTCCGTTCTTCACCGTATTTGCGCCACCTGCACCAGTTCCCTTGTTTATAGAGGTCATTTGTTTACACATCATGAGAGAGGCTCACGTCTTTAGGTCAAACTCCTGTAGCTGAATGTTCTCCCGCAAGTTCACGAGTGTCCTGAAATATGTGCGGCGGTTATTTGCATGCGTCTTGTCTGTTCGGATCTTCTCCACAAACCACCCCAAGTTCCCGTACCCACACTCCACTATAGTGCCATCTGGCAAGTCTCTTCGCACATTGTGTAGGTGTAGGCTAGCCTCTTTGTATGGGATCCCCTTGTCCTGTACAAAAAGGTCCGATCCATTTTTTATACAAAAATCAATCGTGATACGTTCACGAGGCTTCCATTTGAACATGGTTTCGTGGGTTCCTGTGCGTATAGGCTCGTTGACAGGTGTGAAGACAAGCCCGTCCGTCTCGTACTCGAACGAATTTAGATCTGGAATTGGATCGCCCAGGTCCCACATGGCCTTGACCCGAATCTCAAGGGGGGCATTGGCCGTTTTGATGATGGCCTTGATGACCTTACGGGCCGTGTCCAAACGTTCCGTGAGTGGCTTGTGGGTCAGGTCCTCCCCCTTGACTCTCACAGCATCGTAGACCATGAAAAGTAGGGAAACCGCAGGTTTCCCGTCGGGGCGGAGACCCTCCTTCCCCGCCTTGGTCTTGACAAGTTCGCCATCCAGGAGCGTGTCCTTTGCAACGCGTATGTTCACTTTTTCATATGAAAATGCACGGTTTACAAGGAAAACACCCTCGTCAGTACTTGCGAGGAGGTGGCGCACACCATCCGTCTTTTCACACACCAGGTACGGTTGGAGTTTGAGGAGAGGGAAGTGTCGTCTCTCGATGGAGACGGGTTGGGGTCCCGGGAACCGGGTCGGATCAGTTGAAGCCCCCCAGGCGTTTGCGATAAACGCGCAGAGGTTCCCTCCACCCATTTTTGGTCTAAAATTAGAAAGCGTCTCGTCTCTAAGGGCTTCCGTTATAGATTTTCAAGGAGCAAGTTCAACACCAGCAGCCTCCAAGATGTTCCCGAAACACTCGTGTGTATAATGACACACGACAATTGCTTCGGTCATGACACCAATCTTCACACCTATGTTCTTGAGGGTCGTGAACATGGCTTCGTTCGAGTCCAAAGGCAACTTGATGGGGTCCTTCCCACCTCGAAGCTTCTTGTCCACGGGCTTGGCGTCCATGGCCCATACGCGTGCCGAAGTCTTGTCCAACTCATAGAGTCCATCGGACAGTTTCTTCCCGACCGTTGTGTCAAATTCGAGACCCCTCTGTGCCACAGGCTCATTTGAGCCCGCCTTTGTCTTTTTCGTAAACTGGTCCCAATTAATACCCTCCTTGACAGATGGGAACACGAGGACATGGAGGCCCTTTTCAAAGGGGTCAACAACCTTGGCCAAGATTTCGTTATTGAGATTTGTCCCATAGTCCATCCAAAAGATACGTTCGCCCGACTTGATGAGCTTGGGCAGCGTAGACTTGTCTTCCACAAAGTGGATCTCCAAGTGCATACCACGCATCATACACAGCATGTGGAGGTTCATAGCCGTATGGAGACTCGTGGCCGCAATTGACTTGTTTCGCGTGACCATACATACGTGGAGGACAGACATTGATATTTAGATGTTTCTAAGCCTTAAGCCTTGAGACGCTCTTCAAGAGTCCCCTGAAATCGAATATTTCCGACGTGACCGAGGACAGTCATGCAATCGGCAAAGATTTGACCTCCCATCTTTTGCCAACGCCGACAAAAGGCGTAGTCCTCTGACAAGTACCGACGGGTATCGGGATCGATCATACAATCGAAGCACGCGTTGTACCGGTCTAGGTCGCGGTTCTGATGGTCATTCATACACTCCAGCTCTGGGTACTTTTCCTCCATTCGTACAAACACATCACGCTTGATAAGCAGGAACCCCGTGGGCCCGTCAAGCACCTCGGCAAATCCGTCCTTAATCTGCGTCTGTTGGTACCGGAAGTTCATGACCAAGGAAGAGGCGACCCGAGCCAAGTCCCGACCCTCCTTGCCCGACTTGACATAGGCCTCAGCCTGCTCCCACATGACGCACTTCTTTGGATACGCGGCACAGGAGACGTCGTGTCCCGACTTGATGAGTCGAATAACAGACTCCGGGTCAAAGTGAATATCCGCATCAATAAACAAAAAGTGGGACGCTTGGGTCTTTTGCATGAAACGGGCGACGGCGAGGTTCCGAGCCCGGTGGACAAGAGACTCATTCTCGGTCGTATCAAGCATCATTTGTATGCCGTGCATAGCGCACGTACGCTGGAGACGAAGCATAGACTCGGCATAGGCTTGGAGACAGACGCCGCCATAACACGGGGTTGCAACGAAAAGGGTGACCTGACTCATTACACTATACGCAACAAAAGTCCTTAACTATTCAAGAGTGCTTCAATCTTCGACAAAGTTGGCACGGAAATATCACAAATTTTACAAAGTTCAGCACGCGAGGGCGCGCCCGGGAACTCCTTGAGCACGGAGGCCATCACTGCACACGCAATAGCCTTGGGGGTTCGACCCATAAGCTCCACCTTGTCCTCCAAGCTGCGACACTTGGCCACAATACGCATCTTGATCCGCCCCCTCTCAGACTCGGGAATACCCTTGACCTCGTTGAAGAACCGACACACAAGGTCTGCAGGGGTCGTAACGTGAACGACCGTCTCGGGGAGCTGTTCCTGGTACATATCGAATGTTCGACTCAAGTCTCGAGGAGGGATACCAAACGCATCTGCAATTTCCTGGGTTGTGCGTGCGACTCCCGCCTCGCGACACGCTTGAAACACGCAGTTCGCCTTGATACCGTTTCGAACCGCCCCGCGAGTCAGAACCGCCTCATTGAACGCCTTGTACTTGATTTTGGCCGAATACATGACTGCCTCTGTAAGCCCCAGAACCCCCTTGCCTATCCTGTCCAGCTCGGCATATGCATGAAATAGGGCCCGGTCCTTGTGATTCATTGAAGCGTGCATATTTATCCGAGCCAAGCGCCGTGTCGCATACGACGCAGCTCGGGCAACTGTCATATACGTCGTCTGCCCCCAGGCGGCCGAAAAGTGGTCCGTGTTCACGGGCGCCCCAACACGTGACGGGTCGGCCGTCTCCCCGTCCCCTCCTCCCGACCGCCATTCAGGCTCTTCACAAATGTACGCCTCGTCAACTCGGCCACAGTCCCGACAAACTGGTAAATCAATTTCCACGCCGTCAAAAACCTTGGGACCGCCGCAAAACTCGCACAGGAACTCGCACACGGGGCCTGGGGCGGAGGTGTCAGAAGACACCTCCTTGAGTCTCGCAAAATCGGACCAGGCTCGGTCAAGCAGGACGTCCATGTTCAGTTGGGTCACATGGTGACCTGCGCCCCCTTGGGCTGAAAAAAACACGTTTTTTTAGTAATGAGCGCTCCCCAAGTCGTCGACCACGCCAAGCGTGCCGTCATCCAGGAGATCACCTCCAAGTCTCCTTTTAACCTGTTTAACATTGTTGCAATTGTTGCAATTCTCCTAATTGGCTATTTCCTGTACAAGAAGTTCACCGACAAGTTCCAGAAGGGCGCCGTCAAGATTCCAGACATTATTGCGGCCCCTCCCAAGATTGTCAGGGCGGCCGCCACTGTCGTCGAGACGGTTGCCGAGAAGCCCGCCGTCATTGAGGAGCCGGGGACGGACGCTCAGTAAATAGAACCAGTCCCGTAGGGACTGTGACCCTGTAGGACCCCAAGAGGCCAAGAGGTCCTACGGACCTCGTCCCTTGATTTCAATAAACCGAGTCAACGACCTGCCATTTGAGACACTTCTTGGCGTCCATATACAAGTCCCTCTTCAGAAGCTTTGAGAGCTTGTGCTCTGGAATCTTCGTCTCACGTGTGTAAATTTCGCGAAACCTATCCATAAACTTTTCGAGGTTGTGCATTTGATCCTTAAAATCCTCAAACTTTCCCCAGGTTCCGTCCATATTCAGTTGATGAATCAATATGTACGAATTCTCGGTCATGTGTCTGGTTCGCCCCCCAAGGAGCACAAAGGTGGCGGCCGAGGCACACACGCCATCGGCAATCGTCCGGACTCGACACCTCTTGATACGTGATATGGTGTCCATAGCACTGAGACCTGAGTGGAGGTCCCCACCATCCGAACGGATCCAGATCCGAATCTCGGGCCTAATATCTGAAAGCCCAAGATCGAGATGTTTGTGAAGCAGCTCGAGCTCAAGTTTCTTCAATTTCATGTTCAATTCAAGGACCGACTCTTCACAAACCTCACAGTGAAAGTAGACATCCGAACCTTGAACCTTGACAAAGGACTCCTCCTCTGGCTGCGCACCACACTGACACGCCATCTTCTTGAAGTTCAAGCGAGGCTTTTCTTTAGGGCAGCGAGATCTTTTGGTTTGATTTTGTTGTACAGGCTCAGATGGTTCAGAACATCCAGGTCTTGGGTCGTGAGTCCGTGCTCCCTGAGCACATCCACGTCCCCTTTTTGAGCATACGTGTGTAACAGGAGAATCTCATCCATAGAAAGACGTTTTCCGGGTATCCTTTGGGAAAGAGCCTCGAGACGTTTTGCACGGGCACACGCACTTTGGTGTTTGGTCCAAACAGAACCAGGTCTAAGCGGGGGTCTGAGCGTATGTCCAATCTGAACGGCCGGAAGAACACACCCTAAAAAGTTATAGTACGGGTACAAGTCCCAGTCACCCTTGTATATTTCCGATTCAAAAATCATAGACTCGCTCAAAGAGTCCATAATATCAGCAGGTGTACACACCCGAGAATCGGTGTAATTTTCATGTAAAATTGCAGTCACATTCCCAGGCTCGTGAACAGAGTGACCTATGAAATCAGCAGGATTCACCTCCGAGTGTCTCGATACCAGACTTTCTATAAAGTCCTTGGCGCCCTGAAACTCATCCTTGTCGTCGCTCTTCAGAGTCAGACTCTGGATGGCGTACCGTATGTCCCCTCGACACTTTTTCAGGGTTTCATCCGAAACCCCAGGGACGATCCTTCGGATATCCTCCTCTGAAGGCACCGGAAAGTGGTACGTATGAATTTCAAAATCAAATTTGATGGGAACTTGGGACACGACCACAAAGAGCCCATTGGTTGGAGGGCCCGTAAGTTCACGTATACCAACAAGGTCCTGGACCGACTCATACTCGTCAAGAACGACGGGTATATTCGTTCCTTGAATTCTTTCCAAGAATGCCAGGGTCGAGCGTTTACTATTCAAAATTTCAGCTGTCAGTTCAATACATGGGTCTAGGGCGTTATGGACCGTCCACGTCTTTCCTATTCCCGTCTTTCCTAGGACACACACAGCCGGTCCGAACTTCGTGAATTCGTGGTCAAAATTGTCTCTCGACTTCTTAAGATACCTATCCATGGATCCAGAAGATACGGAAGAGTCTTTGAGTAAGCAGGTATTAAATATGATCCTAGAAAACAACGCAGTACGGGACACGGCGTTCCCTTTCATTACAGGGTATCTTGTTTTTAACATAATCATTTTGATTCTCTTGATTTACATTTCCGTCCGAATTTCTCTGCGTTAAGTAAGGAATGGCGAAGGAACCCGTCAAGCTCTACAAGGCGCGAAACGGGGGCTCCGCCCCGGTCGTTTTGCGCAGAGCGCGAAACTCCGTGCACAAGTTCATGGCTGTTTTTCCCGAAGGTGGCTCGGTCCGGTTCGGACTCAAGGGGTTCTCGGACTATACTATACACAAGGACAAGGAGCGTATGTCGCGAGGCACGCGGGGTCGGCAAGTGGACTCAGGTCGCGGCGTGAAAACTGGACGCGTTCAGGGGCCAAGACGGCCGGGTTCTGGTCTCGGTGGCTCTTATGGTCCAAACCAAACTTCGGTTCAGCCCTCAGGCAAACCGAAAAGGTCTTGGGTAGAAAAATTGTCTATGTTAAGTAATAATGGGAGCTCTTCACGAGGCGGCTATACCTCTCCTCATCTTTTGTTTAGCCATTTTTGGTCTCACACAGGCGGCTATTGCCGTGAATTTGTATCGGTCAACTAACAAAACTCAGGATGGTGGATACAAGTTCTCTGTATCTATTCTCGTCGCATTCATCATACTACTTATAGCAAGTGGAATTTTCGTTTATTTGCCGTTTCATACCAGCGCCAACGCGGGTGCCAACGTGGGCGCCAACGCGGCACCAGCCGTTGCACAGGAATAAAAACGACTTTCCACGTAACTTCACTTTCGAAGTTACATAGAACGGAGTATTTAAAAATAAAATGTTCAGAACAAGTACCACTTGATGGTCGGCTCTGGGTGCTGGACTCACGTCCGCCCCTCGGAATCCCTCACAGATTCCTTCTACTCCCTCGATTTGTCAGTACTTAAGCGCGTGTATGACGAGTGGACCGAGGCTCTTCCCCATGTGAAACCATATTACGCAGTCAAGTGTAACCCGACCCCTGAGATTGTGCAAAAACTTGCCGATCTGGGTTCGAACTTTGACTGTGCAAGTCCGGCCGAGATACAACAGGTCTTGGACTTGGGGGTTGAGCCAGAGCGAATTCTTTATGCAAATCCGTGCAAACGTGTGCAGGACATTGCGTTCGCGAAAGAAAATGGAATAATGCGGACCACGTTTGATAGCGTGTGCGAGCTCAAAAAGATTGCAAGCGCGTTTGAGGACGAAGCCGTCCTCAAACCCCAACTCCTTTTGAGAATCCGGGCCGATGACCCTTCGGCCCGGTGTAACCTCGGTGTAAAGTACGGAGCCGAGGAATACGATTGGGACGTCCTGTTGTTTACAGCCCGGACGCTCGGTCTTGACGTGATTGGTATTTCCTTCCACGTCGGATCATTTGCGTCGAGTCCAAAGGTTTTCGAGGAAGCGGTGCGGACCGCCGAGAGAGCCGTGGACCTGGCACGAGAACACGGGTTCGACCCTCGCATAATAGACATTGGAGGGGGGTTCTCCTCCGTGTCCGGATTGCCTAAAACCATCAGTGTACCAAAAGACATGACACTTATTGCCGAGCCCGGGAGGTACTTTGTCGAACAAGCCATGACACTGTACACACCCGTCATAGGGACAAAAGGCTCTGGTATGACCATTGGTGAAAGTCTGTATGGTGCATTCAACTGTATACTCTTTGACCATGCCCAACCCCAGGTCAAGGAGGTCTATGGGGCAGACGGCACCCGTCTGACCGGGCCAAGTGTTGCACGGACCATCTTCGGGTGTACATGCGACGGTGGAGACGTCATTTATAAAGAGTACGAGGTTCCCGAGGGTACTGACCTCGGGTCATGGCTCGTATGGGAAAACATGGGCGCCTACACATGTGCAGCTACAACCCGATTCAACGGGATACCATTCAACGATCGTTATATAAGGATACTCGACGTGTGACTCACAATGCACGAGCTCATTGGGTTTGCCGTCTTCATGACGGCCTTCGCGACTCTCGGGATGATTACGGGTGCATGTCTCATGCGTCGAATTGATTCTTTGGCTCGTGCACTTGAAGAGGCAGATAAGAAATATACTGATTAGAAATCCATGGTCGAGACACTTGGGCTCGTGTCGGGTGCTCTAAGTGCCCTCTCAATTTTGCCTCAAATTTACAAAAATATACGATCAGGCTCCTCGACAGATATTAGTACACAGACCATCGTGTGTGCTTATGTGGCTCTGAGTCTCGGGACCGTCTATGGGTTTATGATAAACCATATTGCCGTCTATGTGAGTGACTTGACAATACTTGGGTTCTACGTGGTCCTTCACGGGGTCAAGATATGGAATGACCGGCGGGACACGTATGAAATACGTGTCCTGCCTCGCCCAGGGTCCCTCGAACCACTGGACCCCACACAGAGAGAAAATGGCACGAATGGTCAAGTTTGCGTCGATGCCGACCAAGTACGCCCCGAAGCGTAAGACGATCGACTTTGCTCTGCCCAAGTGGAGGAACAAGATGGGAGAGTTTCAGGACCCGGATATCGAGGGCTTTATCAACACCGTGTATCAGGAAAGGACGTTCAAGACGCAAAAGGAATTCAACGAGGCGTATGATAACCGCCTCCTTGATTTGCTGCATTGGTCCAACAAGCCTATGATTCTGACGCGGTCGGACGTCACGGTGTTTGAAGAGGTGCATAGGAATGGCGCGTTTGATACCGCCAAGCCGGGGGCCATCGACAAGCTCTTGGTCAAGATGAAGGCGTGTTTCGAGACGGGTGAAAAGGTCGTATTTGTGTACTAGGACGGGTCTGTATAGACCCGGACACGGCGCGGCGGGAACAGACCTTTCAAAAAGGAGCCTTCGGCTCCGTACCTTTTTTCAAAGTCTATATAAATGAAGACAATCATTATCATATTGACCCTCCTCATTATCTTCGTCCTCGTCCGTCGTCGTCCCAGCACCGCCGCCGGCGCCAAGAGGATGGGGACGTGTCCCACAGGGTACATGCCATCCCCCGTGAATAGCACGTGGGCCGGATGGAACTTCAATTGCCTCCCAGAAGGCATTGACTCGTCTCTCGTTGGAATTCCATCGGATACGTATGTGCGTCCCATCACGACCATTTACTCCCCGATCGTCGCCGACACGGGTCGGGCGCGGAGCCTAGGGATGGGCACGCCAGCCCGGACCCTCGAGTTCCCCGTTCAGCACGTCCAGGGTCTTTTTCCTCGGCAATAAGTAAATGAAGAAAGAGTGGGTCTTGGCCATAGTTGCCCTTGTCGTCTTGATCTTGTATATGAACAAGATGGGTTCGGGGTTCGAACCACCAAAGTATATTGAAGAGGCCTTTATCGGTCTGTGTCCTCCAGGCCAGATGCCTGCGTCGTACACGAAAACAGGAGGCGATTGTGTCCCGTACTATTTTTAGAGATGAAACCTCTTTTCGCGATTCAGAAGACGCGTTACGCTCACCTTGGCGCTCTTGAGTCGGTCATACTCTTCAGCAGCCTCCTCCATCTCTAGCTCGATGCGAAACGGAGCCATAGTCTGACGCAGCTCATCTGCGCGCGTCTTGGCCGGCTTCACCTTGGGTGGTCCCTTTTTGTAATCCTCCCAAGCCTTCTTACAAAACTTGTGCTTCTCAAGAGTGCTCTCCAGTTCCCTCTTGATACGCGCCAAATCACTCTCCAGTTCCTCCATCTTTTCGACGTGAAGTCGCGTCTTTTCCTCATCACTCAGAGAGTCGTACTCTTGGAGCGCCGAGCCCATGTGCTCATCACACGCGGCCGAAAGAGCCGCCGCGGTTCCAGGACACTCGTCACGGATCATGTCCAGTTCACGGTGGGCCGAGCCCTCGAAATAGTCCAAGACCGACTGGCGAGCCGAAGGCCATTCCGGGTACTCGGAGTAGTCACCCGCCTTTGAGCGCCACTTACACCCGTCCGCACAGTACACGCGATCATTCGCATCGAGTGCAAAGCACACACCCCACCCCATATTTGTTAGTTTAGACCCGACCCCTTTAACAAACAATTACGTTGGAGTTCTGCAAACTCAGACGACAACTGAAGATGCCATGGAAATAAAATAAAGACCTGGAACCCGAGGGCCGCAAGGCCTACACACGTGCTTATGACTGGAACCCACTTCAAGCTTGAAGGCCGGGGCTGCTGCTGAGACTCATGGTCCATATACGCTTTTTGAAGAAAAAATATGGGTCCAGAACAAGAGAGAGATGCCCGAGACGAATGTCAATAGGTTAGCTCGGGAGATTGAAGAGGCCAGTGCGGCCGCCAAGAACCTCTATAACAAACATCAAGCGTATGACTGGCCTTCTCTGGCGGCCCGAACAGCCAGTTGGAACAAGTACATGGCGGCGCATAAAAAGTCCAGAAACTTGATTGAAAAACTCAAGACTATGAATCAGGGTGCGCTTCAGGTCCAACTTGCAAAGATTGAGAACAGGCGCAAAAACCTTAGAGAAAATTTGAATAAAGTCATGGAAGGGTACGGGTTCGGTAAACGCAATCTCATAGAGAATGTGTTCAGAGAGTACTCACATTGGTCCGTGAATGACCCCAAGAAGAGAGCGAACAAGATTCGAAATCTCGAGGCGAAAATAGAAGGGCTTCCGTCCGCCACGAATTACAATAAACGCAAAAAGGCTGTTGCGAAACTCGCATTACAACAAGCAAGACTGGGTATAAACGAGAAGGCCCTGAAGAAGGCTGTCGAATTGCGCAAGAGGCACCTCGGCCCTGAAAAGCCGGCCCGTAACAAGTTTCGGTCCATAGTGAAACAGCGAGTTCTTCGGAATAATATCAGGTTGGGACCAAGTGGTACTCTAACTCTCGATCCTCGGCGAAGGTTCCCAGGGTTCAAGGAACCAACTCTCGAAAACCTGGCAAGGTTGGAGCGTGAAAGGAACCGACTGCTGCTTAATATAAATACTCTTCAGAAGGCCCTCGCGCGCCGAAATAATAATAACAGACGTAATTAGATGACCCCTCGACGCCCACGTCACATCACGGTGAGTCGGAGCGGTCGCGCCTGGCCCGAGCGGTACTTTGCAGGTCTGAGCACGGCAATGCGTCGAACGCGTGAAAAGGAGCTTTTGAAGCGTCGCCGCCTCCCATACTCGAAACTCCGTCTAGGCAAATCGAACGTCGGTGGAACGAAAAAGAAGTCCAAGTGGACGGTTTTATTTCATAAAACCTACCCGGACCTCAAGTTTAATAAAGAGGCTATTGCGCGTCGGACGGGGATAAGCCGCTCGACGCTCAA
>Ga0316221_1001570_pt1 | contig 23261 bp, 17 predicted proteins | sample TBH18007metaG_FD_206003 | JGI IMG/M metagenome (GOLD analysis project Ga0316221, IMG submission 206003) | Freshwater microbial communities from Trout Bog Lake, Wisconsin, USA - TBH18007 | ecosystem: Environmental > Aquatic > Freshwater > Lake > Hypolimnion/Profundal zone | place: USA: Wisconsin... | reverse complement strand
TTGCCGCGGGCCGGTTTTCTTCCATGCGCCGTACGCTGGGGTGACGGGCGGCATGGCGTCGTAGTTGGAGGACTCCGTCATCGTGCCGCCGGCGTTGAAGACGTAGAGGAAATCGAGGTCCTTGATCGCGGCGTAGGCGCCGGTCTTGAACTGGACGCGGCCTTTCCAGGCGCCGACGAGGGCATCGGTTTGCGACGACTCGGTTTTGGCGGTGATGACTGTTGTGCAACTGCTGGCGAGCAGCGCGAATATCAAACCCAGGGCCGGCAGCACGGAGCGTTTCATCGGGGATTTATCAGAGGTGAGTGTGCCGTGAAGTTCGGAATCGGACAGCTGAATTTTTGACCACGGATAACACCTAGGAGCACGGATCAATCATTCAAACCGTTCGGAACACAGATTTTGCCTGGCAAGGTTTGGCTTCCGAATCTGATCCGTGTTCCTAGGTGTTATCCGTGGCAAAAAATCCGGGTGCTCGGCTCAGCGGTTCAGCGTCAGCGCGATGCAGCCGGCGACGGCGATGACGGCGCCGAGGATTGAGCGGCGGGTGGGGCGGTCGCCTTCGAGCCAGAAGGCGATGGGGATCGACAGCAGCGGCGTGGTGGCGGCGATGGGGAGGACCAAGCCACTCGGCGTGGTGGCGAGGGCCCACTGGTAGCAACCGACGCCCGCGACCGGACCGGCGAGGGCGTTGGCCAACACCCAGCGGCGGCTGGCGCGGCGTTCCTCGGGCGTGTGCGTCAGCGGCGGCGGCAGGCGGCGGAGCAGGCGCATCACGAGATACCAGACGGAGATGAACATCACGCCGGCGAGGATGCGGTGGTAGGCGGCAGTGAGGCCGAAGGTGGCGTTGGCGACGTGCTCGCCGGCGGCCGCGGCGACGGTCACGCCTTTGCGACTGACGAGGGCGCCGAAGCCCTGGCCGGCCGCGGCAAGCAGGCCGAACAGGAAACCCACGGGCCGCACCCGCACGCGCGGGGGACTCGACTTGCTGGGCATGAGGGCGACGGCGACGCCGGCGAGGATGACGCTGCCCCACAAGACCTGCTGGCCCGTCAATTTCGTGCCGAGCCAGAGCCATTCACCAATTGCAGCGATGGGGGCGGCGAGGCATTGCGTCATCAGCACAGTGAGCCGTGAGCCGAGAAACGGGAGCGCGCCATAGACGCCGAGGTCGCCGAGGCCCATGCCGATGAGGCCGCTGAGCAGGAACCAGTTGAAGCTGGCGCTGGCGAAGCCGCGGCCGACGAGATGGGCGAACAGGCCAAGGAAAACGCAGGCGACCACCAGTCGCCCGAAGTTCGCGCGCAGCGCACCCAACGCCTTGACGCTGTGGCTGGCACAGGTGGCGTTGAGCGCGAAGAAAAAGGCGGCGAGAAACGAGGCAAACATCGGGTAACCAACGACAAGAGAGGATCCGACCCCCGGTTGCGACGGTTTTTTGTGTCCACCGGAAGGTCGTGTGTTACCTTGCCCGGTTATGAAAGCCCAGAAAGCCAAGGCCAAGCCCGAGGCGGTTAATGCCGCCCTCGCGGCCCGGAAAGGCCCGGTTTCCAAGTTTATCGCCCAGCATTATCGGCACTTCAACGCCGCGGCGCTCCTGGATGCGGCCAAAGGCTACGAGGCGCACGTCGATGCTGGCGGGAAGATGCTCGTGACGCTCGCGGGCGCGATGTCCACGGCGGAATTGGGCATCTCGCTCGCCGAGATGATCCGGAAGGACAAGGTCCACGCGATCGTCTGCACCGGCGCGAACCTGGAGGAGGACATTTTCAACCTCGTGGCGCACGATTACTACGAGCGCGTGCCGCACTACCGGCACCTGTCCGCGGCGGACGAGCAGAAGCTGCTGAACCGGCACATGAACCGCGTGACGGACACGTGCATCCCGGAGATGGAGGCCATGCGCCGGATTGAGAAGGTTGTGCTGGAGGAATGGGTGAAGGCCGACCGCGCGGGCGAGCGGTATTTCCCGCACGAGTTCATGTACAAGATCTTGCGCGGCGGGAAGCTGCGGAAGAGCTACCAGATTGACCCGAAGAACTCGTGGATGCTGGCGGCGTGCGAGAAGAACCTGCCGATGATCGTGCCGGGCTGGGAGGATGCGACGCTGGGCAACATGTTTGCGGGGCACGTCATCAGCGGCCACGTGAAGAACGTGCACACCGTCCGCACCGGCATCGAATACATGACGGTGCTGGCGGAGTGGTACACGAAGTCCGCGAAGAAGCTGCGCAATGGCGAAGGCTCGATCGGGTTTTTCCAGATTGGCGGCGGCATTGCGGGTGATTTCCCGATCTGCGTGGTGCCGATGCTGCACCAGGACCTGCGGCGCACCGGTGTGCCGTTGTGGGGATATTTTGCCCAGATCAGCGACTCGACCACGAGCTATGGCAGCTATTCCGGCGCGGTGCCCAACGAGAAGATCACGTGGGGCAAGCTCGGGGCGAAGACGCCGAAGTTCATCATCGAGAGCGACGCGACGATCGTGGCCCCGCTGATCTTCAGCTGGGTGCTGGGGAAGTAGCCGTAAGCGTTCGAAATGTAGCTGCGAGCGTGAGCGAGTGGAGAAAGAGCCACTCGCTCACGCTCGCAGCTACGGGCAGGCACATTTCCTTCCAAAATCTTTGCGTCTTGGCGGCTTTGCGTGAGCGTTTCCCGACATGCCCAACGCCCTGGCACAGGAGAAATCGCCCTACTTGCTGCAGCACGCGGACAATCCTGTGGCGTGGTTGCCGTGGGGTGAGGCGGCGTTTGCTCGGGCGCGGGCGGAGGAGAAACCGATCTTCCTGAGCATCGGCTACTCGACGTGTCACTGGTGCCACGTGATGGCCCACGAGTCGTTCGAGAACCCGGAAATCGCGGCGATCCTCAACGAGCACTTCATCGCCATCAAGGTGGACCGCGAGGAGCGGCCGGACGTAGACAAGGTTTACATGACCTACGTGCAGGCGATGTCGGGGCATGGCGGCTGGCCGCTGAGCGCATGGCTGACGCCCGAGCTGAAACCGTTCTACGGCGGCACGTATTTTCCGCCGGAGGACCGCTACGGCCGCGCGGGTTTTCCGGCGACTTTGCTCACGATCGCCCGCGGGTGGCGGGAGGAGCGCGCCAAGCTTGTCGCCGAAGGCGACCGCGTGATCGCGACGCTGCGGGAGCATTACGTCGGGAAAGCGCCGGCGGCTTCCGCGGACGACCTGACGATCGCAGGCGGCGCGGCGTTTGAGCAGGGGCTGAACTATTTTCACACGGCATTCGACGCGGAGCACGGCGGCTTTGGCGGCGCGCCGAAATTTCCGCGGGCGTCGAATCTCAACTTTCTGTTTCGCTGTGCGGCGGTGCAGGGCGTGGATAGCGAAGTGGGCGCCGAGGCGGTGCGGCTGGCGGCGGCGACGGTGAGCGGCATGGCGCGCGGCGGGATGCACGACCACGTGGGGGGAGGGTATCACCGCTACTCCGTGGACGCGGAGTGGTTCGTGCCGCACTTCGAAAAAATGCTCTACGACCAGGCGCAAATCGCGCTGAACGCGCTGGAGGCGCGGCAGGCGACCGGGGATGAGCGCTTCGCGTGGATGGCGCGGGACATCCTTGATTACGTGCGCCGCGACCTGACTAGCCCGGGCGGTGGGTTTTACACGGCGGAGGATGCGGATAGCGCGCCGCCCGAGGCGGCGCGAAGTGACACGGATCAGGTGACAAGTAACAAGAACGAGAAACACGTGGAGGGGGCGTTCTATGTTTGGACGGCGGCGGAGTTGCGGGAAGTGCTGGGAGCTGATGCGGAGATTTTTGCGACGCTGTATGGCGTGCGCGAGGAGGGGAATGTCGAGCCGGCACGGGATCCCCACGGGGAATTCACGAGGAAGAACATCCTGGCGCAGACCCAGCCGCTCATGGGCGTGGCGGCGCAGTTCGGACTGACGCCGGAGCAGGCGAACGACCGCGTGCTCGCTGCGCTGGCTAAGCTGCGCGCCGCTCGAGCCCGCCGGCCGCGTCCGTTGCTGGACGACAAGGTCATCACGGCGAACAACGGGCTCATGATCTCCGCGCTGGCCAAGGCGCACCAAGTGTTGGAGCAGTCAGAGGGTAGGGCGAATCCTCCGGATGAGCCGCATCCACGCGGAAGCCCGGCTCGTCCGGAGGACTCGCCCTACCTCATTGCCGCCATCCGCGCGGCGGAGTTTGTGCAGCGGGAGCTTTTCGACGCTGAGAGGGAGATTCTCTTTCGCAGCTGGCGGGAGGGGCGTGGTTTGACGGAGGGGTTTGCGGAGGACTACGCCTACCTGATTCAAGGGCTGCTCGATTTGTATGAGGCGTCGTTCGAACTGCGCTGGCTGCAGTGGGCCGGGCAGTTGCAGACGGCGATGGATGCGCTTTTTTGGGATGACACGCGCGGAGGATATTTCAATTCGCGGGCGGAGGATGCCGCGATCGTCCTGCGGCTGAAGGAGGACTACGACGGCGCCGAGCCGGCGCCGAGTTCGGTGGCGGCGAGCAATCTCCTGCGGCTGGCGGCGGTGTCGCATGACGAAGCACTGCGGCAGCGGGGTTGGCGCACGATTGAGGCCTTTCGGACGCAATGGAGCGGCACGCCGCACGCGATGCCGGAGATGCTCTGCGCGATCGCGGCCGCACTCGAGCCGCCGCGGCAAGTGGTGCTGGTGGGTGAACGCTCACGGGAAGATTTTCGGGCGCTGGCGGCGGTGCTGGCTGAGCGGCTCGGACCCCGTCGGGCGGTGCTGGCGGTGACGGACGAGGTGGATCGTCGCTGGTTCGCAGCGCACACGCCGTGGCTGGCGGAGATGCGGGCGGTGGACGGCCGGGCCACAGCCTATGTCTGCGAGGATTTTGCCTGCCAGGCGCCGGTAACGGACCCCGCGGCGCTGCGGCGCCTATTGTGGGAGTAGTCCTTTGGTGCAACAGGCCGCTTTCCACGTTGCGCCGCAGCGGGACGGAGGCTCACGCTGCGATGCGTGAAAATCCTCACCGTGGAAGATGATGCCGTGTCCCGCGCCGTGCTGCGCCAGGCATTGCGCAAATTGGGCCACGAAGTCGTCGAGGTGGCCAACGGCGAGGCGGCTTGGAAACTCCTCGCGAAGGAACCGGTCCGGGTCGTGGTGAGCGACTGGGCCATGCCCCAGATGGACGGGCTCGAGCTTTGCCGGCGCATCCGGAAGGCGGCGGGAACCGAATACACGTATTTCATTCTCCTGTCGGCGCGCGATGCGACGAGCGAGAACCAGCAGGCGGCGGCGGACGCGGGCGTGGATGATTTCCTGACGAAGCCGATGAACTTCGACGAACTCTGGAACCGGCTACGAGTGGCCGAGCGGATCCTCCGTTACGCGACCCAAGTCCGCCAGCTGGAGGAGATGATGCCGATCTGCTCGTACTGCAAAAAGATCCGCGACGACCAGAATTACTGGCAGCAGATCGAGGGTTACATCAACGAACGCACCGGCAGCGAATTCAGCCACTCGATTTGTCCGGATTGCTACCAGCGCGTGGTGATCCCGGAGCTGGACAAGCTCAAGCAGGCCTCGAAATGAACGAGCGCATCCAGCGGTTGGAGGAGCAGGTGGTCTATCTCGAACGGCACGTCACCGAGCAGGACAAGGCGATGCTCGAGCAGGTCGAGGTGGTGGCGCGGTTGCGGCAGGAGCTGCGCGCCCTGCGGGACCGGCTGACCAACTCGGGCAACGCCGAGGGTGGCGAGGAGCCGAAAGACGAGCGTCCCCCGCATTATTGAGGACGGTTTCCTGTGGGCCTGGGTTTATCCCCGACATGGGTGTGAGATGTCGGGCGTAAAGCCCGACCCACCTCGGATGCGGTCACCTCACCTCGACCGAAGACACGCGACTAATTTGGTGCGGGAGCTGGTTGAGGCGCGCGACGGACTGGCCGTTGAGGCAGATATTTTTCATCCGCAGGCGACTGATGCCGGCAGCGGCGCCGCCTTCGACGAGGAGTACGGCGCCGGGGCGCGGCTCGCCGTGAAAGGTGACGTTGACCAGCTCGAGGTTGCCGATCTCGGGCTTCTGGGCATCCAACAGCGACGCCAGGCGCGGCGTGTCATCGAAGGCGCAATCCACCGCGCGGATCGTGCCATAACGGGCGGGCGTGCCGGCGGCAGTGGGCTGGAGCGGGTGAATCAGCAGCGTGGAGTAGATCATCCCCACGAAGTCGCAGTCCTCAAAAGTGAAGTCGCCCTGGTCGTGCGCCGCGAAAAAGCCCAGCCGCACGGCGCTGGCGCGGAGATTCCAGCCGAGCATCCGGCGGATGACGTGGTCCGCGGAAGAACGCGTGTCGAAGGCGCCGAGGTAGTGACCGGACGCAAAGCAGTCGTCGTTGGCGGCGACGAGGCAGTCCTCGATCAACACGCGCCGGCAGCTGCCTGTGTTGATGCCGTCGGCGTATTCGGGCGTGCAGGCGGGCGGCGTGAGAATCTTGATCTGGCGGAGCGTGAGGTCGTCGCAGCCGCGGCAGTTGACGTTGAAGTTGCGGCCGTTGCGGATCACGAGCCCGTCCACGAGCACGTGGCGGGAGCCGGTGATGAAGAGCGGGGACTGCGTCACCCAGGGGCAGAGTTCGTTGGCGGTGTAGTAGTCGACGATGCCGTGCGAATAGAGATTTCCGCCGTGGACGTAGTGCTCGTAGGCCTGCTGGTCGATGCAGCCGCGGCCGAGCAGGGCGACGTCCTCGCAATCCTGCAGCCAGAGGCCGTGGCGATGTTCGTTCTCGCCGTGGGCGCTGGGCTGGACTTTCAGGCAGCAGCCCGGTGAGAGGTAGATTTGAAAATGACGGCCGCCCTTCACGTGTAACTGCGTGATGAGGTAAGTGCCCGGCGGCACGAGGAGCGTCCGGCGGGTGTCGTTCACGGCGGCGAAGGCGCGGTGGAAATTCTCCGTCTGGTCGACGCGGCCCGTTGCGTCGGTGAGGAAGGATGACGCGTCCACCACGTCTGCGTCGCTGGGCGCGGGTCGTTTTTCCTCCGGAGTTTCCACGACGAGCATGAGGGGCGGTAGCTCGTTGATGCGGACGATGAAGTGACGCGGTCCGAGGGTGCAGGTCTGGAAGGTCAGAGTTTGGCCGGCGATGGATCCGGCGAGTTGGCGGCGGAGAGGGTGAATGCGGAACGTCTGGATCGGTTCGCCGGCGTCGATGGCGAGAGTCACGTCACCCGCCGCGGCGAAATGCGCGTAGTGCAGGTGCATGGCCGCCGGGTCGTAGATGTGGCAATAGTCGGGCAGCTTTTGGTATTCGGCGGCGCGGCGGGCGCGGGCGGCGGCGTCCATCGGCGGCGTTTCCACGACGGCGACGGGCTGGCCGTTGGCAAGGAGGCGGAACGTCCGGCTGACTACATCGCCGGCGATGAAATGGTCCTCGATCGTCACGTGGGGGCCGCACGCGGGCGGCGCCGTCGAACTAAAACGTGGCGGTGACCTCGAGCTGGTGCTCCGGGGCAAGGCTTTGGCTGCCTAGGGCGCCGCATTCGAGTTCGTCGTTCTTGAAGAGCTTGAACTTCACCGGGCTCGCGGCGTCGTTGGTCTCCCAGCGCCATTTGCCGATGGACACAAACTGGAGCGGCACGCCCTTGTCCCAGCTGAGTCCCGGGCCCTCGCCGCGAATGAAGAGTCGGTTGCCGATGCCGATGTAGGCGGTGACGAGCAGGCGCGTGGCACGGTCGGAGGAGATGACGTTTTCGCCGATTTCGATGCCCTCCTTCGGCCCAGCTTCGGAGGATGCGGTTTGGTCGAATTCCGCGGCGGGAGCGGACTTCTTGGCGGACGGTGCCTCCGGTGCAATTTCCGGGGCCGGCGAGTCGGCGGGCGCAGCGGGTGCGGCCGCGGCGGTTGCCTCGAGGGTGAAAGGGGCGTCGGCGGTGGGCTCAGACTTGGGTTTACGGGGGGCGCGTTTGCGGACCGGCTTGGGTATTTCAGGGTCGGAGGCAGTCGCGGTGGCGGGAACCTCCGGTTCGGTTGAGCTAGGAGCGGGCGCTTCGGTGGGGACGGCAGGGGCCGCGGGAGTTGGCTCCGGGGCCGGGGTGGGGGCACTGGAAATGAGGTGTCCCCCGAACGGCGGCGCGGTGAGCTCCATCGGCGGCGGGGCCATCCGGACGGGTGTCTCTGCGGCGGCGGCCACCGTCATCGGTGGCCGGGAAGCGAACGTCGCCGCCACCTTGGTGTCGATCTGGGCCAGGGCCGCCGTGGTGGCGGCGGTGAGCGCCTCGGGGGCCATGGCGAGCGCGGCTTGGGCGGCGGCGAGGTGTTTTTGCGCGGCGGCCTCGAGTTTCGCGAGCTCGCGGGCGGCCTGCTCGATCTTCGCGGCGATGGCCTCGAGGCGCTCGCTCTCGGCGGCGCGCAGGCGGGCGAGTTCCTGTTTCAACTCGTTGCGCTCGTCGGTCTGCGCGGTGGTGAGGAGCGATTCGAACTCGCTGATCTTGTCCTGGAACTTGCCGGGCAGTTGCTCGGCGAGCTGGAGGTTTTTCTGCGCGAGCTCGGCGATGGTGTGCTGGCCGGAGGCGGCGATGCTGATCTGCTCGGCGGAGGTGGCGACGGTGCTGGCGAGGGCCTCGAGCGCGCGCTGGCGGTCGTCAAGGGCCTCGTTCTTCTCGCGCTCGTAATGGATGACGAGGGGGATGGTGCCGAGGATCGCGCCGACGATGACGCAGGCGACGACGCCGAAGATGGCGGCGGCGGAGAGCGGTCCAGGGCTGCGGTTGGCAATGAACCACGCCGTGAAGAGCAGGACGGCGTCAGTGAGGAAAAAGATCCACTTGGGGAGCTGGGGAGTCGGGGAGGAGGGCGTCATGGGGCAGCGCGGCCGCGTGAACGTGTGTGCGGCGCGGGCAAATCTTTTTCAACCACCGATTGCATGCCGGCCGGCGCGTTTGGGGTTTCCATCGGGCGCGGAGCCTGCCATGACCGGGGCACGTCCATGGATCTGGCCCATTTTCTACGGATCGAGCGGGAGCAGCACGGCGGGTCGCGGCATTATGTCGTGCACCTGTGCGACCCGCGCTTCTCGCTCGAGCTCACGCCCGACGGGGCGGCGCCGGACCAGATCGGGCAGGGCGTGATCAAGCGCGTCTGCCTGCCGAATTCCTGTGCGGGCGATTATCACAAATACATCAAGCTGCTGGACGCCGCGCAGGATTTCTTCGCGCAGTCCTTCGGCGTGCCGGCGAGCAAGGGAGAGACGCGGCGGTTTAACACCTAGAAGGCAAGTCCATGTCTCGCGACGACCGCGAAGCCCGCGACGGCGGATCATCCTATTTCCCAGTCGTCGCGCCCTTCGCGATCTTCGCGAGACAGAATGCGGTTAACTTGGCCTGCCGAACTGGACGGCGAGGAGGGCGTGCAGGCGGGCCCATTCGATCGGGTTGAGGTCGTCTTTGCGGCCGGGAGCGACCTGACGGTGGTCGGTCATCCCGTCGAGGGTCCAGTGGTGTTGCCGCCAGCGGGGAGCGAGCCACTCGAGGGCGGAGGCGAGCTGGGCATCGGTCAACGGGGTGGCATAGGTGTCGCCGGCGAAGGACAGGCCGAGCAGGAAGGCGTTGCAGCCGGTTCGGCCGCGAAACGACGACACGCCGGCGTGCCAGGCGACCTTTTCGTCGGGCACGAGCGTGCAGCGCGTACCGTCGGGGGCGATGAGGCAGTGGTAGCTGACCTTCCGCGCGGGATCGGTCATGAGCGCGATCGTCTCGTCGAAGGAAATGACGCTGTGATGAAAGACCACACCGAGCCGCTCATGCGGGACGGCGCCATCGCAGTTGGGCGAGAGGCGGGTGGTTTCTGGGAAAGACATGGTTGAAAGGTGAAAGTTGAAAGCGGGGAAGGCGGACTTGGGCGGTGACGAGAGTGGGGCAGGGCTGGGCGTTTAACGGGGTTCGGTCTTTCAACTTTCAGCTTTCAACTTTCAACCGCGCGGCACGCGCTCGGTGCTCACATCCGTCGCCAGGCGAGGCCGATCAGGGAGACGAGGAGGCCGATGCGAATGGCGCCCTCGAAGGTGAGGATGACGAGGACCCACTTGATGCTGGTATTGCGGCGGAACGAGTAGCCGAGAGCGGAAACGGCGAGAAAGCAGATGGCGTGGATGCGGCTGAAGCGGGTCGCGAGCAGGGTGAGCATCCAGAACCAATAGGCGAAAATCACGCCGCTCCAGCAGAACGCGATGCCCTCGCGCAGGCCGAGCTGACGGGGGTCGCCGTTGCGCGCGATCTGCCGGATGCCGAGATAGCGTTCGCTGACGACGAGCTGCCAGACCTCGAAGCCGAGGAAGAGCGACGCGACGATAATCAGCCGGAGCATGCCGGAGGCTCACGCAAAGCCGCGGAGCCGCCAAGGAAAAGGTGGCTGCGGGCAAAGGCGGGCCGGATTACTTGCCGGCGTACCAGAAGGCGCGGCGCCAGTTGTGGCGGTGGAGCTTGGTGACGAGTGCGGGCGGAAGATCGGGCAGGTCGCTGGCGCCGCAGTTGGCCTCGGCTTGGGCGACGTTGCGGATGCCGGGGATCACCGTGGAAACGGCGGGATGCGCGAGGACGAACTTGAGCGCGGCCTGCGCCATGGTGAGGCCGGTGCTGGCGATGTCCTGGCGGATGCCCTCGGCGCGCTTGACGGAGCGCTCGAGGCGGTCGCCGGCGAAATAGACGCCGCGGAAGTCGCCGGTGGCGAACTCGGTTTCCTTGGAGAATTTGCCGGTGAGCACGCCCTCGTCGAAGACGACGCGCACGATGATGGCGACGCCGCACTCCTTCGCGACGTCGAGCAATTCGGCCGCAGGCTCCTGTTCGAAAAGGTTGTAGATCACCTGCACGGCGTCGACCCAGCCGCCGCGCATGAGGTCGATGACGCTGTTCTGGTCGTGTTCGGGCGTGGAGACGCCGATGAGGCCGAGGAGGCCCTCGCGCTGGAGCTGGCGAAGCAGCTTGAAGGGCGTCGGGTTGCGGTTCCACGCGCGCGTCCAGGTGTGCAGCTGGAGCAGGTCGAGGCGGCTGGTGCCGAGATTTGCGCTGCGCTCGGCGACATTGGCGCGGACGTAGGTCTCGGGGTAGCGCGCATCGGCGAGGTCGTAGGGCGTCGGCGGCCAGCTGCCGGGACCGGGCGGGGTCTTGGTTGCGACGAAGACCTGGTCCTTTTTGCCCGCAGCGGCGCGCTCGCGGAGGACGTGGGCGATGAGCTTCTCGCTGCGGCCGTTGCCGTAGCCGGCGGCGGTGTCGATGAAGTTGCAGCCGAGGTCGAGGGCGCGGTTAAGTGCGGCGACGGAGTCGGCGTCCGCCTGCTGGCCCCAGCCGCCGCCGATGGCCCAGGCGCCGAAGCCGATTTCCGAGCAGTTAAATCCGTGTTTGCCGAAGGGCCGGGTTTTCATGGTGAAGAAGCCGGACTTTTATCACGAAAACGCGGAGGGACGGAAGCGCGGAAACGACCGCGCGTTGCCTGTCACCGCCAGACGAACAAACCGGCGACGCCGGCGATGGCGAGAAGGGTGCCGAGGTAATATGTCGGCCGGGGACGCGAGCCCTCGAGTTTGGCGGCGAAGGGAATGGTGAGCAGCGGGGCGGCAGCGACGATGGGTTGCACGATGCCGGCGGGGGTGCTGCGCAGCGCCCATTGGAAACAAGTGACGCCGAGGACGGGACCGGTGAGGGCATTGCCGATCACCCACGGCCATGCGCGGCCGGCTGGGGCTGGATAAGGCCGGCGACGTCCGAGGAGGGCGAGCAGGGCGACCGCGCCGAAGAGCAGGCCGCCGAGGCCGCGCTGGTAGGCGGCGGTGCCCGGATCGATGAGTTGATGCGACGCGGCGGCGAGCGCGAAGGCCTTGCGGCTGATGACGGCGCCCACGCCCTGGCCCACGGCGGAGAGCAAGGCCCAGGCGAGACCCTCGGCCCATTCGGCCTCGACGACGCGCGGCAGGCTGCGCGGCAGCAGGGCGACGAGGATACCGCCGAGTGTGGCGGCGACGCAGACCAGCTGGGCCGGCGGCAAACGGGTGCCGAGCCAGAGCCACTCGACGACGAGGGCCACCACCGCGGAGCCGCACTGCACGATGAGCGTGGAGAGATTCGAACCCAGGCGCGGCAGCGACTGGAACATCGCGACACCGCCAAAGCCGAAACCGACGAGGCCGCCGATGAAAAACCAACCAAAGCCCGCGCCGCCCACGCCCCGGCCCCACACGTGCGCCCAAAGTCCGAGCAGCACGACCGCGACCAGCAGCCGCCAGAAATTTGCCTGCAGGCTGCCGAGCAACATGGCCGCCCGCCGGGCAAAGACCGGCGTCACCGCGAAACAGAGCAATGTGCCGAGGGCGCCGATCATGGGGCGGAGGCCGCCCCGGACGGGCGGCGGAGATCGGAGAAGGAAGAGGGGAGATGGGGTGGAGTCATGGGTGGAACGTTACGGTTTCCATTCGAGGCCGAGGAGGAAGGTGCGGCCGGTGCCGGGGAGGAAGATGCTGGTATTGGGCGGATCGCGCGCGACGTCGAGGACGCCGGCGGTGCTCGCGATGTAGGCGCGATCGAAAAGATTGTGCACGCTCGCGAACACGCGGACCCGCGGGTGGACTTGCCAGCCGACGCGCGCATCGCCCAGCGCATAGCCGCCATACGTGAGCCGACCGGCGTGGTCCACGGGGATGGGACCAACGGCCCAGGTTGAGCCGAGGGCGGCATAGAAGCCACGTGGGCTCTCGTAGAGCAGCTCGGCGCTGCCGGTTTGCGGCGGTGCACCGGCGAGGCGGTTGTTGCCGTAGATGGGATCGTTTTCAAACGTGAAGCGGCCGAGCGTCGAGGCGACCGTCAGGCCGAGCCGATGCGGGCCGGTAAGCAAGCGCCAGTGGAGCGACGCCTCGATGCCCTCGTGCAGCGTGCGGGCGGCGTTGACCGCTCCGCGTGGGAGGCCGGAGGCGTCGGCGAGGCGCAGGATTTCATTGCGCCACTCCGCGCGATAAACGGTGAGGCTCCAATCGAGTGCACCGGCGGAGCCCTGCGCGCCGGTCTCGAGCGTCACGGCGGATTGCGGCTGCAACGGATGGAGGGCGAGGGCGAGATGAGGATAGGCGCCTTGGACGGCCACGAGATCGTCAAAGGTGGGCGGCTCGATCCCGCGGGAAACGGCGGCGTGGAGGGAGAATTGGCTATTGGGCGACCAGAGCACGGCGCCGCGAGGAGAGACGTCGTCGAAGTCGAGCGAGGACGAGAGGCTCGGAGTCGGCGCGCGACCGGAGATGTCGCGGGTCCCATGCAAGGCGGTGGCGCCTGCGCCGATCGCGACGGTGGGCGTCACCCAGACGATATCCTCGAGGTTGAGGGCGACGGTGTTGGCGCGGGCGGTGTAAGCGCCGAATTCGGTGCCGCGCTGGCTGAGGACATTGAGGTAACGATCAATATCGTCGACCCCGCTGGTGAAGATCGCGCGGATGAGGAATTGGTGCTCCACGTCGCCGGTGCTGACCCGGCGGGCGAGGGTGGCGTGGCCGGTGAGGGAGCGCGCATCGAGCTCGGTTTCACCATTCGGTTGGAGCTGATAGAAGTCGTCGTGCAGGAACTGCCCGGCGAGTCCGACGGCGGCGTTGCCGTCGGTGGTGACGGCTTTCAGCTGGGCGGCGGGGCGAACAATCCATGACGCGCGGCGGGGCTGGTCGCGCAGGACGGCGGCCGAGACGGAGTCCGCGCGGGCGTAGGCGTCGGCGAGGGTGAGCGGCCCGGGCACATCGTAGTCCAGCGTGGCCGCATACGTGGTGAGTTCGAGTTGCGCGGTGGGCGTCAGGCTGCGGAGGGCGGCGAGCTGGACGGCGGTGCGTTGCTGGCTGCTGTGCGCGCGTTCGCCGTCGGATTCCTGGAAGGAGGCCGCGGCGGAAACGGCGGCGTGGTCGGTGAGCTGTGCGCGGAAAGTGCCGTCGTTGCCGCCCTCGACTTGGACGACCACGCCGGGGGTGACGCCCGGGGCGAAACTGGCGGCGTTGATGACGCCGCCGAGCACGGCGGGCGTGAGGGCCATGTGGAGGGTGCCGCGGTAGATCTCGACGCGCGGGAACAGCTGCGGATCGAACAGCGCGGAGTTGAACGAGCCGTCGGCGCGGGCGAGCGGCAGGCCGTCGGCGAGCAAGGCAACGCCGCGGCTGGTGGGCGCGCTGTCGAGGCCGGAGCCGCGGATCGAAAGCCGCGGCGGCTCGAAGCCACCAAAGCTGTCCTGCAGCATCACGCCGGGCACGCCGCGCAGGGCGGCGGCGAGGGTGGTGACGCCGCGGCCGGACCAGTCGGAGGCCGTGACCACGGAGGTGGGTCCGAGCGTGGAGGCGAAATAATCCGCGCGGGCCGACTGCAGGGGGCCGGCGAGGGATTCGGTGACGGCCCACGGCGGAAGGACAACGGGGGCCTCGGCCTCAGTGGAGGGCGGGGCGGCGGTGGAAACGTCATTTGTCCTCCGCGTGGGAGGTGCGACCGGGGATTCCGCGGCGCGGATTGGACGGACCGCAGTCAGGAAACCCAAGACCAGCAGGCAGGCCGAAACCCACGGAAGCCACCGGCGGTGTACCCCAGATCGGGTCGTTTTCCGATGGAATCTGGGGCCGCGGGGAATGGTTTCGGGGAAGGACGGTGAGCCAGGGGCGTTCATTGTGTCGTCGGGACGCCGGGCGTGGCGGGAGGCGTGGCTTCAACGGGGAAGCGCGGAACGTAGCACGTATGGAGGAGCTTGTGGGCGCGCTTGCCGCCGATTTCGCCGAGGTGGCGGGTGTAGACCTCGTTGACGAAATGGTTCTCCTGCGACTTGTGCAGGTCGAGGTTCTTGTCGACGTCGTAGATGCCACGCGTGCGGAGGCGGCGGACGTCGGCGTTGCGGGAAACCGGCTGGCCGGCGCCGCCGATGCAGCCGCCCGGGCAGGCCATGACCTCAATGAGGTCGAGGTCGGTTTTTCCGCGGCGGACCTTATCGGCGAGTGTGCGCGCATTTTTCAGCCCGTGGACGACGGCGAGCTTCAGCACCACGCCGCCAATCTCGACGGTGGCGAGGCGCAGGCCGTCCTCGCCGCGGACGGCGTGGAAGTCGGGGCTGCGGAGGGTTTCACCGCTGACCTTTTCCGCGGCGTAACGCAAAACGGCTTCACTGACGCCGCCGGAATTGCCGAAGAGGACGCCGGCGCCGGTCTTGAAGCCCATGGGCATGTCGTAGGATTCCGGCTTCAGTTTGTCGTAGCGGAGGCCGGCCTCGATGATCATGCGGGCGAGTTCCTGGGTGGTGAGCACGTGGTCCACATCGGGGGAGCCATCGTGGGTGAACTCGGGACGCTTGGCCTCGAATTTCTTCGCGGTGCACGGCATGACGGAGACGACGACGATGTCCTTGCGCTCGCGGTTGATCTCCGCGGGCAGGAGCTCCTTGCAGAGGGCGCCGAGCATCTGCTGGGGCGAGCGGCAGGTGGAGAGCTGCGGGAGGAGGTCGGGGAAATACTGTTCCGCGAACTTGACCCAGCCGGGGCAGCAGCTGGTGAACTGGGGGAGGTTTTCATTCTTGGCCTTGCGGCGCAGGAATTCGTTGGCCTCCTCGAGGACGGTGAGGTCGGCGGCGAAGGCGGTGTCGTAGACGCGTTCGAAGCCGAGGCGCTTGAGCGCCGCGACCATCTGGCCGCTGGTGACGACGCCGGGTTCGAGGCCGAACTCCTCGCCGAGGGCGACGCGGACCGCCGGGGCGACCTGGGCGACGACAAATTTTGTCGGGTCGTTGAGGGCGCGCCAGACCTCGTCGATCTCGGGGCGCGGCGCCAAGGCGCCGGTGGTGCAGACGGCGGCGCACTGGCCGCAGTTGATGCACTCGCCGTCGCCGAGTCCCTGGCCGAAGGCGGGGAGCACGGCGGCATCGTGGCCGCGGTAGGCGAAGTCAATGGCCCCGACGCTCTGGACCTCGGCGCAGAAGCGGACGCAGTCGCCGCAGAGGATGCACTTGTTGGGATCGCGCACGAGGGCGACGGAGGAATGATCGAGCGGTTCGGGTTCGTGGACGCGCTTGAAGCGGACGCGGTCGACGCCGAGCTGCCGGGCGACGGACTTGAGCTGGCACGAATTGCTTTTGAGGCAGGTCGGGCACTGCTGGTCGTGGTTGGCGAGGAGGAGCTCGATGGAGATTTTGCGGATCTCGCGGATTTCCTCGGTGTGGGTGCGGACCTTGAGGCCGGCTTCGGGCGGGGTGGAGCAGGCGCTCTGGATGCCGCGGCCCTCGATTTCGACGAGGCAGAGCCGGCAGGCTCCGTAGACGCTGAGGTCGGAGTGATAACAGAACGTCGGCAGCTCGATGTCGGCCTTGCGGATCAGCTCGAGGAGGTTGCGCTCGCCGTTGATGGCGACGTCGAGGCCGTCGATGTTCAGGGTCTTGGTGAGGACGGAAGTGGTCATGGGAAAGGCGGAAAACCGCGGGAGATGGGTGGAGAGAGCCGGGTGGTCAGACGCCGACGACGGCGTCGAACTTGCAGGTGTCGGCGCAGGTGCCGCAGGCGGTGCATTTGGCGGGATCGATCACGTGGGCCTGTTTGCGTTCGCCGGTAATGGCGCCGACCGGGCACTTCTTCTGGCAGGCCTGGCAGCCCTTGCACTTGTCGGCGTCGATCGACGGCTTCGCGAGCGCCTTGCACTGCCCGGTGGGGCAGCACTTGTGGAACACGTGGGCGTCATATTCGGCGCGGAAGTAGCGCAGGGTGGTGAGGACGGGATTGGGCGCGGATTTGCCGAGGCCGCAGAGCGAGCCCTTCTGCACGGCGTGCGCGAGCTTCTCGAGCAGCACGAGGGTTTCGCCGGTGGCACGGCCCGCGATGATATCGTCGAGGAGCGTGAGCATCTGGCGCGTGCCCTCGCGGCAGAGGACGCATTTGCCGCAGCTTTCCCGCTGGGTGAAATCCATGAAGAACCGCGCGATGCTGACCATGCAGGTCTTTTGGTTCATCGCGACGAGCCCGCCGGACCCGATCATGGCGCCGACGCTGCGGAGCGAATCGTAGTCGAGGGGCAGGTCGAGGTGTTCGGCGGTGAGGCAGCCGCCGGACGGTCCGCCGATCTGGACGGCCTTGAAGTTGTTCGGGCCGATGCGGCCGCGGCGGTCGGTAATTCCGCCGCCGATCTGGATGACGATTTCTCGCAGGGTGGTGCCGAAGGGCACCTCGATCAGGCCGGTGTTGGCGACATGGCCCGTGAGGGCGAACGTCTTGGTGCCCGGCGACTGGGCGGTGCCGAGTTTCCGGAAGGATTCGGCGCCCTCGTTGATAACCCGGACGCAATGGGCCAGGGTCTCGACATTGTTGATGATCGTCGGCTTGCCCCAAAGCCCGCTTTGGGCGGGGAAGGGAGGCTTGGGTCGCGGCATGCCGCGGTGGCCCTCAATGGACGCGATCATGGCCGTCTCCTCGCCGCAGACGAATGCGCCGGCGCCCTCGAGGACCTCGCAGGTGAACGTCTGGCCGGAGCCGAAGGCATTGTTGCCGAGGAAGCCGAGCCGCTGGGCGTCCTTCACCGCCTGCTTCATGCGGGCGACGGCGAGGGGATACTCCGTGCGGACGTAGATCAAGGTCTCGTCGGCGCCGATCGCGCGCGCGGCGATCATGAGTCCCTCGAGGACGGAGTGCGGGTTGCCCTCCATCACACTGCGGTTCATGAATGCGCCGGGGTCGCCTTCGTCGGCGTTGCAGATCACATATTTCTTGGCGCTCCGCTGGGTGCGGGCCGCCTCCCATTTCCGCCCGGTGGAAAATCCGCCGCCCCCGCGTCCGCGCAAGCCGGACTGCAGGATCTCCCGGCAGATGCCCTCGGGAGTCATGGCGGTGATGGCCTTGCGGGCGGCGGTGTAGCCGCCGTGCGCGAGGTATTCCTCGAGGCTGGCGGGATCGATGGTGCCGCATTCCCGGAGGACGAAACGCTGCTGGCGCTGATAGAACGGAATCTCGGCGACGCCCTGGCAGGACTTTTTGGTGCCGGGGTCGACGTAGAGCAGGCGCTTCACGAGCTCGTGACCGACGAGGGTGGACGCGACGATTTCCGGGACATCGGCGAGGCGGACTTTCGTGTAGAGGATGCCTTCGGGCAGGATCGTGACGAGCGGGCCCATCTGGCAGAAGCCCTGGCAGCCGCTCTGGTTGAGGCGGAGCGGGGCGTCGGGCTGGTCGTTTTCCTCGGCCTTGAATTCGGTCGTGGCCGGGATGCCGGCGGCCTTGATCTGGTCAGTGAAGGCCTGGAAGACGGGATAGGCGCCGTTGGCAACGCAACCGGTGCCGGCGCAGACGATGACGCGACGGCGGCCGGTGACGGGGAGGGCGGATTCAGTGGAGGGTCCGATCATGGTGAAGGTTCCTTTCTTTCCTGCTCGCGGACCGATTCGAGGACGGCGAGGGCCTTTTCGGGATTCATGGCGCCGTAGACCTGGTCATCGACGACCAGGACGGGGGCGAGGCCGCACGCACCGAGGCAGGCGACGGTCTCGACGGTGAACAAGAGATCGCGCGTGGTCGGCTGGGCTTCAGTGACGCCGAGCCGGAAGCGGATCGCGTCGAGGATCGGGACAGAGTCCTTGACGTGGCAGGCGGTGCCGTCGCAGAGCCGCACGACGTGTTTCCCCTTCGGCTTGATCGCAAAGTGCGCGTAGAAGGTGGCCACGCCGAACACCCGGGCGGGGGCAATGTTGAGAGACCGGGCGACGTAGGACAGGACGTCGGGCGGCAGATACCGGTATTCTTCCTGCACCTCCTGGAGAATCGGCACGAGGCGCGCGGGTTTGCGGCCGTGTCGCTCGATGATGAGGGCGACCTTCGGGAAGGGAGCTGGGGCGGGGCTGTTCTTGGTGTTGGGTTTGGACAAGGGGGCGGAAGCGGGGGCGGCTTCCGGCTGGCCTTGGGTTTCGAGGTTCAGGTTGGATATCATTACGGCATGTCGGTGGGTTCGCGCGTCCCCGGCGGCCGGTGACGCAGCGAGTTGCAGGTTTATCGCTTATAAAGGGGGCGCGCGGTATAGCGCGTGTGGAGCAGCTCGTGGGCGCGGGGCCCGAGCGGTTTGCCGAGGAAATCCTCGTAGAGGCGGATGACCTCCGGGTTTTCGTGGGAATGGCGGATGGTGCGATCGGCGTCGTCCTGGTACATGCCCGCCATGCGCAGCTTGCGCCGCGCGTTGTCGACGCCGTAGGGCTGGCCGCCGCCGCCGATGCAGCCGCCGGGGCAGGCCATGACCTCGATGAAGTGATAGGGGGTCTCGAGCCCGCGCTGGCGCGCCTCACGAACGCGGTCGAGGACCTTCTCGACGTTGGCGAGGCCATGGGCGACAGCGACGCGGACCTTCGCGCCACCGACGTCGATCTGGCCTTCCTTCACGCCGGCGAGGCCGCGGACAGACTCGACCTCGATCTTGGCGAGCTTCTTGCCCGTGGCGTAGAAATAGGCGGTGCGGAGGGCGGCCTCCATGACGCCGCCGGTGGCGCCAAAGATGGTGCCGGCGCCGGAGTATTCGCCGAGGATCGAGTCCGGGTCACCGTCCGCCAGATTGAGGAAGTCGATGCCGGACTGCTTGAGCATGCGGGCGAGCTCGCGGGTGGTGAGGGCGACGTCGACGTCCTTGTGGCCCGACGCATACATCTCCTCAGTGCGCGAAAGCTCATACTTCTTCGCCGTGCAGGGCATGATGGAGACCATGAAGATCTTGGCCGGGTCGAGCTTGAGGCGCTCGGCGTAGTAGGTCTTGGCGAGGACGCCGAGCATCTGCTGCGGGGACTTGGCGGTGGAGAAGTTGTCGATGAAGTCGTAGTGGTTCTTCTCCATGAAGTCGGTCCACGAGGGGCAGCACGACGTGATGAGCGGGAGCGGGCCGCGCTGGTGCACGAAGCGCTCAATGAATTCGCTGGCTTCCTCGACGATGGTGACGTCGGCGGAGAAGTTGGTGTCGAACACGGCCTTGAACCCGAGCCGGCGGAGGGCGGCGTAGAGTTTGCGGGTGAGGTTGGTGCCCGGCGGCAGGCCGAACGCCTCGCCGACGGTGACGCGCACGGACGGCGCGATCTGGACGACGCAGATCTTCTCCGGGTCGTGCAGGGCCTCCCAGACGGAGGGCGTCTCGTCGTTTTCCACGATGGCGCCGGTGGGGCAGTGCGCGGAGCACTGGCCGCATTTCACGCAGGGGGATTCGGCGAGGGTGATGTCGCCGGCGGGCGCCATGCGGGTGTTGATGCCGCGGTCGAGCAAGGAGAGGGCCCAGACGTTCTGGACATCCTGGCAAACCTGAACGCAGCGCCCGCATTTGATGCACTTGGTGAAGTCGAGGATGATGGAGCCGGTGGAGGTGTCGGGCGGGACGTCCTTCACGTAGCGCTTGATGGACTCCATGGGGATGTTGAAGTCCGCGGCGAGGCTCTGGAGCTCGCACTCGCCGTTGCGTCCGCAGGTGAGGCAGGCCTGCGGGTGGTTGGAGAGGATGAGTTCGAGCGTGGAGCGGCGCACCTCGACGATCTCGCGATCGTGGGTGGTGATTTCCATGCCGTCCTCGAGGGGCGTGCAGCAGGCGCGGATGAGCTTGTTGCCGCCCTTGTTGCGGACGATGCAGATGCCGCAGGAGGCGGTGGGCAGGAGGTCCCGGTGCTTGCAGAGCGTGGGGATGTTCACCTGGACGCGCCGGGCGGCGTCGAGAATGGACGTGCCCGGCGGAACCTGGACTTCGATTTGGTTGATGCGGGCGGTGATCATGGCGAGACCTCCTTCACGGGAATGGGGCTGCGGGTGGCCGAGCCGGGGTCGACGGGCGGCTTGGCGGCCGTCGTGGCGACGGAGGCGACCCGGCTCATCTTGCGAGCGTAGCTCGGGCCGCCCTCGATGAAGGCCTGGTATTCCTCCCCAAAGTAGCGGAGGGTGGAGAGCACGGGATTCGGCGCGGTCTGGCCGAGGCCGCAGAGCGAGGCCTTCTGCATGGCGTGGCAGATGCGGTGGATCAGCGCGAGGTCGCCGGGGGCGCCGCGACCGCGGGAAATGCGGTCGAGCACCTGCTGGAGCTGGTAGCCGCCGATGCGGCAGGGGGCGCACTTGCCGCAGGATTCGTCGACACAGAAGCGCAGGTAGAACTTGGCGACGTCGACCATCGAGTCGCTTTGATCCATGACCAGCATTCCGCCGGAACCCATGATGGAGCCCAGCTGCAGCAGCGTTTCATAACTGACCGGCGTATGGAGCAGGGAGTTGGGAATGACGCCGCCGGAAGGGCCGCCGGTCTGGACGGCCTTGATTTCCTTGCCGTCGAGCACGCCGCCGCAGACCTCGAAGACGATTTCGCGGAGTGTGGTGCCCATGGGGACCTCGACCAGCTGGGCGTTGCGGACCTTGCCGGTGACAGCGAACACCTTGGTGCCGCGGGAAGTCTCGGTGCCGTGGCTGGCGTACCAGGCGCCGCCGCGGAGGAGGATGGCGGGGACGATGGCGAGGGTCTCGACGTTGTTGATGGCGGTGGGCATGCCCCAGAGGCCGCGCACGGAAGGATAGGGCGGGCGGGGGCTCGGGCTGCCGCGGCGTCCCTCGATCGACGCGATCAGGGCGGTTTCCTCGCCGCAGACGAACGCCCCTGCGCCGAGGCGGATCTTGGCGTCGAAATCGAAGCCGCTGCCGAGAATGTTGCGGCCGAGGAGTCCGCGTTCGCGCGCTTGGTCGAGGGCGCGCTGGATGCGTTCCACGGCCTTGGGATACTCGGCGCGGATGTAGAAGTAGCCCATCGAGGCGCCCATCGCAAAGGCGGCGATCATCATGCCTTCGAGGACCGTGTGGGGATCGCTTTCCAGGACGCTCCGGTCCATGAATGCGCCGGGATCGCCCTCGTCGCCGTTGCAGATGACGTAATGCTGGGTGGAGGGCTGTGCGCGCGTGAGCTGCCACTTCATCCAGGTCGGAAATCCCGCGCCCCCGCGGCCGCGCAGCGCGCTGACTTTCATCTCGGCGATGACCTGTTCGGGCGTGAGCGTAAACAAGGCCTTGGCGAGCGCCTGGTAGCCTTGGGCGCGACCAAGATAGTCCTCGAGGCTGTCGGGGTCGACCTCGCCGCAATGGCGGAGGACGATGCGGACCTGCTTGTCGGGCATCTTCCAGAGCAGGTCGTCGATCACGCGGCCCCCGTCGATGGATTCGGTGACGATGCGCGCGACGTCGTGGGCGAGCACGTTGGTGTAGGTGACGGCGGAGGGCAGCAGTTGGACGACGGCGCCTTCGTCGTAGATGCCGAGATCGAGGGCGCGGACGACCTGAACGCGGTCGGCGAGGCCGCGGCGCTTGAGTTCCTCCCGGAAGGAAAACTGGAGGAACTCCGTCTTGTTGACATCGGCGGCGCCGGTGTCGCCGACGAGGACGTGGGTCACGGTCGCATCGAGGACGAGGCCGCGACGGCGCGTGGCGATGACGTGGTCGTCGAGCAGGCGATGGGCGCCGAAGTGTTCGGCGAGGAGCGTGGGAGCGAGTTCCGGCGTGAGGGCGCCGTAGTGGACGCGCGGCATGCCGGCGGCCTGGACCTCGACCACGGGATCGGCGAACGAATAGCCCACGGAGCCGGTGCGCAGCAGCTCGCAGCCGCGAGGCGATTCGGCGAGGGCTTGTTGGAGTGCGGTGTAGACGGTCTCGGCGCCCGCGGCGACGCCGCCGGTGTCGAGCTGGACGCGGATCCATTCGGTGGGATCGGGCGTGGGCTGGGCGGCAAAGTTGGCCAGATCCTGGCGGGTGAGCGGGTTCATGCGGCCACCCCCTTCCGGGCGCGGAGCGTGGCGACATGGCCGGCGAGATCGGAGGTCTTCACATGGCCGCAAGTCTTGCCGTCGACCACCATGGCCGGGGCCATGCCGCAGCAGCCGATGCAGCGGACGGTGTCGAAGTGGATCTGTCGATCCGGCGTGGTCTGGCCCTCGGCGATGCCGAGCTGGGCGCGGACCTCGTTGATGAGGTCACCCGAACCCTTGAGGTAACAGGCGGTGCCGTTGCAGACGGTGAGGCTGTGTGCGCCGGGCGGCTGGAGTTTGAAGTAGTGGTAGAAGGTGATGACCTCGTAAATGCGGGCGAGCTTCACCCCGAGTTCGCGGGAAAGCTCCATGGCCACCTCGCGCGGGATGTAGCCGTGTTGGTTCTGGATGGCGTGGAGGATCATGATCAAGTTGCCCTCCTCGTTGCGCCAGTGGTTGACGTGCTGCTGGACGTCGCGCCGGATGGTGGTGTCGAGCTTGCCTTGGATGCGGCGGAGGCGCTCGAGTTTCACCTCCATCAGCCGGGCCACTTCG
>Ga0316221_1001562_pt1 | contig 23363 bp, 18 predicted proteins | sample TBH18007metaG_FD_206003 | JGI IMG/M metagenome (GOLD analysis project Ga0316221, IMG submission 206003) | Freshwater microbial communities from Trout Bog Lake, Wisconsin, USA - TBH18007 | ecosystem: Environmental > Aquatic > Freshwater > Lake > Hypolimnion/Profundal zone | place: USA: Wisconsin... | reverse complement strand
AGGTCTTCGGGCTTCTCATAGCCCTTCAGCAGCTCTTTTAGGATTTCGGGTGTGATTGCCATGCTCCATGCTCCTGCAGGAAGGGGCTCACACACAAAATTTCTGACAGGCTCCATCATTGGCTTCTGTTTGCCGGGGATGAACGGGGATGGACGGGGATGAAAAGGGATAAAAAACAAAAAACATCTTTGGCCATCCTCGCTAGGCGCCGCCCAGGCTCATGTCCGCAAGCAGCAGGCTCAGGCCGGCGCTGCCGCCGTACCAGTGGAGGTCGTCGCCCACCGCGGTGATCCGGTTCAGGAAGTCCCGCAGGTTGCCGGCGAAGGTCATCCGGTCCAGGCTCTCGGCCAGTTCGCCGCCGCGGATGCGGATGCCGGAGGCGCCGACGCTGAGGTCCCCGGAGACCGGGTCCACGGTGTGCAGGCCCATCAGTTCGGTGATCAGGACGCCGTCGCCGGCCAGCTGGTAGAGCTGGGCGGGGCTGTGGTGGCCGCGCTCGGGGTAGAGGTTGAAGGTGGTGACCCCGGGGTTGCTGCCGGTGCCGCGGCCGGCGGTGCCGGTGGGGGCCACGCCCATCTCGGCGGCGGTCTTGAGGGTGTGCAGGTAGGTGCCCAGGATGCCGTCGCGGATGAGCACGTTGCGGCGGGTGGCCAGGCCTTCCCCGTCCCAGGGTTCGGTGCCCATGCCGTCGGGGAGCCGGCCATCGTCCACCAGGGTCAGCAGGGGGGCGGCGATGGCTTCGCCCAGCTTGCCGGTGAACAGGCTGCGCTGCTTGAGGACGGCTTCGGCGCTGAGCATGCCGGCGACGATCCCGAGCAGGTCGACGGTGACTTCCGGGTGCAGCACCACGGCGTAGCGGCCGGCCGAGATCTGGCCGGGGTTCAGCTTGCGCTCGCCCTTCAGGGCCGCCTCGCGGCCGATGGCGGCCAGGTCCACGGCCCCGGGATGGCGGCCCATGTCCCAGTGGTAGGCGGCCTGGCGGTTGCCGCCGGATTCCACGGCCAGTTCGATCCCGGCCGAGCAGCTGGAGCCCAGGTCGAAGGCCCGGACCCCCTTCTGGGTGAGCAGCAGGGAGGCGCCGTCGCCGTCGGCCCAGGCCGATTCGCGCACGGCCACCACCTTGGCCGAGGCCTCCCGGGCCCGGGCCTCCAGTTCCAGGGCCCGGGCGATCCGGTCCTGGGGGCCCAGGGCGGCGCCCCTCGGGTCATGGCGGGGCGGCAGGTCGTCGCGGCCTTCGGGGTCGGCCTGGCGGACCCAGGGATCCTCGTCGCCCAGGGCGGAGAGCTCCCAGGCCTGGGTGAACAGGTCGGTGAAATCCGCCCGGGTGAGGTCGGTGGTGGTGGCGATCCCGGTGCGCAGGCCCCGGCCGCCGGCCCGCAGCACCCGCACGCCCAGGCCGCCCCGCTTGCTGGTAGTGAGATCCTCCAGCGCGCCGTTCTGGACCTTGGCCTTGCGGCTGCGGGACACGCTGACGAAGGCCTCGGCGCCCTCGGCGCCGAGGGCCAGGGCGGCGCGGATCCCGGCCTGCAGCCGGTCTTCCAGGGCCTCGGGGATGAAGGAGCGGAACTCTTCGGACTGGGACATCAGGGCAGGGCCTCTCTGAGGGCCTTCTGGTGGACCTGGTAGGCCTCGATATTGAAGCAGACCATGATCACCTGTTCAGGCAGGGCGTTGGCGGCGAGGAACTCGAGGATCGTGTTGATCGCCAGGGGCGCGGCCAGGTCCAGGGGGATCTGGGGCTCGCTGCCGCTGCCGATGCTGGGGAAGGCCACGGAGCGGATGCCCCGGCCCTTGGCCAGGCGGAGGGCGCTGTGGTAGCAGGAGGCCAGGAGCTTGAGCTCGCCGGCCGTGCCGCCCACCCAGGTCGGGGCGACGGTGTGGATGACGTAGGGGGCGGCGAGGTTGTGGCCGCCGGTGATGCGCGCCTCGCCCGGCGGGCAGACCCCGACGTCCATGCACTCCTCGCCCAGGCCGGGGCCGGCGGCCTCGTGGATGGCCACGTGGATGGGGCCGCCGGCGGCCATGGAGTGGTCGGTGGAATTGACCACCGCCTCGGTGTTCATGGCGGTGATGTCACCCAGCTGGAGCTTCAGGCGCGAGGTCATGGGACTCCTAGAGGACGCTGGGCATGGTTTCGGCGGTCCCGCCGACCACCAGGGCCGGGCAGAGGATGGTGGGCAGGGCGTCCGAGACCGGGACCCCCTGGCCGTCCTTGCCGCAGGTGCCGATATCGAAATGGTCCAGGTCCCGGCCGATCCGGGTGAGCTCCTGCAGGACGGTCGGGCCGCAGCCGGTGAGGGTGGCGTTGCGCACCGGGTAGCGGACCACGCCGCCCTCCACCCAGTAGCCCTCCGTGACCTGGAATACGAAGTTGCCGGTGACCGTGTCCACCTGGCCGCCGCCCATGTGCTTGACCAGCAGGCCCCGGTCCAGGTCCTTGAGAATGGCCTCGGGGGCTTCCAGGCCGGGCGCCAGGAAGGTGTTGCGCATGCGCGGAATGGGCAGGTGGCGGTAGCTCTCCCGGCGGCCGTTGCCGGTGGGCTCCACGCCCATCTTCCGGGCGGTCTTGCGGGACTGGAGGTAGCCCTTCAGGATGCCGTTCTCGATCAGCACCACCCGCTGGGCGGCCCGGCCCTCGTCGTCGCAGGCCGCCGATCCCCGCTTGTGCGGCAGGGTGCCGTCGTCGATGATGGTCACCCCGTCGGCGGCCACCTTCTGGCCCAGCTTGCCGGAGAAGGCGCTGACCCCGGCCAGGGCCAGGTCGGCCTCCAGGCCGTGCCCGCAGGCCTCGTGGATCATGGTGCCGCCGGCGGTGGCGGAGAGGATCACCGGGAAGGTCCCGGCCGGGGCCGGCTGCGCGTCCAGGGCCAGGATGGCCAGGCGGACCGCCTCGTGGACGGTGTGCTCCACCGCCTCGGAGTGGAACAGCTCGAAGCCCTTGGTCTCGCCCAGGGCCTGGTAGCCGGTCTGCAGCAGCTCGCCGGCGCCGGCGGTGACGTTCAGCCGGAGGACGCTCTGGATCCGCCGGTCCTCGGTGAGGGTCGCGGTCCAGCCGCCGGCGTCGTCCCCGGCTTCCGGTTCGGCCGCGGCGATCCACACGCTCTGGGTGCTGTCCCCGTAGCCCACGGCCACCTGGCGCAGGGCTCCGGGGCGGAGCGCCTCGGCGCGCTTGCGGGCGAGGTACTCGGCCCGGCGCACCAGGTCGACCTTCTCCGGCAGGGGCACGGCGGTCGGCTCGCGCTCGACCGGGCTGGGCTTGGGCAGGCGCTGGATGGCCAGTTCGGGCACCGCCACGGGGGCGCCCGCGCCGGGCGCCGCCAGGGTCCGGGCGGCCTCCAGCAGCTCGGCGCAGGTGGGGGCGATGAGGTCGGCGAAGCGGGTGGTCTCGCCGTCCATGAGCCGCAGGCCCACGCCGAACACCTCGCCGGCCGCCACATCCTCCATGCGGCCGTCGTCCATGCCCAGGGCGCAGGCCCGGCGGTGCTCCACGAACACCTCGGCGTAGTCGCCGCCCCGGGACAGGAGGCCCTCGAGGACCTCCCGCAGCTGGGCGGGGCTGAACGGGGCGGTCATGGGCGGGCGCCATTTGCGGTTCCGGGCCGCCTTCCAGTGGGCCAGCAGGGCGGCCTCGGCGGCCTTCAGGGCATCGTCCAGGTCCCGGCCGTCGTTGTGGAAGACCTGGTCGGCGTGCAGCAGCTTCTCGGCGCCGGCGCTCTGGGCGTAGATCCGGTCCATGGCCCTGGAGGTGTCCAGGCCGTCGCGGTCCATCAGGCGCTTGAGCCGGATCTCCTCGGGGGCGTCCACCACCCAAAGGGCGTCGAAGATGTGGGCCTGGCCCCGCTCCACCCAGAGGGCCGCGTCGAGGACGGCGCCCTTGATGCCCGCGGGCAGTTCCCGCAGCCGCTCGGCCAGGCGTCGTTCGATGCGGGGGTGCAGGATGGCCTCCAGGTGCTCGCGCCGGGCCGGGTCGGTGAAGACCAGGCCGGCCATCTTCTCCCGGTCCAGGGTCCCGGCCGGGGACAGGATGCCGGGCCCGAAGGCCTGGACCAGGGCGGCCAGCCCCTCGGTGCCGGGCTCGACCACTTCCCGGGCCACCTGGTCGGCGTTGATCACTTCCCATCCCAGGACCTTGAGGCGCTTGGAAGCGTAGGTCTTGCCGGCCGCGATGCCGCCCGTGAGGCCGACGACCGGGTAGGGTGCCTCGATGAGGCGCTGGTTGAGGGTTGTCATGGGGCGCGCTCCAGGAATTGCGGGGACCGGCCGGGGTCCGTCAGCAGGCTGCCGGTCCGGAGGCTGATAGCCATTATGCCTGTTCAAGGTGCGGCCGGTACCGGCGGATGGCCAGGAAAAACCCCACGGGCCGGCCCGCCGGACTTATGCTGATTTCCTGGTAGAACTTTTCAAGATGGGGAATGGGCCGCGCATGCTGAATTCCAGGCGTTTCTGGGGGTGCCTGCTGGTCCTTGGCTGCTGCCTGCTGGGCGCCGGCCCGGGGCCGTCGGAGCCGGTCGGTCGGTTCGCCTTCCAGTCCTTCGCGGCCGAGGACGGACTGCGCAACCAGGCCGTGGGCGCGCTGGCCCAGGACCGGGACGGTTTCATCTGGGTCGGCACCGACAACCGGGTGTTCCGGTACGACGGCGAACGCTTCGAAGCCTTCGGCGAGAAGGAGGGGCTGCCGTCCAACTTCATCCAGTGCCTCCAGGTCGGGCCTGCGGGCGATCTGTGGGTGGGCACCCTGCTGGGTCTCGCCCGCTGGGATCGGGGCCGGTTCCGGCCGGTGGCCCCGGACCAGGGGCTGCCGGCGGTGGCCATCGACGGCCTGGCCGCCGATCCCGAGGGCGCCCCCGGGGCCGCGATCTGGGTCGCGACGCCCCTGGGGCCCTACCGGATGGAGCCGGAAGGTCGGTTCGCGGCCGTGCCCGGGTGGCCGGGGGGGGCGGTGACCGCCCTGGGCCGGGGCCGGGTCGGCCCGGGAATCTGGGCGGCCGGGTGGGACGGCCGGCACGCCACGGTACGGCGGTGGGACGGCCACGGCTGGCAGTCCGCGACCGGAGCCCCCGGTTTCGACCGGGCCCGGATCGACGCCCTCGCCGTGGATTTCGAGGGCACGGTCTGGGCCCGGAGCCTGGGCGAACTGTGGGAGATGCCCGAAGGGGCCCCCGGGTTCCGGCGCGGTGCCCTCGGGGTGGAACCCACCCAGAACCGGGGAACCCTCCACCTGGACGCCCGCGGGCGCCTCTGGGTGCCGGCCCGGGAAGCGCTCTATTGCAGGGAACACGGCCGCTTCACCCGCTTCGGGATGGCCGACGGGCTGCCTAGACCCTGGCCGGGGGTCGTGCTGGTGGACCGGGAGGGGTCCCTCTGGCTGGGCGGCTACGGGCTGCACCAGCGGCGCGGGGACGGGGCCTGGAGGTCCTTCTCGGCCGCGGACGGGCCGGCGGTGCCCTCGGTCTGGTGCTTCCTCCACGACCGGGCCGGGGGGATGCTCGTGGGTACCGACGTGGGCGTGCTCCGGCTCAAGGGCCACGTCTCCACCCTGGTGCCCGGCACGGCCGGCCAGCAGGTCCGGTCGATGGTCCTGGGCCCCCGCGATGGCGGCGTCTACCTGGCGACCAGCTCGGGCATCCTGCGGATGGATCCCGGCACCCTGAGGCTGGCCGAGGTGGAGGCTGGGGCCCCGCGGCTGAAAGGGGGCCGGGTCTACCGCCTCCTGTTCGACCGGCATGGGGACCTCTGGGCGGCCACGGACGGCCGCGGGCTTTTCCATGGAACCCGGAGGGCGGGGCACACCTGGGCGTTCGAACCCCAGGACGTGCCCGGGGGCGATGCCCAGGAGCATTTCTACGACCTCGTCGAGGACCGCCAGGGCCGGCTCTGGGCCGCCGGGGACGCGGGCCTGGCCTTGCGCGAGGGCCCGGCCTGGCGCCGCTTCACGACCCGTGACGGGCTGGTGCGGGACCAGCTGGCCTACCTGGCCTGCACCCGCGCCGGGGAGCTCCTGGTGGCCTACTACGAGGCCAAGGGCCTCACCCGGGCCCGCTATTCGGGCGGCCGGTTGACCATCCTGGGCCACCTGGACGAGGCTTCCGGCCTGGCCTCCAATGAAATCTACCTGGTCGGCGAGGACGAAGGGGGCCGCCTGTGGGTCGGCACGGACAACGGAGTGGACCGGATCGACGCCGGTGGCCGGGTGATGCATTTCGGCCACCGTGACGGCCTGCCCACCGACGACATCAATGCCCAGGCCTTCCTGGCCGATCCCGGCGGCGATGTCTGGATCGGCACCGCCAGCGGACCGGCGCGGTTCGCCAGCGCGGTCTTCAGCGACGCCCTCGATCCGCCCCGCTCGGTCATTTTCAAAGTGTCCCAGGGGCCGCGGGCGCTCCCGGCCGGGACGGAACTGGCCACCGCCTTCGCCCGGGACGGGCTGCAGATCCACTACGCGGCCATGAGCTACATCCAGGGCGATCAGCTGGAACACCAGGTCCGGATGGTGGGACTCGAGCCGGAATGGCGCTCGACCCGGGAGCGGGTCCAGCGCTATCCGGGGTTGGCGCCGGGCCGCTACGTCTTCGAGGTCCGGGGGCGGATCGGCACCGGGCCCTGGGGACCGGTGGCCCGGATGGCCATCCGGATCCGGCCCCTCTGGTGGCAGTCCGCGTGGTTCTGGGGGCTGTCCGGGCTGGCCCTGGCGGGCCTGGCGGCGGCCCTGATCATCCTGCGGATCCGGCGCATCGGCCAGCGGACCCGGACCCTGGAGGACGAGGTCAAGCGGCGCACCCAGGACCTGAAGGACGCCTACAGCGTCCTGGAGGTGGTCGTCGACGACCTGGCCGAGAAGAACATGGAGATGGAGCTGCGCAACCGGGAACTGGCCGAGACCCGGGACCAGGCCCTGGTGGCCGCCCAGGCCAAGACCCGGTTCCTGTCCACGATGAGCCACGAGATCCGGACCCCCATCAACGGCGTCCTGGGCGGGGCCGAGCTGCTCCTGGCCTCGGAACTGGACCCCCGCCAGCGGGAGTGCATCGAGGTCATCACCCGCAGCGGCGATTCGCTGCTGGCGACCCTGAACGACATGCTCGACTTCGCCAAGCTGGAGGCCGGCGAGCTCGAGCTGGAGAGCATCCCCTTCGACCTGGCCACCCTGGCGTTCGACGTGATCGAGCTGATGCGGCCCCGGGCCATGGGCAAGCGCCTGGAGTTCATCGTCGACCTGGATCCGGGCCTGCCGCCCCGGCTGCTGGGGGATCCCACCCGGCTCCGCCAGACCCTGGGCAATCTGGTCTCCAACGCCATCAAGTTCACCGACCTGGGCCAGGTGCTGGTGCGGGCGCGGCTGCTTGAGAGCGTGGCGGACCGGGTCGCGTTCACCCTGGCGGTGACCGACACCGGCACCGGGATCCCGCTCGAGGCGCAGGCCCGGCTGTTCCAGCCGTTCACCCAGCTGGACGGTTCGTCCGCCCGCAAATACGGCGGGGCCGGGATGGGCCTGGCCCTGTGCCGGCGGTTCCTGGACGCCATGGGCGGGCGGATCACCCTGGAGAGCGCCGAAGGCCAGGGCTCCACCTTCACCCTGTACCTCGATCTGCCGGTGGATCCCGGCCAGGCACCGGCCGCCGCTTCCGGCCCCGGCCTGGAGGGCCTGCGGGTGCTGGTGGCGGACAGCAGCCCCCAGGGCCGGCACGTCGCCGGCAAGCGCCTGGGCGAGGCCGGCGTCCAGTTCGAACTGGCCGAGACCGGCCCGCAGGCCCTGGAGCGGGCCCGGGCCGCCGTCGCCGAGGGCCGGCCCTTCGACCTGGCCATCCTGGATCTGCAGATCCCGGCCGGGGAGGCCGCCACCCTGGGGAATGAGATCCGCTTCGATACCCGGCTGGCCGGGCTGGGCCTGATCTACGTCTCCCCCCTGGGCCGGCCCGGGGAGGGCGCGATGATGGAGGGGGCCGGATATGACGCCTATCTGGTCAGCCCGGTGCGCCAGCCCCTGCTGGTCAAGGTGCTGGCCATGGTCGTCGAGCGCCGGCGCGGCGGCGGCGTGGGCGGGATCATCACCCGGCACACGGTGGCCGAGGCGGAAACCGCCCGGGAACCCGGACGCCAGGCCGGGGAAGGCCTCCGGACCCTCCTGGCCGAGGATAACGAGACCAACCAGAAGATCTCCACCCGGATGCTGGTGGACCTGGGGGCCACGGTCGTGCTGGCGGCCGATGGTTTCCAGGTGCTGGAGGCCCTGGCCGCCGGGCCATTCGATATGATATTCATGGACTGCCAGATGCCGGGCATGGACGGGTTCACCGCCACCCGCCGGGTCCGGGAGGGCGAACCGGGCGGGTCCGGGCGCATTCCGATCATCGCCATGACCGCCAACGCCCTGGAGGGCGACCGGGAGCTCTGCCTGGCCGCCGGGATGGATGATTTCCTGAGCAAGCCGTTCACCCGGCAGGGGCTGCAGGCCATGCTGGGCAAGTGGCGGCCGGGCGGCGTCCCATCCGGCCGCCCGGCTCCGGCCGAACCGGCCGCGGCGATCGGCGAGGACCCGTTCTGGGACGAGGGTCGGTTCAATCAAATGAAGGACTTGTTCGGAACGGAACCCGGAATCTTTTATGAAGAGATCCTGGGCCCCTTCGAAGTCCAGGCCCATCAACAGATCCAGGAGCTCCGCAGCTCCCTTGCCGGCGACCAGCCGGAGGCGGTACGGATGCTGGCCCACACCTTGAAGGGCGCTTCCCGGAATCTGGGCTTCACCGCCCTGGGGATGCGGGCCGAGGCACTGGAGAGGCTGGCCAAGGCGGGCACGCTCCAGGAGGCGCCGGCGGCCCTGGACGAAATCATCGCCCTGGTCGCCAAGGTCGCGACCCTGCTGGAACCGTACCGGGCCTGAACGCCCCGGGGCCCGGGCCGGCCCCGCGGGGAATTTCGGGGCGGTTCCGCCACCCAGGCATAGCCGGAACCCGCCGCCCACACTACCATCAAAGCCAACCCATGAGCGATCAACCCACCCCCACCCCCTGGCTGCCCAGGATCGTCATCATCGACGACGATCCCGTTTCCGCGTCCCTCATGGGGGCCTTCCTCAAACAGGAGGGCTTCCTGGTGTCCAAGGCCGGCAACGGTCCGGCCGGCCGCAGGCTGGTCGCCGCCGAGCGCCCCGACCTGGTGCTGCTGGATGTGCAGATGCCGGGGGAGAACGGCATCGAGACCTGCCAGAAGCTCAAGGAGGACCCGGCCCTGGCCGATATCCCGGTGATCTTCCTGACCTCCTCGGAGGACCTGGGCACCAAGCTCCAGGGCTTCGACGCCGGCGCCGTGGACTACATCACCAAGCCCTACCAGTCCCTGGAAGTGAGTGCCCGGATCCGGGTGCACATCCGCGCCCGCCGGACCATGGGCCTGCTGACCCAGTCGCAGATGGCCCAGCTGGAGAACCTGGCGTCGGCGCAGCGGGCCATCATGCCCGACCCCGCGGCCCGGCCCGAGTGCCGGTTCCAGGTGCACTACCTGCCCATGAACCAGGCCGGGGGCGATTTCTACGATGTCCTCGAGGCCGGCCTGGGGCTGTTCGACTACGTGGTGGCCGATGTCAGCGGCCACGACGCCGATGCCAGCCTGGTCACCTCCGCCCTCAAGGTGCTGCTCTACCAGGGCCAATCCACCCTCAGCTCGCCGCAGGAGACCCTGCGCATGGTCAACGGCGCCCTGCTGGCGGCCTTCCCGGAGGCCATGTACCTCACCCTGGTCTGGGTGCGCCTGAACCGCAGCCGCAACACGATGTCGATGCTCAGCGCCGGCCATCCGCCGGCCCTGCTGCTGCGGGCGGCGGGCCCGAGCATCGAGCCGATCGCGGTGCACGGGGACGTCCTGGGCATGTTCCCGGACGCCTCGGTGGTGGAGACCACGCACAGCGTGGCTCCCGGCGACCGCATCATCCTCTACACGGATGGCGCCATCGAGCTTCCGGATCCCGATGGGGTGTCCCGGGACCGGGGACTCGAGCGGCTCAGCGCGCTCTGCCTGGCCCATGCCGGCCTGGACCTGGCCGGCATGGTCGCCGCGGTTTCGGCCGGGCTGAGGCCCGGCGCCGCGCCGGTCACCGACGACATCCTGGTGATGGGAGTGGAGGTATGATGCGGCGGAGCTTCCCGGCCACCCTGGAATCGGTGGAAGCCTTCTGCCAGGAGCTGCGGCAGAGCCTGGCCGGACTCGGTCCGGCCGGGTCCCCGGACGCCTTCGCCGTCGAGATCCTGGCCCGGGAGGCCGTCACCAACGCGGTGCTGCACGGCTCCCACCGGGACCCCAGCCTGCTTGTCCACTGTTCCCTGCGGATCGGCCCGGGCCGGCTGTCGCTGCGGGTCAGCGACCAGGGGGCCGGCTTCGACTGGCGGCGCCGCTCCCAGACCGGCTCGGACGTGGACCTCCCCGGCGGCCGCGGCCTGGAACTCTACCGGGCATACGCCCATCATGTGATCTTCAATGCCCGCGGCAACAGCATCCTCCTGATCCGCAATCTCTCCGGAGACCGTCATGAATGAACCCCTGAACGCCCCTGAACCGCCCGAGATCCGCCCGGGCGACATGGTCGCCGCCACCGTCGACGCCCAGCGCACGGCCTTCAAGGCCCTGCTGGCCGGCGGCACGAAGGAGGTCGTGGTGGATCTGGCCGGGGTCATGATGGTGGATTCCACCGGCATCGGCCTGCTCATCCAGGTGCACAACACCCTGGCCAAGAACGGGGGACGCCTGTCCATCCGCCACGCGTCGGAAAACATCCTGGGCCTGTTCAAGTCCATGCGCCTGGACAGCCGGTTCAACATCCTCGGCTGATCCCGACACAGGAGCGCACCATGCAGCAAGACGACGAACTCCTCGGCGAGTTTCTCCAGGAATCGCGCGACCACCTGGCGACCATCGAAGGCGACCTCCTGGCCATGGAGGACGCCGGCGCCAACATGGACGAGCAGCTGGTGAACAAGGTGTTCCGGGCCGCCCATTCGATCAAGGGCGGGGCCGGATTCTTCAACCTCAACACCATCCAGCGCCTGGCCCACTCCCTGGAGAATTCGCTGGCCATGGTCCGGTCCCGGGAGATGGTGGCCACGCCCGAGGCCGTCAACATCCTGCTCATGGGCTTCGACCGGCTGCGGGAGATGGTGAACAATGTGCAGGCCAGCGAGGGCGTGGACGTGGAGGATCTGGTCATGGCCCTCACCGGCCTGGCCACCTCGCACCTGGACGAGGAGGACAAGCAGACCCTGGCCCGGATGGTGCCACTGGCCACCACGGGTGGCTACCCGGCCATGGTCCAGCTGGCGGAATTCGACGCCATCCGCGCCGCCAAGAGCGGCCAGACCATCTATCTGCTTGAATTCGACCTGCTCCATGACGTCCACCGGCGGGGCAAGACCCCCCTGGGGCTCTTCAAGGACCTCATGGACTGCGGCACCCTGCTGGACTGCGCCTGGGACCTGGACGCGGTCGGCGACCTGGACGCCCCGGACACCAACGTCATCCCCTTCCAGGTGCTCTACGCCACCGTGCTCGAACCGATGATCCTGGCCCACCTGATCGACATGGAGGAGGACCGGCTCCATCCGGTGCCGCCGATGGCCGCCCCGGCGCCGGCGCCTGCGCCGGTCCGGGCTCCCGCCCAGGCGCCCGCGCCGGTCCAGGCTCCCCTCCCGGCGCCCGCGCCGGCCCAGGCCGCGGCCACGGTTCCGGCAGCCGCGGCTCCGGTGGCCGCCGCCCCGGCCCAGGACGCCGCCCATGGCGAGACCTCCCTGCGGGTGAACCTGGGCCTGCTGGAGAAGCTCATGAACCTGGCCGGCGAGATGGTGCTCAGCCGGAACCAGCTCATGGAGGCCATCACCCGCAAGGACCACCGCGCTATCGTCGCCGGCGGCCACCGGGTCAGCCTGGTCACCTCGGACCTGCAGGAGGCGATCCTGCTCACCCGGATGCAGCCCGTGGGCAATATCCTCAACCGCTTCCCCCGGGTGGTGCGCGACCTCTCCCGGGAGCTGGGCAAGGACATCCAGCTGAACATGACCGGGAAGGAAGTGGAGATCGACCGGACCATCCTCGAGGGCCTGTCGGACCCCCTGACCCACATGATCCGCAATGCCGTGGACCACGGCATCGAACTGCCCGAGGTCCGGGAGCGCAGTGGCAAGGCGCCGATGGGCCGGCTCGAGATCCGGGTCTACCACGAGGCCGGGCAGGTGGTGGTGGAGATCCGCGACGACGGCAAGGGCCTGGACCTGGCCCGGGTGGCCGCCAAGGCGGTGGAGAAGGGCCTGGTCGGCGCCGACCTGGTGCGGACCATGTCGGACAAGGAGAAGGCCGCGCTGATCATGCTGCCCGGCCTCAGCACGAGCGACAGCGTCTCCAACCTCTCCGGCCGCGGCGTGGGCATGGACGTGGTCAAGACCAACATCGAAAAGCTGGGCGGGATCACCGATATCGAAACCGTGGCGGGGCAGGGCACCACCTTCCGGATCAAGCTGCCGCTGACGCTGGCCATCGTGCCGAGCCTGCTGGTGACCTCCTGCGAGGAGAAGTACGCCATCCCCCAGGTGAACATCTCCGAACTCCTGCGGGTGCCGCCGGACCAGGCCCGCCAGCGGGTGGAGCTGATCGGCGACACCGAGGTGCTGCTGCTGCGCGGCGAACTCATCCCGATGATCCGCCTGGCCGACGTGCTGGGCCAGGACCGGACCTTCGTCGAGCCCGATGCGCAGCAGCGCCTGCCGGACCGGCGCCAGCGCCTGGGCGACCGGCGCGGCCGCAAGGCCGCCACCCAGGACCGGGAAGGCGGAGACCGCCGCTACCATGACCGCAGCCACCTGAACGTGGTCGTGCTCAACGCCGGCGCCCTCAAGTTCGGCCTGGTGGTGGAGGAGCTGCACGACACCACCGAGATCGTGGTCAAACCCCTGGGCCGGCACTTCAAGGGCCTGCGCGAATACGCCGGCGCCACCGTGCTGGGCGACGGCAGCCTGGCGCTGATCCTGGACGTGGGCAGCATCGTCGAGATGGCCGGCATCACCTCCCAGGAGGGATCCTCCCGGGCCGCCCAGTTGGCGGCCGAGAGCATCCAGGACCTGGGCCGGGACCGGCACACCTTCCTGCTGTTCAACAACGCGCCGGAGGAGTGGTGCGCCCTGCCCCTGGAGCAGGTGGCCCGGGTGGAGAAGGTCGAGCGCGCGCAGATCGAGTCGGCCGGCGGCAAGCGGACCATGCAGTACCGGGGCGGCAGCCTGCCCCTCGTGTCCCTGCAGGACAAGGCCACCGTGCGCGCCCTCGAGGAGGGCCAGGAGCTGGTGGTGATCGTGTTCGAGGCCAACAAGCGGGAAATGGGCCTGCTCGGGGCCCTGCCCATCGATTCGGTGGAGGTGGAGGCGGTGGTCGACCAGCGCACCCACCGCCAGACCGGGGTGGCCGGCTCGGCCATCATCAAGGGCCGCACCACCCTGATCCTGGACGTGCACGAGCTGGTGGACGCGGCCAGGCCCCCGGCGGCGCCGGGGGAGGCCGGCCAGGCCGAGGCCCCGGCCTCGGGCGGGGCGGTCCTGCTGGCCGAGGATTCGGATTTCTTCCGCAACCAGGTGCGCCGGTTCCTGGAAGGGGACGGCTACCGGGTGATCGCCGCCGAGGACGGCGAGGTCGCCTGGGAGAAGCTCCTGGCCAACGCCGAAACGATCGTGGGCGTGGTCTCGGATATCGAGATGCCGCGGCTGAACGGCTTCCAGCTGGTCCAGCGGATCCGCTCGGACCCGCGATTCGCCGCGCTGCCGGTGATCGCCGTGACCTCGCTGGCCGGCGAGGACGACATCGAGAAGGGCAAATCCCTCGGCTTCACGGAATACCAGGTGAAGCTGGACAAGGTCCGGCTCCTGGAGGCCCTGCACCGGCTCCTCGGCGGCCCCCGGAACGACGCATGATCCGCCCGCATCCCCCCATTCCCGGAGACCCGACATGTTCGCCAACCTGAAGATCCGCCAACGACTCTACCTGGGCTTCGGGCTCATGCTGCTGATGATGATCCTGGGCTCGGCCCTGGCCTGGGCCGGGCTTTCCGTCATCAACACCAGCGTCGCCACCGTCAAGGAGATGGACAACAAGATGCTGCTCTCGAAGGCGGTCTACCTGGGCGCCCAGAAGGTCACCTTCTCGGTGGGCGCCATCGCCGGGGCTGAGGACCCCAAGGAGCTGCAGCGGCAGTTGGAGAACATCGCCGAGCTGCGCAAGGACTACCTGGCCAAGCTGAATGAGCTGAAGGCCACCTGCCGCACCCAGAAGTCCAGGGACCTGGTCGCGGCCGTGGAGGCCAGCCTGGCCAGGGGCCGGGAGACCAACAACCGCGTGGTCGAGCTGGCCAAGGCCGGCAAGCACCCCGAAGCCCTCCGGCTCTACGCCGGCACCGCCGTGCCGTTCAGCTTCGCCTGGGGCGCGGATTTCGACCGCCTGGACAGCTACCGGGCCGAGGAGGGTGGCGTGGCCGAGGCCGCCGTGGTCACCGCCACCCGGATGGTCCGGGCCGCCATGTTCATCGGCATCCTGATCGGCGTCGCCGTGGCCCTGTTCCTGGCCTGGTCCATCACCCGGGGTGTCACCGGGCCGATCGGCCAGGTGGTCCGGCAGATGGGCGAGGTCTCGGAGGGCGATTTCTCCGAGGACCTGCCGCACGACCTGGTCTCCCGGCACGACGAGATGGGCGACATGGCCCGGGCCATCCAGGGCACCATCTCCGGCTTGCGCTCGGCCCTGCGCGACATCACCCACGGCATCCAGTCGGTCGCCGCCGCCGCCACGGAACTCTCGGCCCTGTCCGGGCAGATCGCCGACGGCTCGGCCGACACCGCCAGCCGGGCCGGCGGGGTGGCCTCGGCTTCGGAGGAGCTGAGCGTCAACGCCCACTCGGTGGCCTCCGGCATGGAACAGGCCAGCGCCAGCCTGGCGGTGATCGCCGATTCCACCGGGCAGATGACCGCCACGATCGGCGAGATCGCCGCCAACAGCTCCCGGGCCCGGACCATCACCGACCAGGCCGCGGCCCAGGCCAGCGCCATCTCCACCCTCATGCACACCCTCGGCCAGGCCGCCCAGGATATCGGCAAGGTCACCGAGACCATCACCGGCATCTCCTCCCAGACCAACCTGCTGGCCCTCAACGCCACCATCGAGGCGGCCCGGGCCGGGGCGGCCGGCAAGGGCTTCGCGGTCGTGGCCAACGAGATCAAGGAACTGGCCCAGCAGACCGCCCACGCCACCGAGGACATCAAGGCCAAGATCGGCAACATCCAGTCCTCCACCAAGGAGGCGGTGGCCGACATCGGCCGGATCACCACCGTCATCCGGGAGGTGAGCGACGTGGTCTCCTCCATCGCCGCGGCCATCGAGGAGCAGTCGATGGTGGCCCGGGACGTGGCCGGCAACATCGGCCAGGCCTCCCAGGGCGTGCGCGACGCCAACGAGCGGGTGGCCCAGACCTCGGAGGTCACCCAGACCATCGCCCGGGACATCGCCGGCGTGGACCAGTCGGCCCGGGAGATCGATTCCGGCACCGCCCAGGTCAAGGAGGCCTCGGTGGAGCTGAGCCGGCTCGCCGAGCGGCTGGACGCCAGCGTCAAGAAATTCAAGGTGTGACCCATGAGCGATGAACTGCGCCAAGACGCCCCCCTCCTGCTCTCGGTGTTCGCCCTGGGCGAGACCCTGTTCGCCCTGGACGCCCTGCTCATCCAGGAGATCACCCTGGCCGGGCGGATCACCCCGGTGCGCCGGGCGCCGGCGGACGTGCTGGGCATCATCAACCTGCGCGGCCGGATCGTGACCGTGATCGACCCGGCCCTGCGCATGGGCCTGGCCCCCTTCGAGCCGGGCCGGTCGACTCGGATCCTGATCGCCGATTGCGGCGACGAGCCGATCGGCCTGGTGGTCTCCCGGGTGGTGGACGTCCTGCCCGTGGAGCGGGACCAGCTGCTGCCGCCGCCGTCCAACCTGCGCCAGCTGCTGGGCGGGTTCCTGGGCCAGGTGTTCCGCCACCAGGAGCACGTGGTCTCGATCCTGGACCTGACCGCCCTCATGACCGTCGAAGACCGCGCCTGAGCGCAGGAGATCCCCTTGGCCCTTAAGGTTCTCGTAGTCGATGACACCGCCGTCTTCCGGAAGGTCGTCTCCGACGCCCTGGCCCTGCTCCCGGATGTGGAGGTGGTGGGCACCGCCAACCACGGCCGGGCCGCCCTGGCCCGGATCGCCGAGCTCAAGCCGGACCTGGTGACCCTGGACATCGAGATGCCGGAGATGGACGGCGTGGAGGTGCTGCAGGCCCTCAAGAACCAGGGCAGCTCCGTGGGGGTGTTGGTGCTCAGCGCGCTCACCACCGTGGGCGGCGCTATGACCATGAAGGCGCTCCAGCTGGGGGCGTTCGACTTCATCACCAAGCCCTCCGGGGGCGGCCCGGAGCGCAACCGGGATCTGCTCCGGGCCGAGCTGGAGCCGCGGGTCAAGGCCTTTTCCCAGCGGCTGACGGTGCGCCGGCTGCTGGCCCAGGCCCGGCCGGGCGGACCCGCCGCCCCGCCGCCCCGGCCGGCCCTGCCGCCGCGCCCGCCCGCCGCCCGGCCGGCGCGGCCGGAAATGGTGGTCATCGGGGTATCGACCGGCGGGCCGACCGCCTTGGTGGAGATCCTGGGCGCCCTGCCCGCGGACCTGGGCGTGCCGGTCCTGATCGTCCAGCACATGCCGGCGATCTTCACCCGGTCGCTGGCCGAGAGCCTCTGCCTGAAATCGAAGCTGCGGGTCAAGGAGGCCGAGGACGGCGAAGCGCTGGCGGCCAACGTGGTCTACCTGGCGCCCGGTGGCAAGCAGATGAAGGTCACGGCGGACGGTCCGATCAAACGGATCCGGGTCACCGACGATCCCCCCGAAGGGCACTGCAAGCCGGCGGTGGACTACCTGTTCCGGTCGGTGGCCCACGATTTCCCGGGCAAGGCCACGGCGGTGATCCTCACCGGCATGGGCAACGACGGCACGCTGGGGCTGCGCCTGATCAAGCGCCACGGCGGCCATGTCATCGCCCAGGACGAGGCCACCTGCATCGTCTTCGGGATGCCCCGGGAGGCCATCGAAGCCGGGGTGGTGGATGTGGTGACGCCCCTGCCGGGGATCGCCGACGAGATCGTCCGGGCCGTGCGGGGGTTCTCCCCGTGACCGCCATCAGCCCGGAGGAAATGAAGGTTTTCGCACCGTTCATCGCGTCCATCTGCGGCATCCAGCTGGACCCGGGCAAGGCCTACCTGCTCGAGAGCCGCCTGGGCGGCTGGATGAAGGAGCTGACCTGCACGACCTTCTCCGAGCTCTACTACAAGATCCGCGCGGACGGGACGAAAAAGCTGCAGCGCCAGCTCATCGACCTGATCTCGACCAACGAGACCTACTTCTTCCGGGACGGCGCGCCGTTCGATCTGCTCCGCCACAAGATCCTGCCCGACCTCATGGACCGCCGGTCCCGCCTGGGGCTGGGCCGCACGCCGATCCGCATCTGGAGCGCGGCCTGCTCCACGGGCCAGGAGGTCTACACCATCGCCATCATCCTCCGGGAGCTGCTCGGCGACCTCTCCCGCCACGACATCCGCATCCTGGGCACCGACATCTCCGACCGGGCCGTGGCCGCCGCCAGCCGCGGCAGCTACAACAAGGTGGAGATGGGCCGGGGCCTGCCGCCCGGCATGGAGCGCTACTTCACCCCCGAGCCTGACGGCGGCATGAAGATCAAGGACGAGATCCGCGCCCTGGCCACCTTCCGCACCCTCAACCTGCTGGAGCCGTTCACCGCCCTGGGCCGGTTCGACATCATCTTCTGCCGGAACGTGGCCATCTATTTTTCCGACCCGGACCGCAAGGGCCTGTTCGACCGCATCGGCCAGGCCCTGGAGCCCGAGGGCGCCCTGGTCATCGGCAGCACCGAATCGATCACCGGATTCTGCCCGCAATTCGTTTCCAAACGTTACCTTCGCTCAGTCTATTATCAGGTGGCCAGCGGGCCTGCGTAGCCCAGGAGGAACTCCGATGAAAGTCAGATCATGGACGTTGTTGCTGTCGGTGCTCCTGGGCCTGGATTCCGCCGTGCTGGTGATCCTGGCGGTCTGGTTCCCGGGCGGCGCCCTGGTCCCGGCCCTGGCCTTCCTGGTGGCGCTGGTGCTGCTGGTGCTGCAGGTGCGGACGGTCAGCGGCTTCACCGCCCGGCTGGCTTCGAGCGGCGCCATCCTGGAGGACTACGCCAAGGGCGACATGACCGGCCGGCTGGATGTGGGCACCGCCGGCGACGAGATCGATGAGGTGCGCCTGGGGGTCAACAAGCTGGGCAACAGCATCGCCGGGATCATCGGCGAGATCCATGCGGCCAACCGCACCCTGACCGAGGTCTCCTCCACCTTCCAGCAGCGCTTCGAGCAGATCTCCGGGGCCTCCGAGGACATGCGCGACCGCTCCCGGGACGTGGCGAACAATGCCGAGGAGGCCACCAACAGCCTGCTGGGGATTTCCGCGGCGGCCGAGGAGATGAGCACCTCGGTGCTGACCGTGGCCTCGGCCATGGAGGCCATGAGCGAAGCCACCAACGAAGTGGCCCGGAACTGCATGAAGGAATCCCGGATCGCCACCGAGGCCGAGAAGAAGGCGGTGGCCTCGAAGGAGTTCATGGAGCGGCTGGGCCGTTCGGCCCAGGAGATCGGCCGGATCATCTCGCTGATCAACGACATCGCCGAACGCACCAATCTGCTGGCGCTCAACGCCACCATCGAGGCGGCCCGGGCCGGCGCCGCCGGCCGCGGCTTCACCGTGGTGGCCAGCGAAGTGAAGGAGCTGGCCCTCCAGACCTCCCAGGCCACCGCCGAGATCCGCGAGCAGATCGAGCAGATGCAGAGCCACGCCGAGTCGGCGGTGGAATCCATGGGCGAGATCTCGCACACCATCGAGGAGGTCAACCTGATCTCCCAGTCCATCGCCGCCGCCATGGAGGAGCAGACCGTCACCAGCAACGGCATCGCCCGCAACCTGGGCTCCGCCAGCGACGCGGCCGCCGAGATCGCCCAGAACGTGGCCCGGTCGGCCCACGGCATGCAGAGCGTCTCCACCAACATCCAGAATGTCAGCGCCCAGACCGGCAAGGTCGCCGGCGGCATCTCCGAATCCCTGATATCGGCCAAGAACCTGGTGGACCTGGTCAAGAACCTGGGCGGCGTCATCGACTCCTTCAAGATCAAGGCCGCCAAGCGGGTCCTGACTCCGGACCTGTTCACCGGGGTCGAGAACATGGACGCCCAGCACCGGCGCCTGTTCGACCTCATCAACCAGCTCAACGAGGCCATCAGCGAAGGCAAGGGCCGCCAGGCCCTCAGCTCCATCCTCAACGCCCTCATCGACTACACCGGCACCCACTTCGCCGAGGAGGAGAAGCTGATGGAGGAGACCGGCTACCCCGGCATCGCCGACCAGAAGCAGGCCCACCGGGCCTTCGTGGCCAAGGTGCTGGAGTTCCGCCAGGGCTTCGAGGCCGGCACCGCGATGGTCGGCTCGGACCTGGTGAACTTCCTGGCCGACTGGCTGGTCAAGCACATCGGCATGTCCGACCTGAAATACGCCCCCCACATGCGCAAAGCCGGCAAGGCCGGCCGGGGCCGCTAGGTCAGACCGTCAGGCGATCGGCCAGGCCCATTTCCCGCAGGCTGGCCAGCAGGGCCTCGGGGTCGTAGGGCTTGATGAAATAGGCGTCGCACTCGGAGCGGAAGGCGGTGGCCACGTCCTTGCGGTCGGAGGAGGCGGTGGTCATGATCACCCGCGCCCGGTCCAGGCCCATGATCCCGAGGCTCTCCTCCATGCTGCGGATGGCCGTCAGGACGGCGTGGCCGTCCATGCCGGGCATGTTGATGTCCAGGCAGATCAGTTCATAGGGGACCCGGTCGCGGAGGGCGGCGGTGTAGGCGTCCAGGGCCTCCGGGCCGTTGACGGCCACGTCGCAGGCGCCGTACGGGCGGAGGATGGCCTGGAGGATCTTGCGGCTGGTGAAATCGTCTTCGACGATCAGGGTTCGGAGCATGTCGGACCTCCAGGGGGGTTCAGCCGAGAACGGCGGCGATCTTCCCCTTGAGCGTGTCGGGGGTGAATGGCTTGACCACGTAATTGTTGGCACCGGCCTTGATGGCTTGGAGGATATCGTCCTTGGCGGCGTTGGTGGTGACCATCAGGATCGGCACGGTGGTGTTCTTGGCCCGCACCGCGAGGATGAAGTCCAGTCCGCTCATGACCGGCATGTTCCAGTCGGTGATGATGAACTCGACCCCGCCCTTTTCCACTTCCGCCAGGGCCCGTTCGCCGTTCTCGGCTTCAACGATATCCACATGGCCGATGGACTTGAGGGTATTGATGACGATCCTGCGCATGGTCGAAGAATCATCGACTACCAGAAATTTCATGCATCCTCCATGCTTCTGTGAGATTTGAATCACCCAATGGTCCCGCGACCACCTCCGCTTGTCCATGGTTGCGGCTTAGAAATTCCGATCCGGGCCGGGCGGGAATTCCTAGGACGGATCGGCGCTTCCCGGGCGCCCGCAGGCCGGGCAGCCCTGCATGCCGAGGGGCAGCTCCAGGTGGCATGTGGCCAAAAGCCCGGAATCGGCAAAAAGCGTGCGGGGGGCGCCGTCGGCGACGATGGCGCCTTCGTGCAGCACGATGGCCCGGTCGCACAATTCCAGGACCAGGTCCAGGTCGTGGGTGGCGATGATCTTGGTGTGCCCGAAGGCCCGGAGCAGGTCGATCAGGTGGCGGCGGCCGCGGGAATCCAGGCCGGAGGTGGGCTCGTCCATGACCAGGATGGCGGGCTCCATGGCCAGTACGGTGGCGATGGCCACGCGGCGCTTCTCGCCCGCGGACAGCCGGTACGCCGGCTTGGCCGCCAGGGGCAGGGCGTCCACCTCCCCCAGGGCGTTGCGGACCCGGGCCGCCACCGCCTCGGGGGCGAGGCCCATATTGATCGGGCCGAAGGCCACGTCCTCGGCCACGGTCGGCATGAACAACTGATCGTCGGGATCCTGGAAGACCATGCCCACGAGCCGGCGGATCTGCTTCAGGTTGGCCTTCACCACCGGCAGGCCGGTGATCCGCAGGCCGCCCCGGGTGGGGCTGGCCGTGCCGTTCAAGTGCAGCAGCAGGGTGGACTTGCCGGCCCCGTTGGCGCCGATGAGGGCCACCGACTGGCCGGCCTCGATCCGGAAGGACAGGCCGCGCAGGGCGGCGGTGCCGTCGGGATAGGTGTAGGCGAGGTCCTCGGCCTCGAGGATGGGCGGGGTCATCCCGGACCTCCCGCGACCAGGCCGGCCAGCAGGGCCGGCAGGTTCCAGATCCGCACGGCCGCGAAAACAGAGGCCCAGGCCACCGTGAACAGCAGGTCCCGGGCGTCCCAGGCCAGGGCGGCCCGGGCCGGGAAGGCCCCGTTGAAACCCCGGGCCAGCATGGCCACATGGACCCGCCGGGCCCGGTCCCAGGTGCGCACCAGGAGCTGCCCGGCCAGGGTGGCGAATTCCCCGGGCGCGGCCTTGCGGCCGAAGGCGCGAAGGGTCCGGGCCCGGGCCAGCCGGGTGGTCTCGGCGACCAGCAGGAAGGCGTAGCGGTAGAGGAAGCCCAGCTGCTGGGTGAAGACCCGCGGCGCGCCCAGCTTCTCCATGCCCAGGCAGACGCCGTCGAAGCTGGTGGTGGCCACCAGGATCAGGGCGGCCCCGACGGTCAGGGCGAAGCGCAGCAGGATCGAGGCGAAGGAGATCCATCCCCAGGAGACGGTCAGCAGGCCGAGCCGCAGGGCCGGGGCCCGGTCCAGCAGCGGGTTGAGGGCGCCGACCAGCAGGACGAACGGGAGCGCGGCCAGGATCCGCCGGCCCAGGTAGCCGGCCTCGATATCGCCCACCGCCATCAGCACCGCCGGAAACAGGGCCAGGGGGGCCATGGCGGCCACCTCGTAGCGGCCGAAGGAGGCGACCGTTACGATGAACAGGGCGGTGGTGAGCACCTTGGCCCGGGGATCCAGCCGGTGCACGGGGGAATCCCCGGACGCCAGCGCGTCCAGGGCACCCAGGTGCAGGTAGGCGTCAGGGCCGAGCATGGGCCTTCCGGAAACGGCGCAGGACCTGGGCGACCAGGGCCACCAGGGCCAGGGTGAGCAGGCCGCCCAGCACGCCCGCCAGGGAGGTCTGGCCCCGGGAGGGGGCCTTGCTTCCGGCCAGGGCGTAGCCGGGCATGGGGGCGGCTTCCTGGGCGCGGGCCAGGGCCCGGTGCACCGGGTCGGTGGCGGTGGGCTCGGTGGCGGTGACCCGGGCCACCGCCCATTCCAGGCCGTCCGGCGCGCGGGAGGCGGCCCAGGACAAAAGGCCGCCGGTGCCCAGGGCCAGCAGGCCCACCAGGGCCGCGGCCCGCCAGCGCGGCGCCGGGGCTTCCGCCAGCAGCTCCGGGCGGGCCTGGCGCAGGAACTGGACCAGGGCGGCGGTGGCCAGCCCCTCGGCGAGGCCGATGGCCATGTGGATCGGCACCAGCGCGGCCAGGAAGGCCCGGAAGGGCAGGGCGGCGATGCCCGAGAGCCGGGTCTCCACCGCCACGGCCACCGCGCCCAGGGTGAGGGCCGCGACCCCGGCCAGGATGGTCCCGGCGGTGCGGTGGCGGGCGGCCAACGGCCGGTAGACCAGGGGGAACGCCACGAACAGGGGGATCAATCCCATGTTGAACAGGTTGCAGCCCAGCGCCAGGAGCCCGCCGTCGGCGAAGAACAGGGCCTGCACCGCCAGCACCGAGGCGAGGGTGAGGAAGGCCGCCTGGGGACCCAGCAGGATCGCCAGCAGCAGCCCGCCGCCCAGGTGCCCGCTGGAGCCGGTGCCGGGGATGCTGAAATTGATCATCTGGATGGCGAACACGAACGCGCCCAGGACCCCGGTGAGCGGCCCCCAGCCTTCCGCCGCCCGGCGGGCCGTGGTCCGGCCGCAGGGGTAGAGGGTGAGGGATGAAACCGCCCAGAAGGCTCCCCCGACCGCGGGGGAGACGAGGGCATCGGCCATGTGCATCGGGTCTCCGGGTGCCCGGATGCCAATGCCCCCGGGGTTCCCTCAATTCTGCCCGATCAGGCCGCCGGCCTGTCCGGAAATCCGTCCTACCACCGTTGGATCCCGGTGAATTCAGCGCCCGGGCCGGGCACAAGCATCCCTAAGAAGTGGTAACAAAACCATAGCGTTCCGGCCTGCCGGTGGTTGAGCCGAGTTATCGTCGTTGGCCGTTCATCTGACCTCTTTCATCCCTTTCCATCCCCGTCCATCCCCGTGCATCCCCGGCAG
>Ga0316221_1001558_pt1 | contig 23416 bp, 19 predicted proteins | sample TBH18007metaG_FD_206003 | JGI IMG/M metagenome (GOLD analysis project Ga0316221, IMG submission 206003) | Freshwater microbial communities from Trout Bog Lake, Wisconsin, USA - TBH18007 | ecosystem: Environmental > Aquatic > Freshwater > Lake > Hypolimnion/Profundal zone | place: USA: Wisconsin... | reverse complement strand
ACAGAGTTTGAAAATGTCCCAGCCCAGGCTTTGGATGAACTGGAGTCCTTAGGGGTCTTTGTGGCGCCGCGAAGTAGTTGTGTTTCACTGGCACAAAATCGGATTGCTGAAAAAAAGTTTCTGGCAACCTGGAAAGTCGAAACCAATATTGGGCCGGCCCCTTATTTTGTCATTGAGCATCAGGCTGATATTGAACATACGCCTCCTGAGTTATTTCCCGGGATCTTGAAAACAGCCCGTATGGGTTATGACGGCAAAGGCCAGATCACCGTGTTTCAATCTGGCGATTTAGAGTCAGCTTGGAGTGATTTGGGTAGAGTGCCGTGTGTGCTGGAAAAGCGGATGGAACTGGATTTTGAGGTTTCTGCATTAGTAGTCCGCGCTTATGATGACACTGTAGTGTCATATCCGGTTTCTCAAAATATTCATCGTGATGGCATCTTACATACCTCCACGGTTCCTGCTCCATCGTTAAAGCCGCAGCAAGAGAAAAAAATTATTGAGGCTGCTAAGGCTTTGATTCGAAAGATTGATTATGTGGGAGTATTGTGCGTCGAATTTTTTGTCTTGAAGGGTGGTGATATTGTGGCAAATGAAATTGCCCCACGCCCTCATAACTCTGGGCATTACACGATGAATGCTTGCATCACTAGTCAATTTGAGCAACAAGTGCGCGCTATGGCCCGACTGCCATTGGGCGATGCACGACTTCTAGCACCTGTCTCGATGCTCAATATTTTGGGTGATTTGTGGTTCCAGAATGGTAGTAGTTTGGCGCGTGAACCTGCATGGGATCAAGTACTTTCCAATCCTGATGCGAAGTTGCATCTGTACGGGAAATCAGAGCCCCGCGTTGGTAGAAAGATGGGTCATATTAATTGTTTGGGTGAATCATTAAATCAAGCACGGCAAAGTTGTGCCGCGGTTGCCGATGAACTAGGCATTGAGCCGTAATGTAATGTCTAATACCAGCACAGCACTGCAATTGACTGCAGTTCTTAATAAGGCCGCACAATCCTTGCGAGAGGGTAAATTAGTCGCTTTTCCTACTGAAACTGTTTATGGCCTGGGGGCTGATGCCAGTAACCCAGAGGCGATTAAAAAGATATTTTCTGCTAAAGGTCGCCCTTCAACACATCCTTTAATTGTCCATCTCGCTGCGCCTGAGTGTTTCGATATTGCAGAGGTGAATTGGGTAGAGGTTCTGAGCCCTTGGGTGCGGGATTTATCGGATGAGGCGCTGCAACTTATTCATGAGTATTGGCCTGGGCCCTTAACTTTAGTTTTCAGAAAATCAAAAACCGTATTGAATGAATTAACCGGTGGACAAGATACTGTTGCCATTCGGGCTCCCGCCCATCCCTTAGCCCAAGCACTTTTGAGAAGATTTAAGGGTGGGGTTGTCGCGCCATCAGCTAATCGCTTTGGTAGGGTTTCGCCAACCAGTGCTGCAGATGTACGCAATGAGTTTGAAGGAATGCTTGATCTGATGATTTTGGATGGCGGAGATTGTGATGTGGGTATTGAGTCCACCATCATCGACCTCTCTTCTGGTGCTTATCCGATTTTGTTAAGGCCGGGCGCAATCACCCCAAATGATATTTTTAAAACAACGGGAATTCAGGTTTATCGGCCCGGGCAGTCACCAGCTGCTCCGGGAACATTACAACCGTCCCCTAGAGTGTCGGGTAGTATGAAAGCGCATTACGCACCCACTACCCCCTTGCGCCTATATGCCCCGGGGCGGATATTGGATGCATTAAGTGAATTTACTGATATTAAATCGCGTGTAGCGGTAGCGGTATGGGATTCCGACTCTTCGCTTGGAAATGATGGTCACCCTTCTGTATATTTTGAGGAAGTATTAATTCCGAGTGATAGCGCTCGCTTTGCAAACCGCCTATACCGTACGCTGCGTGACCTTGATCAACAAGGCTGGGATTTAATTCTGTTTCCTGAGCCGCCACCTGGTGAGGAATGGGATGGGGTAAGGGATCGCCTTCAGCGTGCTTGCTTTGGCTCTGGCCCGTCTTCAAATAACCACGTTAATAATTGATCCTGCGCTTCCATTCCCTTTGATGCATTGGGATGATTGATAAACGAAGTAACCAAGTACATTTTTCCAGATTTGCTGATGACATAGCCAGAGATTGCTCTTACATCAGCCAGTGAGCCTGTCTTAATTCTGGCCTCGGGCTTCTTTCTAAGGTGCAAGAATTTTCTGAGTTGAGTGAGTAGACGATTTTTCATCGTTCCATCTATCCCCGCTATTGGCAGGCTGGTATAAAAAGGTTCGGCAACTGATAAATTACGGGCAGTCAGCAAAAGCGCATTCATGTGTTCGGCAGAGATAACTTCATGGCGTGATAAGCCAGATCCATTTTCAAGCACTAACTCAGGAAAATCTAAGCCAACTTTTTTTAACCAGCTGTGGATAATGAGGACGCTATTTTGCGTAGTAGCAGGTTTACCCATTTTCTCGAGAGCCAAGGTGAGAAATAATTGGCGAGCCATTACATTGTTAGAGAATTTATTAATATCTTGAACATCATCCAGCAATCTACTTCCTTCAAATTGCAGTAGGGGTCTTGCTGTAATGGGGACGGATCCGCTGATTCCGGTCGGTGGCTGCGCCCAAGTTCCGCCCGCGAGCTCCCAGGCAGCAGAAAATCCTTCGGTTAAAAAGGTGTTGGCATCGATGGCAACTACGTTATAGATTGCCGCATTGCAGCTTGCTGGGAAGGTGCCTGAAAATGTGGCGGTCAAAGCTTGATCTTGATTGCCCTCTGTTGTTTCCGGACTCATTTGAAAATTAATGTCTTGTTTCCAGTTTTCACAAGCTTTTTTTGTCAGTCGCAATTGATTAACTACACTGAATTTCGATAAAGCAGGGGTGTATTGAATATCAATAAAATCTGCTGTGGGAGATTTCCCGAGCTGAAAAGAAAGTGTGCGAAATGCATACAGCAGCGGGTCTGGGGAAACGTTATACGCTCGCGAGAGTTCACCATCAATAGTATTTTGTTCCATCACATTCTGAGCATATGCAGATCTGTCAAAAATGAGGTTGCCATCAATTTTTTGAATGCCCAAATCCTGAAGCGCTTTCATCATGCGTGCCAATTCTTCAGGAACCCACTTAGGATCCCCGGTTCCTTGTAGGTATAGATTGCCCTTTAGGGTGCCTTGGCGAATAAATCCATCTGTATAAAGATTGGTTTTCCAGCGATATTGTGGGCCCAATAAATCTAAGCCACTGAGTGTGGTCAAAATTTTCATGGTAGAGGCCGGATTCATTGCCTGAGATGCCCGCCAGGCCACGCTTGGTTTGGCAGTAACTTGGTGCGGATTCTGCGCATCGACTTCCATTACGGAAATACTGATAGCCTCTTTGGGGATCTGATTTTTTTCTAGACTTACTGCTACCGTCTTGGGGATGTAGTGCAGTGCGGTTTCTTGTGGCAAGAGTTCTGGTAAATCAGCCGAACGCGCAGTCGATCCTAAGGTTAGACAGGTGCTAACTAGGAAAATTTTCAGATAGTAATATTGCAGCGATCGTTGGCAATGATTAGTTTGCATGCTTCATAGCATAAACCGTGTTGCCCAAGCTATGAGGAAAGCGTTGCTTGATAACGCTTGATTAAGATATTTTGTTGTTTTAGTAGCTCAATAAATTGCAATATCTTTTGCTTTTGATCCCCTACTTTTTCGAGCTCTGCACACTGTGCGGAAAATGCCTCCGAACCCATCAGTTGCGCCCCACCTTTAACTTTATGAAGGATTCTTTTGAAATCGGCTGCACTAAGAGTGGTGTCGCGATCGCATTCTTCAAGCTCGATCAAGATGTCATCATGAACTTTTCGAATCTCATCCAGAATGAGGATGCCATCACCGGGATTTATGTTGGCTATACCCCCAAACATACTCCAGGTTGCGATCTTCTCAATTTGGTCGGCATGCGCTAATTCAGGCGAGAAATAGCGACTTAGTTCATTTTCTAGTGCGCTTAAGCTGAGTGGTTTGATTAAAACCCCATTCATTCCAGCAGATAAAAATTGATGACGAGCATCCAGGGCGTAGATATCAGCTGTAACTCCGATGATAACCAGATCTCGTTGACCAAGCTTGCGTACTGTTTTTGCCAGATCAGAGCCCTGCATGCCTGGCATAGATTGATCTGTTAGCAGCAGATCAAATCGATGTTCTTGTAATAGTTGAAGAGCATTCTCTGCGTTCTCGCATACTTGAACTACAACCCCCAAGGCCTCCAATTGCAGTGAAAGCACTTGTCGACTGGCTGGATGATCTTCTACCACTAAGGCTTGGAGGTTGTGTGCGTGGACGCGAGACTTGAAAATCTGTTTTTTTGATGATTCTTGATGGGATTGAGTCGGCTTCATATATTGCGCGGCGATGCTCGTCCGGGGGAGAGCTATCGAGAAATGTACATTGCTCCCGAATCCAGGGTCGCTTTCAAAATAAAGTTGACTATTCATGGAGTTCACTAGATGACTCGTAATCGTCAGACCTAGCCCTGTCCCATGGTGGTCATTGGGATTGCTCCCATTGTTGGGAGATACTTGTTCAAAGGGTTGGAGTGCGGTAGCAATATCACTCTTGGCCATTCCAATTCCAGTATCGATCACCCGAAACTCAATGAGTTGACCTGCATGATCATCAGCCAATACGCAGACTGAAAAATAGATTTCCCCTTCATTGGTAAATTTAATAGCGTTGCTAATGAGGTTTTGCAGAATTTGTCTGAGGCGCAAGGGGTCCATCAATAGAACCGGAGCAATGCGGCTATCAAGTGAGGTGTGGAGAGTGAGATTGCGCTTATTAGCTAGGGCAGAGAAGGCTCGATCAATATCCTCAATCAGATTTCCGAGGCAGTAGGGTTCTAAATTCAAAGTGAGCTTCCCGGCTTCAATTTTGGATATATCTAAAACTTGATTGAGCATTCCAAGTAGAGACTCAGCAGAGGCGTGAGCACTTTTCAGCAAAGGTCTTTCGCTGGATGGAAGTTTGTGGTTATTGAGTAGCAATTCTTGCATTCCTAATATGGCGTTCATTGGCGTTCGAATTTCGTGACTCATCGTTGCCAAGAATGTGGACTTGGCTGCATTTGCTTTTTCAGCAACTTCTTTGGAGCGCGTAAGGTTCGCCACTTGTTCTTGTTGTTTGATACGACTTTTATGAAAGCGCCAAACTAGCAGGCTACCGCCCATTAGGAAGATCAGGGCAATGCCCCAGGGAAGGGTTGCATGGGCGCTATATCGATTATTGGTTGGAGCGGTCGGCGCATTGAGCCCTAACAGTTGGCCAGATTCGATGGGGCTCAATGTTTTGAGGAATTGATTCAGAATTCCGTGAAATGGTTCATGGGGGTGTGCTATTAGCCACCGATAGGCAAACGGATTATGGCCGTAGGGGCTAGTGAGGTGCAGGCCAGAGTTTTGCGTGTGTGCAATCACGTTTTGTGCAAGTCGGTAGGGCATGACAATCGCATCTAGACGGTTGCTGAGTAGGTCTTGAAGAAGCGCTTCAGGACGATCCAAAATTAGGGCTCCTGACTTGGAGGGCGCACCCTCAAATCCTCGATCAAAGTAAGCAATGCTGTCGGGGCTAAAGCGATCACGGGCTATTGCTGGAGTTTTGCTGATAATGGTATCTTGCCCCCAAAATAAAACTTCAGAGAGGTTGCCTAGCATCCTCGTTTCATCCTTGCTAGTCGGCGGATCAATCATGAAATGAACCTCGCCCTTGGCAAGCTGTTTGAGACCATGATGATCTGAGGTTCTCCACTTTGGCTGAAAGTCTTGCCCGGTAAGATGATTTAGTTTTATGAGAATGGCTTGGAAAGCCCCCGGTTGATTTTCAGAACTGCCATGAGCGAGATAAGGGGCATATTTTTCATGAATACTAAAATAGATCACTGGATTGGCGTTGATCCATTCAGATTCGGCTTGCGTAAATGAAGCTGAGTGCGCGCTTGCATTGCCGATCAGCATTAGTATTCCGAAAAAGAATGGATACATTTCCGCTTAGTTTTCGATAATGTGATTCATGCGACAAAATAGAATCAAATCAGCAATATTGTTGATTCCTAGCTTATCAAATACCCTAGTTTTATAAGTAGCAACCGTTTTATTGCTGATGTGCAACAGATCTGATATTTGTTGATTGGTATTGCCTTTTCCCAGGTATTTCATAACCTGTAACTCGCGATCAGAAATCAGTGCGAGCTTGTCGCTGTCGCTTAATGAGGTGTTGCCGTTTTTCCCGTGGCTAAAGAAGTTATAGCCTTGGGAAATCGCAATGCAAGCGGCGAGAATCACGTCGGCTCCGGCGGTTTTGTTCACAAAGCCATGCGCGCCGAGCGAGCGCACCCTGCCACCGTATACCGCTTCTTCTAGGCTTGATAACACCAAGATGCGTATCTCGGGATACATCAAACCAATTCTGCGAATGACATCAAAGCCATCCGTTTTTGGCATATCAATATCTAAGATCACCATATTGGGGTTGACCTCTTTCATTGATCTTAAGCATTCTTCGCCATTCTGGGCTTGTCCTGCTATTTCAAAAAGCAATTGATCCTGCAGCATGCTTTTTAAAGCCATCAACATGGCTGGATGGTCGTCTACCAACATTACGCGTTTTCTCATTACTTGTCTCCGTTTTGGTTTTGGTGTTTATGAGGGTGAAGCGAAAAAATGGCTCTAGCCAGTCGACTGTCGTCAATCTGCAATGTTTGGTGTCTACTTACAGGGGGCATCATCAGTCCTCCATAGCAATGGTCAATACCGAGGGTAGATGCATTGGTGAGGTCTTGAATGAGCGTGAGATTGCTGGCATAGGTTTGGATTTGTAGTGCTCGAATTTGCCTAATGAGATCGATTGGGAGTGCTTGGTTGCGGAATTGCCCTATTTCAATGTGAATGGCGTCAGGCTGCATCTCTTCCAAGAAGTGAAGTTGCTCACTGGTTCCTGTGAAGTCCATCAGGTGCAGTAAAACGCCAAGACGTCTGAGGCGAAATAAGCCTTCTTTGCAGTCAGGCATGTTTTCTGCCGGTGGTAGTGTTTGAATGCCTAGCGATACCAGACCAACCGGTAGGCGTGAGTTCAGAATAAGATCGCTCAATGCATCTACAGATGTGCTGGAGGACATTGTGGTGTGTGGAATCGCCAGGATGCCTGGAATAAATCGGCCGCTCCGATACCAGTAAGAGACGGTATCAAGGCCCTCCATAAACAGTCGCAGGAGCTGCGTGTTGTCAGCATTTAATAAGGGTCTAAATAGGGATCCTGTGAGTTTGGTTCCTTGAGCATTAAAAATGGGTTCGTGGCTAATTGCCTGGCGCTGTGACCAGGATTGATGCTCTTCGAGTGCTTGAGTGCTCAGACCAAGCCATCGTTCGCCACAAGCATCACGTACTTCTTGGAAGGGCTTGTTCTTCCATGCCTTAACAAGCGTGTACAGCCGGGATTTCGGGCTCATCAGCATTCTCCATTCGGTGACCATCCAGTCTAGGCAGGTGCGATTGGAGCGGTAAGGGTGTAAAGCTGATTTATCTGTAGGAATTGGATTACTCACTTGTCCCAGTATAGGAATCCCGTAATTCCATAATGAATTTATGGAGATCTCACCCTTGAAATAAATCAACCCAGACCTATATAATCAGCACTCCCTACATGCGAGTGCTAAAAAGGAGTTAAATTTTAGGTTTTCCACCTAAGTTCCGCATGAAGAGATTGCAACTTATTGTTTTATATTGGTTTTTTAATTAGTTAACACTTACTAACATAGGAGAAGGAATGAATCTGCGTCCTTTACATGATCGCGTCATCATTAAACGTTTAGATCAAGAATCAAAAACCGCTTCCGGAATCATCATTCCCGATGCAGCAGCTGAGAAGCCTGATCAGGGTGAAGTTTTGGCAGTTGGTCCAGGCAAACGCGATGACAGCGGCAAATTAAATGCACCCGATGTCAAAGTAGGCGATCGCGTGTTATTTGGCAAATATGCAGGACAAACAGTAAAAGTCGGCGCTGACGAGCTTCTCGTGATGCGCGAAGACGACATTATGGCTGTTGTACAGAAGTAATTAAGCATCTACGAAAGGAATTCAATCATGGCAGCAAAAGACGTCGTATTTGGAGATAACGCCCGTACCAAGATGGTCGAAGGTGTCAATATTCTCGCCAACGCAGTAAAAACAACCTTGGGGCCAAAAGGCCGCAATGTGGTGATGGAGCGTTCATTTGGTGGGCCAACCGTTACTAAAGACGGTGTATCTGTAGCCAAGGAAATTGAACTCAAAGACAAGCTCCAAAATATGGGCGCTCAGATGGTAAAGGAAGTGGCTTCCAAAACTGCCGACATTGCTGGTGACGGCACCACTACTGCTACTGTTTTGGCTCAGTCGATCGTTCGCGAAGGCATGAAATATGTAGTTTCTGGTCATAACCCAATGGATTTGAAGCGCGGTATTGACAAGGCTGTCACAGCTGCGGTTGCAGAGCTGGCGAAAATCAGCAAGCCTTGCACGACCACCAAAGAGATTGCTCAAGTTGGTTCTATCTCGGCAAATAGTGACCACAGCATTGGTCAACGCATTGCCGAGGCAATGGAAAAAGTGGGTAAAGAAGGTGTGATTACCGTTGAAGATGGCAAGTCATTGGAAGACGAGCTTGAAGTAGTAGAGGGTATGCAGTTTGATCGTGGCTACCTTTCTCCTTACTTCATCAACCAACCAGAAAAACAAGTAGCCGTATTGGAAAGCCCATATGTTCTCTTGTTTGACAAAAAGATTGCTAACATTCGCGATCTGCTCCCAGTATTAGAGCAAGTTGCTAAGTCTGGCCGTCCATTGTTGATCATTGCAGAGGATGTCGAGGGTGAAGCTCTGGCAACTTTGGTGGTGAATAATATTCGCGGCATCATCAAGACCTGTGCTGTTAAGGCTCCTGGTTTTGGTGATCGTCGTAAAGCGATGTTGGAAGACATTGCAATTCTGACTGGCGGCACAGTAATCGCTGAAGAAATTGGTCTAACACTCGAGAAAACCACTCTTGAGCACTTAGGTCAGGCCAAGCGTATTGAAGTTGGCAAAGAAAACACCATCATCATTGACGGTGCTGGCGATGCTAAGGCGATTGAGGCGCGTGTGAAAAATATTCGCGTTCAAATCGAAGAGGCTACTAGCGACTACGACAAAGAAAAATTGCAAGAGCGCGTTGCCAAATTGGCAGGCGGTGTGGCAGTGATTCGTGTCGGTGCAGCTACTGAAGTAGAAATGAAAGAGAAGAAAGCTCGTGTTGATGATGCATTACATGCTACTCGTGCTGCAGTCGAAGAGGGTATTGTTCCTGGTGGTGGCGTAGCATTGATTCGTGCAATGCAAGGCATTGAAGGTCTGAAAGGCGATAATGCCGATCAGAATGCTGGTATCAGCATCGTTTTGCGTGCTATGCAAGAGCCATTGCGTACCATTGTCAGCAACGCAGGTGAAGATGCTGGCGTAGTGGTAAATGCTGTTCAGGCTAGCAAGGGCAATAATGGCTACAACGCAGCCACTGGTGAATATGGTGATTTGGTTGCTCAAGGCGTGATTGATCCAACTAAAGTAACCAAAACAGCATTGGTCAATGCGGCTTCTGTTGCTGGGTTGCTGTTGACTACCGATTGCGCAATCTGCGAAGCACCAAAAGAGGAATCTGCTGGTGGCGGCATGCCTGATATGGGTGGTATGGGCGGCATGGGTGGTATGGGCGGCATGATGTAAGAGCTGTTTGATCTCCCAGCTTCCTGTGGAAATAAAAATGCCCGGTTCACAAGACTGGGCATTTTTTATGCCATCAAATATTTCGGCTCTTGCACGCCGACAATAAAAAACCGCCCGAAGGCGGTCTGTGATTCAGTGTTAGAGCATGCGTTACTCTACGGCTTTGACCATATCTTCCACGACCTTCTTCGCATCACCGAAGACCATCATGGTTTTATCCATATAGAAGAGTTCATTGTCTAGGCCAGCATAACCAGCCGCCATTGAGCGTTTATTAACAATAATGGTTTTGGCTTTGAAAGCCTCTAAGATGGGCATGCCGAAGATTGGGCTACCTGGCGTTCGCGCGGCAGGATTGACAACGTCATTCGCGCCAAGGATTAATACAACATCCGCTTGACCAAAGTCGCTATTGATATCTTCCATTTCAAATACTTGATCATAGGGCACTTCAGCCTCGGCTAATAACACGTTCATATGGCCAGGCATGCGGCCCGCAACAGGATGAATCGCGTATTTCACGGTCACACCATGATGGGTCAATTTCTCAGTCAATTCTTTTAGCGCATGCTGTGCGCGGGCAACTGCAAGACCATAACCGGGAACAATAATGACGGTATCGGCATTCTCCATTAAGAAAGCAGCATCTTCTGGGGAGCCTGTTTTGTAATTTTTAGGGCCGCCGTCATCGCCACCACCAGCAGCTGTTTCTGCTCCAAAGCCGCCCAATAATACGGCGAGGATAGAGCGATTCATGGCCTTGCACATAATGTAAGACAAGATGGCGCCGGAAGATCCTACGCAAGCACCAGCAATAATCAATACTGGATTATTTAAGGTAAAGCCGATTCCTGCTGCAGCCCATCCGGAGTAACTATTGAGCATCGAAACAACTACGGGCATATCTGCGCCGCCGATGGGGATGATGAGAGTAACACCCAAAACTAAGGCAATTGCGCACATCACAATAAAGGCAACATGACTTCCAGCGACATAGTATGTAATGCCGGCAGCCAGCATGCTGATGGCTAGAATCAGGTTCAGTAGATGTTGTCCGGCAAAACTAACAGGTTTGCCGCTGACCTTGCCAGATAGCTTGCCAAAAGCAATTACTGAAGCAGTAAATGTAATAGCACCGATGAATGCGCCAATAAATAACTCAATCTTTTGTGCACCAGTGTGATCGTGTGCTGGATTAAATACCGCGGCTACTGCGATTAATACTGCTGACAGACCAACGAATGAATGCATGAGTGCTACGAGTTCAGGCATTTTGGTCATTTGCACGCGTTTAGCGGCAAGCGTACCAATAATGGCGCCCCCAATGATTGCGCCGGCAATGAGGCGGTAGCTTGGGGTGAACTCGGGAATAAAGAAAGTGGTAACGACTGCTAGCAGCATACCAATCATGCCAAAAGTATTACCTTGGCGAGAGGTGGTCGGTGAAGACAAGCCGCGCAAGGCGAGAATGAATAACACCGAAGAAATGAGATAGGAAATAGCGGTAATGTTTGACATGAGTTAGGTCTCTCTAGTGTTCTTTTTCTTGTTTTTATTTGGTATTGGCCGCATCAGCCTTAGGCGCTTTTTTCTTGAACATTTCTAGCATCCGACGGGTCACCATAAATCCACCAAAAATATTGATCGAGGCTAGGAATACGGCGATTGCGCCAATCACGCTCGTTAGCGTAATGTCGTCGCCACCAATGACTTCGGTTTGCAAGAGTGCGCCAACAATGATGATGCCGGAGATGGCATTCGTTACCGCCATTAAAGGGGTGTGTAGTGCGGGGGTGACATTCCAAACTACATGGTAACCAACAAAAATGGCCAAAACAAAGACCGTAATGTTTTGAACTGTAAGGATGCTTTGAAAGGCAGCAAGATCCATGATGTTTCCTTCGTATGAATAGTTCTATTAGTTTTTGCGGATAGCTTGGCCGTCGCGGCACATTAAGCAGGCAGTGACAATGTCATCATCTGTTGGGATGATGAGCTTGGCTTCTTTATCCACAATGAGCTTCATGAAGTCGAGCACGTTGCGAGCATATAGTGCGGACGCATCGGCAGCCACCATGCTGGCTAAATTGGTATAGCCCACAATTTTGACACCATGTTTTTCAACAATCTTATCGGCCTCGGTCAGAGGGCAATTGCCCGAACCGTTCTCGCCTTTGCCGGCAGCTAAGTCGATCACAATTGAGCCGGGTTTCATATTGGCAACAGTATCGCTGTGAAGCAAAACGGGCGCTTTACGTCCTGGAATCAAGGCAGTCGTAATGACAATATCCGCTTGTTGGGCGCGTTCAGCAACCAGTGCTGCCTGTCGCTTCATCCAAGCCTCCGGCATGGGGCGGGCATAGCCTCCAACACCTTGAGCGATTTCACGCTCTTCTTCGGTTTCATAAGGGACATCGACAAACTTGGCGCCCAATGATTCAATCTGTTCTTTAGCGGCTGGCCGTACGTCGGAGGCTTCGATCACTGCCCCTAAACGTTTGGCGGTAGCGATAGCCTGCAGTCCTGCAACGCCGGCGCCAAGGATGAGTACGCGCGCAGCTTTAACGGTACCAGCAGCAGTCATCAGCATGGGCATAAAGCGTTGATATTCATTTGCTGCAATCATCACGGCTTTGTAGCCAGCAATGTTTGCCTGGGAGGAGAGCACATCCATGCTTTGGGCGCGCGTGGTTCTAGGGGCAGCCTCTAGTGAAAAGGCGGTAATGCCTTGAGCAGCCATCGCCTCAATATTGTGATGATCAAAGGGGTCGAGCATGCCAATTAAAACGGCGCCCGATTGGATTTGAGCGAGTTCAGTCGCTTCGGGCGCTCGAACTTTAAGTACGATTTCAGCGCCCAAGGCCTCTGCAGCGCTAGCAATACTGGCGCCGACTGCTTCATAGGCAGAATCAGGTTGACTCGCTTTGACGCCAGCATCTTTTTGGATGATGACGTGATGGCCTTGACCAATGAGTTTTTTAACGGTTTCCGGAGTGGCGGCTACTCGCGTTTCTCCAGCCTTAATTTCCAGTGGCACTCCTATGCGCATGGCATGTCTCCAAATGCTAATTTTTAAAAAATCTATTTTAGTTAGATAGGTTGAATTTACCCTCTATCTACTTACCCTAATGCCCCTTTGTATCATCCCTGCAGAATTCTCGGTGAATTCCGCTTAAGACTTCTACAATGGGGTTTTAAGCTTATATCTAATTCTCGCATTTTTTGATGATCCCGCTCAATTCTCCCTTAGTGCCGACTAAAAAGCCCTCCAAAGTGGTTGTAGGAATGTCAGGAGGGGTAGATTCCTCTGTAGCTGCTTGGATGCTGAAGCAACAGGGTTATGAGGTGATCGGCCTTTTCATGAAAAATTGGGAGGATGACGATAGCGAAGAATATTGTTCAGCGCGTCAAGATTGGCTAGATGTGGTCTCTGTGGCCGATTTAATCGGCATTGATGTTGAAGCAGTCAATTTTGCAGCGGAGTACCGCGAGCGCGTTTTTGCTGATTTCTTGCGAGAGTATGCTGCGGGACGAACGCCCAATCCCGATGTATTGTGCAATGCAGAAATTAAATTTAAGGCTTTTCTTGATCATGCGATGAGCCTGGGGGCGGATGCTATTGCTACTGGCCATTACGCACGGGTGCGCCACTTGGATGGGCGGGTTCAACTCCTCAAGGCGGTTGATGCCACTAAGGACCAAAGTTATTTTTTACATCGCCTTACCCAAAAGCAGTTGGCGAATGTGTTGTTCCCCTTGGGTGAAATTCCGAAAACCGAAGTCCGTAAGATTGCAGAAGAAATTGGGCTGCACAATGCACGTAAAAAGGATTCCACCGGTATTTGTTTTATTGGTGAGCGGCCTTTCCGTGAATTTCTAAACCGATATTTGCCTCGCACACCTGGCCCCATCAAGACGCCAGAAGGGAAGACGGTAGGTGAGCACATGGGTTTGGCATTTTTTACGCTAGGTCAGCGCAAAGGGATTGGGTTGGGCGGAAGTCAGGACGGCAATGGGGATGCCTGGTATGTTGCGCGCAAAGATGTAGTCAATAACACCCTCTATGTAGCGCAAGGGCATGATCACCCATGGCTTCAGAGTCATACTTTATCGGCAATGGATGCCAGTTGGATTAGCGGCGAGCTTCCAGCCCCGGGCGAATATGCCTCCAAAACTCGCTATCGCCAAACAGATGCTGCTTGTACTTTATCTCTAGCGGGAGACTCCCCAGGGTGCTTTGAGCTGCGATTTCCGGAGGCTCAATGGGCTGTTACCCCTGGACAATCCGCTGTCTTGTATGACGGAGAGGTTTGCCTGGGTGGTGGAATTATCTCCACCTCAGGGTCAATGGAGTAGTCGCTTCGGGGGTCTAGGCAGTTGGAGGACTGGTTTCAATGAATGATGGACGTTGCGCCAACTTTTGGTACAGGCGCTCTAGGTTGGGATACTGCGCTTGCCATTGCAGATCAGGGAAGCGGAAGAGTAGATAACTTAATGCGCACCCCACCGCAATATCCGCTAGGCTCATTTGGTTGCTATGGCACCAGGGGTTTTCGCCTAATTCCATGGCCATTTGGCGCAAGGCATCGGTCACTTTGCCCATTTGACGTTCGATCCAAGCAGGGCTTTGTTGGTCTGCGGGACGCCAGGTTGCTTCAAGGCGCGCCAAAATGCTGGCATCGAGAAGTCCGTCAGCCAGTGCCTCCCAGGTTTTCACGGTGGCGCGCTCACGAGCCCCAGTGGGGATGAGCTTACCAACTGGACTGAGGGCATCGGCATATTCAGCAATTACCCGCGAATCATAGATAGCCTCTTGATCATCCAGGATGAGGCAAGGCACCTTCCCTAGTGGGCTGGATGTAGTAATTTTGGTATCTGCAGCCCAGACATTTTCGAGTTCCAGGTCTACTTCTACCTTTTTCTCCAAAAAAACAATGCGTACTTTGCGTACATATGGGCTGGTGAGGGATCCGATTAGTTTCATAGGGTCTCAGTATAGCGAGCCTAGCTTAGGGCTGCTCGCGAGAACGCATTAAAATCAGCTTTTATTGATATTCACTCTATAAAGGCACTATCCGTGAGTCAGCCGCTTTCTACACTTAATGCACTTTCCCCTTTGGATGGACGCTATGCCGGAAAGGTAGATGCGCTCAGGCCATGGTTATCTGAGGCCGCCTTTATGCGTCAACGAGTATTTGTTGAGATTCATTGGTTGCTGGCTTTAGCTGACGCGGGACTGCCGGATGTGCCAAAGATTGGTGCTGCAGATGCGGAGTTTTTACTATCTTTGCCCCAAAACTTTTCCGATGCCGACGCCCAGCGCATTAAAGATATTGAAGCTGTTACGAATCATGATGTAAAAGCCGTTGAATATTTTTTAAAAGAAAAAGTATCGGGTCATCCAGATCTATTAAAGGCTAGTGAATTTATTCACTTTGCTTGCACTTCCGAAGACATTAACAACACCTCCCATGGTTTGATGTTGCGCGGCGCTCGTGATGAAGTCTTATTGCCTCAATTGCGCAAGATTCTTGCGGTCTTGACCGATTTGGCGATAGAGCATGCCAAAGTCCCTTTGCTGTCTCGTACCCACGGTCAGCCAGCTTCACCAAGCACTTTGGGTAAAGAGTTGGCAAACATTGCCAAGCGCTTAGAGCGTGCCATTGTTGCTATTGCTGCCGTACCTTTACTTGGAAAAATGAATGGCGCAGTTGGTAATTACAATGCACACCTTTCTGCCTATCCGGATTTTGATTGGGAAAATTTCTCTAAAAATGTTGTTGAGCAACGCCTTGGCTTAACGTTTAATCCCTATACGATTCAAATTGAGCCACATGATGGCATGGCTGAATTATTTGATGCAATCGCGCGTGCCAATACTATTTTGTTAGACATGGATCGAGACTTCTGGGCTTATATCTCTGTTGGCTACTTTAAGCAGCGCACCAAAGCGGGGGAGATTGGTTCATCCACTATGCCGCATAAAGTGAACCCCATTGATTTTGAGAACTCAGAAGGCAATTTGGGTGTGGCGAATGCCTTACTGCGTCATTTGGCAGAAAAGTTGCCGATTTCTCGCTGGCAGCGCGATTTGACTGACTCTACCGTCTTGCGTAATCTAGGCCCTGCTTTCGGGCATAGCGTATTGGCTTATGACAGTGCATTGCGTGGCCTCGGTAAGCTCGAGGTAAATCATGCAGCTATTGCTGCTGATTTGGATCAGTGCTGGGAGGTGTTGGCTGAGCCAGTGCAAACGGTGATGCGTCGATATGGTATCGAGAATCCCTATGAGCAACTAAAAGAGTTGACGCGTGGCAAGGGGATTAATCAGGCTGATTTGCAAAACTTTGTAAAGGGATTAAAGATTCCTGAGGATGCAAAAGCCCGTTTGCTGGCGATGACGCCCTCTTCTTATTTAGGTAAGGCAGTCGAGTTGACTGAACGTTTGAAAAAGTGAGTTTTCAGTTTCAGTCGGGGGTGTTGCCAGACGACCGTTTGGATGTTGCTGCACCCCCCCGCATTGTGTTTGCTGTATACCAAGTGCTGTGGCATTTTTTATTGCCACTAGCGTGCATGCGCCTGATCTGGCGGGCTCGCCATTCCATGCAGTATCTCCATTATTTCCCGGAGCGCTTAGGTTTTTCATCTAGGCGCGCATTTGCTCAAGGTGCCGTCTGGATACACGCAGTATCGGTGGGTGAAACTCGTGCAGCACAGCCCTTAATTCAAGCGTATTTAGAGCGTGGCGAATCCATTTTGCTGACACACATGACCTTAAATGGGCGTCGCACTGGTAAGCAGTTATTTTCTCAAGAGATTGCCGCAGGAAAAATACGACAAGTCTATTTACCTTATGACCTTTGGTGGGCGGTAGAGCGCTTTTTGAATACGTTTAAACCGCGCTTTGGACTATTGATGGAAACCGAGGCATGGCCAACGATTGTCTTCCGTTGTGCCAATCGGGGCTTGCCATTATTTTTGGTGAATGCGCGCTTATCTGAAAGAAGTGCGCGTCGGGTCAATCGGTTTGGCAAAGCTGGGAGGGCGCTATTTCAGGCATTCAGGGGTATTTTGGCGCAGACGCCATTGGATGCTGAGCGTTACCGTCGCTTAGGTGTGAAATGCGTTGAGATTGTGGGTAATCTGAAATTCGATGTGCCTCTTGATCCCAATTTAGTACACCTAGGAACTGTTTGGCGCGACACGAACCATCGTGAGGGGCGCCTCATGGTATGCGCTGCCAGTACTCGTGACGGTGAAGAGCTCATTATCTTGAAGGCATGGAAAGATTTATTGTTGGCTAATGCGTTCCAAACGGCGCCGCTTTTATGTTTGGTGCCGCGCCACCCAGAGCGCTTTTCCGAGGTTGCTGAGTATATTCGGTCCACAGGACTGACCTTTCGTCAGCGTAGCGAGTGGGAGGGTGTCCCAGATAATACTGCCGCTATTGAGGTGGTATTAGGTGATTCGATGGGAGAGATGCCTCTGTATTACAGTGCTGCCGATCTGGTTGTGATGGGCGGGAGTCTGCTTCCATTTGGAGGGCAGAATCTCATTGAGGCATGTGCTGCCGGCTGTCCCGTTTTATTGGGCGAGCACACTTACAATTTTCAGCAGGCGGCATTGGATGCTATTGATGCTGGTGCTGCAAAGCGCCTTGCTGGTGAGTTAATTTTGGGTGAGCCGGCAGCGCTGACTAAGGCATTGCAGGCCATGCTATTGAATACAGCTGAATTAGCGGTGATGGCTGATGCAGCTAAGCGATATTCGGGCGCTTATCAAGGGGCAACACGACGAATCGTGGCAGCCCTTGATGTAGCACTCGCGGCTTAGATTAGACGCGCGCTCCGAAGTTCGGATCTTCGTTACGGTCTTTGTCTTCTGGCTTACGCTCACCTTTAACCAAATCTTCTCTAGTAACTCCGAGCCACATGGCTAATGCGGCTGCCACGAATACCGAAGAGTAAATGCCAAACAAGATGCCGATGGTGAGTGCTAGCGCAAAATAAAACAGAGTTGGACCACCAAAAACTAGCATTGCCAACACCATCATTTCTGTGCTGCCGTGGGTGATCATGGTGCGGCTAATGGTGCTAGTAATCGCGTTATCAATAATTTCACGGGTGCTCATCTTGCGGTATTTGCGGAAATTTTCACGAATACGGTCAAAGATGACTACAGACTCGTTGACGGAGTAACCCAAGACTGCCAAAACAGCCGCCAATACGGAGAGTGAGAACTCCCATTGAAAAAAGGCAAAAAAGCCAAGAATGATCACGACGTCGTGCAAGTTCGCGATGATGCCGGCAAGTGCAAATTTCCATTCGAAGCGGAATGAAAGATAAAGCACGATGCCAATAACAACAAAGATCAAGGCTTTCAGGCCATCCATGGCCAACTCTTGACCAACTTGAGGGCCCACGAATTCAACGCGTTGCAATTTAGCGCCCGAGGTACTGGGATCGAGTGCCGTCATGACGGCAGCGCTTTGGTCCGCGGAAGAAATGAGTTTTCCTTGGGCATCCTTTTGCAGTGGCAACCGAATCATCACATCGCGTGAGCTACCAAAATTCTGGATTTGGGTGTCGGCATAACCTAGTTTTTCAACATTTGCGCGAATAGCATCCAGGGGCGCAGCTTGAGGATAGGTCACTTCCATGACCGTACCGCCAGTAAATTCAATCGAAAGGTGTAGACCGTTGTGCCACAGGAAAAAGATGGCAGCTAAAAAGGTGACGAATGAAATTGCATTGAGCACCAATGCATGGCGCATGAAGGGGATATCTTTTTTGATGCGGAAGAATTCCATGGCTTATTTCCCCTGTCCACGCCAAACCTGGCCGATAGCGAGTTTGTGAATTTTCTTGTGTCTGCCATACCAAAGGTTGACAAGGCCACGCGAGAAGAAGACTGCTGAGAACATCGAAGTGAGGATGCCCAAGCAGTGCACGACCGCAAAGCCTTTGATGGGGCCAGAGCCAAATGCTAATAGCGCTAGGCCGGCAATTAGGGTCGTGACGTTTGAATCCAAAATAGTCGCCCAGGCCTTATCAAATCCAACTGCGATCGCTGTATGCGGTGCCGCACCGTTGCGGAGTTCTTCACGAATGCGTTCATTGATCAGTACGTTGGAGTCAATCGCCATACCCAAGGCCAATGCCATCGCAGCAATACCTGGCAAGGTTAGGGTGGCTTGCAACATGGATAGAACTGAAATTAAGAGCAGTAAATTGACGGCAAGCGCCACGACTGAAAAGGTGCCAAATAGAAGGTAGTACATCATCATAAAGATGGCGATGGCGCTAAAACCAATCAATAGGGATTTAAAGCCTTTTTCAATATTTTCAGCACCCAAGCTTGGTCCAATGGTGCGCTCTTCAATGATTTCCATTGGCGCCGCTAAAGATCCTGCGCGTAGCAAGAGCGCTAAATCATTGGCGCTTTCGGTGGTTGGTTGACCGGTGATTTGGAATTTAGAGCCAAATTCACCTTGAATCGTGGCAATGGTGAGGACTTCGCCTTTGCCCTTCTCAAACAAGATCATGCCCATTGGTTTGCCAATATTTTCACGGGTGACTTCTTGCATCACGCGACCGCCACTAGCATCTAGGGAGATGTTGACGGCAGGGCGTTGGTTTTGATCAAAGCCGGCGCTAGCATCGGTAATGCTGTCACCGCTAAAAATCACGGATTTTTTGAAGACGCCTAGGCGGTTCTCGCCAAAGCGGAATACATCCATCCCTGGGGGAGGGGTTTCGCCAACATTGATTGATGGAACCAGGGGATCCGCTAGGCGCGATTCCAGGGTTGCAGTACGACCAATAATGTCTTTGGCGCGAGCGGTATCTTGTACGCCAGGTAATTGCACCACGATGCGTTCTGCACCTTGTTGTTGAATCACGGGTTCTTTCACCGCTAATTCATTAACCCGTTTATTTAAGGTAATGATGTTTTGCTTGACGGCATTATCTTGAATCTCTTTTAGGGCGTTTGGTTTAAATTCGCCTAACAACTTAGTCGAGCCACCAATGGATTTGATTTGCCAAATTAATTGCGGTTGGCTAGTCGTTAATAGGAACCGGGCCTGCTCAGCTTCTTCGGTGCTGCCAAAGTTAATGCTGATGGAATCTGGATTGCGATCAATGCCTTGGTGACGAATCGATTTGTCGCGCAATTGGCTCCGAATATCGCTTGCTAGAGAGGTAATCTTTTTCTGGATGGCCCCCTGCATATCTACTTGCAATAAGAAATATACGCCACCACGTAAATCCAAGCCTAGTGGCATTGGCAACGCATTGATGGCATTGAGCCATCCTGGGGTGTTGGACAAGAGGTTTAGGGCAACAGTGAAGTTTGGATCATTTTGATCGAGGTTTAACTTTTGTTGTAGTACATCACGAGCGCGCAGTTGCGTATCGGTATTGTCAAAGCGTATTTTGATTGAGCCTACATGTCCGGCATTCTCAAAGAAAATACCGGTACTGGCGATATTCTCGTCTGAGAGGATTTTTTCAACGCGGGACTCGGTTGCCAAATCAACCTTAATGGTTGGCTTGGCAGACGAGACTTGAACCGCAGGCGCCTCACCGTAGAAATTCGGTAATGAATACAGTACTCCGATTAATAAGGCAACCAGAATGACTAAATATTTCCAAAGTGGGTAGCGGTTCATATTCAGATACTTTTTAAGCAGACTTCAATGTGCCCTTAGGCAATACGGTGGTGATAGCTGCTTTTTGCATTTGCACTGGAGTGCCGGCAGCAATTTCAACGGTTACAAATTGATCCTTCAATGCCGTTACTTTGCCAACGATCCCGCCAACAGTAACCACTTCATCGCCAACAGCTAATGCTTCTAACATGGCTTTGGTTTCTTTTTGGCGGCGCATTTGTGGGCGAATCATAATGAAGTACAGCACCGCAAACATCAAAATCAAGGGCAGGAAGCTCATTAAGCCATTCGAATCTGCGCCCGCAGCTGAAGCTTGGGCAAAAGCATTACTAATCCACATAAAACCTCCGTTAATTACTAATAAGAAACTGCATTCCGTAAGGCTTGAAAGCTCAAGCCATTAACCCGCAATTCTAAACTGTATGAGGCTTTGAGGCTGTTTTGAGGGTATTAGTCCTGCCCTGGCTCAACTCCGCGTTGCCGATTCCGGTGAAATTCTTCTCGATAGGCGCTAAAACGGTCTTTGCTGAGGGCTTCCCGGACTTCCGTCATGAGCTGAAGATAGTAGGAAAGATTGTGGATAGTGTTGAGTTGAGAGCCCAAAATCTCATTGGCTTTTTGCAAGTGATTCAAGTACGACCGAGTGAAGTGCTGGCAGGTGTAGCAAGAGCAGGTGGGGTCTAGCGGGCGATCATCGTCCTTATACCCAGAATTGCGCAATTTCAGGTCGCCAAAGCGGGTAAATAGCCAGCCATTCCGAGCATTACGTGTTGGCATGACACAGTCAAACATATCAATTCCTAGGCTAACTCCGAGCATGAGGTCTTCTGGGGTGCCCACGCCCATCAGATAATGTGGCATATGTTCTGGGAGTTTGGGGGCTGTGAAATTGAGAATGCGTTCAAATTCGGGTTTGGGCTCACCAACTGAGAGGCCGCCAATGGCGATTCCATCGAAGCCTTGTTGGCTGACTGCATTTAGGGAAAATTCACGCAAGTTTTCAAACATCCCCCCTTGTACGATCCCAAAAAGGCCATTTCCAGTATTTAGCTCTCTAAAGCGGTTTAGGGAGCGATCCCCCCATCGCAGCGACATCTCAAGCGATGCACGGGCAGTCTTTTCAGAGGTGGCCTGACCCTTAGTCTCATATGGGGTGCATTCATCAAATTGCATGGCGATATCGCTATTGAGAACCGCTTGTATTTCCATGGAGACTTCTGGTGACATAAACAATTTATCGCCATTGATGGGAGATGCAAAGGTCACCCCCTCCTCGGAAATTTTCCGTAAAGCACCCAAGCTAAATACTTGAAACCCGCCGGAGTCCGTCAGAATAGGTTTGTTCCAGCCCATAAAGCGGTGCAGGCCACCATGTTTCTTGATGACGTCCAGACCAGGTCTAAGCCATAAATGGAAGGTATTGCCCAAAATAATTTGCGCCTTAGCCTCCTCTAGGTCACGGGGTGTCATCGCTTTGACCGTTCCATAGGTTCCCACTGGCATGAAAATGGGGGTTTGCACGCTACCATGGGGCAGATCTAATTGACCTAAGCGGGCAGGGCTTTGTGAGTCACGGGCTAAAACGGTGAAGTGAACGGGTTTGCTCATAAGGTTGTACTCGGAACTCGGGTGAGAAACATCGCATCTCCATAACTGAAAAAGCGATAACGGTGATCAATAGCGTGTTGATAGGCTTTGCGAATCGTATCAGTACCTGCGAAGGCGCTGACCAACATTAATAGAGTCGATTTTGGTAGGTGAAAGTTGGTTAGCAGGCAATCGACTATCTTAAATTCAAAACCAGGAGTGATAAAAAGATTGGTTTCACCGCTGGATTGGCCAGAAAGGGCGTGGCTTTCAAGTGCGCGTAGACTGGTGGTGCCAACAGCGATCACTCGTCCTCCTTGGCGTCGCGTTTGCTCAATGGCAGCTATAGTGGCCTCAGGCACAGAAAACCATTCATAGTGCATCTTATGTTTGCTAAGGTCTTCCTCGCGAACCGGGCTGAAGGTACCAGCACCCACGTGCAGAGTTACGCTAACCTGTTGAACTCCAGCCTGTTGCAGCTGTTCCAGCAGACTTTGATCAAAATGAAGACCGGCGGTTGGAGCTGCAACGGCTCCTGGATGCTTAGCCACTACAGTTTGATAGCGCTGTGCATCCTCTAGGTTTGGTTGGTGCTCAATATAGGGTGGTAGCGGCAGCTCACCAAATCGCTCCAACACACTAAAGACATTTTCTGGGAAGCGCATTTCATAAAAGCGCCCGTCATACCCTATCATCTCCACAGGAAAGGTTTCGCTTGCAGCGTTATGGATGTGAACTATCGACCCTATTTTGGGGACTTTTGAGGCTCTAATTTGTACCCAGGCCTGTTTGTCTCCACTGATTCGTTCAATCAAAAGCTCAACATTTCCACCAGTCTCTTTTTTGCCATGTAGACGAGCGGGAATAACCTTGGTGTCGTTCATTACCAATAAATCCCCGGGTCTAATCAGGGTTACTATTTCTTGAAATGGCCGGTCAATCAATTGGACTTGTGATTTCCCTGTAGTGCGCACTTCGAGGAGGCGACTATCGGTTCGCTTTTCCAGTGGATGCTGGGCGATTAAATCGGGCGGAAGGGTGTAATTAAAGTCGGAGAGTTGCATAGCATTACCATCAGGTATTGGATTTTAACGATGACCACTAAGCAACCGCCAACTGCACTTCAAAAAATGGGTTTAGAGACCCCTTTGGCGCTAGCGTTGCACTTGCCATCTCGATATGAGGATGAGACTGAGCTTTATACCGTAGAGGATGCTTTATGTCGAGGAAGAGCCTGTTCCGTGCAAACCCAGGGTGTGGTGGTGCGGAATCAGGTTCTATTCCGCCCTAGAAGGCAGTTACTGGTGACGATTGAGGATGACACGGCCAGTTTGCAGTTACGTTTCTTAAATTTTTATCCTAGTCAGC
>Ga0316221_1001555_pt1 | contig 23427 bp, 20 predicted proteins | sample TBH18007metaG_FD_206003 | JGI IMG/M metagenome (GOLD analysis project Ga0316221, IMG submission 206003) | Freshwater microbial communities from Trout Bog Lake, Wisconsin, USA - TBH18007 | ecosystem: Environmental > Aquatic > Freshwater > Lake > Hypolimnion/Profundal zone | place: USA: Wisconsin... | reverse complement strand
GTTGCGCAGTGCCATGGTGATATGGTCTGCAGTGCACAGCATTCGGCGACCGAAGTCAGTGATGGCCTACCTGCTTTGTGCGAGTTGACGGATTCGTGTCCTAGCGCGTGCAACCGAATCCAGACTATTTTTCGGAGCGAAGGGCATAACTTTGTGCCGCCGAGCAGATAAGCTGATTGTCTTCATTCCCGTGTAGAAATGTAGGTCACTGCACCGATCAGTCATTTTCGATTACTGGCTAGATTAGGTTTTAGATACCTACAATCATGTAGTCCCACTACTCGATCAAGTGGATTGAGCGTGTATGCAAAAAACTAAAATTCATTTGCCTTAAGTGATTCTTTGCTGTGAAACTCACCAAAAAAACTGATTGTCGATGTAATTCGTTTTAAATTATGCATTAAATAGTGGTTCCACGAGAATTTTTATTTAATTCAGCACACCAGCAGTCTATTTTTTTAAATTGAGGTGCGGTAAATTATAAAGCATAGTGCTTAAAATTTAAATGATCGATTGAAAAAGTATTGAGATAAAGTGTCTAAATGAAAAATTTAAATCCTAATTCAAATCTCCACGAACCTATGAAGGTATCGCTTGGTCAGCAGACTCTTATGTCATTTCTTTCAGCACCTAAAAAATTTAAAATTTTAGGCATGGTGCGTATGGGCATGGAGTTTGGTATTTTAGCCATTAATGAGAATGGACAATATGTTCGCGTCAACGGCTCTTACGAACAAAATTTATGTAAAGCAGAAGTTGAATCTGCGATTCAATCCGCAGTTACACATGGGCATTTTAAATTAGATAGGCCATCAACTTCGCACAACGTAACGATTGCGCCAATCGTTACCATTAAAAAACACCGTCATGCAAGTTTACCGCTAAAAAATATTTTTAATTCAACCATTTCCATCAGCGCTTAGGTAACATAACTTTTTTAAAACGCCAAGAAGATAATACATGTCAATTAAATAATACCCTTTATTGTATGAGAATATATTTATTCATCCAACTTTAGGGGTAACTAGAGGGATGATAATGCGGGAAATAGATAGTATTTAATTAATAATTAAATTCTTATATAATGGAAACTCAATTAAATAATAGCGATGATTTCGAGATTAAATACGAAACATACTCACAGGTCCGACTTCCGTCTTTGCATGCGGGACGGAATTCAAAGTCATGGAGTTACGTTGAACACTTGCATACGTCCTCCATTGCTATGCAATATGCCGAGGAAACTATTCCAGTTGATGGCATGGAAGCTGGGACCTACCGGCTCGGTCTGTGGTTATTCCCAGTCCGTCTGGATATACAATTTACAGAGAAGGAATATGCACTTTTCACAGGAAACTTGCTAAGTGATGATCACTTTGCGTCAAAACTTTCATGTGCAATGAAAATGAGTAACGAAGGCAAAACTGGGTGGGTTTACACCATACCGCAACTGCTTTCTTTAGTTCGGTTACAAGAAGCTGACATTGGGGATTTGCTAATGCTCCCCGCTCGCGCGGAAGCCGCAGTATTGGGATCAAAGTACATTGTAACGCTGAATGGCACTTCTAAAAAATGTGCTGGTCGGTGCGCGGATCATGACCCTTCGGTGTATTTTTTGCCCTTCGTAGTTCGCCTACCTGCAATAAATCCCATCAAGAGGCCACTGGTTTTGAACAGCGTAGACAATGCGTTGGTGGATTGGATCAACGAGAGCGGTATGACCCTACCAGGGTTTCAAGGAATATTGCCTTTGGTGTCACCATTCTCGGAAATCATGCAAAACATAATAACGGGTCCAGATTCAAGAAAATGCAGGGAATTTGGCGCGCTTCCAACGGACTTGCAAGTCGAAATATTAGCAAATGAATTCACAATAAATTAGACCTACAGATTTACTGCCAAATCGCTCAATCTTAAGTATTCCACATTGTATAAAAGTTAACTACATCAACTAATATTTTTTTCTTACGCATGATGAATATTCGCCAAGGCTTAGTTCATGGAGCTTCTGATTTGAACATTTTAGATTGACTATCCTGTTAAATAATATTGACACCGAGTCCATTTTTGAACATTACTTGGCCTTTTTTGATAATGATAAAAAATAGCCAAGAGGCAAACACTTAATGGTATTTATCAGGCCTGTTGTTCATTTTCAATATGAATTATGTAGAAATAAAGTTATAACTATTTCGAGGTTTATATATGATTTCACGCGTATCGTCAGTCGGGTTTTTAAAATGGTGCGCGTACGCATGAGGTTGCAGTCAGCCTTTGACAGCAGGAATTGTTGTTTTAGAAATTTCCAACCAAGCACGATTACTTGAGAAATCTAAAAATGAATTTGGCGCAACCAAAGTCTGAGTCAACAGGCTAGCGATCTGACTGCGCTTGATGACATGGTTCCTAGTGGTCACCGGGCGATCTGGTACCAGTGACTTGTGTTTGTTTTGTTCTGCGACCCATGGGTTTCATCTAAATTTTTGGCAACCCAAAAATGAACTAGGCGGCGTCTTAACCACAATAATGTTCAGATAGAAGGTGTTCGTTGATAATTTCTCTCCATCGAAATTTCGATGGAGAGACGCGATGGCAAGAACCCGTAAGTCGCTCCCGGCAAGAGTGGAGGTCGCAGATTTGATCAGTGCAGGCGTGTTTGCTAGTGTATGCCCAAGGGCATTGATTGAGAAGGTCCTTGCTGAAACAGGCAAGTCCAGCCAGCTCGAACGGTTGTTACCGGCACCGGCAGTGGTGTATTAAGTGATGGCACCGGCTCTTTGGCGAGAGGCGCCGTTGCATGAGGGACTGCGGTTGGTGTGCGAGGGCTTGCACTGGCTCGGACGCGGCGATACTGGAGCGGTGCGAGCCAGCAAATCCGCAATCTCCCAGGCACACACGCGGGTGGGATCCCAAGCGATGCGCCAATTGGCTCAGCGTATTCTGCGCCCACTGGTCGCGCTTGGAGCACCAGGCGCAAGGTACCAGGGGCTTCCCGTTGTGCCGCCCAATGGCAGTTGCGTGGCGGTGGCTGCCGAGGTCGACCCTCACATTCGCAGCGAACAAGCAATGGCAGCACAAATGTTGCCAGTCACGTTCAAGCCAGACACGCTGGTTTTGGCCGACTGCAATTTTTTCAGCTTCAAGCTTTGGCAGACTGCCTGTGCCACCGGTGCCAAACTGGTCCGGTGGGCCAAGGCCGATCGCCCAGTGCCGGTGGATCAGGTACTGCTCGATGGCTCTTACTTGAGTCGCGTGTATGACGGTACCGATAAGCGGTAAGCGTATAGCCGCGGCATATTGATTGCATTCCGCCGTTTGCCGATCATCACGTGTATGGTGAACATGATAGCGACAATCTACCGCGGAGTAGTTGAGCAATTTGCTAGCTGGATGCGCATGAGCATCAGGATGCACGGACACACGGACAAGACGTTACGGCCATCAGCAAACGCATGAGTGCACGGTCTGCGCAGATGCGTGGGTTCGCACTTTCACTTGGCGAAGGGCTAAGTGTCCCAGGGAGCTCATTCACGATGTCCGCATCATAAAAATAAGTTGCATCTTATACCGGTAATTCGGTATTTAAACCTGTATGTTTTTGTAGATCCGTTGAGTAAAAAGCCTATCATGACAGTTCTAAAAAATGATGGTAGGCATGCTGAACGAGCTCCATCTAGCTGCTGAAATACTGGTTCAATGGTTAAAATTAATCCCATTTTTAATCCATGTAAACCTTGGCGTGTTGAAGTTAATCGACTGTAGTTCGTTCTATACGGATGTTCAATTGCCGATCTGCAGGGCAGTGAGCATGTCAGCCTACTAACGGATCATTCAATAATTTTTAAAATTAAAGTTTATGATTCAGTTTTTACATTATCTTGTAGAACATAAATACTTATAAATATATGAAAAATATTGATCGTCGGTCAAATTATACCGACCCAGTCGTTGGTGCCGTCACTGAAAGGCGGAACATGGATACAAAAGGTGATGATAGCCTGATTAGTATCAAAGCTTTGCAAAGCGCTATCTTTAACAGCGAAAATTTCTCAAGCATTGCTACTGATGCAAATGGAGTCATTCAGATTTTCAATGTCGGAGCAGAGTGCATGCTGGGCTACACTGCGGCCGAAGTGGTTAATAATATTACTCCAGCCGACATTTCTGATTCTCAAGAGTTGATTGCACGCGCCATGGCTCTGAGTGATGAGCTGGCTACGCCGATTACTCCCGGGTTTGAGGCTTTGGTCTTCAAGGCATCGCGAGGTATCGAAGACATTTATGAGCTCACATACATTCGCAAGGACGGAAGCCGTTTCCCCGCGGTGGTCTCAGTCACGGCTCTGCGAAATCGTTCAAATATTATTATTGGTTATCTGCTGATTGGCACCGATAACACTGCGCGAAAGCAAGCTGAAGAGGCACTGATTAAGGCAGGGGCCTTGCAAAGCGCTATTTTTAATAGTGCGAATTTCTCCAGCATTGCCACTGATGCAAATGGAGTGATCCAGATTTTCAATGTGGGTGCAGAGCGGATGTTGGGTTATGCTGCAGCTGATGTCATGAATAAAATGACGCCTGCGGACATATCTGATCCAAAGGAAGTCATCGCTCGCGCCAAGGCTTTGAGCGCGGAATTGGAGACTCCGATCAATCCCGGCTTTGAGGCCCTGGTGTTCAAGGCTTCCCGAGGGATTGAAGATATTTACGAACTTTCATATATCCGCAAAGACGGCAGTCGTTTCCCTGCGGTCGTGTCAGTTACGGCACTGCGGAACAGCACCAATGTGATTATTGGTTATTTACTTATCGGCACCGATAATACGGCGCGCAAACAAGCCGAAGATGCACTGATCAAGGCAGGGGCTCTGCAAAGTGCTATTTTCAATAGTGCAAATTTCTCCAGCATCGCCACTGATGCCAATGGAGTGATCCAGATTTTCAATGTCGGTGCAGAGCGCATGTTGGGTTATGCAGCATCTGACGTGATGAATAAAATGACACCAGCGGATATATCTGATCCAAATGAAGTCATCGCGCGCGCGAAAGCCTTGAGCATTGAATTGGATACTCCGATAAATCCTGGATTTGAAGCCCTGGTGTTCAAGGCTTCCCGTGGAATTGAAGATATTTACGAACTCACATACATTCGTAAAGACGGCAGCTGGTTTCCTGCAGTAGTTTCGGTCACGGCATTGCGAGATAGCGCTGGAAGCATCATCGGTTACCTGCTCATTGGCACAGACAATACCGCGCGCAAGCTGATTGAAGAAGAGCAGAAAAAACTGGACCAGCGATTGCGTGATCAACAATTCTACACCCGGTCGTTGATCGAGTCAAATATCGATGCCATCATGACTAGCGATCCGAAAGGTATCATCACTGACGTGAACAGGCAAATGGAAGCGTTGACAGATCGTACCCGTGAGGAGCTGATTGGCGCACCGATGAACAGATTTTTTACTGAGCCGGAGAGGGCTCTGGAAATGATGCGTTCCGTGCTCAGGGACAAGAAAGTAACTGACTATGACCTCACGGTGCTTTCCCGCGACGGCAAAAATACCTCCGTTTCGTATAACGCCACCACTTTTTACGATCGCGAACGTGTGCTGCAAGGTGTGTTTGCCGCAGCACGGGATGTAACCGAGAGCAAGCGCCTGGACCAGGTATTGCTGGAGAAGAACAGCGAGCTGCAAAACGCCCGTTTGGTCGCTGACAGGGCTAATTTGGCCAAGTCAGATTTTCTTTCCAACATGAGCCATGAAATCCGCACGCCCATGAATGGGATTGTTGGCATGGTGGACATCCTGCAGACCACTGCGCTCAATCCCTCACAGAGGGGCATGCTCAATACGGTGCATAAGTCATCGCTGTCACTATTAAATATTTTGAACGACATTCTGGATTATTCAAAAATAGAGTCGGGAATGCTGGCAGTGGAAAGTATTCCAATGCACCTGCGCGAAGTCACTGAAAGCGTGGTGCAGTTGATGGCGGTGGCCGCCAGCGCCGCGCGTGTTGAGCTATTCGTGTCCATCGCACCGGATTTGCCTGCTTGGATTTTCAGCGATCCCACACGGATGCGCCAGGTGCTGCTCAATTTGGTAGGCAATGCGATCAAGTTTTCCAAGGTGCGTAACGATGGCAGCGTAGCGCGGGTATCACTTTGGGTGGAGTCCTATCCCCTGGAACAAGAGGGCAGGGGTTTGCAGATTCGAGTGGAGGACAATGGCATTGGCATGGGTCCTCAATTGCTGACTGATTTGTTCCAGCCCTTCGTTCAGGCTGATGCCAGCACAGCACGACGCTTTGGCGGAACTGGCCTGGGATTGAGCATTAGCCAGCGACTGGTAACGTTGATGGGTGGGCAAATCCATGTGAAAAGCACACTGGGATCTGGCTCGGAATTCTCCATCACCTTACCACTCCAAGTCGCCCAGCCCGCGCTTGCGTACTTGCCAGTAACTCCACTGGATGGTGTGCAGATAGTGATACTGATCGCCGATGCCAACTTGCGCCAGATCGTTCAGACCTATGCGACCGAGGCACAGGCAAGTGTTTTGATTTTGGCAGACCTGTCTGAGCTGCAACAGTTACCGCCTGTGTCCTCTGCTGTCGGAACCAGGGTCTTGATTCTCGGATGGGAGCATGTATTGCATGCGTCTGACCTCCCGGGCGATATGGGCTTGGTCCGCTTGAGCCAGTTCGACGCACCGCTGCTCTCGGATGGCGAACTTGTCATCGCCGGTCTCCCACTGATTTATAGCGACCTGATTCACGCACTGTCGCTGGCCAGTCACCGGATCATGCCCGATACGATGCCAGTTGAACTTGTGGCACAAGTCAATAGGGTGCCTAGCATCGAAGAGGCTATGCTACAAAGGCGTTTGATACTACTAGCGGATGACAACGAGGTCAATCGCACGGTGATTCAACATCAGTTGCGACTGCTGGGCTATGCGAGTGAAACTGCCGAAGATGGCCAGTTAGCTCTAGCCATGTGGAGCACAGGGCGCTACGCCATGCTGCTGACCGATTGCCATATGCCGAACATGGATGGCTTTGACTTGACTCAGGCAATCCGCAAGGCGGAACCTGTTGGTACGAGACTGCCGATCATTGCAATCACCGCCAATGCAATGCAAGGTGAGGCGCTGCGGTGCATAGCTCATGGGATGGACGAGTATTTGGCCAAGCCGATGCGTATGCAGGAACTCGCGCCCGTTTTGCACAAATGGCTGCCAGTAAGCGCGTCAGGTGCCGGAGCGATTGTTCCGGAACGTACGCATAACTTGGCGCCAATAGCCAATTTACCGGTATGGGATAAGGAAACGCTGTACCAAATAGTGGGTGAAGATGCGACTATGCAAGAACAACTTTTAAAGGTGTTTTTGCTTAATGCTGAGAGTCTGAGCCGCTTAATCTTTCAATCTGCGATTCTCGGTAAGGTCCGGGAGACTGCGAGTCAGGCGCATTCGCTGAAATCCGCTGCGCGGATGGTGGGTGCCTTGAAGATGGGGGCCTTGTGTGAAGAGATTGAATCTGCTGGACTGGAAAACAATGTGCCAGCGTGTAGAAACCTCGCAGACGGCCTAGAAACTCAACTGGCCCAAGTCCGAGAATCTATAGGAAGAGATTTTTAACGTGGTACCGAAAAACTTGCAGAGATTCCCCTGTTACGCCTATGACCAGGAGTGCAGTTTGCGGCGTCGAGGGACTCTTGAACGAGACTAGTTTCTCAAACATGGTGAACCATCTTGTTTGTTACGTCCCGACTTAATTCCGACTCAAGGTCCCATGGTATGTGAGGTCGAATTTGGCGCGGCATCCCGTAGTAATTCCGGTGATGAACCTGCCTGTCAGTAGGTGGGACAGGCGTTGGCAATGGCACAAACAGAGTAATAGCTCGGCGAATACAGTTCTTGCGCAGACCTGAGTTGACAACCGGCTTTCTGGGGCCAATCCCCGCTTGCGCGGGGGAACCATGCGGTTTTGGCTAGTCTTCCTTCTTTATCTGGGCCTATCCCCGCTTGCGCGGGGGAACCGTCTTGTTCCCCGTCGCCTTTGGAGGTTTGAGCGGCCTATCCCCGCTTGCGCGGGGGAACCACAGCACGGACGTGCGAACCAGGTGCTGGCCGGGGCCTATCCCCGCTTGCGCGGGGGAACCTTTTTCCAGCTCAGACCGGCCAGCGCGCGCGGGGGCCTATCCCCGCTTGCGCGGGGGAACCATGTCGAGCATCCCCATGTCGATGCTTCAAGACGGCCTATCCCCGCTTGCGCGGGGGAACCCGGGATGGCTCAAGGCCATCCGCCGCGACTTTGGGCCTATCCCCGCTTGCGCGGGGGAACCATCCACGGTCGCACCAGCATTGGACTTCACCAGGGCCTATCCCCGCTTGCGCGGGGGAACCGTTAAATAGTGTTATTGATGCGGCTCGTACTGCGGCCTATCCCCGCTTGCGCGGGGGAACCCGGCTGCTCAGGTGGGCGGCGGCTCGGGCGGCGGGCCTATCCCCGCTTGCGCGGGGGAACCGTGGTGCTGTTGCCGAACGCTACCGTGGGAATGGGCCTATCCCCGCTTGCGCGGGGGAACCCCTTCGCTGCTGGCGCGGGCGCGGGCGCGTCCGGGCCTATCCCCGCTTGCGCGGGGGAACCTCGATGGTGTTGTAGCGGCCATCGCCTAGGTGGGGCCTATCCCCGCTTGCGCGGGGGAACCTACACCGAGGATGCGGTCAGTGAGCACATCGAGGGCCTATCCCCGCTTGCGCGGGGGAACCGACATCACAGGCCCGCCCAGGTGAACATGTAAGGGCCTATCCCCGCTTGCGCGGGGGAACCTGGGTCGCCAGGTCGCACTAACAGGCCATCCAGGGCCTATCCCCGCTTGCGCGGGGGAACCCGACCGTGCACCACGCTCATGAACGCCGAGGAGGGCCTATCCCCGCTTGCGCGGGGGAACCGCTCAGCGTACCTTGATGAGGGTGAGGGTGCGGGGCCTATCCCCGCTTGCGCGGGGGAACCAGGTATCCGCACAATCTCTTGGCCTGGGCAGCGGGCCTATCCCCGCTTGCGCGGGGGAACCAAAACCGACGCGGATTTCCTGTCCGGGCAGGAGGGCCTATCCCCGCTTGCGCGGGGGAACCTCTCACACATAACTCCTTGCTGTGTAAGAGAAAACAACAAAATCAACTCAAATTTTTAAAGAACATTTTCAAACTAGCTGCGGCGGGTAATCCACATTCCGTCCATCTCCACCAACTCACGCGGGGGTGTTCCAAGATGAGCAAGCCCAATGCCGCCCACTTCGTTCAGGTCACGCCACACCATCACCAGGCTGCCCTGTGGTTCCTGCCGGTGCCAGTCGGCAACAACGCCCCACACCCGCTCACGTACCGCCGGATTCATCCGAGGTCCAACAAAGACATTGGTTGCAACCTCCAACATCACCGACGCGAGGAACCCATGAAACCGGTCCGGCACATCACGCGTCGTGATCATCACCAGCGCCATGGACCTCCTCCGTGCGTAGCACAAGCTTGATCATGTCGATCATCGCCGGTATGACTTGCTGCTTGCGAAACACCTGTACCGCTTCACGGCGCACGAGGCGATCCACCGTTTCCAGTGAACCTTTGGCCACCTGCCGGGCCGCAGTAAAGGCTATTTGCAAAGTGACGGACTCGCGAAAAAGATCGGCAATATCCAGCACGAAGGACTGTCCCGAGTCCTCATGGATAAAGCCCAACGGCGGCAGCGCCGCCAACGACTGCACGGCAATCGCGGCCGCTGCCTGTACCGCGGTCGCGGCATGGTTGAGAGCCTGGTTGGGAATATCCGCCGCCATGGGATTGGCCCGGTCGTAGTGACGGCCGTTCCACTCAATCTCGTGCTTGTCGGCCATCAGCTTGTACATGACCTTGACACGCGAGCCTTCAATGCCGCGCAACGTGTCCAGTTCGCGATGGGGCAACACTTCCCCCAGACGCAAGGCGTACATATGCCGCGCCACGCTGATGCGCCGACGCGGGTTGCCCCACAGTTCCGCCTGGCGCCTGGCCACGTCTGAGCGGTCCGGCATCAGCGGTGGCGCTGTGTACGAGCGCACGCCGTCCTGGCCCACGGCAGCCATCAGCGTGCCGTGGCGAGCCAGCAGACGCAGGGCATCGTGCGTAACGCTGCTGCCCGGTCCCAGCAAAATCATAGAAACCGACTGGTGCGGAATCTGGTCAATCTGCGGTGTCAGCGAGTCTCTGCCGCGCATGAAATGCAGGCATCCGTCGACCACGCACAGCTCGCCCCTTTCCAGCCAAAGCAAGCCGTGCCGGTCAGCGTGCGGAAAGCGGGCAGTTTCCAGACCCAGGCGCCCTTTAAGCATCGTTCAGGAGCGCGCAGAACGCAGCATAAGCATGCCAAACCCAAAGGCCCGGTGCCGCCCCACACCGGCGCCAAGCAGTTGCGCAAAGGCTTGCTGATCGATCACCCGCAACTGCCCCGTCAACACCGCATCAGGCCCGGTGACCAGGCGACTCTGCCGGGCGTCCTTTCCCGAACCTTTTGGACCCTTTCGCGTAACGCCCAGAAGCTGGTAGCGGGTGACGCTGGCTTCCACCAGCTCCGCGCCGCCCTGGCGCGCAAGCAGTTCACGCAGCCACTGCACATAGAACACGCTGCGGTTTAGCTCAGCACCTCCAGACTTTTCCACTGCGGACAAAAAGGCATCCCGCTCGCGGCCAGTCTTGCCCTCGCGAACAATGGGCCGTACACGCACTTCAAACCCCAGCACATGCCCGGCGGGCCAGAGCAGGGGGAAAGGGCGTGCGTTCATGCCGGCATGGTGCAGCGTCTGGCCCAGCCCCAGCGCAGCGGCAGCATCCGAGTCAACCAAAGCCGCACATTGCGCCAACTCGGCGGGGCTTTGGCGGGTGTAGGCCAGCAAGCCCTGTTCCGCATCCAGGTAGCGAAACGGCTGTGGTGCGTGCTCGCCAAACGCGGCATGCAACAACGCGTGCAAGGCATAGCCCAAGTCACCCTGCGCATCCAGCAGTCTGTGCCGGGCCGCCCAGGCGGCCAGACGTTGCGGATCGGGCTGGGTGTGCAACAGGTAGAGAGCGTCGGCAGTCATGCAGCACCCCCTGCACTGCGGATAAGGCCTTCACGCACAGGACGCCAACCACCGTGCAGGCCACTGGTCCAGTTGCGTTCATCACAAAGGTCCAAGCAACGGTCGCCCGGCAGGTGCCCCTCTCCATCGGGCCATTGGGCACGCAGGCCCAATGCACCGTTGGCAAAAGGTGCAAGCTGCAGGGCCTGCAGCACCGAATCGGCCTCCACCCACCCGGCCACCAGCCGCCCCACCGGTAGGCAGGGCTTGCGCCCGATAAACAAAGGGCGCTGTGGCCGGTCCAGGGCATGGGCCACCTCGTCCAGCGTGGGAGCCTCATCGGCTGACTGCAGACGCACCGCGAGCAGAGCCGTGAGGTCGGCGTGGTAATCACGAAAACGCAAATGCGGGCTGTCATAGGATGCGGCACCGCCGCGCCGTTCTTCAACCGTGCCCCAGGTAGTCCATGCCTTGTCAGCGGCACCCAGTTGCGCGGTTTGGAAATCGGTGAGTCTGGAACCCGGCGCTTCCAACCGTGTCCCCATGCGCAAGCGCGCCTGCAGGCGGTTGTGCAGCACGTCATCACCGCGGTCCCAACCCAGGGCGTTGGCCATCAGACCCGTGACCATAGAGAGCGCCGGAAAGTCGCGAATAACGCCGAAGTTGTCTATGGCTTCGCCGCCAAACGCTATCAGCGGTGACGACAGCCGTATCAGCAAATGGCGCGGCATGTCAGGCCGCCTTTGCCGGCGCAGTGCCCTGGGTGATGTATGCCTGCACCCAGTCTGCCAACGCATTGAGCGACAGCTTTTGCGCGTTGGGAACATCCACCTTGTCCAGCGCCAAAAAGCGGCGGTCCAGTGTGGCGCCGTAGGCCTCGTCCAGCTTGCCAATTTCGTCCGCCAGCATACGCACTGCGGTTTCGCGCAAGGCGGGTTGGTTCAAGCCCAGAGCGTTTTGAAACGCACCGGCCAGGCTGCGCGGCTGCCAGTCGCCCACCTCGACCAGCAGGAACTTGGCCCATTCGAAGGGCGCGGTGGAGCCGCGCTTGGCACCGGGGCTGACAGTGGCGATCAGGTGCAACAGATGCTGCACCACGCGTCCCGCCAGTTCACGTTTTTCAGGGGGCAGGGTGGCCCAATCTTTGGCCGACTCACCCTCGAGGTTGGCAATCAGTTGCGGCACATCGACCACGACGTAACCGTAGTAGAGGCCGGAGGCCAGCTCGGTATCAAAAATGCCTGCCGATCCCTGCTCGCCCGCTTCGCGTAACAGGTCATCCACCACGGTGAAGTAATCGTTCTCCACTTGCGCTTCGTGCACCGTGAAGGCGTGCGCCACGTACACTGATGCATCGCGGCTGGCCAGCACATCGGAGGTGACCATGCGGCCGAACAAGGCCGACTCCAGGCCGCTGCCATGCTTCAGCGCCTCGATGTTCTTCTTCTCTTCTTTTGAGCCTAAGAACTTGGCGATGGCAGCCTTCAATGCCTTGGCATCGGGGTTGTCCTGCGCCAACTCGGCACAGCGTTTGACCAGGTAGTCGATCTCGGCATAACCCAGCAAAACGGCTTGCCCGGTCTCCAGTGCCTCCTTGCCCTTGGACTCCTTGCCGCCCTTGTCCAGCAGACCCGCGTCGCGCAGGCCCTCGCCAGCCGATTGCGCCACTGCCTCAGTCAGCCCTGCCTCCACCAGACGTTTGCGGATCAGGTCCAGCGTGACGCGGGAACGCACGGCCATCGGCACGCCCAGGTTTTGCAGTGCAAAGTGGTCATCCGCCACGCGCCAATGGCGCTTCAGGCATTGCGAAGAGATGCGTGTACGCACCGCGTCGCCATAGGGCAAGCGCTTGGCCAAACCCGCGTCATCGCGGTTGAGCAGCGCGCCCGGGTAGTTGTGCAGGGTGTGGATCTGGATAAAACGGGGCAGGTTCATGAAAACTCCTTGAATGTTGTTACTTGCTTATGACTTGGATGCTGTACGGGCCAGCGCTGAAAAGTAGGGGCCTGCAATGCGTAGGCGTAGTTCCTCGGCCTTGGCCTGGTTGCTGCGCTGGCTGCTACCCTCGTTGAGCACCAACTCGCCCAGTTCCCGCCAGTTGGGCGCAACCCCTTTGCTTGCCAACAGGCGCAGCACGCGCGGCAACAGCTGGGTGAAGGCGCTCCCGCGCGAGGTGAGCAGCTTGGTGACACGCGATTCCGACACGCCAGCTTGCTCCAGTTGAAGGCCCAGCTTGTGCTTGCCGTCATGGCCCACCAAAGCCATGCCGTGCGCGATCAAAGCCCAACGCGGCCAGGTGTCTGCATGCCACTGCTCGGGGGTCAGACCGGCTGCCAGAAGTGCCCGGGCAAGCGCTGCCAACTGGTGGGGTTGCAGCGCATCGGGCTGTAACCTGGCCAGCGCCGCGCGCTCGCCCGAGCCGGCGCGCTGGATGTATGCCGCCAATGCGCCAAAGGGCTCACGGCTTTCGGAACTCTGTGCGGCCGCAGGCTTTTCGTCGGTGTGAAGATCAAGCGTGGTCAAGGGTAACCTCCTGTCGTTGAAGACTAATTTCTCGGTAGTGGTTGGCGAGCGCAGGCAGCCCAGACTTGGCACTGCGCAGCCCGCCGTGGAAGCGTGACAAGGCGGCCGACTGGGCACGGTATTTCTGCACCCCATTGCGCGGCCCGGCCTCGAATGCAATTTTTAAAACTGCTTCGGCCCGCCCCACCAACTCCAGCAGCCACTCCAGGTGTTGCAGGGCAGGGTCTGCGGCTTCCAGTTCTTCGTTGAGGTCGTCAAAGAAGCGGGCATCCTCGGCATGCTCAAAGGGGTCAGCAAACTTGCTGGCCTTGGCCTTGTTGCCTTCGCTGCTGTCACCGGCTTTGCCGCTGGCAAACAGAACCGCCAAGGCCAGCCAAAGCAACTTGCGTACTTCACTGATGGCCGCAATGCGTTGCTTGGCAAGCCGTTCCAATTGGTCCTTTTGGTTTGTCATCATCAGGCCCCGCACCTTGGCTGATATGGGCACGCGGCGTTCGTGGTAGCCCTCGGTCTTACCCTGACCACGCGTCACACCCTGTGCAACAAAGACCAGCGCCGACTCCGTGGCGGATTTCGATAGCTGATAGGCCGCCGGTGCCTGGTATTTGCCGCCAAACAGAAGTTCCGAAACCAGCTTGTAGGTAAAGCCCCCGGCAGTGATCGTCAGGGCCTTGCCACCTTCCACATCAATCGGCGTCCACGCGTCTCCAGTCATGCCGTTTAGCTCCTTTGCCGCAATTCGCGCCGCCTTGCTGCCGATTCCAACCGACTGGATGGCGCCGTCCACTTCCTGCAGTCTGATGCGGCGGCAGATTTCGATATAGAAGGGGTCGAGTCTGGTGAAGGACAGACTGCCCACTCCATCCCAGGGCGCCAACCAGACCAGCGCCAGGCCACCCTCTGCTTGCAGCCCCAATGCCTCCACTGTGTGCGCACGCTGGGCCAGCAAGGCTGCAATATCGCGCGCCCATCGCCCGCCAGGCAACCCCACTGCCGCGACGCCAACGCCCGGCCTACTGGCAAAGCCGCCGTTCATGCGCGAGGCGCCGTAATTTCCGGAGCCTAAAAACCCTTCCTGCGTCTGCAGGCTCAGCAGAGCAAAGAGCCAATCCTCAGGCTGAGAACGGCGTGCACGGCTGCCCTTTAGGTCGTGGTTCTTGGAGGTCACCAGCATGTCGATTTCATCGGCCGCAAAAGATCGGGATTTCCAGTCTGCCAGGCTGCCTCCAGACACTGCCGCCTGCAGCAGTGCAGGCCGACCAGGCGGTGACACCAGGCACCACGCGGCGCCGTCCGGGTCGTCGGGCGTGAGCCCCAGCAGGGCCACGCGCCATGCCTGCGCAGTAGCGAAGGGTGTCGCGCTCCCTGACTTGTGCAAAGCAAGGGCCGCCAGCTGCACCAGAAAGGCATGCCAGGGGTGGCGCTGGTGCGGCCGCAAGGCCGGGTAGTCGCGGACCTCGTCTGCGTCCAGCGCCACAAACAGCTGGGGCAGGCTCGCGCAAACTGTTTCGCCATCGCTTGCCCTGCGGTAGCGCACCAAGGGCTCTTCAAGCAGCGAAAACTGTAGTCCGTCGGCAATCGTCATTTGGTTTCTCCCTGTATAGATGTTGTGGCTGCAACCGCCTTTAAGCGTTGCAATCCAAAGCGGTCGTAGCGGTAGCGCGCTGCACCCAGGCTGAACGCAAACCCGGCCTGTCCGCTCAAGAGCACGATGTCTGCTGGCTGCGCGTCAGGGCTGAGTTCTTTGGGCAATTGGTGAAAGCGCAGGGCCAGCTGCTTCACGCCCTGCTTGAAGGGGCCGGACTGTGGTGGATCAAACACCACCAACCGATCCGCAGCACCCAGGCGTGTAGCAATCTTCTGGTCACTGTCGGGAAAGGCTACATCGCTAAAAGCATCGTCATAGGGCAGCGTGTGGAGGTGGCCCACTCCCCGCCCCGCGCTGGTGTCACCTTCGATTTGCTGACCCAGCTTCTTCCAGTCTTCACCCAACTCGTTCTCAATCGCCAGCAGCGCCTCCCTGTGCGTGGCGCACTCAACCAGCAGGCGGTTGTCGGCAGGTATCTGGCGGTTGGGCTGCGCAGCAATCAGACGCCGGGTTGCCTCCAGCATGCGCAGGTCCGGATACACGCCTCCGCCGTTATGGAAGCGGCCCAGTCCGTTCCTTGCGCGCTTGAGCAAGGGCGACAGATCATTGCCCGCGGGTGTCAGCACCCAGGCCTGCGGTTTTTGAAAACCTTGGGGGCGCTCTGCATCCAGGCGCACATGGCGGTGCAGGCGACCCACGCGCTGCAGCAGCACGTCCATGGGGCATAGGTCAGTGATCAGAAGGTCGGCGTCGATGTCCAGGCTTTGCTCCAGCGTCTGGGTGCCAACGACCACGCGGCCTTCCACACCGGCACGGACTTTTCCAAGCTGCGCCTCTACTGCCCGGTCCAGCAAGGGGCGGTCCTCCTTGCTGTAGCGGCTGTGGTGCACCGTGCTGATTCCGTTGGCCTCGAACAACCAGTTGCCACCTTGTTCCTGCGCCAGTAGTTCCAGCGCCTGCAGCGTTGCCACTGCACTGGGCACGGTGTTGCGCACCACCAGCACCCGGGCACCCTGCGCTGCGGCTTGCGCCGCCAGGGTGGCTACGCGCACGGGGTCGTCCATGGCGTCCAGCGTCTCCCAATGCACCATCTTGCACTGCGGACTTCCTTGCAGCTCCTGCAACTGAACGCCGGATGTAGTGCGCGCGCTGATGAGGGGATAGGGAATGGCGCAGGCCTCAGCCAAAGGGGGCTGCACAAGCTTCTTGGAATGTCCGATGTTGAGATACCGCGTGCGCGCGTTGGAGCCCAGCGTGGCTGACAGCAGCATGGCCTGTCCACCTGCCTTCTGATGGGCCTGCAGCAGCTTTTCAAGCAGCACGGTCATATAAGCATCCGAGGCGTGTACCTCGTCTACCACCAGCATGCTGCGCGCGAGCAGCGCATGGCGCATATGGGCATGGCGTACCTTGAGTGCAGCCAGCAGTGCCTGGTCAATCGTACCCACGGCAATGGTGGCGGCCAGAAAGCGCTTGGGTGCTTCGGCTGCCCAGCGCTGGTGCGCTTTTTCGTCTTCGGGTTGATCGGGCCACTGCACCTTGAAGTCCGGCAGGCAGATTTTGTGCTGATCATCCGCCGCTTCATAACCCGGCAAGGCCCGCACCACCACAGGGGGATCGACTGGCCACAGACGCTTCACTGCCTCCAACACTCTCTGGCACAGCTGCGTTGCAGCCACGCGGGTCGGCAGCGCAAAGTACAGGCTGTCGACCTTGCCTGCTTGGAATAACTGGACAAAGCGCCACAGGGCCGCCTCGGTCTTGCCGCTGCCGGTTTCGGCCTCCAGCACCACAATGTCGCCCAACCCCATATCTGCGGCGGCGAGTTGCATAGGGCGGGCAGCGGGCACATGGAACACCGCGCCGAAGGTTGGCGTTTGACCCGCCAGTTGTGCGAGCCAGCGGCTTGCATCCAGGCCAATGGTCTGCACTGCATAGGTGGCGCGTGCCGGAGCTGTTTCGTTGCGATCTTCGCCCGGGAGGCTGTAAGGGAAGAAACCCGCACGGGTGTCAGACCCGAGCCAATCTGCCAATTGAACCAAGCCGGCAAACAGGTGCACGAATGCAGGCTGTTCCGGCAAGGGTTGGCTGCAAGAGTCGAATGCAAGCGGGTAACACCGAAGGATGCGTTTTCCCATACCGGCAAGGGTAGCTGCAGGGTCGTAACGAACCACCCCGCATCGATCCAATACCGGTAGCCAAATGCCAGCCATTTGTTTGCCGGTATCCTCCCCGAGAGGGCGCCCGTGGTGGCTGATGCTTGCCTGTAGCAACTCGCATACCGCCACGTCACCCCAGCCGACGATTTCAGCGATAGGCAAGCCAGCCGCAATCCGCTCTGCGTTGTGAACACGGCCTGCGATGAGTTCCCAGCCTTCCGGGCCATGCCCAGATGGAACTCTTGCCGTCCAAAAATCAGGGGGCTGTTCAGGAAGTTTCCAACGTCGCGACTGGAAGCCGCTGTTGGCTTTACCGACGTCATGCAGAAAGACCAGCACCGCCAGACGTTGCAGGTCTGCATCGTCCAGTTTGCGGCAGGCCGTGCATTCCAAGGCGCGTCTAACGGCAGCGCATTCGGCCAATGCGAGAAAGCAGGCCGCCACGTCGGTCATGTGATCGAGTAAGAGATGCTCTCCATTCAGTCGCCCAGCGGCATCGTGAGATAGCTTACCCCACGCTCGGTATTGTCCCGTCGCATCGTCGATACCCAACAAACAAGTCTCAGAAGCAGAGCCTCCCAGCATTGATGAGCGCAGAATCATCGGTGCACCCCGTCCGCAAGGGCGTTTCGAACGCCCAACAGTAACCAAAAGCCTACCAATTGTTGCAAATACTCGGTAGGCCGGTACTCGCTTTGCCCCGGCATCCAGGCGACCTCCAGGCATTGCTCCGTACCCGCAAACAGCAGGGTTCCACCGCCACCGCAAAAGCCGAGCATGACACCGGCCTTGGCTAACTCGCGCACAGCCGCCTGTGTGATCGAAGTCCCCGTACCCAGCAACACCGTGGTGGTATTGGCGATGGGCATGTCCCGATACAACGACTCCTTTCCGCGCTCCGTCACATACTCAACACGTCCACCATTGACCAATACCCGGCAATATTCAAGGTAGTAAATATTAGCGCGTTTGGACTGCAGGATGGACTTGAGATCCTGGTAATTTAATATCATCATTGATTTTTTTTACCAGACTTAAGGACCGCGTGATTTAACCTCGAAGGAAACTCGATCTTGAGCCATCTCTTTTTCCCAGTTAATTCGCTAAATGCAAGCATATGAAATTAATAACACTCACAAAAAGACAACTTCACATTGATGTATTTTGATCATCCGGACGGAACTGATCTATATGACTTCCTGCTTTAAATCTTGCAGAGCCATCGTTAGATATCACGTTTCTAATTGCAATTAAATTACCATTATTCGAAAGTGTAATTTTTCTATTACAATAACTTCATTGATCTGCACGTCTTCAAGCTTCGTTAACTTTGACTTCGATGCACATCCAGAAAGGAACATGGTCGTGGTGGCGATTGAAGTAAAGTTTTACATTTTATTTAAATATTCTAATTTGCAACTTTGGTGTGTGCCATAAACTCCACATGAAACTCGGGATTAATTTTCAATTCCGCTAAGGGGTAAGTTCGCCATGCGGCACACCTCGCAATAAGTTAAGGCTGTGTACAGGACAATTGCGATGAATAGCCAGTAGATACAGCCTGGCCTTGGATTTTATTGAGAGTGCCAGCGACATTCCAGGTGACGGTCGATGTAGCGACATAAATGCCGGTTGCGGCGGCGCGATAACCTGAAAAGTATCCAGTCAATGTGGATACACTTTGGGCTGCACCGATGACAACCGTCGTCAAGCTGTCAACAAACTCACCATTAAGGATCGTGAGAAAAGTCAAAGCGCCCTTAGTGACTATCAATGATCCGTTGCTGTAGCTTGCCGTACATGTTTGCCCATCCGTAGCATCCACCAAAGACACTGTGGAAAAATTCGCAATTGCATTGGCGCGGCAACCCATGTAGTTAGTCGCACCGTAGGCATTGGAGCAATTAGTAACCACAATGGAAGGAGTGCCATTGGTGGACACGCCTGTAGTGGTGTTGGCAATGGCAACGGGCTGTGGTGTACCACCGGCCAGCGCACCGCTAGTTGTGCCGGTGTATGCAACAGCGATCTTGGTTGCCAATCCAATTGGCGCGGTAAAGCCCGTACCAGACCCGGCTTGGGCCAGAAGGGATGCGTGCGTGAGCGATGCATTGAGCAAAGCATTTGCCAAGGCTGTCAGCGTATCGTCCATCACATTGCCTGGTGCTGGAACAAAGACTGTGGTCATGGGGTTGATGCTTGAGCCGAGCTGAGCGAGTGCAAGCTGGGCTTGCAACAAGTCAAGTGCATTGTTAATTGCCGCCGCATTCACTTGAGAAAACGCAGCCAGGCTCAAACCAGAAAACCATTCAGAAAGCGTAGCCGATTTGGCGAGGATGGCGGTAATCAAGTCAGTCAGTGGCGTGACGTTCAGAACGCCCGGGGCAGTTGCAACGGAATGATACGCAGTGGTGCTGGTGGCGCCATTGATAGTGCCTCCGGATACTTCAGCGGCGCAGGGGAATATTTGGCCAGTTAAGCTAACAATCCAGGCGCCTGTGGCGGTGGTGGGTTGGCTGACAATTGGGGCACCACTGGCACACGTCACATGAACAAGTGCGCCAATAATTGGATATCCAACAGCAGCCGTGCCGCTCAGCGTGGGTGCGGGCATTGTTGCAACGGGATCCAGACCGCCGCCGCAAGCGGACAGTGCCAGGACTACTGCTACAGCAAGGCCTGTAGCGAGCGTGCGCAGTGGGAAGGTGATTTTGTTATTTATCATTGAATTCTTTAAAAGGATTGGTCTTCAGCGTGACTTGAAAAAGTTCGTAGTTATGCGTTACCTAGATTTTCTTATCAAATAGATAATTTGAGTTTTACCGGAATTTATCTTATTTCTTTGCTCCGATACGACCATCCAGCCAGCGGCATTAAAATCAGATAAAAATGCATTGCCACCGAATTGACATTTCAACTGACCTTTATGGTATTCGCCCTTTTTAATCTCCATGTGACTGTCTCGAATTAAATCTGACATTAATGCTGAATATCCCTTATATTCATCTTCAAAAATCTCGCATCTATCTTCAAGTCCAAGCACAAATTTGGACAGGTTTGCGATAGCAATGTCGCTTTCTTCTTTTAATATTAATTTATTTTTTGCATTGAACTCTTCTTGTTTTTCTATTCTTTTTTCTTCTTCTTTATTATTAGAATATTTAGCTTTTAGAATTGACGACAAGCCATCAATTCTTGTGAACAAATTTTTCTCGCAAACTTTTGAAAAGTCTTTCAAAAAATCCCAAGTAGGAACACCTCCAGTTAATGACCAAGACCGTCGAGCCAATTTATACTCCGCGGGGCAACTGACGCTCACCAACAAAGTGTTATTTAATGGGTCTTCAACGAAGTAAAGAGGAACAAAAATACTCGCAAAACTATAATTCAACGAATTTTGCCAACTAAAAGAAAGTTCAAATGTGTTATCGATAGGATTAAATGCAGGAGTTGCACCAGCGCCTTTTAGGAAAGAAAAAATGGAATTAACAATCTCTTTTTTTGTATCACTGGCCGAGTAAATTAAAGGGATTGCGAAATTTTTCTTCTCAAGTGGATTCGTAACTGAAACAATCTCCACATCCAAAGATCTGCCGTTAAACACGTATGTCTCTCCTGCATACGAAGGTGATGAAGATAGTAAATATATTAAAAATACCAGGAATATTCTCATAAAAGAACCTAATTGAAAAATAAAGCCAAACTTATTCATAGCAGCGAGACCGACTCACTCCCATCAACTCTTACTATTGGTTGATTATCTCTTGCCATTCTCTATACCAATTCATAAAACTACCTGTTTATAGGTAGTTTTATGTAGTATTTTTCGAAATTAGAAACGATGTACAGCTTCCAAAACTTTACCTTCGTTAAAGTTGGGACGCATTCGGCGCCTTGGCGATAAATTGTTGGATGCAATTAGACTCGAATTAATCATGTCCACCATGTCAAGGTGATCCTTCAGACAATCAGGGGAAGCGGGGATCCGTTCTTCGGTCCGATGTAAACGGATCGCGTGTCCATCCGCAGGGGTCAGTCCGATAACAAGTCGGTTATGCTCTGGATTGCAAATCCAGTTAGCACTGGTACGCAAATCAGGTACGCGCCCAAATAGCCGCTTTGCATCGGAACCAGTTGCAAACATCAAAGCTAAAATGTGTTGGCCATTTAGCCCTTGCAGAAAGTAGCACCCTTACAATTGGCACGTACGACTTCCTAAATTTTGATAATTCCAAAGCTAGGAGGTTAGCACCACAGCTCCAAAATTGGCAAGTCCAAGCGGTGCAAGTAGATTTTCGGTAGTGTTGCAAACCATCATCTTTGCATCAGTACCATCTATGATTGCCTTTGATACGCCGACAATTTTAATTGACGCGAACAGCAGTCGGTTGGGTCCTTCAAATTTGCTGGCAAGGGTCTTTTGATAAAAACTGACGTTGTTTTCGTCCCATATGTCCACCATCGTGAATGCTTGGACTGCTCTAGCCCTCTTTAGAGACAATTTGAAAGAATTGCAAATTGAAGTTGCATTCTTACAACTAACAGAGATTGAGAAGGTGCCTTTGCCAAATTCGCGAGTCGTTCCGCTATGAGATTAAAATTGTATTTTTAGACCCCTTGAAAAATTTATTCTTGGTTGACCTCCGAGAGACCTGCGTACTGTAAAGCTTCAAATGCATCCGCTATCAAATAGTGGGGTAACCAATTTACAAACATTTCATATAAAGACACGCTATTATTCAACGAAGCCGTTGGAATCGATGAGATTAATGGAGCCATAGGCTATGGTAGATCTGAAAAGCTATTAAAATTTATACAAGCCAAAAGTATTGAAATAAAACGTCCAAGTGCTATTGTCAATTTTAATTTTTGAATCATTTCAGTTGCCTAGTTTTGTCGATGCATCACATAAATCAATTCCACTTCCACACGTTGATTTGCCCGTCTTCCTTCCTGCGTCGAATTGTCAGCAATGAAGTCCGCAGCCGACGCAAAATTGATTGTGATTTTCAAGGGTGATACGCCTCGTGCAATCAGGTAGGAGCGCGCCGAAAGGGCTCTAGAAAGAGCCAGTAACTCGTCCTTTGCGCTTGGTTTGTCCGTGCTGGTACGGCCGCGAATGGTGACGAGCGCTGCGGCTTTGGCTTCGATCAGGGTGGTCGCCTGGTCCGCGGATGGTTTGAACTGAGCACTGCTGTCAGGGAAGAAAACAATGACTGCTTCCGAAATTGGCGTGCCGAACGGGTCGGGCTCAGCAAGTGCCACTTGCGACAGCGGCAGAATCAACAAAATGACCCAACGGGCGAACTTACTCATAAATTTTCCAATCAAAAAAAGAGGTATCCGGATTTGCGCATCGGGATGCGTAGGAGGCAAAGTACAAGCAAGTGAGCGGGATAGTACAGATAGAAAGCCCAGCGCGACCGAGGGACACGGAGATCGATCCGTGCAGCCATAAGTACAACCGGCGCGGCCATTAATGCCCATAGATTGTGATTGATGACCCAAAGGGTTCCCAGGCTGGCAAATGCCAGTGTCAAGGACTTGATACCTGGCTTCTTGCAGTACCACCATGTGGCTAAGCCGAATGCCAAGGCAGGCCAGCCGTATTCGACTGCTGGACCACATAGAAAGAACAAGCCCGCTGATGCGGTGATGCTTCCCGGGGTGCCACGGTCGATCATGTAGCTGATGGTAGTCATGGCAAGCAGCGTAAACATGATGTTGAGTGGCTGGATCGCTGCATCAATACCACCTAGAACGGCAAATGCCGGCATTGCGCAGGTACCAAAGACTGCGAGCCGCTTCATGGTGCGTGGGTACGCACCACATTCCAGCGCACCGGGCCGTGACAGGTTGTAGGCAAATGCGACGAAGAACAAGGGCATAGCAATCCGGCCAACCGCGAATGCTGCATCGTTGATGCCGTTAAACAAGAACTTGTTGACGTGATCTATGGTCATCAGCACCAGGGCCAGCCACTTTAGCGCTTCAATGGAACCGTTTGGAACACGAAGTTGCGGCCATGCTGCGCGATGCCCTAAATCTTGACCCTG
>Ga0316221_1001551_pt1 | contig 23488 bp, 30 predicted proteins | sample TBH18007metaG_FD_206003 | JGI IMG/M metagenome (GOLD analysis project Ga0316221, IMG submission 206003) | Freshwater microbial communities from Trout Bog Lake, Wisconsin, USA - TBH18007 | ecosystem: Environmental > Aquatic > Freshwater > Lake > Hypolimnion/Profundal zone | place: USA: Wisconsin... | reverse complement strand
TTCTCTACGTTGGCACCAAAGTTAAGGGATGAGATTTTAAGAGTTCATTTGTTACCTAGTTATCAACAAATGATTAATCCTTCTCAGGTTAAGAATCCTGAATATTGGAATGCTAACTATGTGTTAGTCAACCTATTAAAATCATCATTCATCACATTAGCAATTGCAGCCGGTGATATTAATACAGATTTGGTTGCTTGGCTAGACTTTGGTTATTGTAGAGATGAATCTACATTGAATGGTGTTACTCATTGGAAGTATCCTTTTAATGAAGATAAAATACATCTATTCAACATCAAAGATTTTGTTGAAGGTACTTATATTAATAGTATTATTGCTAATAATGATGTACATATCACAGGTCCACATATTATAGCACATAAAGATTTGTGGCCTAAATTGGAGAAGATGGTTATGGAACATATTAGTTTATTATTCCATAATGATTTGATTGATGATGACCAAACATTGTTATTAATGTCAACACTAAGTAATCCAGAAATGTTTGAATTGCATCCAGTTAATCCATCAGACTGGTTTATTATTTTTAAGGAATATAATGAATCTGTATCTTAGATCCACAGCCAATCTTGGCGACTTTCTAAATGCTATGCCTGTATTAGCAGGTCTATCTATATCTTATGGTAATGTTAGTTTGATTATCAGAAGTGAGATGAGAAAATTTAGAGGCATGAAAGAATTCTTATCATACCAAAGTATATTCAAAGACGTTAATTTTGATGACGAGGTATTCTTTAGTGGAGTAACTGAGATTAGTTCTTGGACTAGAGAAGACCAGAATGATCCTAATCGTCCAATTGAAACTTGTAGATATGAGAATTGGATGAAAGATAGAGGTTTTAATTTTGATGTACAAGATGATTTTAAGATTCGTTATCCAGATTTGAATAAAATTGTTGACCAAAACAAATATTATGTTGGTGATAGATGGGATGTTGGTAATATTGACACCAGAAGGGCCACCAACGTATTGTCACATATGAGTGATTGCATCTTCATTGATTATACCAGAGATTTGTTGGAAAATTGTTATTTTATTGCCGAATCTCCTAAACCATTCATTACCAATTTGACAGGTATCTCTGTATTGGGAGACTTGTTGAATAAAGAACAATGGATTGTTTGGAAGTCTGAAGACTGGAATCCAGAATTTAGAAATGGTAAAGATATTAATTGGGATAATGGTAAGAACATAGATTCTGTTTTTAAGAAACACTTCTATGGTAATAGAAATTCAAAACTGGTACATTCTGACGATTTGCGACTATGATACTTAATATTGTTAAAGGTTTATTTGGAGACACACTAAGAAATGGTGACTTGGTCGCTGTTGGTAATGTATTGGAATATTTAAGAATCAGAGATAAAAATCCTGAATTAAAATTCTATATGAAGCCAGATACATTAAGTCCAGCTAGTTATGTACAGCAATTCTTTTTTTGGTTGACAGAGAATACTGATTGGTTCTCACTCACACCTGGTGATAAGTTTTTAGATTGGAAACATTGTAACGTTTGGGACTTTAGAGACATTTCTGGTGATTTGGTAAAGATAGTGAATTATAGATCGGTAGAAAAGAAAGTTGTTATCTTTCCAGTATTAGATGCTCCATATAATGCTTGGCGCAATTGGCCACAAGAAGTCTTCCAACAGATTGTTAATGAATATGGTGGCGAAAAATACAAAGATTACCGTAAAATCATTTGTATAACACCCAATATTAAAATAAGTGTCAATGGTTGGGAGATTTCTACCGACTTTATGACAAACATAGACCACATTCTTACTGCTGACACATATGTTGGTGGTGATACTGGTACATCCCATTTTGCATGGGCTTTGGACAGGTCTCCGCCAAATTTAGTATATTGGTCATCAAGTAGAGGTCTAGTACATACTCTACCATTCTATTCACTTAGAGGTAAAGGTCAAATAAACAGTTATTGGTTAAACTTTGAAGGTCCTTGGACTAAAATAGACGTATGAGTACATTCAAACATCGTGGTAAACTAGGTGATATTGCCTGGTCTTTGTGTTTTGTCAAAGCCATGGGTGGCGGCAAACTTTATCTACAATTAGGTGAATATCTTGACCAAAAAGGCTTTGATTTCTTAAAACCTCTGCTGTTGGCTCAATCCTACATTACTGGAGTAGAAGTATGGTCAAATCAACAAATTGATTACGACCTGGACCGATTCCGTGAGATTATGAATAGTTCCCACCAAAGGTCTTTGGCGGAATGTTACTTTGTTGTTTTTGGCAAACCTGTACCTGAGAACTTTCAGACAGAACCTTGGTTAGAAGATCCTGGTACTTTATTTCCGGGTAATATTATTGTTAATAGAGTAGAACGTGGTTTACATAATAGTAGACCTTTATATAATCCAACTTATGATGAATTACTTAAGGATGTTTGGCCAAAATGTTCCTTTATCGGACTGGTTGAGGAGTGGCAATCATTTATGAAGGTCTTTAATAACGAAAGAATATCTTGTCTTGGAGTTATGGATGCTTTACAAATGGCACAAATAATTAACGGTGCTGAGTTTTCGGTAATGAACCAAAGTCTACCTTCTGTTATTGTGGAAGCTTTGAAAAAGCCTTTATATCTCGAACTTAGACACGACCTCGCTAAACCTGACTGTATGTTTGACCGGCCGGGTCTGACTTATATCTAAAAGTCTCTATATATCTAATACGATAATTTAAAAGTTTGAGCGCCAGACGGCAAAAGTTGTATAAATATATCACGGCAACCAAAGTGTGTTGCAATTCTAAGGCTAAAAATCAATGGGTGCATTTTTACAATTTCTTAAAGAAGAAGATGAGGGAGATGGCAAGTTAAAGCACATCACTCATCCTGAAGACCGACCATTAATGTCAGGCGCTAAAGGTTTTGACCGTGCCAAAGCCGTACTGAACAAAGCACATAATCACATCAAATCTGGCGGTAACAGTTCAGACCTAACAATGAAGTATGACGGTTCACCATCTTTGGTGTTTGGTCATCATCCAGAAACTGGTAAGTTCTTTGTCGCTTCTAAGTCTGCTTTCAACAAGAATCCGAAGATTAACTATACTTCCGCAGATATTCAAAAGAACCATGGACACGCTCCTGGTCTAGTAGATAAATTACAATCATCATTAACACACCTTAAGAAAGTTGCACCAAAACATGGTGTATACCAAGGTGATGTAATGTTCTCTCATGGTGATGTGAAGAATAAACCAGGCGGAAAGGCACAGTTTACTCCTAACACAATCTCATATACTGCCAAAGGTGATGAGGCTGAAAAAGTTAAAAAAGCCAAGTTGGGAGTAGTGGTTCACCAACAATATCATGGTGACACATTAGATAATATGAAGGCGGATCCACATCCAGACCATCATAACTTTGGCCATCATCCAGATGTATGGCACAAATCAGCAGAAATGAACACAAAACACGTTCATTATTCTGAACCAGACCAGAAAGAATTTCAGAAACACATGGATGCGGCTGAAAAGATACACAAAGCTGGTGGAAAAGAGATGTATAAAGCTATCGAAATGCACGGTGGTGATGGCGGACACTTAGCCACATATATAAATCATACCGTTCGTACAGATGAGAAACCTACACCCGAAGGTCTAAAGAAACATATTGCTGATAAGTATAAGAAAGCAACAGAAAAGTTAAAGACACCTGCTGCCAGAGGTAAAAAAGCATCAGAATTAAAGATTCACATGGATCATATTGATGCAAATAAGAAACATTATAAATCAGCTTTAGATATGCACCAACATATTCAAAAAGCTAAAGATGTATTAGTAAATACTTTGAATCAGCATCCTGGTGGACTAGAACATCATATAAATGGTAAACCTACTGATCCTGAAGGTTACGTTGTTAACCACGAAGGAACACCAGATAAGTTAGTTAACCGTAAAGAATTCGCAAAAGCAAATTTGTTAAAGGCAAGAAAATGATATCAAAACAAACACAAATATGGCTAGAAAATGCCGGCTTAATCAAAAAGAAAACTATCGTAGAACAGATATTAGACGAAGAATATTTGGCTGAAGCTGGTGGTGCAGGTGCTTCAGCCGATTCTAAAGGTAAACTAAGAGAATTGGAAGTTGGCCAACACCTTAATGGTGGCAAGCATATGTCGAGTTATCGTGCTGAAGGTAAAACTCCAGCTGAGATGCATCACATTCATGCTACTAAAATGCACGGTGAAAACTATCAAAAATCCGTAGCACACAAGAAATCACAAAAACTTGCTGCTGATGCCGCCAAACATATCAAAGCTCATTTGAAGAAATATGGTCATGGTGATGTTACAAGAACTGTATGGACATCACAACCTAGTGACCATGAAAGTGAGACTGGTCACCACGATCCAAATAATAGCGCTGACTTGATTCTTACCACAAGTAAATCACACAAAAGATTAAATGAAGAAATCTTAAATGTTTTAATTGAAGCCGCAGCAAAATCACGTAGTGAAAAGAAAGTTGCCATTTCTGTTAAGACAGGAAGTGGAAATGTAAACTATTCTAATCCAGGCGTTAAGTCTTTGAGTACTATGGCTGGACACGATTTGTCTAAACATACAGCTGAACATGAGAAAGTTGTTAAAGCAAATCTACCTGCAGGTAAAGGTGATTCACATAAAAAGTATAAAGAATTAAGAGATTCTAATAGTAAAGAAGACCAATCTAAAGCTGCAGAAATTAAACATTCTTCTGAAAGAATGAATGCTAATGTAGCACATGGTTTGAGACAAGGTCTTGCTAAAAAATCTCACGATGAATTACGTGATACTATTAAACATGAAGTAGCACCAAAAACACATTTGAAGCATATTGTATCGAGACAAAAAACAAATGCCAAGACAGGTGAACATGAATCTCACCACACATATGACCTACATAAACACGTAGACGAATATTTGGATCATTTCCATGGTTTACACGTAGACCCACACACAAGTGGTGGTTCAGTTACAGTACATGGTACACATAAGAAAACTGGTAAGAAAATGGCAGTAGCTAGAATTTCTGTACACGCAGGAGGAAGACCAGCAAATCATTCTCCAAGAGGTTCAGTAGTTTTACCTAGTGAAGACCATAAAGACGTACATTATACAGATAAATCGGAACACATGGTACACGATTAACATGAAATCATTTCTACAAGTTTTAAAGGAAGAAGACGAAGGTAAAAAGCCAGTTGTTATGGCTTTCGGTCGTATGAATCCGCCTACTACCGGTCATCTTAAGTTGATTGACAAGGTTAGAGAAGTTGCTAATAAGCAAAAGGCTAAACATACGGTTGTACTTTCACATTCGCAAGATTCTAAAAAGAATCCATTGTCTGCTGAACAGAAAGTTAAACACTTAAAAAGATATTCACCAGGTACACACTTTGAGGCATCTTCTAAAGAGACACCAACAATTCTACATCATGCTGCCAGATTACACGCTGCAGGCCATGACCACTTAACAGTAGTTGCTGGATCTGACCGTGTCAAAGAGATGTACGACTTACTACACAAATATAATGGTGTAAAAGGTCGTCACGGTCATTATAATTTTAAAAAAATTAGTGTTGTCTCCGCTGGTCACCGTGATCCAGATGCCGAAGGTGAAGAAGGTATGTCTGGTACTAAGATGAGAGAACACGCAAAGAATAAAGACTTCCACGAGTTTAGAAAAGGTGTTCCACACCATGTATCGGACGCTCATGTAAAAGAATTGATGAAAGATACACGTAAAGGTATGGGTCTACATGAACAAATTGACCGTGGTCAATTCAGAGCAATCTTTGTGACTGGTGGTCCTGGTTCCGGTAAAGATATCATTATCCGTGAAGCAATTGCTGAAGCAAGAGCAGTAGAGTTAAACACTACACAAGCATTTGATTACTTACAAGATAAAGTTAGATTGTCTGAAAGAACTGGTGACTTACGTAGAGAAGCAATTCGTAACCGTTCACCATTGATTATCAACGGTCCTGCCGATGACCATGACCGTATTATGACTATCAAGGAAGAATTGGAAGAACTAGGATACGAAACAATGATGGTGTTTGTTAATACCACTAATGAAGTATCTAAAGAGAGAAATGAGAAGTTGAATAGAATGATTTCTGAATCTATTCGTTTGAATAAGTGGGAAGAATCACAAAAGATTCATAAAGCCTTCCAAGAGCAATTTAGAAATATTTTAAGTTTCGATAATAGTCCTACATATAGAGAAATAGAACAACAGATTACCGAAACTTATCATAATATCAATGATTTCTTAGATGATAAGGAATATAATGATATTGCTTTCTCCTGGTTAGAAAACCACAATAAGTTAAATATAAATGAAACGTTCAAATACCTTTTTAAAGAGAAGAATGATGTTAAGAAAGATAGCAAATCTATTCAAGCTAAAACCTACGGTAGATACAACCCCACCTTCAAAACCGCTGGACCAGCCGATGCCACCCCAGACAACCGAAGAGGTGGTCTCAGATTCGGTCAAACCGACTCCATCAAAGGCGACACGTTCCCGAGGAAAAACCCCAACGGTTACTCCATCGCAGGTGGAGCAGGATCAGGAGCCTACGCAGCTCAAGAAGAAGCGCAGCCCACGCTCAAAATCAGTCCAGAACAAAAAACCTCGAACTTCTCCAAAGACAACAACATAGATAAGAACGGCAGAAGAAAAACTTCTGGTAATCCGTCACATGGTGGAAGAAATACGATGGGTAATGGGCCAGGTCCAACAGTTAGCGACCGCTCAGGTTTACAAATGGGCCTAGGTGAAACAAAAAGATTTAGTGCTTTTAGAAAGCAAGTTACAAAAGAGGCAATAGATGATCCGGGTTTAGGTGATCCAGGTCTAGGTGGTGTAGCAGGTAATGTAGATAATAAAGAAACTATGTCTACTTATGGCGATAAAAAATACAAAATGCAATTAGCCGGAATAAAAATTAATAAGAAAAAGGGAGCAAAATAATGTTCGGAAAATCAAAAATATCTAAATCTATGATTGATGCTGTTAATTCAGTCATCGGTGAAGAACCGGTCGTAGAAAATAAAAAACCAGCTATGTTAAGTGAAGAAATCTATGATTTCAATATTGATCCACATACAGGTAAAATGAAACCAGTAAAAGATTTATTGGTATCAGGTTACGAGAGACCAGTAGGAAAGAAACAAATCGTAATGATTGAAGAAGAACCTAATATTACTCCAGAAACACTTAAAGGTCAAATTCTTAAAAAGAAAGATGATAAAAAAGCAGCTCTAGGTAAGCCAGCAATTGCTATGAGTGCGGAAGAAACAGAATTGGATGAAGAAGGCAATTGTGTAACTCCAATGAAAGCGAAGAAGATTGCTGATAAAGAAGTTGGTAAACACGAGAAAGAAATGCACAAAGAAGGTAAGTCTTTCAAAGAACGTCTTTTGGAAAAGAGCACATCCGAAAAGCAAGCACGTACAATGGCTGCAGCTGCACACAATCCAAAGTTTGCAAAGAAAGTTGGTATTCCACAATCTGTTGCTAAAGACTTCAACAAAGCCGACAAAGGTACAAAGATGTTGAGTAAAGCAATGTCCGAAGAAACAAAATCAATAGATGATAAAATAAAAGAACGTGAAGCAATGAATGCCAAAGCATTGAAAGACCGCAATGAAAAAATCTTAAAAACACCGGCACCAGCAAAACCAGAAAAGCACAGCGAGTATTTTGGAAAAGAAGCATCAGACATGATACACCAATCTCGTGTACACTATCATCACGCACAACAAGCATTAGCAAGAGGCGACCATGATGAACATAAAAAACTTGAAAAATTAAGTAGTAAAACACATGAAAATGCTATGAAAAAAGCAGAAGCATATCGTAAAGATCCAAAAAATGCAGAAGCCTTAAAAAGAGCAGGAGAAAAAATACAAAGCGGTGCCGCAAACGATTACGGAAAAGGACGCTATATGGGTGACTCTGTAGAAGTTACAGGCACAACATTAGAAGAAGTTACATTGGATGAGAAAGACGAATTGCGTAGTCGTATTGGTACAAATATTGTCAACAAGAAACCAAGAGAAGGTCAAACCGATTTGAGAAATATTCCATCAGGAAATAGACCAGACAGTAAAAATAAGTTCTCTCAAGGTGAAAGAGATTCTCAACCAAGTCGTTTAAAGAGTGCCATTAAATCATCATTAGGCAAACACACTAAACCAAATCTACCAGAAGAAATGGAAGTAACGGAAAGCCTAAAAGATGTGGCTAAGAAGATTCTATCTAAAGTTGGTCATCCGGACGATAAAGGTATGCGTAAAGACCTACAAAAGAAAGTTGGTGTTCCACAAACTGGTGAGAAACCAAAGAATGAAGAAGTTGAATTAGATGAAGAGCAATTGGATGAATTGTCTACTCATGCTTTGAATTCTTATCTCCATAAAGGTGTCAGTAAATTCAAACAAAATGCAGCTACAATGAGTCCAGCGGAAAAACAAAAGAAAGTAGCCCACTTACAAAAAGCTCATAGTAAATTAAAAGCAAAAGGTGGAAAATTTGAAGAATTTGAATATGGCATGAATGAAGAAGAAGAAGTTGAATTAGATGAAGGTACAATGACACATATTACTCTCGGTAAAAAAGTAAAAAATAAAGAAGGCGGCCATAACCAAGATGTTCACCACAAAGGTAAAAAGATTGGTTTAATTAGTTCATATTCACACAGAACTGGCACACGATATGGTATGCATCACGATGCTACTGGTGATATGACTGCTGGTTCCAGAAGTGCAGAAGATGCAATTGCTGACCTGAGACAGGCCCACGCCGAGCACCTACAAGATACAAAAGTTAAAAAAGAAGAAGTAGAGTTGGACGAAAACGCATTTACAGATTACAAGACTGATAAGAAGCCAAGTATCTTTGCACCAAAGTCACACACTCCTAAGAAAACATCTACTGGTACAGTCTATACTAAGAATTGGTCTAAGAAAGATATGGAACATAAAGATGATGAGAAAGTGAAAAAAGAAGCAGTAGATAAAGAAGCTGACAAGCACGTTAGAGTTGACGGTGAAACTGATATGAACACTAAGACTGTTGACGGTCTACGTGGTCGTATGAAAGTGCCTGCTGATTACCATAACAAATCTAAATCATATAAAGTTGCTTTGACTGTTGGTGAAGAAACTGAACACGATGATGAAGCAGAAGATAAAGCATTAGTTAAAAAGATGGTCAAGAAAGATGCTCTAAAGAAAACTGATGAGGCTTTCAAAGGACCTGAAGCAGGTTCTGGTGTTGGTGACCATCCATTCGTTACAGCAGAAGCAAAACCATTGAAGAATGCTAGGGAATTGGCAAAGAAAACAATGAACCGTTTGAAAAATGAAATGTTGGGCAAGATTGCCAACTAAGGAATAGTATGACACCCAAAGCCAAAAAACTTTTAGATATTGTTAAGAGACCTACATCTGCACCACCAGAACAAAAAGTTGGTGGTACAGATCCAAACGACCAATGGTCGGCTCAAAACAAAATATCTGAATCACCTAGTCTAAACAAATATTTGTTGTCTAGAGGATTTGATCCAAAACACACTCCTAAAGATATTAAAGTTGCTCATTCTAAATCTAATCAATTTAAATTATGGCAACAACATCATATAGGAGAAGATTTGACAACTCACCATACTGGTACTGGAGTTGACCATAAAACTGATTTGAGTGTTTCTCCAACCAAGAAACGTTTGGATACATTGGTTAAAGCAAAAGCTCACTATAATATTCCAACACCTCCTGGTACAATGCGTAAAGAAGGTTGGGATGATATGATGAAAGCAGTTAAAGACCGTGCAGGTCCACAACCTTCTGGTGATTCTGGGGTTAAACAAGGTACTAGATATGGTGGTGGTAAACAAAAACATCCTGATGATGAGGTAATGGACCAAAAAGCCGGTAAAAATTTTGACCATTTGAAAAAACCTGGTTCAAAACACAAAGTTGATAAAGATCACTATATTGATAAAGACATTGAAACGCCTTTTAGAGAGGCGGTTGATGATACTACTCCAAAGTTAAATGATTACCAACACAAACAGGCAATCAAAAGAGATTTACCTAAACATACTGTAACCAAAACACCACAAGGTTCAGGTGCTCAATTAAGAGGTATAATTGAATCTGTGGAACTTGATGGTGACCAACTGGATGAAATCTCTTTAGGTGATTACAAACAAAAGGCTCAGGCACAAACTAAAGAATTGAAGAAACACACCAAAGGTGAGTATAGTGGTATTGTAAATCGTATGCTAGACCGCCGTAAAAAGGGTTTGGCAATGGCTGGCAAGAGAGAACATAAGATTGAAACCGAATCGGATGTGACTGAAGGTTGGGCAGTAAACGGTTCTGTATTATCAGATGCTAAGAAACCTAAGTTATCTGCTTCTGAGAAGATGTCGGATTATGCCAATAAACGTCATAAAGTTTATCAAGGTATTGCTGACAAGCAAAAAGAATTGATGAAGATGTGGAATGACGACCATAAGGATCAACCACATTTACAAATACCGATTCCTGAAGATGTTGGTGACGCTATGGCTGCAATTAAGGGAGTAGGGATACCAATCTCACAACCAAATTCACAACCAGATAATGAACAACAAAAAGAAAGTAGAGCCAGTAAAATTAAGGCTCTATACAAAAAAAAGATGGCTGAAGATACTTACGATTCTGAAAAAGATGACAAGTATGGTCAGAATCCAACTTTTGGTAAAAAACCAGTTTTACAAACAGCTGAGAAAGGTAAGCAAGCCAAAAATATTGACGGCATAAAGACCAAAGCAGCTGCCATTCTAACTGGCGGAACTACACTAACTGGACAAAAGCGTGATACAGTACAAATTGATCCAGACTTGAATAATCCACGTCCAGGACAATCAGATCCTAACGGTGACAGAAACAATAAATAACATATAAACACCTTATCAATAGGAGATACACAAAATGTCAGCATGGTCAAATAACGACAACAACAACGCAAAACCAAAGTTCAATTTTGAACGCACAACCTCAGAAGCAGTACAACTACCTGTTTTTGCTGGTAATACCGCTGGTAATAATATAATCAAAGTCAGTTACAATGATGGCGCACAGAACAATGTGGCAAACATCGGTGTAGTTGCTGGTCAATATGTTTACTTTTGGGCTCAAGGTACTTCCGCAAGTAACGGTGGCCAAGCAGGTAACGGTGTTCCTGGTTTCTTTGCATCAAATACTCAAGTTCTATCAACAAGTGGTAACACAATTACTTTGTCTACTAACTTATTTGGTGCTGTAACTACTGCGTTTACTACTGAGTTTGACAACGCAACTGTTTACAATTCAAATAAACCTTCAGAAGTTAACTACAACCAGAATACAGTATTAGTTACACCAACTCGTTTGGCTAATGCAGTTTTTGCTGGTACTGCAAACTCATCAAACTATAATCTAAGTTCTGGTGCAGGCGGTCATGCAGGTTGGGCTGTAGTTACAACAGGTACTGGCGGCCGTGCTGGTCGTGTTCAAGTAGAGACATTAGTTGTTTTGGCAAATCCTTCAGCAGCTAACGTAATCTCTGGTAACACAAGTAATTCACTAACTTACTTCGCTGGAGTATAACAAATGGGGCTTCGGCCCCATATTTACAATATGTTCGATGATTTGAATGAAGATAACTTTATGATGTATGCGGCTAAGTGCTATACGTCACCTCATTGTATCCAATCGGAGTTTGAAGGTGACATAAAGCGTACTAAGTATCTTAAAAGATTATTCCGTAGATACAAAGTTACTAAGTCATTGAAAGAGAGACTGATTTTAAATCATATCATTTTATTGAATAATGTTTTTGGACCAGAACATATGGCAAGAATATTATTCTATAAAACGGATGAGCGAGACTATGATATACTTAAGACTTTCTTAAGTTATTTGAATTTAATGCCGGAGATGATATATGGTATCAACGGAAAGAATATCAGGTCATCAGAAATACCACTAGATATGGATGTCGCAGAGATATTAAACAAAATATGAAAACATTTAAACAAATTAGAGAAAAAGGAAGATGCTGGACTGGATATAAACCAGTATCCGGTAAAGAACCATATTCACCTGGTAGCTGTGCAAAAGAAGAAGTTACAGAAGCTAAAGATCCGGAATATTCTGATCCATATATGGCAGTTAATCAATTAAAGACTATCATGCATAATGCACAAGAAATGATGGACTTGATTGGTGACAAAACAGATTTACCTGAATGGGTTGAATCCAAAATCACGTTGGCGGAAGATTACATTATGACTGTTGCCAATTATATGCGTAGTGAGCTCAAAGAAGAACATAATCCTGATGTTATGTTTGATATCATTGAAGAACTTGTTATGGAAATTGCAGAAGTCAACAAGCTTGATCCTGAAGTTATTTGGGAAGACCTCGATGATGTATCAGACGAAGAACTATTTGAATCGGCTGCATGGCAAAGAAGTGCTGGTAAAGACCCTAAAGGTGGTTTGAACCGTAAAGGTATTGCTTCATATCGTAGAGAACATCCAGGTTCTAAATTAAGTATGGCAGTAACAACAAAGCCATCAAAACTAAAACCAGGTTCTAAAGCTGCAAATCGTAGAAAATCATTCTGTGCTCGTATGGGTGGCGTTAAAGGACCTATGAAGAAACCAAACGGTAAGCCAACACGTAAAGCATTAGCCTTAAGAAAGTGGAATTGCTAATGATATCATTTAAAAGTTTTATCAACGAAGTTAAGAAACCAACTGGTGGCCTTAAGAAGGCTTGTTGGTCTGGTTATACTGCTGTTGGCACCAAAGAGAAGAATGGTGGAACAGTACCTAACTGTGTGCCAGAAGAAGTTGTTACTGAAGCTAAAGGTATTCCTGTAGCTCACGGTTATACAATGCGCCAAAAACATTCGGGTAAATATAGAGTTCATTCTCCTAGTGGTGAACACGTTGGTGATGTAGAAAAAGAAGGTAATATGTGGAGATATCATGGTAGTAGCAATCCAAATTGGCCAGGTAACGAATCACATAAAGACTATCAAACAGACAAAGTGGAAAATAAACACGAAGCTGGTGATATTGTTGCACACTTACACCATAGCGGTATGAAAAATGAAGAAGTTGAAGAAATTGCTGAAGATGGTGGCGCTGGTGCCGTAGGTTCAGCAGGACCAACAGCAGTAACCGGTGGTGTTGCAGGTATGGGAGCACAAGGTCCTAATAGCAACCAAAGTGAACCTGGGGTTTACAACAATAAACGTAAAAAGAAAAGCCCAATTTTATTAGGCATGGTTAAGAGAAAACCGCCAAAGGCATAAATCATGTTTTCGTCATTGTTTTCAATTAATTATTTACTAGGTCTATTACCGACATGGGTACCATGGGCAATAGTCGGAGTGGGAGTAGTGCTCTTTGTACTAGAAGCAATACTCAACAAATTAATTCCCTTTTTATACAGATTGCCAATTAGATTATTGGCAATTGTTGTCTTTGCGGCTGGTTTTTATGTAGAAGGTAGGCAAGATGTTTTAATAAGTGCCAAAGCCGAAGTTGAAAGAGTTGTATCAGAACAAAAAGTTGTTACACAGGAAGTTGTTAAAGTTATACATGATAAAGTAATTCAAGATAGGATAGTCCATGATGAAATTGTTAAACAAATTACTACCGCTGATGACCATATGTGTGATGTGCCTCAGTCTTTCGTCCTGCTTCACGACAACGCCGCTAAAGGTACCGTTTCCCGATTACCCGAAGGAGTGGCTGGATCCAGTTCCGGAGTTGCACTCTCTGAAGTCGAAAGAACAGTTGCCGACAACTACGAACTCTACCACGAACTCGCAGACAAAATGACTGGTATACAGATGTGGTTGAAAGAACAGAAAAGGATTAATCCATGAAATCTTTCAAATCATTTATAGGAGAACCATTAGATGAAGCAACAAAAATTGTTAAAGACGGTTCAATATTAAATGTACACCATAATGGCCAACATATTGGCAACATTATGCAATCATTTTCTAATAAAAAAACACCACATAAAGCATATTCTAAACATTGGGATATGAGTAAATTACATAAAACCAAAAAGGATGCGGTAGACTGGTTAGTACAAACACACCAAACTGCAAAATAACAAATATGAAAAAACTAATATTAAGCCTAGTTGCATTGTTATCTGGTTGTTCCATTCTATTTGTTGCACATTACGACAATAATGAGTATGGCCTAGTCAATAAAGTACGTACCGATGCCGAATTAAAGAATTGTACCAAAGAAGGTGTACAGGTACTATACCAGGACGCATTGGAACTAAAGAATTATAGTCAATTTCTACCATACAATGACGTAACAGTAAAGATGAACAATGACTTGTTTATATTGGTGGATGAACTACACCAAAAAGACACTATTAATCCAACCTATTGTGGTTTAAAACTAAATAGTATATCCAAGTCGGCAGAACAAATACAAAAAGCAATTGGGGGTGAACCAAGATGACAGCAATACAAGATTTAGCGATTCAGGCACAAGGGTACCAACAGTTATATAATGAAGGTCAATTGACTGCCGATGAGTACAAAGAATTAATCAACGATATGAATATTGTTGCAAGAATAGATGCCAATGCAGACCAGTTGGCAGAAAACGATGAATATCATGCTATTTTGATGGGAGCAATACAATTAGCGCAAGCACTAGCATGAGGACAACATGGAACTTACAAAAGACCAACTAAGACAAATCATACCAAAGAATCCATATTTGGATCATTGGTATAAAGATTTGGCATTACTATTACCAGATTACGATATCAATACACCGGCAAGAATTGCAGGATTCTTGGCACAATGTGTACATGAGTCTAATGGGTTAACAGCACTTAAAGAGAATCTGAATTATAAACCAGAATCTTTAATTAAAATATTTCACAAATACTTTCCTACAATTGAGTTAGCACAAGAGTACTGTGCAAAGCCAAATAAACAGGAAGCAATTGCAAACCGTATCTATGCTAATCGTATGGGTAACGGTGATGAAGCGTCCGGTGATGGTTACAGATACTGTGGTCGTGGTGCTATTCAAATTACTGGTAAAGACAACTACTTTTGGTTTGCAGCAAGTATTGAGATTACAGCCGAAGAAGCCTCAGAGTATATGCAAACGTTTGAAGGTGCATTACAGTCTGCTTGCTGGTTCTGGGAAACGAATAACCTGAATGCCGTAGCAGATGCAGGTGATATTGTTAAAATGACTAAGATTATTAATGGTGGTGACATTGGATTAGCCGATAGAACAGAAAAGTTTAATCACATTAAACAAATTCTAGGAGCCTAATATGCACGACCATAAACTATTTGCGTGGGCAAGTCTCTTGCTCATTTTACCATTAACCTTGGCATTTTGTGGCCATGACCAGTTCAGATACCCATGCCAAGACCCTAAGAATTGGGATTCAGATGATTGTAAACCACCTATTTGTGACGTTACGAGGACTTGTCCAGAACAAATTTTCAAAGGCCAAAGAGACCCTAGATTGGGTCCTCCACCACCTGCGGATCAACCAACACAAACAAACACCCCATCATGTAAACCAAGTGGAGCAAGCTGTGGAAAATAATCAACCATTCATGTATACAGAAGACCAGCTAATGGCTCGTCTGAAATTCTTTATTGGTATTTGCTTAGCACTTACATTGACAGGTATTGTCTTTGTTGTGTTATATTCAATTATCTTTATTACTCAGCCATTAAATGCTATTAGTCCTATCGACCAAAAGTTCTTTGAGATGATTATCCCAATCGCTACATTCTTAACAGGTACATTATCTGGTATTATGTTAGCGGGTAACGACAAAGACTTAAAGGCACAAGCACTTAATGCAGCTACCAAACCAACACCAGTCTCGCCAGCGCCAGTTACACCCAGCACACCTTATGTGCCAACAACATCTTATGTACCTGCGCCAGTTACAAGACCAACACCAGTTAGTGTACCAACTCCAACACCAGCAGCCGACCCGGTAGTTGGTTACGGTGGTAAGTTAGCACCTCCACCAGCACCACAACCTGAAATTTAAGGAATCAACATGAAAAAAATTATTCTAGCTATAGCATTGTCTTTTGTTTCTATCAGTTTAGTTTATGCTGAACCAGAAATTAAAAAGGTATGCGAACAAACTAAAGATGCTAAAACAGGCAAAGATAAACAAGTTTGTAAACAAGTAAAGATTCATAAGAAACTTGATGGCGAGAAATTGCCAGAGAAGAAGTAAGCTGTCAAAAAATAACTGTCACAATTTTTGCTAAAGAGAGAAGAAGGCCTGTCAAGAAATGAGTTCTGAAGACGATATAAGAGTGGATGTTGGAGTCCTCAAATCACAGGTCGCCACCTTAACTTCTCTCTGCGGAAAAATGGATACAGTTATAGAAAAATTAGTGGAAGTACACGACCGTCACATTGCGAAAGTCTACGAAGATATGGAAGAAAGACGAAAAGAAACCGATTCTGACATCAAAGAAATCCACGGACGAATAGATACCGTTTTGGACAAAATGCAGGCATCCGAAATTCGGATTATGGATGAAATAAAAAACCTGCGTGGCGTAATACAAAATCACCAAACTAATGAAAAGAAACAACTGGATGCCATTCTGCAATGGAAATGGTTTATTACCGGAGGGGTTCTGGTACTTTCATGGTTGCTTTCACATCTAAATTTTGATACAATAGTAAGAATACTTCGTTAAATTACTATTTTATATTATGAGCGTTTTTATTGATAGAGCCTTTTTGCTTAGGGCAGCTCCTAAGCTCCACAAATTCTCACAAAAGAAAGACAACCTGTATAACTTCAGGTGTCCTCTTTGTGGCGATTCACAAAAAAACAAAGTCAAAGCCCGTGGTTATATCTACGAAAAGAAGAATAATTACTTCTTCATGTGTCATAACTGTGGCGCATCCACATCATTCTATAATTTCTTAGAAAAGGTAGATCCAGGTCTACTGAAAGAATATGCATTGGAGAGATACAAACATGACGAATCCAGAAACATCAGCAATACCAAACCAGACTTCTCGGGATTTAAAACGGAGAAACCGATATTTAAGAAATCACTCGGAATCCCTTCCATTGCTTCCTTACCAGAAGGACATTTTGCAAGAGATTATATTACAAATAGAAAAATCCCAGACGGAGCTTTTGATTCACTATACTATGCAGAAGATTTCAAAGCCTTTGTAGACGGTCTTGGCTTTAATCAACTTGGCCAACAAAAATTAATTGAAGGTGATAAAAGATTAGTAATACCATTCTATGATAAAGACAAAAATCTAATTGCGTTCCAAGGTCGTGCTCTAGGTGAATCTAAACTTAGATATATCACCATGAAACTGGATGTGGATGGTTATAAAGTATTTGGACTTGATAGGATCGACACGGAACAACCAATCTATGTGACGGAAGGTCCTATTGACTCTCTATTCATTAAGAACGCTGTGGCTACTGCCGATTCTAATCTAACATCTATCACCAAAGTATTACCAAAAGAAAATGTGGTATTAATCTATGATAATGAACCACGGAATAAAGAAATTGTCAAACAAATGGAAAAGGCCATTGAGGATCATTACAAAGTGGTAATTTGGCCTGAAATGATGGAATGTAAAGATATAAACGACATGGTTTTAGATGGTTTTTCATTGGACGAAATTGAAGATATCATAACTAACCATACATATCAAAATTTGAGAGCGAAATTAGAATTTACCAACTGGAAAAAGAGTTAAAAAGGACTATATAATGGAAGTGAAATTAATATCATACACACAAGGAGCTGATGGCAAAAATCTGCTTGAGCAGATAGCATATGCAGCCAGGGTATCAAATCCAGCAAATCAAAATAATGATGCAACATCTGAAAAGCTAGTTAGATATCTTATCAATAATCAGCATTGGTCACCATTAGAAATGGCTAGTGTCTGTTTAGAAATTAACACAACAAGGGATATAGCAAGACAAATCTTGAGGCACCGGTCTTTCTCTTTTCAAGAGTTTAGTCAACGGTATGCTGATGCGTCCCAATTAGGTTTTGAAGTAAGAGAAGCAAGATTACAGGATGCCAAGAATAGGCAGAATAGTATTGAAACGGATAACTTGGCACTACAAAGTTGGTGGGAAAATTACCAATTAGAAGTGATTGAGAAGTGTAAAGATGCTTACCAATTTGCATTAGATAAAGGAATAGCAAAAGAACAGGCGAAGGCTGTATTGCCAGAAGGCATAACAAAGAGTAGAATGTATATGCACGGTACACTCAGGTCACACGTACATTACATTCGAGTGAGAACTGAACCCGGAACACAATTAGAACATAAACTAATTGCATATGAGTGTGCTAAAGCAATCGAGCCTATCTTTCCAATGATTATGGAATTCGTTCATAGTGATATGAAGAATCAATAATTTATAAATAATCTTAGTAACACTAAATGGAGTGTATTATGGGAAGAAAGAGTAGTTATAATATTGGTGACATTTTTGGTGGATTGAAAATCTTAGAAATTTTACCGTCAAACCAACAGGGAAAACACGTTAAGTTGAGGTGTATGTGTAATTATTGCAATACTGAAACTATTATGAATGGTTCTAGTGTAAAAAAACGCAATAGTTGTGGATGTAGACAATATGATAGTTCGACTTGGAAAAATTCAACTGGACCAAAAACGAAACCTTGGCAATTACCCAAAGGTCAAGCGGCCAAAAACAATTTGTTGCAACAATATATTAGAGGTGCAAAAAAAAGAAACCTTGAATATAGCTTGACTATGGAAGATTTTGAAAAGTTGGTCACAGGCGAATGTAATTACTGCGGCAGACAAGGAACACAAATAATCAAAGGTCAAGGAAAAACCAGCGGTGATTTTGTATATACGGGTATCGACAGAATTGATTCTAATCAAGGTTACATAAAGTATAATTGTGTTTCTTGTTGTTGGGATTGTAATGATATGAAAAAGAATAGAAGTAATGAAAATTTTTTCTTACATATAAAGAGAATATATAATAATTTGGAGAATGATAATGTATAATGATGTAGTAAAATTTATCGAAGCTTGTGACCAAGAAAAAAATTGGGATAATGAAGCACTTTATATTGATTTGATTGAAGAAGAATATAATGAGTTCATGGATGCAAAGACTAAGGTAGAAGACCTTGATGCTTGTATGGATATGATTTGGGTGATTCTTGGTTACTGTTACATGAAAGGTTTTGATGTAGAAGGTGCATGGAAAGAAGTTGCACGTTCTAATTTAGCAAAGATTGATCCGATAACAGGTAAAGTATTAAAAAGAGAAGATGGTAAGGTGTTGAAACCAGAAGGCTGGACTCCACCTGATTTAGAGCAATTTGCATAAAATAATAAGAAGGATGAGTATGACAGAGTATCTAGGTATTAAGATAGATTTAGAGAGAGATAAACTGTTTGATGAATTAGGAGTTAAGAGACTTAAAGAGTCTTATATGAGAGAGGATGAAGAATCACCACAACATAGGTTTGCATATGTATCAAAAACATTTGGAAGTAATAAAGAACACGCTCAACGACTGTATGATTACAGCAGTAAACATTGGCTTTCTTATTCTACTCCTATCTTATCTTTTGGTAGGTCTAAGCGTGGTATGCCTATATCATGTTTTCTCAACTATATTGAAGATACTGCGGAGGGTTTAGTTGAAAACTTATCAGAAACTAATTGGTTGTCTATGCTCGGCGGTGGAGTGGGTATCGGTTTTGGTATTAGGTCTGCTGATGACAAGTCTACTGGCGTTATGCCTCACCTTAAAATGTATGATGCAAGTTCTCTTGCTTATCGTCAAGGCCGTACTCGCCGTGGTTCTTATGCCGCTTATCTTGATATTAGTCATCCTGACATAACATCATTTATTGAATTAAGAAAACCAACTGGTGATCCCAATGTACGCTGTTTGAATCTACACCACGGTATCAATATACCAGATTCGTTTATGGAGATTATTGAGAGATGTATGTTGGATCCAAATGCTAATGATGATTGGCAATTAAAGGACCCACATACGGGAGAAGTGAGAGATGTTGTGTCAGCTAAAAACTTGTGGCAACAAATCTTAGAACTACGTATGCACACAGGTGAACCTTATATTCACTTCATTGATACTAGCAATAGAAAGTTACCAAAGTGGTTGAAAGACAAAGGTTTAAAAGTACACCAATCCAATTTGTGTTCCGAAATCATTCTACCAACTAATGAACAAAGAACAGCTGTATGTTGTTTATCGTCTTTGAACTTGGAGACATATGATGAGTGGAAGAATAATAAGTTGTTTTTACGGGACGTTGCGGAGATGTTGGATAACGTATTGCAATACTTTATTGACAATGCTCCTGATACTATTGCACGAGCCAAATTCTCTGCTAGCCAAGAGCGTAGCATTGGTGTGGGTGCTCTCGGCTTTCATGCTTATCTACAGAAGTTGGGAATCCCTTTCGAAGGCGTAATTGCAAAAGTAACTAATAACCAAATCTTTAAACATATTAAGAAAGGTTTAGACCATGCAAATCTGGAATTGGGTAAAGAACGAGGTGAAGCCCCTGATGCTGTTGGCACTGGTAAACGTTTCAGTCATACTATGGCTATTGCTCCAAATGCTTCTTCGTCTATCATTATGGGAAATACTTCTCCTTCTATCGAACCTTATCGTGCTAACGCATATCGTCAGGATACATTATCGGGAGCATATTTAAACAAGAACAAATGGTTAGATAAGATTATCAAAGAGAAGGCAAAAGACGAAAATGATTATAATGACATTTGGTCTTCTATTATTGCTAATGATGGTTCTGTTCAACATTTGGATATTCTATCGGACTTGGAGAAGGATGTATTCAAAACATCCATGGAAATAGACCAACGATGGGTTATTGAATTGGCTTCAGATAGACAAGAATATATCGACCAAGCACAATCATTAAATCTATTCTTTAGACCAGATGCACATATTAAGTATATTCATGCAATACATTTCACGGCATGGAAAAAAGGACTTAAAACATTATACTATTGCCGTTCTGAAAAGATTGGTAAGGCCGATAAGGTATCAAAGAGAATTGAAAGACAAGTTATTAAGGAATTAGACATGACACAAGTTGCCCAAGGTAACGACTGTCTTGCTTGTGAAGGCTAAAATGAAACCCACCATTGCCATGTTTATTAATGATCCAAAATGTTCAGTTCAATCTGGCAATGGACTATTGAAGGCACTTGAGGACCATTACCATTTCAAATTGTTTTCTAAGAATGAAATGGAAGATGGGTTCTTTGATAAGAATATTGATATGGTGGCATTTCCTGGTGGATTTGGTGATTCGGATTCTTTTGATAACTTACTTGGTAAAAATGGTAAGTATGTTAGAAAGTTTGTGAAGAAGGGTGGTAAGTATCTTGGTATTTGTATGGGGGCATTTTGGGCTGGCAAACATTACTTTAATATATTGGAAGATGTGGATGCAGTTCAATATATAAAACAAGAAGGTACTTGTACTAGAAGACCTCATGCAAAGAATATGCCAACAAATTGGTATAACGGTCACTATCAAGATATGTTCTTTTATGATGGTCCAACTTTCATTGGTGATGGTGTGTATGAAACTCACGCCACTTATACCAACACAGGTATGCCAATGGCCATTGTTCAAAACAATATTGGTCTAATTGGTTGTCATCCTGAAAGTGAAGAATTTTGGTATGATAGTTATAGTTGGATGAAGGGTAAATATCATGGTGGTTTACAACATGAATTACTATTAGATTTTGTGAATGATTTGATGGAGAGATAAATGTTAATAGCAGAATTATTAGTAGGCGGTTTCTTTACCGCAATAGGGTGGTGGGGTGCAGAGCACTATGTGATAGAGCCTTATTTCCCACCGAGTATTGAACAAACCGAAGAAAAGAAAAAGAAATGAAAAGAATATTAAGATTTACAGCGTCATGGTGTAAACCATGTACACAACTAAAAGAAAACTTGGTGAGAGCTGAGTTAAAAACACCTGTTGAAGTATACGATATTGATGAGAATACTGAAATTGCTAATGAGTATGGTGTTCGTAATTTACCAACTATGATTCTATTGGATGAGAACACAGAGGTTAGTCGTATGGTTGGAGTTAAAACACCTAAACAACTTAAAGAGTGGGCTGGAGAATGATTAAAAAAACAAATACAAATATTACAGAAGGCCGTACATCATTTAAACCTTTTAACTATCCATGGGCATATGAAGCATGGCTAAAACATGAACAATCTCATTGGTTACATACAGAAGTACCAATGCTTGAAGATACTAAAGATTGGAAGAAACTGAATGAAACTGAAAAGAAATTTCTCACACACATTTTTCGTTTTTTTACTCAAGGAGATATTGATGTGGCTGGTGGTTATGTTACTAACTATCTTCCTTATTTTCCCCAACCTGAGGTTCGTATGATGTTATTGGGGTTTGCAGCTCGTGAAGCATTACACGTTGCAGCTTACTCACACTTGATTGAAACACTAGGTTTACCTGAGACAACTTATAACGAATTCTTAGAATATGCAGCCATGAAAGAGAAACACGATTATGTGTTGAACATCTCTGGTCAAAACACAACTAAAGAGAACACAGCAACTCACATTGCTACATTCTCTGCCTTCACAGAAGGTATGCAATTGTTTTCCTCTTTCATTATGTTGCTAAACTTCCCAAGACACGGTAAGATGAAAGGTATGGGTCAAATCGTTACATGGTCAATTGTTGATGAGACTCAACATACAGAGAACATGATTAAACTGTTTAGAACCTATATCAACGAGAATAATGAAATCTGGAACGATGAGTTGAAAGGTCGCCTATATACGATAGCCGAGAATATGGTCAAATTAGAAGATAAGTTTATTGACTTAGCTTTTGAGATGGGTCCTATGGAAGAACTAACGTCAGAAGATGTGAAGAAGTATATTCGTTACATTGCTGATAGGCGTTTGATATCTTTAGGTCTAAAAGGCATATTCAAAGTAAAACGTAATCCTCTACCATGGGTTGAGGAAATGATTAACGCACCAACTCATACCAACTTCTTTGAGAATAGAGCAACCGATTATGCAAAAGGTGCTTTATCAGGAGACTGGGGAGATGTTTGGGCTCATTAAGGAGTTATAATGGATAAAACCATAACAGCCGAATGTCATAACTGTGAATCTAGCTATGATGTTGCCTATGTTGAAGAATTGACCTCAGCCGAATATCCAGAGTTTTGTCCGTTCTGCGGAGAAGCCATCGAAGAAATCACCAACTATATAGAGGAGGATGATGACTTTGATGAGGATG
>Ga0316221_1001547_pt1 | contig 23544 bp, 18 predicted proteins | sample TBH18007metaG_FD_206003 | JGI IMG/M metagenome (GOLD analysis project Ga0316221, IMG submission 206003) | Freshwater microbial communities from Trout Bog Lake, Wisconsin, USA - TBH18007 | ecosystem: Environmental > Aquatic > Freshwater > Lake > Hypolimnion/Profundal zone | place: USA: Wisconsin... | reverse complement strand
TGCCGCGCCCTCGCCGCTCGAAGATCTGGAGGGGCTGGAGCAGTTGCGCTTTTTTGAAGGCGTGGCGCCGATCCGGGTGGTGACCTTCGCCCCCGTCGGTTGGGACTGCATAGAGCTGAACAACCCGCAAGATGTGCCGGTGATCGAGGCGGTTTTGGCGCAAAGAGGCATTGCTTAGGCTGGCATTCAGCGCATGATCGGTTACACAGCCGCGATGACCCACACCATTCGTCTGAACGACAAAGTCACTTTCGCCAACGACCGCCCGCTCGCGCTGATCGGCGGCACGAACGCGATCGAGAGCCGCGATATTGTCCTCCGCGTCGCCGAGCATTTTGTGGAGGTGACCCAGCGGCTGGGCATGGCTTACGTGTTCAAGGCCAGCTTTGATAAGGCCAACCGATCCTCGCTGCACAGTTTTCGCGGGCCGGGGCTGGACGAGGGGCTGAAAATTCTGGCCGAGGTCAAGGCGCAGTTTGGCGTTCCCATCCTGACCGATGTCCACGAACCCGATCAGGCCTCCGCCGTTGCCGAGGTGGCGGATATTCTGCAACTGCCGGCATTTTTGGCGCGGCAGACCGATCTGGTGGCGGCGATCGCGCGAACGGGCGCGGTGATCAACGTCAAGAAACCGCAGTTTCTGGCGCCGCAAGAAATGCGCCACATCATCGCCAAATGCGCCGAGGCCGGTAACGCCCGCGTCTTGCTGTGCGAGCGGGGTAGCTGTTTCGGCTATAACAACCTTGTCGTCGATATGCTGGGGATGGACCTGATGAAGGCCGACGCGCCGGTGATTTTCGACGTGACGCATGCCTTGCAGCGCCCCGGTGGCCGCGCCGACAGCGCCGACGGGCGGGGCGAGCAGACCGCGGCCTTGGCGCGTGCTGGCGTGGCGGTGGGCATCGCAGGCGTGTTTCTGGAGGCGCATCCTGACCCCGCCAGTGCGCTATGCGATGGGCCTTGTGCGCTGCCTCTGGATGATCTGGAGGGGTTGCTGCGGCAGTTACAGGCGGTCGATGCCGCGGTGAAGGGCTGATCCGCTGAGCAAGCCTTTCCTCCGTATGCCGCCGTTTCCCAGGGCGCGGGGGCGGGCGTTGGTGACATCCGACACAGCGGCGCCACACTTACCCGATGCGGAGCTGGACAATTTGGCCGCCGCGCTGGCGCGGGCGCGGGTGGGGGGCGATTTCTGGAATCCCACCCGCGATCCTTGGGGCGGGGAGGGGCCTGCCGAGGAGGTTGCTTTGGCGCGCGATCTGGCGGCTGGCGGAGACGCGGCTCGGGCGGCGGCGAACGAAATCGTCGCATCTTGGCTTCCACAAAACCCCTATACCGGCGCGCCAATCGACTGGCTGGAATTGGTGGCGATATTGGCCGAATGGCGCCAGCTGATCGAGGCGAACCGCGATATCTCCGCCACCTTTGGCATCGCCCGTTGGAAGCGCGAGACGATGGACGCGATGCTGTGGGATGGCACCGGGCCAACTCGCTATGCCCGCAATGCGGAGGCGGTGCTGGCAGGCGGGCAGGCGCTGATCTGGGCGGCGCGCGCGCCGGGCGATCTGGCCGGGCGGCTGGCGGCACGCGGGGTGCGGGTGGGCGAGGTTGAGGATGGCTTTATCCGCTCGGCGGGGCTGGGGGCCAATTGCGTGCCGCCGCTGTCGGTGGTGGTGGATGTTCTGGGCGCGCATGTCGATCCCTCGCGGCCCTCGACGATCGAGACGCTGATCGCCACGGCGGATTTTCCATCTGCATTGCTGGTCCGCGCTGCGGCTTTGCGCGAAACATTGGTGGCGTCGGGTATCGGCAAATATGGCAGCGCGGTGCCTTTGGAGGCTGCGCGCAAAGCCAGAAGGCAGGTGCTGGTCTGCGGACAGGTGGAGGACGACCGCGCGGTGTTGCTGGGCGGGGCAGGCATGACCAACGCCAGCCTGCTGGCCTGCGCCCGCGCGATGGAGCCCGACGCGGAGATCATCTGGCGCCCGCATCCGGATGTCGAGGCTGGGCACCGCAAGGGCGCGATTCCGGCGACGGATGTGGCGCGGTTGGCGACCCGTACCGAACGTTCCGCCCCCATCACCACGCTGTTTGCCGAGGCGGACGCGGTGCATATCATCAGCTCTCTGGCGGGGTTTGAGGCCTTGCTGCGCGGGCGCGAGGTGATCACCCATGGGCTGCCGTTTTATGCGGGTTGGGGGCTGACGCGCGATCTGGCGATGGTGCCAGAGCGGCGGTTGGCGGCGGCGCAGCGCCCGGTCAGCCTCGATATGCTGGTGGCCGCGACGTTGATTTTGTACCCGCGCTATCTCGATCCGGTGACGCGACTGCCTTGCGGGCCGGAACTGTTGGTGCAGCGGATGCGCGAGGGGCAGGCGGGGATGTCCTCTCCGCTGGTGAGGATGCGCATGGTATGGGGGCGCTTGCGCAAGGTTCTGGGACGCTAGGCTTCAGCCACGCGGCCATGGGCGACGGTCCAATGCGCCATGTCGCCGGTGATGTCGGCGAAGGGGGCGGGCTCGGTACCTGTCATCCACACCTGCGCGCGGCCTGCTGCTAGGCGTTCGAACAGTGCGGCGCGGCGTAGCGGGTCGAGGTGGGCGGCGACCTCGTCGAGCAGTAGCAGGCGGGGGCGTTCTTTTCCTTCGGCGTCTGCGAGTTCGCTGTGCGCCAGCGTGATGGCGATCAGCATCGCCTTTTGCTCGCCGGTGGAGCAGGCGGCGGCGGGTTGGTTTTTCGCCGCCATCGTGACGATCAGATCGTCGCGGTGCGGGCCGATCAGGCTGCGCCCCGCCGCGCGGTCGCGTGGTCGCGATGCCGCCAGCGCGTCGGCCAATGCGTTTTGCTCGGCCGGGCCGCCCGCCGCCAGCGCCAGTTCGGGGCGCGCAAAGGCCGAGGGCGGGGCCTGACGCAGCGCCGCATCCAGCCGCGCCACCATCATCGCCCGGCCCGCGTTCAGCCCGGCACCGGCATCGGCCATTTGTGCTTCGATGGCGTCCAGCCATGCGGAATCGGGTTCGCTGGGTCCGCCCAGCAGGCGGTTGCGTTCGCGTAATGCCCCCTCATACCGCGCGGCGTGGCCGGCGTGCGCGGGGGAGAGCGCTAGCACCAGCCGGTCGAGGAAACGGCGGCGGGCGCTGGCGCCATCGGTGAACAGGCGGTCCATCGCCGGGGTCAGCCAGAACACGCCCAGCCATTCGGCCAGCGCGACGCCTGAGGCACCCGCGCCGTTGATCCGCACGATCCGCCGGCCGGGGCGTTCGGGCGCGATGCCGGTGCCGAGGCGTGAGGGCTCGCTGTCTGGCGTCGCGCTGAGCTCCGCGCTGACCGTGAAACCGCCGCTGCCGGCCTGCGCGGCTATCTCCGCCAGCGCGGCGCGCCGAAGGCCGCGACCGGGTGCCAGCAGCGAGATCGCCTCCAGCACATTGGTTTTGCCCGCGCCGTTGTCGCCGGTCAGCAGGTTGAAATGCCGGGTTCCGTCCAGCGCACTGTCACGATGGTTGCGAAAATCGCTGAGCCGGATGCGATCGAGCGTCATGCGCGGGCTCTAGAGTGTTTTTGGCGAGGGCGAAACCTGTGAATCATTGCCAATGTTTGGGGTATTTCACCAAGTGGCGCCCTCGGGGTGAGGCACCAACGCCCGTATTGCGGGCCATCGGTGAATTGGCACGGGCTTTGCGATGGGGTTTGTAATCGCCGGATCGCCCGGCTGAGCCCAAGGGGACTTACCATGTTGCAAGACCACAATGACCCGATCCGCCCCGCCCGCCGCAGCTTTCACCGCGACCGCGCCCATGGCAAGGTTTTCGGCGTTTGTGCTGGGCTGGCCGATTATTTCGGCTGGGATGTCAAGATGACGCGGATCGGCTGGGCGGTGGCCTCGTTGGTGATCCATCCGCTGGTGCTGGTCTATCTGGGCGTCGCGTTGATCGCGGATTAGGCGACCGGCGCCTTGGCGAAGGGCGAGAAGCGGGTGCCGGTGTCGAAGACCTCGACACCCTCGCGCCGCTTCAAAAAGCCCACCACGGCATAGGTGACGGGGGTCAGCAGGACCTCCCAGCCGACCTTCAGCGCCCACTGGGTGAGCGAGATGATCAGCACCGAATGGCCCGTCCACCCCGCCGCGCCCCAAAAGGCCAGCGGGTAGAACAGGGCCGAATCGACGGCTTGCCCGACGACGGTCGAACCCACGGTGCGGGTCCATAATGCGCGTCCCTCGGTCCAGATTTTCATCCGCGCGAGCACGAAACTGTTGACAAATTCGCCCGCCCAGAACGCCGTCATGCTGGCAAAAACAATGCGCGGGGTTTGGCCGAACACGGCTTCATACGCGGCCTGATTGGGGGCGGTGACATGGCGCCCCGCCACCACAAAATCGCCCGATGCCAGCGCCCAGCCCGGCGCCGGGGTTGCCGCCACCACCACCAGCGCCATCACCACCATGAATAACAGCGCGAAAAATCCCGCCCAAATACAGCGCCTTGCGTTGGCGTAGCCGTAGACCTCGGTCAACACATCGCCCAGAATATAGCTGACCGGGAAGAACAATACCCCCGCGCCGTAGGTGAACGGCCCGTAAAGTGGCAGGGTGATCACCGCCTGTTTCGCCGCGCCGATCAGGTTTGACAGCAGCAAAATGGTGACAAATGCCGCCATCATATAGTCAAAATAACGGAAGTGACGGCGCGCGCCGCCCTCTCCATCGATGCGGGTGAGGGGCTGATTCATGGGCTATATCAGTAACCGGCTTTGCGCGCTGCGCAAGCTGTGGCTATGGGGCGTGTACCGGTTGTGCGCCCGTAGCTCAGTTGGATAGAGCACGAGCCTTCTAAGCTTGAGGCCACTGGTTCGAATCCAGTCGGGCGCACCATAATTTCAATGATTTAATGCGTTACCTAGCGGCGTCTAGGTAACGCATAGGTAACTATCGACTGCCAGCCGCGCGGATAGCCCTCCAATCCGTCAACGCGCCGGCCGTGGCGATTGGAGCGCCATTTTGCTGCATTGTCGGCAGTGCGTCCTGATTTATCAGGTGCTGGACTTCGCGATTCGGCAATCCCAAGAATTCCGCAATCTGGCCGACGCCGCTCAGCTGCTGGACCGGCGGCGCAGCTTGCTTTGCGAGGCTGGCGATTATCTGGCGCACGAGGCGGTGGCATGGAAGGTCGCCGTCATTTAGGTCATCCAGATCACCGCCGATTATTGACCAGACCAGCCGCGCCCTTACCTCTATGTTTTCCGGGGTGTTCGGCAACGCCTCGACCTTTGCCACAACTTCCGCATGAACCTTCGTCCAGCTTTCCCACTCGCCCTCTGGATGGGGCGCGGCGTCCAGCTGGCGCGTATAGGCGTCGAGAGCATCAATCTCCCCCATAAAGTTGTTTGCGGCATCACCGCCGCCCTCTGGGGCAATTGTGGTGGCTTCGCAGCCAGCCGCACGAATCGCTACCCCATCGATCTCACCAAACTTGGTGAGGTCCGCCAAGATGGATTCCCACCACTCTTCTGGAAAATCGGGTTGATCGGCCCAGCGAAGGCGGGCGTAATTGATTTTGCACACCGTGGCGGCCAGCGATGGCGCCGGGGTTTGGATCAGCTCCAACTCTGCTTGGCAACGCTCATCCGTTAGCCGTTCCATCCACACGTCGATTTCTTCCGCCATTGACTCACGTCGCGCGCAGGCCCGATCATGTTCGGGCGTCCACTCCATTTGGTCATACCCCCGCTCATAGCCCCACGCGTCTACCAGCCGCGTCATGGCGGATGACCAGACGGCGCGGGCCCAAATTGTGCCTTCACCTTCCTGTGGCTTTAGATTGCGCACGGGATTGAATGCGCCAATCATTTCGGCCCGATTGGCACCAGCCGCCGCGACGTCGTTTTCGTGATTATCGGCAACCGTACACATATGTCCACAGTTGGCGCGCACTTGCCGCGCCCCGGTAAGGACACATTGTTTCACGGCTTCACGTTTTTCGGGGCTATGGTCGACCTCGTTCAAAACAGCCTTAGCCGTAGCCAACTTTGGCAGGGTAAATGCCATTTCGGAGTTGGAGTTGATAAGCCATCCCCCGCCGGCAGCCTCAAAGCGAGCCAGCCAATCGATCGGGTCAAAAGTTGGGTTTGCGCTGGGCGCAGGAATGCTATTGCTGAAATCAGCCATCATCGTTCTCCATGTGAACGGTTGCGGTTAGGGTCGGGGTGAGGGTGCAACCTTGCCTCGGCCTGATTTTCGTGTTAACGCGACATCATGAATAAGTCAACTGGTGATAACACGAAAACACGAAGGCAACGCTCGGCGCAGACTGGTGAGCTTGTTGGCACCCGATTCCAGCCGGATTTACTGGGTGCCATCGATGCTTGGCGCGGCGCACAGCCTGACTTGCCATCACGACCGGAAGCGATACGCCGCCTAACAGCGCTGGCGTTGGGAAATGAATAACAATCTTGCAGGCTTGTCTTACGAAACAGTGGTCTCAAGCGCACAGGCCCAGTGGCGGCTAAATAATACAACTGATCCAGGCGCGCACTTTGAGCAAATGCTTCACGACTTTCTCAATGGGGACCGTATGCGCGAGACCAGCGATGCGGCGCTAGCTCAATTGGCAGCCCAATTTTTCCACTCCCGCCATGGTCACGCGATAAATCTCGTCAGCATTATTGCAGCCGAACAGCAGCGGCGGGTCGTGATCGGCATGGCCATGTCTCAGCGAACAGCCAATAAGGCGCTATGTTGGTCGATGTGGGGAACGTTCGCCGCCATTATTGCTGCCTTCGCGTCTGTTGTCGCACTCATAAAGTAGCGGCGAATGATCCCAAGGCCAGCCGCCCGCAAGCGATGCGTCAAATTCGGCGCATCGCTTGCCGCGCAGATTAGGCCTATGGCGACCAGTCGGCGCTAGCCGTGAATCAGGTGCGCCTTAACCGCCATCCTCTTTTCAATATTGCCGTTCAATTCATCCAGCATGTGCCCGGCCGGATGTTCTTTTGCTGTCCGGTCGCTGTCCGATTGCTGTCCGGTTTGCTGTTCGGTTGCCTGTCCGCCCTCGTTGGTTATATCCTGATATTTGGCGTAATTACAGATTGTTATGACGGATCGCCCTTGTTCGGTTGGATGGATTTTACGTGGCCGGGGCATGGCGCCAGAATCGCCCAACGGCGCCCGGGCAGGAACAGCCCATTCCTGCTCCATAGTCTACCGCGAAGCCTGGCGTAAAACGACAGGCCAACGGTTACGCACGGGATACCAGAGGCAATATCTGGCATGACTTCCCCCTTTCCGGCTTCTGTTGTTAGCTCGGGCGCCGACATTGGCGCCTCGCCACTGATATCGAAATGTTGAATTCTGCGGTGGTCCAGGTACAAATTCGCCTGTGGCCGGCAGTTTTTTACATGAAATACAAAGTGATATATTCCGCGCGTATGGCCGCGCAAGATTGTGGCCATAACCGCGGTTGATGTGTGATGATTGGCGGCGTTTGGCGCGCCCATGCGGGGAGGGCGAGCATCGCCCCCGCACGCGAAAATCGCTACATTCGGATGTGGAAACGCATCGTATTACCCCTGTTTCATGGAGAACACGGTGCCTGGCGCTGTCGCCTGAGCATCGCCAGCTTAGCCGTTGGTAACGCGGAGCAAGCTGTTTGCTCAAATATGCCGCGGATCAGCTACATCAATTTGAACGGCGGGCTTGACCCGCCGATTTCCGTACCGAACAATCTCTACTTAATTGATAGACTGTAGATCGTCAATCGCAAAATTTGCTTGGGGTTCGCGACGATCGGGTTTCGCCTTGGCCTAATCCAGTTCAGCCAACCACTGCGCGATCATCGCACGCCCGGCGGCAACCGCACGCGGGCCATGCGCATCATGCTCGGCGCGCAGCGAAGCCTCATCGCCGCCTGCCTCCACCACTGCCCCCGGCCACTGCGCCACCCAAGCATCGAAACGTGGGTCCTCGCCCATCTCGGCGTGGAATTGCAGCGCCAGCAGATTGCGCCCGCGCCGAAAGGCCTGATGGGCGTACATGGGGCTGGAGGCGAGCAACTCGGCCCCGTCCGGCAGGGTGAATGTATCGCCATGCCAATGCAGGATCGGTACATCGGCAATATGACGCAGAGGGCTGTCGGAGGCATCATGCGTGGTGACGGGGTGAAAACCAATCTCCTTGGCCGGCCCCGGATAGACCCGCGCCCCCATCGCCGCCGCCATCATCTGCGCGCCAAAGCATACGCCCAGCGTTGGCCGGTCCGCTGCCAACCGCAACGCCAACCGCCTCAATTGGCAGGTAATCCACGGGTGGCTATCCTGCTCGTAAACGCCCATGGGGCCGCCCATCATGATCAGCAGATCGGGCTCGCACAGGTCGAGCTTGGCAAATTCCGGGTCCGCCACATCGATGCGGCCAACCTGATAACCGGCGGCCTCGATCGGCTGGCGGAAGCCGGCCACGCCCTCATAGGGAACATGGCGTATGATCAGGGCGCGCTTCATATTAGCCATGGGTTAGAGGGTCACTCCGGCAGGAAATCGGGCACGGAGAGGTAGCGCTCTCCGGTGTCGTAGTTGAAGCCCAATACGCGGGCGCCGGGGGCGAGGTCGGGCAGTTTTTTGGCGATGGCGGCCAAGGTCGCGCCGCTGGAAATGCCGACCAGCAGGCCTTCCTCACGCGCGCTGCGCAGCGCCCAGGCCTTGGCGTCGGCGGCCTCCACCTGGATCACCCCGTCGATGGCCGCGGTATGCAGATTGCCCGGCACGAATCCTGCGCCGATGCCCTGAATGGGGTGCGGGCCGGGCTGGCCGCCGCTGATGACGGGGCTCAGCGCCGGCTCGACAGCATAGGCCTTCAGCGCCGGCCAGTGCTGTTTCAGCGTCTCGGCGCATCCGGTCAGGTGGCCGCCGGTGCCGACGCCGGTGATCAGCGCGTCGATCGGGCTGCCCGCGAAATCGGTCAGGATTTCCTGCGCCGTGGTGGCGACGTGGACGGCGATGTTGGCGGGGTTGTCGAACTGCTGCGGCATCCACGAACCCGGCGTTTGGGCGATGAGTTCGCGGGCGCGTTCGATGGCGCCCTTCATGCCCTTTTCGCGCGGGGTGAGGTCGAAGGTCGCGCCGTAAGCCAGCATCAGGCGGCGGCGTTCAAGGCTCATCGATTCGGGCATGACGAGGACCAGCCGGTAACCCTTCACCGCCGCGACCATCGCGAGGCCTATGCCAGTGTTGCCGCTGGTGGGCTCGATGATGGTGCCACCGGGTTGCAGGCTGCCGTCGGCCTCAGCCGCCTCGATCATCGCCAGCGCGATGCGGTCCTTGATCGATCCGCCGGGGTTGGCGCGCTCGACCTTCACCCAAACCTCGTGATCCGGGAACAAACGCGCCAAACGCACATGCGGCGTGCCGCCAATCGTCGCCAAAATGGATTGCGCTTTCATGAGGGGACCTTTCAAGTCGTGGATGTATTCCCGCTTCAATTCACAATACCTACCAATTTAATGGAATATCGTCGAACAAGCGGTTTTTTCGGCCCCCATAGATATTTTGTGGGTAATGCGCCTTCAGCGCTCTATGCGCAACGTCAGGCCGGCTGCAACGGCCAGCGTGGCGGCGGCAAAGCCCATCGTCCAGATCGGCGCTGTGGGGAAAAAGGCGTTCATGATCGATCCCATCACCGTCGCCACCAACAGTTGCGGGATCACCACGAAGACGTTGAACAGCCCCATATAGATGCCCAGCTTCGCCTGCGGCAGGCTGGAGGCGAGGATCGAATAGGGCATGGCGAGGATTGAGGCCCAGGCGATGCCGACGCCGACCTCGCTGAGCACCAGCATATGCGGATCGCGGATCACGAAGAAGCTGGCATAACCCGCAGCGCCCGCCAGCAGGCACACCATATGCGTGCGCGCCTTGCCGATCTTGCGCGACAGCACCGGCAACAAGAACAGTGCAGCCAGCGCCGCCACGCCGTTATACACCGCGAACAATTGCCCCACCCAATTGCCCGCCGCCTCGAAAACGGGGCCAGAATGCGCGGTGGTGCCATAGAAATTCTGCGCAATCACCGGCGTCGTATAAACCCACATGATGAACAGCGCGAACCAGCTGAAAAATTGCACCAATGCCAGCCGCTTCATCAACGGTGGCATGCCGGAAAAATCGCCGACGATAGAGGCGAGCATCGACGCCTGCCGTCCCCGCCGCGCCAGCAAAATCGCGCCGATGGTGGCCAAACCATAGGCCGCCAGAAGCCCGCCCAGCAGATAAACCTCTTTCTTCAACCCCCAATGCTGCACAGCCGCCATGACCACAGCGCCCGCCGCGATCCACACCAAGGCCCCGCCAAATCCGCGCATTGCCAGGTCGGCGGCGGGGGCAGGGGCTATGCCGGCCTCGCCAAAACCGGCCATTTCCGCGGGGGAATATTCGCGCGTGGTCAGCACGGTCCACAATACCGCGATCAGCAGCGCCGCAGCGCCCGCCTCAAAGCTGTAGCGCACCGTATCGGGAATGGTGCCCGGCGCCGCTACATTGGCGACGTTGAAATAGGTCAGCAATCTGGGAAAGATCGAGCCCAACACATTGCCGCAGGCAATAAACGCGGTCTGCACTGCATAGCCCTTGGCGTGTTGATCGCGGTGCAGCATATCGCCGACAAAAGCGCGAAACGGCTCCATCGAGATGTTGAGGCTGGCATCGAGCAACCACAGCAACAGCGCTGAAAACAGCAGCACATGGCTTTGCGGCATGCCCAGCAAGGCCAGCGTGGCGAATATCGCGCCAGCCAGAAAATAGGGCCTCCGCCGCCCGAAACGCCCCAGCCAAGTCTTGTCCGACACATGCCCGATGATCGGCTGCACCAACAGTCCAGTGAGGGGGGCAGCGATCCACAGAGCAGAGAGGTTATCAACATCGGCCCCTAGCGACAGGAAAACCCGGCTCATATTTGCGTTTTGCAGCGCGAAGCCGATCTGGATTCCGAAGAAGCCAAAGCTGATGTTCCACAGGCCCCAGAATGACTGGCGTGGCTTTTCCAGCTGCGTGTTCATTCGGGTCATCCTCTCAAGGCCAATGTTATGTGTGCGGCGTGACAGGTTCGGGCGCTGTCAGCAACGGCCTTGCATACGAATACCACTCAGGCGAACACAACTCAGGCCGTGACGCGCACCTGCCGGGTGGTGGTCTGCCGCACCACCAGACGTGGCGGCAGCACGGTGGCCGCCACTTGTTGATCGTTGATCTTGGCGATCAAGGTTTCCACCAGCATCGCGCCCGCCGCGGCATAGTCCTGCGCGATGGTGGTCAGCGGCGGATGGGTGAGGGCGGCCACCGGAATGTCGTCAAAGCCGATCAGCGCCACATCACGCGGGATGCTGAGGCCGGCTTCCTCGAAGGCGCGCATGGCGCCGATGGCGATGAGGTCGCAGGCGGCGAATACCGCGTCAAACGTCACCCCGCGCGCCAGCAATTCGCGCGCCGCCGCGTATCCCGAGCCCTCGGTGGTCAGCGCGCTCACCTGAAGTGCGGGGTCGGGGGTGATGCCGGCCTCCTCCATTGCCATGCAGGCGCCGCGATAGCGTTCGTCCATTTCGGGCGCGTGGCTGGATGCCTCACCTAGGAACGCGATGTGGCGGTATCCTTGCGCGATCAGGTGGCGCCCGGCCAATTGCCCACCCAGCCTATTGTCGCAGCCGATGGTGCCGGCGGGGCCTTCTTCTGTCACCGAGCCCCAGCGGACGTAATGCGTGCCGTCATGCTCCAGAACCGCCAGCTTTTCGCGGTATGTTTCGTAATCGCCATAGCCCAGCAGCATGATGCCATCGGCCTTGCGGCTGTCTTCATAATCGACGTGCCAATTGCGCGAAAACTGCTGGAACGATGTCAGCAAATCATAGCCATGGCCAGCGCAGGCCCGCGCGATGGAGCCGAACATCGACAGGAAAAACGGGTTGATCAGCGAATTGTCGGGGGTGGGGTCTTCAAAGAACAGCAGCGCCAGCGTGTTCGATGTGCGTGAACGCAGCCGCGAGGCGTTGCGATCCACAGCATAGTTCAGCTGCGCGGCGATGGCCTCGATCCGAAGCCGCGTTGCCTCGCTGACCGAAGGGTGCCCGCGCAAGGCGCGGCTGACGGTCGGCTGCGAGACCCCTGCGCGCTGCGCGATATCAAATGATGTTGGCTTGAGCCCCATGGCGCGAGCGACCTGTTCCCACCCTAATTGTTATATCTGACGGTAATACTAGCAACCACGCCAGCATGTGGAAAGCGCTACTTAGGCCAGCCACCGGCCCACCCGCCATGCCGTGAAAAGCGAGGTAAACGGGCAACAGTATGCGGCGGAACTGGCACATATCGGCTTGGTATACGTATGTCATTTGCTTCACACGGCCCCTGCTTGGGGGCAATCGGACGCTGAGACCCCGCTATGTTCGGGGGGCACTGGTGAGTCACATTTGCGATGGCTCGAAGTACCATTGGGAGGGATTGCATGATCGATCGTTTCGTAAGCTTTGGCGCGTCTGCGCGTTCCAGGACTATCTTAAAGGCTGGCGTTGCAGGTTTGGCTGTGGCTATTGCCACGCCAGCGCTGGCTCAAGCCGCACCTGACGCCGCTGGCGACACCATCGTGGTGACCGGCTATGCGCATTCGATCCAGAATGCGAACCGGATCAAGAAGATCGACATCGGCGTGACCGAGGTTATCTCGGCCGAAGACATCGGCAAGTTGCCCGACGTTTCGATCACCGACTCGCTGTCGCGCCTGCCGGGCCTCGCCGTGCAAGATTCCGCTGGCCGTGCGAAATACATCTCGATCCGTGGTTTTGGTCCTGACTATACCACCGCGCAGTTGAATGGCCGCACGATTGCCACCGTCGATGACAACCGCCGTTTCGATTACGGCCAGTATCCGGGCGATCTGTTTCAAGAGATCGACGTCATCAAGACGCCGTCGGCAGACCTGATGAATGCTGGCCTTGCCGGTACCGTCAATCTGCAAACCTATGACCCGCTGAAGCAGAAGAACGCCTTTGCGATCAACATTCAGGGAGCGGTGGGCCAATATGGCAAGTTGAACCCCGAAGCCAGCAACAAGGGCTATAAGGCCTCGCTGCTGTATGTGCACAAATTCATGGACAATACGCTGGGCGTGTCGCTGGGCTTCTCGGCGATCAAGGACCCAACGCAGGATTACCACTGGGCAACCGGCGGCGGCAACGGCAACTATTACGGGCCGGGCAACACCAGCGATCCGATGGGCGCCATCACGCCTGACGACATCCAGAACTACGTCAATTCGAACACCATGTACCGCCAGTCGGGCTTTGGGCACATTGTGTACAAGCCCAGCGACAAGTTCGAAATGTCGGTCGATGCGCTGTACACCCAGACCAAGATCCGCGAATATTCGCGCGGTTGGGAAATGCCGCTGGCCCACGGTTGGAGCAACGATAGCGAAGTTCCCGGCACCGAGCAGGTTTCAAACGGCTATGTGACTTCGGCGCAGTGGATGGTGAACCCTGTTCTGCGTAACGATTACAATACGTCGAATGGTGAAACTTTCGCGCTGGGTTACAACGCGAAATACCATTTCTCCGACGACCTGAAGCTGGTGTTCGACGCCAATTATTCGCGCGCAAAGCGTCACGACAACACCTATGAAATTTACGGCGGACTTGGCAACAACACTGCCGGCACGGCGCTGGCGACGATCACCCGTCTGCCCGATGGCACCTATGGTGCGGCGCTTTCAAACGTGGACTTTGCCTCTCCAACGCAGGTTTCTCTGACCGATCCGCAAGGGTGGAATCAGGTGGGCTTTAACAACGTGCCCGACCTGAAAGACACGGTGAAGGGCTTCAAGGCGGAACTCGACGGCAACATCCATTCCAGCTTCTTCAAGAGCTGGGAGGCTGGCGTCAACTACAGCGATGAAACCAAGGTTTCGGCCTATTCGGGCTACTTCATTTGCTTGCCCGGTGCGGCTTCGGTTGCGGGTTGCGGTGCTGACAATGCCCAGGTCACCAGTGTCAACCTTGCCAGTATCGTCACAGGTTCTGTTGAGCCATATGGCGTCACCGGCTCGCGACTCATCGCAGTGGACCCGATTGCGGCTCAGGCATTGCTGCGCACCGCGCCGCAGTCCGTTGCCAGCGACGTGGCGCGTGACTTCACCGTGGAGGAAAAAATCCTCACCGGTTACCTGCAAGCCAATTTTGACTCGGTGCTTGGCTCGCTGCCGGTCCGTGGCAATATCGGTACGCAGGTCGTCAACACCAACCAAAGCTCTATTGGCTATGGCGCGATCAATTCGACCACGGTTGCACCGATCTCTGCCGGCGTGAAATACACCTATGTACTGCCCGCCGCGAATATGAGCGTTGAGGTCGATCACAACATGTTCGTCCGCCTCGGTGTCAGCCGCACGCTGGCCCGTTCGACGATGGACAACGAAAACGCGTCTTACTCGGTCAATTATTGCGGGGCGCAGGGCTGCACCACGCAGCCGAAGATCAATGGCGCCACGCCATTGCTCAACGGTTCGGGTGGTAACCCCTATCTGCGTCCCTACTTCTCGGACAACGTAGACCTTTCGATCGAGAAGTATTTCGCGCATGATCAGGGCAAGATTGCCATCGCCGGTTATTACAAGGCGATCAGCAATTTCACGACGCAGAACTCGAACTTCAACACGGGCGGGATCAACAACCCCAACATCTCTACCAGCTTGGGGACTGATTTCTCGAACTTCTCGGCACTGGTTACCAACCCTGCGCTGCTGAACAATTCCGCCTATACGCTGCAAGGCTGGTCAACGGCCCCGGTCAATGATGGCCGTGGTTCGGTGCAGGGCTTTGAGGCCAGCGTCATCTTCCCGCTGAAGGTGCTGACACCGGCGTTGGACGGCTTTAGCATCAGTGGCAACTGGGCGCATACCACCAGCGAGATTCAATTCTCGAATGCTTCGTCGATCACGCTGCCTGGCTTGTCGAAGGATGTGATCCAGTGGCAGGTGTTCTTTGAGAAGTTCGGCCTCAATGCCCGCGCCTCTTATACGCATCGTAGCGCGTTCTTGGGTGATTATCAGCTGTTCAACGCCCAGGTTGAGCAGAACATGACCAACGGCTTCGGCACGCTGGACGCGCAAGTCGGTTATGACTTCAAGGATGGTCCGTTGAAGGGGCTGTCGGTTTATGTTCAGGGCCATAATTTGACCAACGCGGTGCAGACCTCGTATGTCAACAATGACCCGAAAGAGACCAACATCCGCGACCAGTATGGCGCAACCTATCTGGCCGGCGCGACCTTCAAGTTCTAATCGGGCAAGTTCTAATTGAAGGTTGTTTGAAATTGGTGGCGGCGCGTTCAAAAGGACGCGCCGCCATTTTTCATTGAGGATACCGCCATGAGTGACACACCGCGTTACCGTATCGTGATCGTCGGCGGCGGCACGGCGGGCTGGGTGGCAGCGGCGGTGCTCGCGCGTTTTCTGCAACCGGCGCGCTATGCGATTACGCTGGTGGAAAGCGACGACATTGGCACAGTCGGCGTGGGCGAGGCGACTATTCCGCAGATCCAATTGTTGAACGCGGCGCTGGGCATCGACGAATTCGCCTTCATGCGCGCGACGCAGGCGACCTACAAGCTGGGTATAGAATTTGTAGGCTGGGGGGCGACGGACAGCCGTTACATTCATGCATTTGGCGCCACCGGTCGGCCAATCGGGCAGACGCCGTTTCACCATTATTGGCTGCGCGCCTGGCAAATGGGCGAGGATGCACCGCTGGACGCCTATTGCCTGAATGCGGCGGCCGCCTATGCGGGCAAATTCGCCAAGGGAGCGGGCTCGCAGATGTTGGGCGGACTTGCGCATGCGTTCCATTTCGATGCCAGCCTTTATGCCGGATTCCTGCGGCAGTTCGCCGAAGCGCAAGGTGTGTCGCGCGTCGAAGGGCGGATTACGCACGCCACCCGCAATGGGGCCAGCGGCGATGTCGCCAGTCTGACACTGGCCGATGGCACATCCGTCGAAGGCGATCTATTCATCGACTGCTCGGGGTTTCGCGGGTTGTTGATCGAGGAAACGCTGGCCACCGGCTACGAGGACTGGAGTCACTATCTGCCCTGTGACCGGGCGCTGGCTGTGCCTTGCGCTTCGGCGCCGCACATCACCCCCTATACCCGCGCCACCGCGCATGCAGCGGGTTGGCAATGGCGCATTCCGCTGCAAAACCGCATTGGCAACGGCCATGTCTATTGCTCCGCGCATATCAGCGATGACGAGGCAGCTAAGGTGCTGTTGGCCCATCTGGACGGAGAGGCGCTGGGGGAACCCCGCCAGATCCGTTTCACCACCGGGCGGCGCAAGGCGTTCTGGAACCACAATGTCGTGGCGCTGGGGCTGGCGGCAGGCTTTATGGAGCCGCTGGAATCGACCAGCATTCATCTGGTGCAATCGGCGATAGAGCGGGTGCTGAAATTCCTTCCCAACGGGCCGATCCACGCTGCCGACCGGGCCGCCTATAACGCCCAGACCATATTTGAATGGGAACGCGTGCGCGATTTTATCATTCTGCATTACAAGGTGAACACGCGGCCCGAACCTTTCTGGCAAGCCTGCGCCGCGATGGCGGTGCCGGGCAGCCTGACCGAAAAACTGGACCTATTCGCCGCCAATGGCCGGATTTCCCGTTTCAACGAGGAACTGTTTGCCGAGCCCGGCTGGTTGCAGGTGATGGTGGGGCAGGGGATCATCCCCGCCGGGTATCACCCCGCCGCCGACGATCCCGAAGAGGCGGAATTGCGTGAATTCCTGTCGCTGATTCGCCAAACGGTGGTGAAGCAGGTCGGCGGAATGCCCAACCACGAAGCCTTTATTGCCCAGCATTGCAATGCCGGTTGAGTGTTACGTGAGCCCCAAAAGGAAGGTATTCACCGTCAATCGCGCCCGTTTTGGGTCCGGCGACAGATCAAGCCCTGCGGGTAAATCGGCACAATGCAGAGTGTGGCCGCGATAGATGAGTGCGCGGTTGGGCCGGGCCTCGAAACGCGCGATCTGTTGGTAGATGGGCGTGTCGCCGCTGATATAGCTGGGTTCCGGCAGGCCATGCTGCGCAACGTCGCGGTGCAGCATGGCGTCATAATGGGCATGGCGTTCGGGCGATATCGTCTCGAACCCGGTGCGGCGGTGGCGGTAAAATGCGGTGCCGCCCTGATCCGCCCCGCCCAGAAAATGCAGCAGGGCGATGCGTTCAACCTCCATGCCATCGAAATGCGGCAGGCGCTGGATCGGGGTCAGCTGCGAGGGGTGCGTGGTGACGATTGAATAGCCCGCCGACACCAGTTCCAGCCCCCGCGCAAAGCCGAATGTCTGCGTGATCAAATCACGGATCGGCGCCAGATATTGCGCAACATCCTCGGGCGCGACCTCGGCGCGCAGGCCGGGGTAATGGCGGCCCATTGGTTGATAGGCCAGCGCCTCGGCCTTGGCGCGTAATGCGGCGGGGTTGGGGACGAAATCATCGATGACGATGACGCTCTGGCGTTCCTCGCCGATCCGCTCGATTGTGTGGGTGGGCGTCATTTAAACCATCGCTTTGCTGCGAAAATGCTGCGCAATAAAATCGTCATGCGTGGGGAAGGTTTCGGCGGCGGCGCGCATCATTTGACGCAGGGCGCGCAGGTGCCCGGCGGCATCGACCTGCGGGCGCGCATCGGCCAAGGCGTCGGCGGAATGTGGGATCACGCCTTGGCCCAGATAGACCGCCAGCCAGCTGGGGTTGCGGAACAGTTCGTCCTGCGGGGAAACCAGCCGCATCGCTGCCTCGAAATGTTTGATTTTATAGGCCAGTTCGTCCGGCGCATCCATCGCGGCGCAGGCCTGCCAAAAGGGTTCGCCCCGCGTGTTCGCCTTGTAATGCAGGATGATAAAATCGCGGATGCGTTCATATTCTTGGGCGGTTGCGCGGTTGTATTCCTCGGCGTTCAGCGGGTCATGATTGTGGTCGGGCAGCAGCAGCAGCAACCGCTCGATGCTGGTTTGGATGAGGTGGAGGCTGGTCGATTCCAGCGGCTCCATAAAGCCCGAGGACAGGCCGATGCTGACACAATTGTGGTTCCACGCGCGCTTGCGGCGGCCGGCGGTGAATTTCAGGCGGCGTGGGGGCGCCAGCGGCTCGCCCTCCACATTGGCGCGCAGCACCGCCTCGGCCTCGTCGTCGCTGATGTGTGCGGAGCAATAGACGTGGCCGTTGCCCTGGCGGTGCTGCAAGGGAATGCGCCATTGCCAGCCGGCGGCATGCGCGGTGCTGCGGGTATAGGGGGTGATCGGTCCGGTGTTGGCGGAGGGCATGGCGATGGCGCGGTCGCAGGGCAGCCAGTGGCTCCAATCCTCGTATCCGGTGGCCAGCGCCCCCTCGATCAGCAGGCCGACAAAGCCGGAGCAATCGAGGAAGAAATCCGCCGCCACCTGGCGCCCATCGGTGAGGCGCACATGGGTGAGGTTACCGGTGGCGCCGTCGCGGGCCACATGCTCGATGCGGCCCTCTACCCGCGTGACGCCGCGCTGTTCGGCATAGGCGCGAAGGTACTGGGCATAAAGCCCGGCGTCGAAATGATAGGCGTAAGCGTGGGTGGATCGCACGTCGCGGGGGCTGCCTGTTGGCGGGGCAAAGCGGTTTTCGCGCGCCAATGCCCAAGCCATGCAATAATCTTCGAAGGGGGTGGTGTCGCCCTTTTGGCGTTCGCGCAGCCAGTAATGTTCCAGCCCGACGCGGTCAAAATTGGCGCCATATTCGCCGAAGGGGTGGAAATAGCGGCTTTGTTCGGTGCCCCAGCCGACGAACTCGATCCCCAGTTTGAACGAGCCTTGGGTCGCCCGCACGAAATCCGCCTCGCTGATGCCCAGCGCGGCGTTGAATGATTTGATGGGTGGGATGGTGGCTTCGCCGACGCCGATGGTGCCGATGTCGTCACTTTCCACCAGTGTGATGGCGATATTGCGCCCCACCGCATTGGCCAGCGCCGCCGCCGCCATCCACCCGGCCGAACCGCCGCCGATGATGGCTATGGTGCGCAGCGCGTTGGGGTTCTGGGTCATTGGGGGCTTCCGTGGCTTGGGGGTGGGCCTGTGCTAATCGCCTGTTCGCGGCTTGGCAATTGGCGCGGGCCTGCGGGGGGCGCCAATGCGTTTTTGCGACCGTTTTGGTATACGTATTCTTGTCGAAACCTTGGGCAGAGGTGGCACAAGGCGCAAAAGGGAGAGACCCATTGCCGAAATCTAGATCCTCGCGTGCCTTGTTGGGGTTGGCGCTGTTGGCATTGACTATGCCGCAAAGCGTGTTGGCCGACCAGGCACCTGCTGCGCTGGCCGCGCTGCGTGCCCGCCCGGCCGAGGATGAGATTATCTATTTCATGCTGCCCGATCGGTTCGAGAACGGCGATGCCAGCAATGATCGCGGCGGGCTGACCGGCGACCGGCTGCATACGGGTTATGATCCCGTATCAAAGGGGTTTTACCACGGCGGCGATATCAAGGGGCTGATCAGCCGTTTGGGCTATATTCAGGGCCTCGGCGCGACGGCGATCTGGGTGGGACCGATTTTTCAAAACAAGCCGGTGCAGGGGCCAAAGGGCCAAGAAAGCGCTGGATACCACGGTTACTGGATCACCGATTTCACCCGCGTTGACCCGCATTTTGGCACCAACGCTGATTTCAAAGCGCTGGTCGATGCGGCGCACGCGCGCGGGTTGAAGGTCTATATGGACATCGTGGTGAACCACACCGCTGATGTCATCCAATACCGGGAATGTGCGCGTAGCGATTGCGTTTATCGAAGCCGCGCCGACTATCCCTATCAGCGCCGCGGCGGCGTTGCGGATTAACCCCGGTTTTGCCGGCGACGAGGTGCAAACCGCCGCCAATTTCGCAAAGCTGACCGACCCGAATTTCGCCTACACCACCTTCATTCCCAAGGGCGAGGAACATGTGAAGGTGCCCGAATGGCTGAACGACCCGATTTATTACCACAATCGCGGCAATTCGACCTTTGCTGGTGAAAGCTCGACGATGGGCGATTTTTCCGGTCTCGACGATGTGATGACCGAAAACCCGCGCGTGATCGCTGGCATGATCGACATTTATGGCGGCTGGATCGATCGTTTCGGCATTGACGGTTACCGGGTGGACACCGCCCGCCATGTTGACGCGGCGTTCTGGCGCGCCTTTATCCCGGCGATATTGGACCGGGCCAAGGCCAAAGGCATCCCCAATTTCCACATCTTTGGCGAGGTGAGTGGCGGCGACCATAATGAAGGGCGGCAAGCCATTTGGACGAGGCAGGCTGCATTTCCCGGCACGATTGATTTTGCCTTTCATCAGGCGGTAATCGACACGGTGGCTGGCAACACAGGCACTGAGCGGCTGGAGGATCTGTTTGCCGGCGATGTGCTGTATGCTGGCGGAGAAACGGGCGCGCGGCATCAGGTGACGTGGATCAGCAACCACGACGACGGTCGCTTTGGTTTTTATGTGCGCCATGCCTTCCCGCAGGCCAGCGATGACGAGGTGTTGCACCGGGTGCAATTGGCAAACGCCATGCTGCTGACTTTGCGAGGGGTGCCGCAGATATATTCGGGCGAGGAGCAGGGCTTTGCCGGCATAGGCAACGATCAGGGCGCGCGCGAGGATATGTTTGCTTCGAAAGTGCCCGAATATAACGCCGAAAAGTTGATCGGGTCGAATGCCACCACCGCCACAGCCAATTTTAACCCGCATTCGGCGATGTATGGCTTTCTTGCCGATCTGACGCATGTTCGTAGTGATACGGCTGCCTTGCGCGAAGGGCGGCAGGTGACGCGCGCCAGTCACCCCGCGCCGGGGCTGTTCGCGGTGTCGCGCTTTGACCCTAAGGATGGGCGTGAGGTGCTGATCGCGTTTAACACCAGCACGCAGCCGCTGGCCGCCAATATTCAGGTGGAGGTTGCCTCCAGCCGCTTTACCGCACTAAGTGGCGCCTGTCCGCAGGCGGCCTCCGCGCCGGGCAGCGTCAAGATTACCCTGCCCGCATTGGGCTTTGCCATTTGCGAGGCGAAGTAATGAACGAGACTCTGCTGGCTGAATGGTGGAGGGGCGCGGCGATCTATCAGATTTACCCGCGCAGCTTTCTGGACGCCAATGGCGACGGCATCGGTGATCTGGCGGGCATCACCCAAAGGCTGGACTATGTGGCCTCGTTGGGGGTGGATGCGGTGTGGATCAGCCCGTTCTTCACCAGCCCCATGGCCGATTTCGGCTATGACGTCGCCGATTACCGCGATGTCGACCCCAGCTTTGGCACGCTGGCGGATTTTGACGCGCTGGTGGCCCGCGCGCATGACCTCGGCCTGCGGGTGACGATTGACCTCGTGTTTGCCCATACTTCGGACAAGCACGCGTGGTTTAGCGAATCCCGTGCCGATGCCGTCAATGCCAAGCACGATTGGTACGTCTGGTCCGACCCCAAACCCGACGGCACTCCGCCCAACAATTGGCAATCGGTGTTTGGCGGCCCGGCGTGGACGTGGGACGCGCGCCGGCGCCAATATTACTATCATCAGTTTTTGAAAGAACAGCCTCAGCTGAATGTTCATAACCCGGATGTGCAGGATGCGCTGCTGGATGTGGTGCGGTTCTGGTTGGCGCGCGGGGTGGATGGTTTTCGCTTTGATGCGCTGAACCACGCGATGTTTGATCCCCGTTTGCGCGACAATGGCGTGGCGCCGGACAATGGCACGCCTCGCGGGCGTTCGTTTGATTATCAGGATAGGAAGCGCAGCCAGAACCACCCCGGCGTCGTCGATTTCATCGAATGTATCCGCAAGGTATGCGATGAAAAGGGCGCGGTGTTTTCGGTGGCGGAGATCGGCGGCGCAGGGTTAGTGCCGTTGATGAAGGCCTATACGGCTGGGGAAGGGCGGCTATCTAGCGCCTATAGCTTTGATTTTCTGTATGCGAACGAACTGACACCGGCCTGCGTTAAGGCAGCCTTGGCGCAATGGTCTGGCCGCGCTGGCCGCGATGGCAAGGCCGAGGGTTGGCCTAGCTGGGCCTTTGACAACCACGATGCGCCGCGCTCGGTGAGCCGCTGGTGCGCGGGCGCCTCGGCGGCGGAAATGGACCGTTTTGCGCGTGCGGAAATCATGCTGCTGGCGGCGCTGCGGGGCAATATTTTCGTCTTTCAGGGGCAGGAATTGGGGCTGGAACAGGACGACATCCCCTTTCACCTGCTGAAAGACCCCGAGGCGATCGCCAACTGGCCGCTGACGCTCAGCCGCGACGGGGTGCGCACGCCGATGCCTTGGGCCGACGAGCCGCTGGGCGGGTTCACCAAGGGAACGCCTTGGTTGCCGCTGTCGGCCAAGAATACCGCGCGCGGTGTGGCCGTGCAGCAGGCGGACCCCGCTTCCCTGCTCAATTGGACGCGGCATGTGCTGGGCTTGCGCCGGGGCTCGCAAACTTTGCGCACCGGCGCCTTGGGGCGCTGCTCGGCGAGGGGTGATTTGCTGAGTTTCGATCGGATCGGGGATGAAGAGGTGATCCACTGCGCCTTCAACCTTGGGCTGGACGATATAGCGCTGAAGGCGCCGCTGGAGGGTGAGGTCATGCTGACCGTCAACGGGGCGACAAGCGCTATGCTGCCCCCCCGTGGCGCGATATTCGTCCGTCACCCTATAGTATAAGTAAACCCTCGGATCATGCAAAGCGGAATTGAGAACCATCTGACATTATAATCGTCCTTGAATAAACATCGCTAGGATATGTGTCGATGATCAAGGATCAAGCCCGGTCGATCTCCAATTTACTGCTTGCGGGGATCGTATTGACGATTGCGGCTTCTGCTCTTGTGCTGGCGGATATCCGCTATGGCGGGCCAATTTTCCGCAAATACGCGCTGCAAGACGAGCTGATTGGCGATATTCTGCCTCCGCCGATGTACGAAGTGGAGGCCTATCTGGAGGCGTCGCTGATCCTGACCAACCCCAATGAGATGAACGAGCATATCACCAACCTCACGCAGCTGGAAAAGGACTATCGCACGCGCAAGGCCTATTGGCAGGCCTCGGCACTGACGCCAGAGGAAATGGCAACGCTGCAAGATGCAGATACCCATGCCGATGCATTTTGGGATGCGGTCGACAAGCGTTATCTGCCGGCAGCCCGCGCGCATGATACGGCCACCATGCAACGTGTCCACGATGCAGAGATGGAGCCGGCATATAAGGCGCAGCACAAGGCAATCCTGCGTTTGGTTGATCAGTCGAATGGCTTCAGCGAGGCCCAGCACGGCCATGATGGCTGGGTTGTTGGGCTGATGTTGGCCGGGATCGCGCTGCTGGCGGGCTTGGTGATGGGGGCCTTGTGGTGGGCGGCACGGGCGGTGCGGCTGCGGGTATTCCAGCCAAATGGACCTGACTTCGCTGGGCGGCAGCAATTTCACGTCGAACAAATGCACCACCTTGACGCAGGCCAGCGCCAGCTCGATTACCGGTAGCAACTGCAACCCCACCGCATGGGAT
>Ga0316221_1001545_pt1 | contig 23562 bp, 14 predicted proteins | sample TBH18007metaG_FD_206003 | JGI IMG/M metagenome (GOLD analysis project Ga0316221, IMG submission 206003) | Freshwater microbial communities from Trout Bog Lake, Wisconsin, USA - TBH18007 | ecosystem: Environmental > Aquatic > Freshwater > Lake > Hypolimnion/Profundal zone | place: USA: Wisconsin... | reverse complement strand
ACCGAGAAGGGGACCATCCTCCTGATCGAGCCGAGTTCAAAGGAATATCTCGAACGCGGCCGCTTCGAGCAACCCGACCGCAGCCCGCAGCCCGCCTGGGCGCACCCGGTCATTGCGAACGGCAAACTCTATGTGCGCGACCAGGATGTCCTCTTCTGCTATGATGTGAAGGCAAGGTAAGGCAGATGGGCCGATACCTTCGCTTCTGAGGTTCTCCGCTGGACTTATGTGTATCAAGGATATATACTATCCCCGTTGGCTGCGTTTATGGCCACCCATCGCCCTCACGCCAGCCGCGCTGGCCCGACACCCGCGCCGGCCCCTCCGCTCCCCTGAGTCGCTCCGGTTTTTCTTTTGAGCTTTCAGGTCCGCTATCCCATAATGCGGCGACATCGGAGTAGATTATGAGCTGCAACACGAGTAATGGGAAGTTCCTCAGCCGGCTGTTCACAGCGGGATTAAGCCTCGGGTTTCTGGTCCCGGCGGGCCTCGCCGGCCGGGCGTCCGAGCCGGGAGCGGAATTGGCGCGCCAATTTGCCAGCCCGCCGGAGTCGGCCAAGCCGCAGACCTGGTGGCACTGGATGAACGGGAATATCACCAGGGAGGGCATTACGGCGGACCTCGAGGCGATGAAGCACGTGGGCATCAACGGCGCCGAGATTTTCAACGTCCTGGAGGGCATTCCGGACGGACCGGCGCCGTTCATGAGTCCGCAGTGGCTCGAGCTGTTTCGTTTCGCGGCGGCGGAGGCCGATCGCCTGGGCATGGAGTTGTGCTTTCACAACTGCGCCGGGTGGTCTTCGAGCGGCGGCCCCTGGGTCAAGCCCGAGCATGCCATGCAAACCGTGGTGACCAGCGAAGTGACCGTCTCGGGCGGCCAGGAATTTCACGCGGGGTTGCCCCAGCCCGCCACCAGGGAGGGCTATTATCGCGACATCGCGGTGCTGGCCTTTCCCACCCCCAAAGGCCAGGCGCGGATCGGCCAACTCGAGCCCAAGGCCTTGTTTGCCTCCGCCTACGAATATGGCCTGCAGCCGGATCCCAAACGGATTCCAGCCGACTCGGTGGTGCCCCGGGACCGCATCATTGACCTGACCTCACGCCTGGGCGCGGACGGCCAGTTGACCTGGACCGCACCCGAGGGCGACTGGACGATCCTCCGGGTCGGACACACGCCCACCGGCAGGCAAAACGCTCCCGCACCGGATGCGGGACGGGGTCTGGAGGTGGACAAACTCAGCCGCGAGGCGATGGACGCCTTTTGGGCCGGCGGCATCGATCCCCTCCTGAAAAAGCTCGGCCCCCTGGCCGGCAAATCCCTCAACGGCTGCTTGATCGACAGCTACGAAGTCGGTTGCAACAACTGGACGCCCAAGTTCCGCCAGGAATTCCTCAAACGCCGCGGCTACGACCCGATACCCTTCCTGCCCGCCCTGAGTGGCCGCTATGTCGAGGGCGGAGAAGTGACCGAGCGTTTCCTCTGGGATTTCCGGCGCACGCTTGGCGATCTCTTTGCGGAAAACTACTATTTCTATTTCAGCCAACTCTGCCGCCAGCACGGGTTGGTGCCCTCGATGGAACCCTATGACGGGCCCTTCGAGTGCCTCCAGGTGGCCGCCAAGACGGGCATTGTCATGGGTGAATTCTGGGCGGGCGGCGGCGAATCCAGCTCGGTCAAGCTGGCGGCGGAGGTGGGCCATACCCACGGCATCAATATCGTCGGCGGCGAATCCTTCACCGCGGACCCGGACCACGGCAAGTGGCTCAATCACCCGGGCTCGCTCAAGGCGTTGGGCGACCTGACGTGGAGCCTGGGGCTCAATCGGTTCATCTTCCATTGTTACGCCCACCAGCCGTGGCTGGATAAAGCCCCGGGCATGACCATGGGCCAGTGGGGCACCCATTTCGGCCGGTTCAACACCTGGTGGGAACAAGCCCGCCCCTGGATTGCCTACGTGACCCGCGGACAATACCTCTTGCAGGCGGGCCGGCCCACCGCGGACGTGTTGTTCTTTGGCGGCGAGGCCGCGCCCAATGGCGGTATCCACCGGCCCGACCTCAAGGCCAGAGGTTACGACTACGATGCCATCGGCACGGACCTCATCGGCTCGCTTACCGTGAAAGACGGGAGGATCCTGACCCCCGCCGGCGGCGTTTACCGGGTGTTGGTATTGCCCAATACCACCTGGATGACCCCGCAGTTGGCGCAGATCGTCCGGGATTTGGCGGCGGCCGGGGCGACCATCATTGGGCCCAAGCCCACCCGATCGCCCAGCCTGGCGGGCTACCCGGCCGCCGATGCCGAGGTGGGCAGGATCGCCAATGAAGTCTGGGGCCGCGAGCACGGCGAGCAGGTCTTCGGCCAAGGCAAAGTCATCCCCAACCGCCCCGTCGAGGAAGTACTGGCGGCCATGGGCGTGCCGCCGGACTGCGCGGCGACTAACCCCGGGGCGCGCCTCGCGTTCATTCACCGTGTCGTGGATAGCGCGGACGTCTATTTTGTCTCCAATCAGAAGTCCCGGCCCGACACCCTCGAGTGCGTGTTCCGCGTGGCCGGCAAGCTGCCCGAGTTATGGGATGCCGAAACCGGCCAGATCCAGCCCGCGCCCCTGTGGCGGGTCGAGGGCGGGCGGACGATGGTGACGCTGAGCTTGGAACAGGCGGGGTCGGTGTTCGTGGTGTTTCGCAAAGCGGGCGCCCCGGCACGGGATGCGCTGGTCGCACTGGCTTACCAACCGGCGGAGCCCGCCACCCGACACCTGCCCCGGTTGGCCATTCGCAGCGCGCTCTATGGCGCCTTCTCCCTCGGCAAGAGCGGCATGGTGGATGTCACCGACAAAGTCGCTCCGCAGGTCAAGGACGGGCGGCTGCGCGTCCAGGCAGCCAACGATTTGGGCGGCGATCCCGCGGTCAACGTGGTCAAGGAAATGCGGGTCGAGTATGAGTGCGGCGGGCGGACGAACCTGGCCACCGCGCGGGAAAATGGAATCCTGGACCTGCCGCCAGCCGGCCAGCTCGGTGCCGTGCGAGTCATCCGCGCCGTTTACGGCCATTTCAACGAAGGTCTCAAAGGCCTGCCCCCCATCAAGGCGGTGGATGTCACCGCCCAACTCACCAGCCGCATCCAGGATCAAATGCTGTCCGCCCGCGCGGATAATGAGCTGGCCGGGGGCGACCCGGCGTTCATGGTGCCCAAGGAACTGCGGGTCGATTACACCCTCGACGGCGTGGCCCAACAGGTCACCGTGCAGGAAAACCAGGAATTCCGGCTGCCGGAGGACGCCTGGGCCCTGCTGCCGCCCGGGCCGCAGGTTTCGCTGGCGCCAGGCGGCCTGCTGCTGACGGTGGCTGAGCCAGGCACCTACACCTTCAGCACCGCCACCGGTCAGGAAAAGGCCGTGAGGATCTCCTCGCTGCCCAAGCCGGTCGACCTCGCCGGGCCCTGGGCCGTCTCGTTCCCCGAGGGGCGCGGCGCGCCCGCTCGAACCACCTTCGAACAGTTGATCTCCTGGCCGGAACACCCGGATTCCGGAATCAAATACTTCTCCGGAACGGCGGTCTATCGCCAGAGCCTGACCATTCCGGCGGAGAACCTGGGAGCCGGCCGCCGGCTCGAACTTGACCTGGGGCGGGTGCAGGTGATCGCGGAGGTGTGGCTCAACGGGCAGGCGCTGGGGGTCCTTTGGAAGGCGCCCTTCCGGGTGGACGTCACGGGCGTGGCCGAGGCGGGGGCCAACGAGCTCGAGGTGCGCGTGACCAATCTCTGGCCCAACCGGCTGATCGGCGACGAGCAGTTGCCCGAGGATGTCGAATGGAACGGCATTACCCTCAAGGGCTGGCCCGCCTGGATGGTCAAAGGCGAAACCCGGCCGGTGCCCCAACGGGTGACGTTCACCACCTGGAAACACTGGCACAAAGACTCGCCGCTCCAACCCTCGGGCCTCCTCGGGCCGGTGGTGTTGCGGACCTTGACCCAGGCCACCGTCAACTGAAAGAGGGCCGATCGGGTGTTGACATGAGAGCACCGAAACCGAGGATTGCCTTGTGAAGTTCACGGCCTTGGCCAGATTGGAGCGAAACGTCCACCGGGTGGGCGAGATCGTCGGTGTGCTCGCCAAGTACGGCCTGGCCGACTGGGTGAAGGGGCTGAATTACTCCTGGATTCAGGACCGGATTCAGAGCGTGGACGGGCAGTCCATTCCCAGCCTGAAAGTCGAGGAGCGCGTGCGGCTGGCCTTTACCGAATTGGGCACGACCTTCATCAAGCTCGGCCAGGTGCTCAGCACCCGGCCCGACCTGGTCGGTCCCGAATTGGCCAACGAGTTGGCCCACCTGCAAACCGATGTCCCGGCGGATCCGCCCGCCACGATCCGGGCCACGGTCGAGGCCGAGTTGGGCAAACCGCTGAGCAGCCTGTTCGCGCGGTTCGAGGAAACCCCGCTGGCTTCGGCCTCGATCGCCCAGGTCCACGTCGCCCAACTCCACTCGGGCGAACAGGTCGTTGTCAAAGTCCAACATGCCGGGATTGAAGGCAAGATCATGCCCGACCTCGACATTCTGGCCGGGCTGGCGGAGTTGGTGGAAAAGCACGCCCCCCAGGTCCGGCTCTACCAGCCCGCCGCGGTCGTCCGGCACTTCCGCCGGACCCTCTTGCGGGAACTGGATTTCACCTTCGAAGGTCGCAACCTGCAGGAATTTGCCAAACACTTTGCCCAGGATGACACCGTGCATTTTCCGTGCGCTTACCCGCAACTCTCGACGCGGCGAGTGCTGACCATGGAACGGTTGGAGGGGGTGATGGGTGGCGACACCGCCGGGTTGATGGCGTCGGGCGCCAACCTGAACGAATTCGCCCGCCGCGGCGCCAACCTCTATCTCCAGATGATCTTCCGCGATGGGTTCTACCATGCGGACCCGCATCCGGGCAACCTGATGCTGCTGCCGGGTGGGGTGGTCGGGGTGCTGGATTGCGGCATGGTGGGCCGGCTGGATGAGGACTTGACCGAGAACATCGAGGAGATGCTCATGGCGATCGTGGCCCATAACTCCGCCGACCTGGGCGAGGTGGTGCTGCGCATCGGCTGCGCCCCGCCGGCCGCCGCCCGCGACCAGTTGCGGGCCGATCTGACCGATTTTGTGGCCGATTACGTGGGCCAGTCCATCCAGGACATGGACCTGAGCGCGGCGCTGAACAGCCTGCTGGAGATTATCCGGCGCTATAACATCACGTTACCGCCGCCACTCGCCCTGCTGCTCCGCACCCTGGTCGAGTTGGAGGGCACCGCCCAGCGACTGAGCCCGGAGTTCAGCCTGGCCGAGTTGTTTCGTCCCTTCTACACCACGATGGCGCGCCGGCGGCTTTCGGTGGGGCGCATCGTGGGCCGCCTGGCCCACGCTTATCGCGATTGGGAGCGGTTGGTCGAGTCGCTGCCCCGGGATTTGGGCGACGTGCTCAAGCGCCTCCGCGAGGGCACCTTTTCCGTTCACTTCGACCTTCGTCATATCGACCCCGTCATCAACCGCCTGGTACTGGGGGTGATGACCTCCGCGCTCTTTGTCGGCTCCTCCCTCCTCTGGAGCATGAAAGCGCCCCCGACGGTGAAGGGCGTTTCCATCTTCGGCGGCGCCGGTTATCTCCTGGCGGCTTATCTGGGCTGGCGGCTGTTGCGCGCCATCAAACACTCCGGCGACATCAACTCGAAGAAATGAGCCCGGGAACGGCTCCCGGCACAGGCCCGCGGGAGGGTGGCGTCCGACCGCAGGCCTCGACGTGAGCGAAATCGCGGCTTGCGTTCTTCGGTGCAGGCTCGATCATGACGACCATGAACCGATTGTTCCTCCCCGGTCCCGCATTCTTAAGGCACCCGTGAAAATCGCCCGCATCCTGGACGAGGCCGACGGCGCCTTCGGGTTGGAGTACGACAACACACTGGGGAAGAAGAACCAGATGCGGCTGTACGCGACCAACTACGAAGCCGCCGTGCGCGAGGCCAAGCGGTTTCTCGAGATTGGGCCCGATGGCCGTGACGCGGAGGGGGCGGAGTGGGACCTGGAGTAAGGCCTACGCGGTTTCTTGTTTCGTCTCGAGAAAACCCTTCAGGTGGCAGAGACGAGTGGGGTGGCGAAGCTTGCGCAGGGCCTTGGCCTCAATCTGCCGGATCCGTTCGCGCGTCACCTGGTAGAGGTTGCCGATTTCCTCGAGCGTGTGGCCGTAGCCATCCACGAGGCCGAACCGCATTTCGAGGATCTTCCGTTCGCGTCCGCTGAGCAGCGCCAGGACGCCATCGAGCTTCTCCTTGAGCATGTTCTGACCGGTGGCGTCCGAGGGGTTTTCGGCGCCCTTGTCCTCGATGAAGTCGCCCATTCGGACATCGCCCTCGTCCCCGACGGGGGCATCCAGGGAGATAGGTTGGCGGGCCATCATGAGCAGGGCATTGATGCGGGAAACCGGGAGGCGCATCTCGTCGGCGAGGTCCTCGGCGCTGGGCTCGCGGCCCAACTCCTGGCTAAGCTGTTTCTGCGCCCGCCAAAGCCGGGTCATGATCTCGATCATATGCACCGGGATCCGGATGGTGCGGGCCTGATCGGCGATCGAACGGGTGAGGGCCTGGCGGATCCACCAAACGGCGTAGGTGGAGAACTTGTAGCCGCGGCGGTACTCGAATTTCTCGACCCCCTTGAGGAGGCCGATATTGCCCTCCTGGATGAGGTCCAGGAGCGACTGGCCGCGGTTAATGAACTTCTTGGCGATGGAAACGACCAGGCGGAGGTTGGACTCGGCCATGTGGCTCTTGGCCTGGTGGGCGCGTTCCGAGGCGCGGTGCAACCGGACGCACTCCTCCGAAAACTCCGGTTGTGGTTTGCGCACAAACTGCTCGAGGGCGATGAGTTTCTCCCGCTCTTCGCGCAGGGCCGTCTGTTGATGGGCAGAATGGGCGTGGGCCTTGAGTTCCGCGATGCGGCGCAGGCCGGCCTGGAATTTCCGCTCGGTGTTCCCGGCGACGAGGATCATGTCCTCGAGCACCCGCGGCTTGAAGGCGAATTTCGGGAAGAGGGCTTGGAGTTTTTTGTCGAGCTTGTGAAGCTGGACCAAGAGCTCATCCCGGCCCGGTGAGGGTTCGGCTTGCCGCCATTCGGCGTAACGGGCGTCCACTTCCGCATCCAGGGCCTGGACCTTCTTCACCAGGCCCCGCAAGTCAGCCAGATGTTGCTCGCGGCTGGCAATCTTGGTGTCCACCACGATGCGGTCGAAACGGTCCTGCGGGGGGTCCGCCAGCAACTTGGCGGCGATGGCGACATGTTCCTTGGCCACAAAACCCAGGCCATAAAGCAGTTGCTTGACCTCGAGCTCGGCCTCTTCGATGCCCCGGAAGATCTCGACTTCCTGTTCCCGCGTGAGCAGCGGCACCCGGCATACCTCGTTCAAATACATCTGAACCGGGTCGTCCAAGGCGCTGTATTGGCGTTCCTCCTCCGATTCCGGCCCATCCGTGGCCGGCCGCTCGGCCAACACGGCCACCGTGATTTTGATCCCCAGTTCCTGGAGCCCGGCGCACAGCGCGTCCAAGTCCTCAGCCGACACTCCCTCGGGCAGGAAGTCGTTGATATCGTCGTAAGTGAGGTGGCCCTGGTCACGGGCCATGAGCGTCAGGCTCTTAATCGTTTCGGCCAGGTCCAGCACCGGCGGCGGTGGTAAAGTGATAGGGGTGCTGGCCAAGCCCGCGGGTTTCGGCACGGTGGGCTCGGCGACGACCACCACGCGCTTGCGGGATCCCGTCGACTTGGGCTCTGACCGGCCGTTGGCCTTGGCCCCGAAAATGAAGGGACGTGAGGACCGGTGGGGTCTTCCGGGGGCTTTTCGCTCCTGAGCGCCGTGGTGATTTGCTGGTTTGTTACTCAAATGTTTCGATGGCACCACCCTGACACAGTAACCTTTCGGGCCGGGGCACATCCATAACAAGATACCATGCGGCGGGCAAGCCGCGAGCTAATTCACCCGGATCGATCACATTTTGGGCGCCCCCAACCCGGCCTCGCCGGCTAATGCCACTCCAACTCATCCCGGGACGGGAGCTTGGGAAACTTCTGGTGCGGTTCTTTTTGGTACCAAAAGGCGACGGAGGCGATGTCATCCTGGGCGGGCAGGTAACGGCCGCCGGATTGCCAACCGAGCGCCTGGATGGTGACCTTGAGATCCTGCTCAAAGCGGATCGGGTCCATGAGATGCCAGCGATAGAGGCCAAACCGGGTTTGCGAGTCATAGAGCCCATCGGGCCGGATCACCTGGGGCATCCCGCTGTAAGGGGTTGAAAACTCCGTGTAATGCCCTTTGCCATCGGCGCCGCGCAACTCGAAGTCGTAAGAACCGCAGAAATAGTCCTCGGTCCCCGTGCCGCAGATGGTTGGAAATTCCCGGTCGCCATCCATGAAAAACTTGATTTCGCCCTCACCCCACCAACCGGTGTGGCTAACGCCCCAGGCGAGATAAGTGCCGACGTAATGGCCGACCCCCTGGACGCCGTCGAGGATGGTGTAAAGGCCTTTGGTCCGGAGGGGATTCTCGCGCCGGAACTGGGCGTGGAAGTAGGCGGCATCGGCCGGGACGTCGGTGAGCGTGTAGTTAATCTGGTAGTAGATGGTCATCGGGTTGTCGTCGAGGTTCTCGATAGTGATCCGAGCCTTCTTGTGAAAGGGCATCTGCCAATAAGCGTTGAAGGCACTGCCAGGGTTCACACAGACGGGCGGGGAACTGATCTGGCAAAAGCGGCCCCAGCCGCAGGCGAAGAAATCGCCCAGCGGGCACTCGACGGACGGCTCGGCCTCATCGTCCCAGTAAAACCGGAGGATGTTCCAACGGGTTTTGTCGAGGGGCGCAGGCGTGAGCCAGATCTGCTGGATGGCGCCCGGGCCGGTGATGTCCGCCATGGTGAAGGTGGATTTGGCGGGAACGCGAACATAGGGAGAGACCTTCCAGCCCTGGCCGAGGTCGCGCGCGGCGCCCTTGGCGGGGCCGTTGGTGGACCGGCCGGCCTGGCCTTTTTCGCCGGTGAAGTTTTCAGGACCGATCGACCGAGTTTTGGCGGGAGAGACCCGATAGAGGTTGCCGAGGTTGAGGTCGAGCCCATTGAACGGGGCCTCCGCAGCGGGGACGTTTGCTGTCAACCAAACCAAGGGGAGCAAGGCAAGGAACCGACGGGAGATTGTTTTCATGGGGTGTCAAGTTAGCGGTGGACCCGATTAAAGTCGATGCCTTCCGCGAATGATTTCGCGCTGGACGGGGCTCCCTCAGCCAGCTTACGGTGGACCGCGTGCGGCAGCCAGCAACCATGCGAAGCGAGGCCGGCGCGGGCCTCGAAGGGCGTGGAGCGGCGGACGAATGGCTTACGCCGGCGCGATTTGCCCTGGTGCTGGGCGCGCTCATCTTCGCTGCCTTCCCCGAGGTCCTGCTCGGGATCGAGACTTTCGTAGTGCGGGACTTCGGACTGTTTGCCTATCCGCTCGCCCACTACCAGCGAACCTGCTTCTGGCGCGGCGAACTGCCGCTATGGAACCCCTACAACAACTGCGGCTTGCCGTTTCTGGCGCAGTGGAACACGATGCCGCTTTACCCTCCGGCGTTGGTTTACCTGGGGCTGCCGCTGAGCCGGGCGTTGGGCCTCTTTTGCCTGCTGCACCTCTTTTTTGCGGGTTTGGGGATGTACTTCCTGGCGCGCCGCTGGACGGGCAACTGCCTCGGCGCCTCGGTGGCGGGGTTAGCCTTCGCGTTTAACGGTTTGACGCTGAACCTGTTGATGTGGCCGAGCCACATCGCCACCCTCAGTTGGATGCCCTGGGTCCTGTTGTGCGTCGAGCAGGCTTGGCGCCTGGGCGGCAGAAGCCTCGTCCTGGCGGCGCTGGCCGGGGCTTTGCAGATGCTCGCCGGCGGGCCGGAAACGATCTTGCTCACCTGGCTCTTGCTCGTCGCCCTGTGGACCGTGGACCATGCGCCAAAAGCAGGCCTCGGCCAGGAGGCGGTTTCTCGCTGGCGCACGGGATTCCGGTGCGTAAGCGTCGTCCTCCTGGTGGCGGGGCTGGCGGCCGCCCAATTGCTGCCCTTCCTGGATCTGACGGCTCATTCCCAGCGCGAGCAAGGCTACGCCGACCTGCGCTGGTCCATGCCCGGTTGGGGCTGGGCCAATTTCCTGGTCCCCATGGTCTTTGGCGACACTTGGAACCAGCAGTTGTTCTATCAATACTGGCAATCCTGGACCTCGTCCTACTACCTCGGGATGGGCGTGCTGCTGCTCGCGCTGCTGGCGGTGGCCACGGTGCGCGAGCGTCGTGTGCGCTGGCTGGCCGCCGGCGCGGCCACCGCTCTCATTCTGGCTTTTGGCGACCAGACGTTCGTCTATCCCTGGCTGCGGCGGCTCATGCCGGCCCTAAGTCTGATGACCTACCCGGTGAAATTCGTGACCGTCATTGCCTTCGCGGTCCCGCTGCTGGCGGGTTTTGCCCTGGCCCGGTGGCGAGAAAGCCCAGCGGGCAAAGCGCGCGAGCCCGAGAAGAAGCTCATTCTCTTTGGCGGCGTCCTGCTCGCGTTGATCGCGGCCATCCTGGTCTGGGCCTGGCGCTGGCCGTTTCCCCGGGACAATGTTCCGGCGACTTTGATCAACGGGGCGGCCCGGGCCGGTTTCCTGGCGTTGGCCATGGTGGTGCTGCTGACGCTCCGGCGCAAGGCCCGGCCCGAATGGCAACGGATGCTCTTCCTGGTCCTGCTGTTCGTCTGCTGGCTGGACGTTTGGACCCATGAGCCCTCCCAGAATCCGACCGTCCCGCCCCGAGTCTATGCGGCGGGCCTGGCGCGCGCCCGGTTGGCCATGAACCCGGAGCCCGCCCTGGGCCAATCCCGCGCCATGGTCTCTCCCGCCGCCGAGGCCAAACTCAACTGGTTTGTCCTCCGCGAGCCCGAGGACAATCTGCTCGCCAAGCGGCTCGGCTACTTCTCGGATTGCAACGTGCTTGATGAGGTGCCCAAAGTGAACGGCTTTTTCTCGCTCTATCCCCGCGAGTGCGCCGCCCTGGGCGCCCGCCTGTATGCCTCCGCCGACACGAACTTCCTGCACCTCGCCGATTTCATGTCGGTCTCCCAACTCACCGCGCCCGGAGAGATCCTGAAGTGGCTGCCCCGCGGATCCTTCCTGCCGCTGGCAACTGCCGGGCAAACCCCCGTTTTTCTCGACGATCCCGGCGCCCTGAACGCCCTCTTCCGACCGGATTTCGACGGGCGCAAGACCGTATTCCTCCCGCCCGAGGTCCGAGCCCAGGTCTCGGTGACCCGCGCCACCGACGCGCGGGTGCTGGCCCAACGCTTTGAGTCCCAGCGGGTAGTGTTGGAGGTCGAGGCTGCCGCGCCTTCCCTGGTGGTGGTGGCACAGACGTATTACCACTGGTGGCGAGCCGAAGTGGACGGCCGGCCGACGCCGGTGTGGCGAGCCAACTACGCCTTTCAAGCCCTGGAAGTTCCTGCCGGGCGCCACCAGGTGCGGTTGTCCTATCAGGACCGCCTGTTTCAGGCCGGTGGGTTCCTGTCCTGCCTCTCACTGGCGGGCTGCCTGGCCATTTGGCTGCGCTCGCGCCCCCTGCCGCCGGTGCGCCGTCCGATCGGAGAGAACGGACTTTCCCCGGCTCCCGGCGGGTGTATAGTGCTGTGATTAATGGTTCAGACACAAAACTTACACGTCAAAGAGGCGATTCGGCTGCTGACCCCGCGCGCGCTCAAGAGCGAATTGCCCGCGACCGATGCCTCGAATGGCACCGTGGCGGCGAGCCGGGAGCGGGTGGCGCGGATCGTGGCCTTGCAGGACCCGCGGTTGCTGGTGGTCGTCGGCCCGTGCTCGATCCATGATGTCCACGGCGCCCGCGAGTACGCCGGGCGGCTCAATCGGTTGCGGGAGGAACTGGCGGACCAGTTCGAGATCGTGATGCGCGTTTATTTTGAGAAACCACGCACGACCTTGGGCTGGAAGGGCCTGATCAATGACCCGCACCTGGACGGGAGTTATGATATCAATACGGGTCTGAAAGCGGCGCGGGGATTGCTCCTGGAGTTAACCGCCGAGGGGTTGCCCGCGGCGACGGAGTTTCTCGATCCGATCATCCCGCAGTACATCGATGACCTGGTAACCTGGGTGGCCATCGGGGCGCGGACCACGGAGTCCCAGACGCACCGCGAGATGGCCAGTGGGCTCTCCATGCCCGTCGGCTTCAAGAACGGCACGGACGGGAGCCTGCAGATCGCCTTGGACGCCATGCAGTCGGCGCGCGCGGCGCATAGTTTCCTGGGCATCGATCAGGATGGCATTACCAGCATTATTCGGACCACCGGCAATCCGGCGGGGCATGTCGTGCTGCGGGGCAGCCGTGAGCGCACCAACTACGACGCCGCCAGTATCCACGAGGCGGAAACCAAACTGGTCCAGGCCGGGCTCCCGCCGGGGCTGATGGTGGACTGCAGCCACGCGAATTGCGGCAAACAAGCCGCCCGCCAGGAAGCCGTCTGGCGCAGCGTCATCGAGCAACGGGCCTCCGGCACCCGATCGATCATCGGTCTGATGGTCGAGAGTTACCTCATCGAGGGCAACCAGCCGTTCCCGCGACCGGCCGCCGAGTTGCGGCCCGGGGTCTCGATCACCGACCCCTGCCTGGGGTGGGAGGCGACGGAGAGAATGTTGCGGGAAGGCCATCGCCGACTGGCGGGGGCGCGGGCTGCGTGAAGATCACGCACAACGCGTGGAGATCACGCAGATTATCGGGTGGGTGGTTGAGTTTGTTGGATTTTACGGGGATAATTCCCTGGCACGGTAATTGCTAGATATGCGGAAAACCCGGTCAGTAGTCTGAGTAGTTGCCAAAAAGTTCACCAGGCTTCCGACCGAGAAAAGAAACAAAAACCAGCACAGATTATATGAACAATCAACAAAAGAAGAACGGGGCTTTCACGCTCATCGAGCTGTTAGTCGTTATCGCGATCATCGCCATCCTGGCGGCCATGTTGCTGCCGGCGCTGGCCCGCGCCAAAGCGCGCGCCCAACGCATCAACTGCGCCAACAACCTGAAGCAGGGCGGTTTGGCGTTCAAGACCTGGGCCCTGGACAACCAGGACCGCTATCCGATGCAGGTGGATTCACCGAGCGGCGGCCCGCCCAACCAAACGGCCTTCACTACTGCCGTCGCGGGCGAGTATACCTTCCAGGTTTTCGGGGTTATGTCCAACGAGCTCAGCACCCCCAAGGTGTTGGTTTGTCCGTCGGATGACACCATCGCCCACACGAACTTCCTCATGCAGGTCAACGTGTACAGCCAGGTGGCTTATGCGGGCCAGTTCACCCTGTGCAACGCCAACGTTTCCTATTTCGTCGGCCGTGACGCGGTGGAGAACAACCCCCAGATGCTCTTGGCCGGCGACCGTAATATCTACGGCAGCTCGACCCTGACCACCTACGGCACCGCCCAGTCCACCCAAAACGGCGGCTACGGCGACTCCCCCGACCACGGCAGCAGCCCCACCCTCACGGGCGGCCTGTTCGCGATGGGCACGAACTTCCTGGCCACGGCCACCGCCCCTTGCTGGACCGACAAGATGCACCAGAAGCAGGGTAACGTGCTCCTGGCTGACGGCAGCGTGCAGCAGCTCAGCAGCTCCCGCCTCCGCGACCAGCTCCGCAACACGGGTGACACCACCACCACCACCGGCGTCAATACCCTGATGTTCCCGTAAGTGGAATTGGTTCGTTCCTGAACTTTCAAAGGCGCCCGCAAGGGCGCCTTTTTTTGTCAATGCAACGCGACGAATCCCACGCCCGATCCCCCTGCCGAGCGCGTCTGGTTGGCCTGGCCCTGGCGCTGGTGACCCTGGCGGCCTATCTGCCCGCCACCCGTCACGGATTCGTCCTGTATGATGATCCGGAGTACCTGACCCAGAATCGCGTCGTTCAGGCGGGGCTGACCCTGAGGGGGATGCGATGGGCTTTCACGACCTTCCAGGGCAACCTCTGGATCCCGCTGAGCTGGCTGTCGCACATGCTCGATTGCGAATGGTTCGGCGTGGACCCGGGGGCTCACCACCTCGTGAGCGCACTCTGGCATGCGGCCAATGCGGCATTGTTATTCCTGGTGCTGCGGCGTATGACGGGCTTTGTTTGGCCGAGCGCGTTCGCGGCTGCCCTCTTTGCCTGGCATCCGCTGCGGGTTGAATCGGTGGCCTGGGCTGCCGAGCGAAAGGACGTCTTGAGCGGCCTCTTTTTCCTGCTCGCCTTGGGGGCCTACGGCCGCTTCGCCCAGGGCGGGGGCCCGTTGCCCTCCGCAATGGCCGACCCCGGGGCTAAAGGTCCAAACGGTCAGCCTCCCTGTTCGGTTTCCCCGCCGGCGTTCTCCATTTTCTATTTTTTATCCCTGGCGAGCTTTGCCTGCGGCCTGATGAGCAAGCCCATGTTGGTGACTTTCCCGTTGCTGTTGCTGCTGCTGGACTTCTGGCCATTAAGGCGATGCGAGCTTCCCCCCTGGCCAGGGTGGCGCCGACGCGAAGCCGAGCCGGCATGGAGGCGCGGTTTGAACAGGCTCCTGCTGGAGAAGGTCCCCTTCCTGGCGCTTTCGGTGGTTGTCTGCGTGGTCACGGCGCTGGCGTCTCGGGGCCGGGCCGTGGGCACCGAGCACTACGGACTGATCGATCGCGCGGGCAATGCCCTGGCGGCCTATGGTAGTTACCTTGGCAAGATCCTGGTGCCCGTAAACCTCGCCATCGTGTATCCCTTGCCGGCCCGGGTACCCTGGGGAAGAGCGGCGGCGGCGGCGGGCGTCCTGGCCCTCATCACGGCGCTGGTTTGGCGGGCGCGCGTCCAGCGCCCCTGGTGGCTCATAGGTTGGGCCTGGTTCGTCGGCACGCTGGTGCCAGTCATCGGTCTGGTCCAAGTGGGAACCCAAGCCCTAGCGGATCGGTTCACCTATCTTCCGTTTATAGGTCTGGCCATGGCCCTGGGTTGCGACGGGGCCTTCTGGGCGCGGCGGTGGCGGTTGAACCCCGGGCTCGTGGTGGCGGCGGCGGCAGTGGTCCTGGTCTTGTGTCTCGCGGGAACCGAGCGGCAACTCCGTTTTTGGAGCAGCGACGAGCGCTTGTTTGAACGTGCCCTGGCGGTGACGGCGGACAATCCGGTGGCCCACGCCAACCTGGGCGTTGCCTTGGAGCAGCAAGGGCGGCGGGGCGAGGCTCGGGCTCATTACGAGGCTGCCCTGGAGTTGATGCCGAGCCTGGCGCAGGTGCACAACAACCTCGCCAACCTTCTGGACGAGGCTGGCGAGACCAACGCCGCCCTCAGCCATTTTCTGGTGGCTCGCCGGCTCCAGCCCGACGCTCCGCTCGTCCGCGCCAATTATGGCTCCATGCTCGTTAAGCTGGGGCGCTTCGATGAGGCGGCGGCCGAATTCGAGGCAGCGGCCCGGCTCAGCCCGGGGGATCCTCGGCCCTTTTACCTGATGGGCAAGGCCTTGCTACGTCAGGGCCGTCCCGCCGAAGCGGTTGGCCGGCTTCAGCGGGCGCTGGAGCTCGACCCCAACGACGTCCCCAGCCTGGTTTTCCTGGCTCGATTGCGGGCGGCGGAAACGGAGGCCGCCCTCCGCAACGGCGCCCAGGCGGTCAGCCTGGCGGAGCGTGCCAACGCTCTCACGGGGGGCGATCAGCCGGCCGTGCTGGAGGTGCTGGCAATGGCCTACGCCGAGGTGGGTCGCTTCCCCGAAGCACAAGCCGCGGTCCGGAAGGCGATCGCGGGCTCCGGTGCGGGGGATACGAATGGGGTGGGGGAGTTGCGCGAGCGGCTGAAGTTGTTCGAGGCCAGCCGGCCTTTCCGACTCGCGCCGGCCCACGAACGCTGAGAACAGGGATTTGCCAGCGGGCAAATCTTTGCTAGACTTAATCATAAGATATTAGCCATTGACGATGAAGAAAAACCATATCTGGAAGTTCTTTCGGGCCGGCGGATTTGACCAGGTTCGCATCGACACGGGCGCCGACCTGCTGGCGCTCGACCAACTGGATCAGAAGCTGTGGGTGGCTCTGGCCTGCCCCACGGTGGGGTTGGAGTTCGACGCCAAGACGCTGGCGATGATCGACAGTGACAACGACGGACGGATTCGGGCGCCGGAGATCCTGGCGGCGGTCAAATGGGCCACCGACCGCCTGAAGAGCGCGGATGACTTGCTGCAAGACTCGGAGGAGCTGCCGCTCAGCGCCATCAACGAGGCGACACCCGAGGGGCGCCAGTTGCTCGCCTCCGCCCGCGAAATCCTGGCCAACCTGGAAAAACCCGGGGCGACCAGCATCACGGTCGAGGACACTCTCGACACCGCGAAGATCTTCGCCCAGACCCGTTTCAACGGGGACGGGGTGCTGCCGGCGGACTCGGCCGGAGATCCGGCGACCAAGGCCGTGATCGAGGAAATCATCGCCTGTTTCGGCGCAGAGAAAGACCGGAGCGGGAAGCTGGGGGTGACGCAGGCGAAGGTGGACCAGTTCTTTGCCGAGGCGCAGGCTTACTCGGACTGGCACAAAAAGGCCGAGGGGGATGCGGCCATTCTACCCTTGGGGGAAGCGACGGGCAGCGCGGCGGCGGCTTACCGCACGATCAAGCCGAAGGTGGATGACTTCTTCGCCCGCTGCCGCCTGGCGGCTTACGACCCGCGTTCGCTGAGCGCTGTCAATCGCGAGGAGAAAGAATACCTGCTCTTCGCCGCGAAGGACCTCACCATCACCTCGGCGGAAATAGCGAGTTTCCCGATCGCGCACGTGGGGGCGGGCAAGGCGCTGCCGTTGGCCCGGGACATCAACCCCGCCTGGAGTGCCGCGGTGGCGAGGTTCGCCGCCGAGGTGGCAGGCCCGTGGTTGTCCGAGAAATCGGTGATGACCGAGTCGGAATGGGGCCTGATCACGGCTCGCTTCGCGGCCCATGAGGCCTGGCTGGCGGCCAAGACGGGTGTGGGCGTCGAGAAGCTCGGCCTCGAGCGCATCCGGACCATCCTAGCGGCCCCCTTCAAGCCGACGATTGACGGGTTGATCGCCAAGGATAAGGCCCTGGAGCCCGAGGTCACCGCGATCGTGGCCGTCGAGCGGCTCGCCCGCTATTACCGTGACCTCAACCAACTCCTGCACAATTTTGTCTCCTTCCGGGATTTTTATAGCCGCAAAGACAAGGCGGTGTTTCAAGCCGGGACACTCTATCTCGACCAACGGACCTGCGAGCTGTGCATCGCGGTGACCAATCCGGCCCGGCACGCGGCCATGGCCGGCCTATCGGGCACCTACCTGGCCTATTGCGATTGCACGCGCAAAGGGACGTCGGAACAGATGCAGATCGTGGCCGCCTTCACCGGGGGGGACTCGGACAACCTGATGGTGGGCCGCAACGGCATTTTCTACGATCGCAAGGGCCGGGACTGGGACGCGACTATCACCAAGCTGGTGGATAACCCGATCAGCATCCGCCAGGGGTTTTGGGCGCCGTACAAGAAGGTGGCGCAGATCGTTCGGGAACAGGTGACCAAACAGGCGGCCGCCGCCGACGAGGCGGTGGTGGGAAAGCTCACCCAAACCGCCACGGACGTGCAGGCCGCCGCGGTCAAAGGTGTGCCGCCGCCGGTACGGAAGATCGACCCGGGCATGATCGCCGCATTGGGAGTCGGCGCTGCCGGCCTCGGGGGCATGATCGGAGGCATCATCACTGGGTTCCTGGGTCTGCGTTGGCTGATGCCGCTGGGGGTGGTGGGCGTCATGCTCATTATCTCGGGTCCCTCCATGCTCATGGCCTGGCTGAAACTGCATCGGCGCAACCTCGGGCCCATCCTCGACGCCAACGGCTGGGCCGTCAATGCCAAGGCCAGGATCAACGTCCCCTTCGGCGCCTCACTCACCCAAGTCGCCTCCCTGCCCATCGGCGCCCAGCGTGACCTCGTCGACCCGTTTGCTGAGAAGAAGCGCCCCTGGAAGGTCTATCTCGCCCTGGCGGGCGTCCTCGCGCTGTTGGTGTCCTACTACGAAGGCTTCCTGGATGGTTCCCTGCCGCCTCCGATCTCGAGCACAGCCGTGCTCAAGCAATGGTCTCCGCGGTTTGTGCGTCCCCTGGTTCCAGCCGGCGCGCCCGGGAACAATGCCCCGGCGGCCTCCAGCGCCGCCGCTCCGCCCGCAGCCGGCGCCACGGCTCCGCCCCCCGCCAACAAAGGTCCGGCGGAGAAATAGCTCAACTGCTACGGCTTCAAGAACTTCGCCGCCGTTTGGGCGGCGTGGACGATGGGGGCCGGGAATAGACCGATACCGATCATCCCGGCGATGCAGGCATAGAGGGAAAAGCGGAGCGGGAGCGAAGGCTTGATCGGAGTCAGATCGCTGGCCTCACCAGGCCAGTAGATGGCGCGGATGACGCCGAAATAGTAGTAGAGCGAGATGACCACGCCGACCAGGGCGGTAACGGCCAGGCAATAATAGCCGGGGTGCGCCGGAGCGGCTTCGAGGATGGAACGGAGGAGGAGGAACTTCCCGAAAAAGCCGGCGAGCGGGGGGATGCCCGCCAAGGAGACCATCGCCAGAGTGAGCGTGAAGGCCAGGAGTGGTGAGCGTTGGTGCAGCCCGGCCAGGGCGGACAGGTCCTCGCTTTCGACCTGCCGCATGACCAGGCAGATGACCGTGAAGGCCCCCAGCACGGCGAAGAGGTAGCCGCTGAGGTAGTAAAGAATGGCGGCCTGGCCGTTGAGACTCAGGGCGGCGATCCCCAACAGCAGGTAGCCGGCATGCGCGATGCTCGAATAGGCCAGCAACCGTTTGAGATTCCGCTGCGGGATGGCGCAGAGGTTGCCGTAGAGGATGGTGAGGCCGGAGATGACGATGAGGAGGTCTCGCCAGTGCGCCGTCACCGGCGGCACCGCGTAGAACAGGACGCGCAGCAACAGGACAAACCCGGCCGCCTTGCTGCCTACCGCCAGGAAGGCCGTCGTCGGCGTGGGCGCCCCCTGATAGACATCCGGCGCCCAGATCTGGAAAGGAAAGGCCGCGATCTTAAAGCCGAGCCCCGTCAGGATCAGCACCAGGCCGAACTGGAACAGGGGGTTCGAGCTGTACTGCGCCGCCACCGCCGAGAGTTGGCCAAAGTTGAGCGTGCCGGAGATCCCCGAAACCATCGCGATGCCGAACACCGTAAAGCCGGTCGAGAGCGCGCCGATGACGAGGTACTTGACGCCCGCCTCGAGCGAGGCCAAACGCCCCCGCTGAAAGCTCGTGAGGATGTAGAACGTCACGGTGATGAGTTCGAGCGAGACAAAGAGGAGGGAAAAATCATTCGCCGACGAGGCGAAAAGCATCCCGGCCAGCGCGAATAAAACCAGGGAGTAATACTCGGTGATCCCGCCGCCGAGCCGGTCGGAAAACTCGACCGACATGATCAGGACGATGATGGCGGCGGCGAGGAAGAACCGTTTGAAAAACAGGGCGAGGCCGTCGAGCACGTACACATCGTTGAAGGCATAACCGACGCCACCCGGGGGGAGCTTGAAGGCGACGAAGCTGTAAACGAGGATGACGCCGAGCCCGGCGGCAGCGGTGCAGCCGAGCTTCTTCCGGGCGGTTCCCGGGAGCCAGAGGTCGGCCAGGAGCAGAGCCAGTCCGAGGCCGATCACCAACCATTCGTGGGCTAAGAGGGCGAGGTTCATCAGCGGGTAACGGTAAGCGGCGAGTTCAACGCCAGGCGCTCACCCGGCGGCGGTAGCGGGAAGGCTGGAGCGCGGCTGGCCGAGCCGGAGGTCGTGAGATAGGGCGCCAGGACGCTTTGCCGCACACTGGGCGCGATCTTGTCGGCCAGCAAGCGCGGACCGAATCCGAACACCAGGAGGCAGGCCAGCAGCAGGAGAAACGGCAGCTTGCGCCACAAATGGGGGGCATCGGCCACCTTCGCCCATTTCTCAGGCAGTGGGCCATGCAGGACAGTGCGCACCATGCGCAGCATATAAACCGCGCCGATGATCAGCGCACCCCAGCAGGCGAGCACGGTAATCAACTTCGAGGTTTGCCAGGCGCCGAACAGCACGGTCACCTCGCCGGCGAAGTTGGCAAACCCCGGGAGGCCGCAGCCGGCGAACGCCGCCATCATGATCAGTGCCCCGATGAACGGCAGGCGCCGCAACAGGCCGCCCAACTGGTCCATCTGCAAGGTGCCGGTTTGCTGGTAAAGGTAGCCGTTCAGGCCGAACGTCAGGGCGGCCAGAAACCCGTGGGCGATCATGACGAGCACCGCACCGGTGACGCCGATGAGATTCAGGCTCGCGATGCCGAGGAAGACGAAACCCATGTGGGCAACGCTCGCATAACCGGCCAGCCAGTTCAGGTCTTTCTGGCGCATGGCCACCCAGCCGCAGTAGACGAGGTTGCCCAGGCAAAGCCAGGCGAGCACGGGCATCCATTGGCGGGCCGCCTCGGGCATGAGGGGTAACGCAATGCGAATCAGGCCGTAAAGGCCGAACTTCTTCAAGACCCCGGCATGTAGCATGGCGGTGGCGCTGGGCGCCGAACCGTAGCCCAACGGGGCCCAGGTGTGGAAGGGCCAGAGCGAGACCAGGATGCCGAACCCGAACAGCAAGAGCGGGAACATGATCCGCTGCGCGCTCTGCGGGATCGGGTGGTCACGCACCTGGTCCATGAGTTTCGGGAGGTCGAAGGTGTTGGCACCGGAAGACACGTAGAGGGCAATCAGCCCAAGCAGGGCGAGCAAGGCGCCCACGCTCAAGTAGAGCGTGATCTGAAAAGCGGCGTAATTCTTGTCCTGCCCCCGGCCCCAGACGCCAATCATGATGAACGTCGCCACGAGCGCCAACTCATGGAAAAAGTAGAATAGAAACAGGTCCAGCGAGGCGAAGGCGCCCAGGATGCCGCCGGTCATCAGCAGTAGCAAGATGTAGAACTCCTTCTGACGGTCCTTGATCTCCCAGGAGACACAGGTGGCGGCGAAGGCGACGATGGCGCCCATCAAGATCAAGCCGACATTGATGCCATCGACACCGACGTGGTAGGTGATGCCCAGGGCGGTCACCCAAGGGACCTGCTGTTCGTACTGAAAGCCCGGGGCGCCCGTCTGAAAGCCGGCGAACAGGAAGACGGCCAACACGGCAGAGATGAGCGTGGCCAGGAACGCCACCGCCTGCATGATGACGGCGAAATTCCGCGGCACCAAGGCCAGCACCAGCGCCGCCAGGAGCGGCACGCCGAGTATGTAGGTGAGGAGCGACATGGTGGGTTATCTCAGCGCAAAATAGAGCACGCAGGCGACGCCCAACACGAAAAGAAAGGCGTAGGTTTGGAGGTTGCCGGTCTGCAGGAGCCGCAGGGCGCGACCGGCCAGCTCGGTGGACCCGTGAACGCCTCGCACGCCGAGGCCCGCGATGATCCAGCGGTCGAACCACCCGGCGAGGGCGGCCAGGAAATCGTGCGGGCGGATAAACAGCGCCTGGTAAATCTCGTCCCAATAGAACCGGTTGCGCATCGCCACCGAAAGGCCGCCGAGTTTGGCGGGCAGCGGATCCTGGGGGGCGCGGCCGTAAAGGGACCAGGCGCCGGCGATGCCCAGCACCGCGGCCAACAACCCGATCGCGGCCGCCACCGGCGATTCTTTGAGGGGAGCGACCAACTGTTCGAGGGTGCTTAAGGCGTGTTCCGCGCCGAACTGGCGGCCATAGACGTTTTCCAGGCCGATGATGCCGCCCACGATGCTCAACACAGCCAGCAACCGCAGGGGCCAGACCATCACCGGCGGAGATTCATGGGCGTGGCCGGCAGCCGTGGAACGGGTTTCGCCGAGGAACACCACAAAGACCAGGCGGAACATGTAAAACGCCGTCAGCGCCGCCACCAGCGCGCCGAGCGCAAACAGGGCGTAGTTGGGCTGACCCCAAGCCAGCCCGAGAATGCTGTCCTTGCTGTAGAATCCGCTGAAAGGAGGCACTCCCGCGAGCGCCAAGGTGCCCGCCACGAAGGTCCAAAAAGTCACCGGCATCTTCCGCCGCAACCCACCCATCTTCCAGATGTCCTGCTCATGGTGGAGCCCCAGGATGACCGAGCCGGCACCCAGGAAGAGGAGCGCCTTGAAAAAGGCGTGGGTGGTGAGATGGAACATCGAGGCCTTGGGGCCCGCCATGCCCGCCAGTCCCACGCCCATCACCATGTAGCCCAGTTGCGAGAGCGTCGAGTAGGCGAGGATACGTTTGATGTCGTTCTGCTGGACGGCGATCAGGGCCGCGAGGAGGGCGGTGAAGCCGCCGACCCAGGCGATGACCTGCAAGGCCGGGGGATTGAGCAGGAAGAAAATGCGGGCCAGCATATAGACGCCGGCGGCGACCATGGTGGCGGCATGGATGAGGGCGCTCACGGGCGTGGGGCCTTCCATGGCGTCGGGGAGCCAGACATGGAGCGGGAACTGGGCGCTCTTGCCCACCGCACCGCAGAAGATCAGCAGGCCGGCGGTCGTGGCGGCCAGGCCGAGGGCCTCGGGGTTCTTCTTCATCGCCTCTTCCAGGACGGTGAAGTTCAGCGAATTGAGCGTGAGCCAGACCGTGAAGATGCCCAGGAGAAAGCCCAAGTCGCCCAACCGGTTGGTGAGGAAGGCCTTTTTCCCGGCGTCCGCCGCGGCGGGGCGCTCGAACCAGAAGCCGATGAGGAGGTAGCTCGAAACGCCGACCAACTCCCAGAAGATGAACATCTCGATGAAGTTGTTGGCGAGCACGATGCCCAGCATCGAGAACGTGAACAGGCTGAGGCAGGCGAAAAACCTGGAGAAGCCCGGATCCTCGCGCATATAACCCCAGGAATAGACATGAATGGCGCCGGCGACGCCCGTGACCATGAGCATCATGAGCAGGGAGAGCGGGTCGAGGCGCAAGCCGAAATCGACTTGGAGTGGCCCCACCGCCAGCCAGGAGAACTGGCAATCCGGTCGCACGTCCCATCCGGTCGCGCCGATCAGGACCACGCTCAGCCCAAACCCGGCGAGCACGGCGGCGATGGAAAGGCCGGCGCTGAGCGAGCGGTTGCGCTGAGTAAACAGGGTAATGAGCGCCGCGGCAGCCAGCGGCAGGAAGAGGATGATCCAGGGCAGCGAGTTCATAGTCGAGGCGTCCTAGAGCTTGAGCGAAGTCATATCTTCGACCTGAACGGTCTGCCGTTTGCGGTAGAGCGCGACGATCAGGGCGAGGCCGACGGCCACCTCGGCGGCGGCCACCGTGATGACGAAAAAGACGAAGACCTGGCCGTTGGGGTTGTCGTTGAACCGGGAGAAGGCCACCAACGCGAGGTTGGCGGCGTTCAGCATGAGTTCGAGCGACATGTAGATGACCAGCACATTGCGGCGGACGATCACCCCCAACAGGCCGAGCGCGAAGAGCAACCCGCTGACCACCAGGTAATGTTGCAGGCCGACGTTCATCGCAAGTCCTTTTTGCTGAGGATAACCACGCCCACCATCGCCACCAGCAGCAGCACCGATACAATCTCGAACGGCAGCGCGT
>Ga0316221_1001540_pt1 | contig 23603 bp, 21 predicted proteins | sample TBH18007metaG_FD_206003 | JGI IMG/M metagenome (GOLD analysis project Ga0316221, IMG submission 206003) | Freshwater microbial communities from Trout Bog Lake, Wisconsin, USA - TBH18007 | ecosystem: Environmental > Aquatic > Freshwater > Lake > Hypolimnion/Profundal zone | place: USA: Wisconsin... | reverse complement strand
CCCTCGGGGAATTCAGCCAGACGCAGAAGACGATGACCGGCCTGCCCGACCTGCTGGTGTGGATCGTGGCGAAGCTCGCACCGGAGTTTCCTTTCTTTTTCGGCGCCCTCCGCGACGACCTGACCTTTGCCGGGTCCGTCGCGGGCAACGTCGGAGTCACCTTCGACGTGGGCCACGGCCTGTTCATCCCGGTCATTCGCGATGCCGCCAGTCTTTCCCTCAAGGAGGTGGCCAAACGAATGATGCAGTTTCGGATGCGCGCAGCCCGCAACAGCTTCAAAACAGAGGAATTGACCGGCGGCGACATCAGCCTTTCCATCAATATGGACGCCGACATCCTATGCGTGATCCCGGTCATCCTCAAACCGCAGACGTGCATGGTTTCGCTGAGCGCCGTCCTGTCTGAGGTGGCGCTTGACGCCGGCCAGCCCGTCACCCGCCGGTACGTGCAGCTCGGCGCCGCGTATGACCACCGGGCCATCAACGGCTACCACGCCAACGCGTTCCTCAACTCAATCAAAGCCGGTCTGGAAAATCCCGAGGCCGCGGAGTGGCAACGGTAGGTTCAAACCCCGGCAACGCGGAACCCATCGGCTGCGAGGAGTTCGCGAATGCGGGACGCCTGGTCGCCCTGAATCTCGATCGTGCGCCCCTTGACGGCGCCGCCGCAGCCGCAGGCGGCGCGCAGCCGCCGTGACAGGGCTTCGAGGAAAGCGTCGTCGAGGCAGGCGTCGAAGCCGTCCAGTACGATCACGCATTTCCCGGCGCGATGGGCGGTTTCCCGGCGCAACACGACCCGACCAAGCCGGGGCGCAACAGGCGCCGGGGCCTCGTTTGCAGCCGGACCCGGCGGCAATCCGTCTAGATTCAGTCCGGAAAACGGTTGAAAGAGACCGCTGCCGGGCGCCGGCAAATCGGTCGAAACTTTGGTCTTGTTCGGGCGCGACATTCGATCCAGGCAGGTGGAATGGGGTGGTCGACGGGATTTGAACCCGCGACAGCCAGAACCACAATCTGGAGCTCTACCGACTGAGCTACGACCACCATACGAAGCGGGTAATATACAAGCCCGCCCCAAATTTGGAAATGAATTTTTTCGAAAGCGAGGCGGGGTGGGCGCAGGACAAATGTCTTCTATTATTTGGCCCGCCGATTCTTGCGAGAACGTCGGAGACCGGGCTCTGGGGAGCGCACGCGCCCTCGCGTGCGGCCTTTGGCGCCCCGCCAAAGGCATCTTCTCTCAGGAAGCTCGCATTCAACCGATCAACCACGGAGTACACGAATGAACACGGATAGGTTTTATCCGTGCCAATCCGTGAAATCCGTGGTTTCGATGAAGCAAAAGTTCGCGTCGGCGAGGGCGCCGACGCCAACACGCGAGGGCGCGTGCGCTCCCCTTAGCGAACTTCAGGCGCCGCTTTCGCAGGAGGCTCCAATCCGCGACAGAATCGGAAGTTCGTTTCGGCATCTCGCCGAAACCAGCAGGGGGTTTATTGGCAGCTTGCGCACTTTCTGTTCGACATCCGGGCCAGTCTGTTTGCAGTTTCTTCCTGTGCGCGCATATCTCGATCTCCTCCGGCTTATCCTCAATGAAGGCAAACCCAAATCCGACCGGACCGGCACCGGGACGCTCTCCCTCTTCGGCGCCCAGGCGCGGTTCAACCTGCAAGCCGGTTTCCCCCTGCTGACGACCAAGAAGCTCCACCTCAAGTCCATCGTCCACGAACTGCTCTGGTTCCTGCGCGGGGAAACCAATGTGCGCTCGCTCCAGGCGGCCGGCGTCACCATCTGGAACGAGTGGGCGGACGAACACGGCGATCTGGGCCGCGTTTACGGCGCGCAATGGTGCGGCTGGCGAACCGCCGACGGGCGTTCCATTAACCAAATCGATGACGTCATCTCCCAGATTCGCCGAAACCCGGACAGCCGCCGGTTGATTGTCACCGCGTGGAATCCCGGCGAGATTGAGGGAATGAAACTGCCGCCCTGTCACGTGCTCTTTCAGTTTTACGTTCACGACGGAATGCTCTCCTGCCAGCTCTACCAGCGTAGCGCCGATCTCTTTCTGGGGGTGCCCTTCAACATCGCCTCATATGCGCTCCTCACGCTCATGGTGGCGCAGGTGTGCGGATTGCGGCCCGGCGATTTCGTCCACACCTTCGGCGATCTCCACCTCTACGCCAATCACCTCGACCAGGCGCGCGAGCAACTCTCCCGCGAACCGCGACCGCTGCCTGTCATGACGCTCAATCCCGCCGTGCGCGATATCCACGCCTTTCGCTTCGAAGACTTCACCCTCAGCGGCTACGACCCGCATCCGGCCATCAAGGCGCCCGTGGCGGTATAATGACGAACATGCCAACGCAGCTCAAAGCCATCGCAGCCATGGCGCGCAACCGGGTCATCGGGCGGGCCGGGGCCATTCCGTGGCGCATTTCCGACGAACTGCGCTGGTTTAAGCAGACCACCACCGGGCACAGCGTTTTGATGGGGCGCAAGACCTTCGAATCTCTCGGGCGGCCGTTGCCGAACCGTCGAAACCTGGTCGCCACGCGCGGCCCGGCGATCGATGTGCCGGGCGTCGTCACGGTTCGCGATCTGGTTGCGTTCGCCCCTGCCGACTATGCCGAGCCGGGGACGGATGTATTTGTCATCGGCGGCGCGGAAATTTACGCGCAGTTGCTCCCCCGTTGCGACGAGTTGCTCCTGACGGTTCTCCCGCGCGAGGTCGAAGGGGACACGGTCTTTCCGCCGTTCGAGCCGCTCTTCGAGTTCCGCGAAACCGTGCTGGTGCATCCGGAATTCGAGGTGCGCCGGTACGTGCGCCTCACCCAGCCCCGGCCATGATGGCGGACCCCTGGTTCTGGGCGTTTAACGCGGTGGTATTGCTGTTGCTGGCGTTCGATCTCTTTGTCTTTCATCGCCGGGAAGAACGGGTGAGCCTGCGCAACGCGGCTGTTTCGTCTCTGGTCTGGGTTTCGCTTTCGCTGGCCTTTGCCGCGCTGGTCTGGGTATCGAAGGGGCGGGTCAAGGGCATGGAGTTTTTCGCCGGGTACCTCATCGAATACGCACTGAGCGTGGACAACCTCTTCGTGTTCGTTCTCATTTTCGCCTATTTCAAAGTCGACGCCCGCCACCAGCATCGCGTGCTGTTCTGGGGAATTATCGGAGCCATCGTCATGCGCGGGGCGGCGATCGCTCTCGGCGTCGAGCTGGTGCGCCGGTTTGAATGGACGCTCACCGTCTTTGGCCTTTTCCTCGTTGTGACCGGCGTCCGGATGTTCTTCAAGAGCGAAGGCGAAGCGGACATCGGAAACAATCCGGTGCTGCGCTTCTGCCGGAGCCGGCTGCGCATCGCCAACGAGTACCGCGGCCCGCGTTTTTGGATTCAAGAACGCGGGGTCCGGATGGCGACGCCGCTTTTCCTGGTGCTCCTGGTAATCGACGTCATGGATCTCGTCTTCGCGGTCGATTCCATTCCGGCCGTCTTTGCCGTCACCCGCGACCCTTTCATCGTCTACACTTCCAACATCTGCGCCATCCTGGGCCTGCGTTCGATGTACTTCCTTTTGGCCGGGATGGTCGATCGATTTGTCTACCTCAAATACGGCCTGGCCGCCGTGCTCAGCTTTATCGGGGTCAAGATGCTGATCGCCGGGTTTGTAACCCTTCCCATCGGCGCGTCGCTGGCTGTGGTGGCAGCGCTGCTGCTGGTTAGCGTCGTCGCGTCGTTTTACTGCCGCGCATCCTCCACGTAACTGGCGATATCGAAGTTTTGCACCCCGCCGATCTTGCTCAGCGCCTCGTCGAAGTGCATCCCGCCATTGCCGCCGCCACCGATGGAGTAAGTTTTCGCAGTCACCGCGCCGTACCAATCCACGTTTCCGCTCAGCGACATCGCGTAGTCCGGCCCGTAAAAATACGCCGCAATGCTGGGGTTGCCGTTCATTGAAAAGGTCCGGTTGGTTCCCGTCGGCGACGGCGCGTCGCCGTAAATGAGCAAATGGCTGGCAAGATTGCTCGATCCCGAGCCGGTGTTGGTCGATGTGTTTCCACCGATCGATATATTTCCCTGGATATAAATGGTCACGTACACATTAGGCGGGATAAACGCACCGCCTCCCCAATCGGAATCCATGATCACAGTGGTATAGTATTTTCCGGTGGTACCGGACGCGGAGAACGTGAGCGACTGATTGCTGGTGACGTGGTAGTACGTCGGCGACGAGGGCGAGGTGCTGTTGGCGAGATATGCTCCGGACGTATGCGGGGTGTATACGCTGACGGTCGGCGGCGTTTTCGCGACCGGGACGGGTTGCGACCCATTGTTGCTGACAGCTCCTTGGACGCCGCTCGTTCCCGACATGCTTCCCTGATTGGTGGACGCGTTGCCCATCACCGTTTTGCTGTTGGCCGAAATAGTGGCTCCGCTGCCGGTCGCGGCGATATTTGCGCCCATTTCGTTGGCGATCTTTGTCGAACCGGACCCCGGATAATAGCCTGTCTGGGTCGAATCGCTCTTGTTGGGATCGCTTGAGTTATAGCTGTCCACCAGCCAAGGAGCGCTGCTCCCAAGACTCATGTTCTGAACGGTGGTGATCGCATTCACTGGCGCGTAGACTTGTTTTACCAGCACCTCCACAATTCGCGTGGAATATGGGGGCGAGATTGTCGGCGCATTGCCCCAGTTGGCGGTGCCGCTGATAGCCGGCCGGTCGGCTCCGGAGAAGAGGGTCACCCGTCGCAGGTCTGAGTCCATGCGATCCACCGGAATCCGGCTCGGCGTGCCGCATCCGCTAACGCCCATGGAGCGAATTAGAAACCATTGGTTGGTGGTATCCGAAGAGTTCGGATACACAGCGCGAACCACGACATCGACCTGGGTGGGCAGACTGGCTTGCGAAGTGGCGTTATTGAGGTGCAGGTTCACGTTGTCGAGAATCACCGCCGGAGTGACGGTGACCCCGTTGCTTCCGGAACCTGTCGGAATCGAGAGCGAGCCGCTCAAAAACGCCAGCGGATTGGTGCCGCCGGTTAACAGCGCGACGTCACCCGTGGGAGTCAGCGACTGCCAACTCACCGCGTTGAGGCCATAGGTGCCCGTGGTCCATACGCTCGTGCCCGTCCCGAGAGCCGCCGCCGGGTCGGGCACGTTTGCATTGAGCGCGTCGATGGCGAGATCCACGCCCGCTTCCGCCGCAAGCCGCGCCTCCTGCCACGACGCACTCTGTACGGTGGTGACATAGCGCGGGAACACATTTCGGAATACATGCGCCGCCGTGGCCGCCAAAATAGCAATCACCAGCAGCGCCAGAATGGTGACATTGCCGCCGGTTTTCTTAAAGCCTTGTTTAAAAATCATACCCGCCTCCTCTGTTAGTGCGACATTCGCACCATTACCGTGTCCTGGGTGACGATCCGCCCGGTTGCGCCGGTGGCAAGATAGGCGCTGGCTGTCACTCCGCTCCGCTGACTGTAAGAGGGCACAAACCACGCTGTGGTGGTAAATATCGGGTGGTTCCTGGGGGCGTTGGACGTCCCGGTGAGTGCGAGGCTCACCAGGATGTTGTCCACCTTTTCAGCGATCACCCGCGAGGTGTAAGCCGAAGAGCCGGTTGCCGTCGGCGCCTCTTCGCGCACCAGCGAATTGCTGCCATAAGTGCCGCTATATACAAGCTTGTACCGCACCAGCAGCAGCGCGTTGGAGCCTCCGGTCGTCGTTCCATAGACAAGCTTGGTCGTATCCGGCGAAATCAACGGCGCGGCAGTTCGGTACCCGGAATTGGTCGAATCATTGGACTGGTAATAGCCGTATTGCGTAATCAGGAGATTGGTGCCGCCAAGCACAAAGGTGAGCGAACCGGAAGCGAACGGGGTGCGGGCGCCAGTCGATGGGTTTTCCAGTTGTGCCACGCAAGGTCCGCCCGTCGATCCCGTCACCCAGATGGCCCGCCGCAAATCCGCGCCCAGGTAATCGGTCAGACGCTCAGCCGCCAGTTCCGATGCTGAATAGCGGTCGCTGGCGTCGAAAGTTCTCAGGAGCGTGACTTCTCCGGCAATGAGCGCGGCGAGGATAAACGTCGCACACGCCATTGCGATCGTTGTCTCAGCCAGCGTAAACGCCGCATTTTTCCGATGCCTCCCATTCATCCCATGCCTCCCTTTGTTGTTTGTTTCTACTGTGGCGGATTGCTAATCGCGATTTCAAATTCGCGGCTGCCCGGCGTGCTGTTTGACGGCCCGTTAAAATTCCAGGCAACCCGCAGGGAACCCTGCACCTTTGAAAGGCTTGAGGAAAAAGCTGTGGACGAGGTTAATACCGCCGAACCGGTGGGCGCCGAGTTGGACAATGGATACGTAATTGTCCTGGTGATGCTGTATCCGCCCGCGGTTCCCACCGATGGAGGCGGGATTTCCGTGATCGTAATCGTCTCCACCAGGCTGCTAACCGACTGGACCTGTTGCTCGCTAACAGTGACAGGACCGCCCAGGCAGGAGCTTCCGGACACATAATTCCAGTTGGTTAGGTTCGACCAGTTCAAGCTTCGCAGCAGTTCCGCTTTTTCTTGCAGCACTTGCCTGGCATTCACCGAACGATGCGCGCCGCGAACGATGTTCAACGTTTTCCAGTGGGTCAGATAGATGGCCCCCAACGTGAACGCAACGATGGTTGCGGCAATAGCTACCTCAAGGATGCTAAATCCGCCAGTGGACCTTTTTGCGCGGCCCGTGCCGGCACGCAATGCGGAGGAAATGACTGCGTTCATAATTGGGGACTGTTGTTGCTGACAAGGGGGTATCGGGATGGTTTTAGGCCTTGGCTGTAATTGGGGCCGTGGCGGCAATCCTGTTCAGATAGGCGGCAAGTCTTGAATGCGCGCTATCTCAGGGCTGCGACGGCGAAGATGAGCGGGTAAAGGCGTTCGTAATACCAGAGCCGGGCGAAGTAGAAGCCGATGGGCGCGGGTTCGAGCGGGGCGTTGGAGTTCAGATGCCCGGCAAGCCAGCGTGCGCCGGCTTCCAACGCGGGGTGAACGCAGTCCGGCACGGGTTGGGGATTCTCGCCGCCGCCGTGGATTTCCAAGGCTGCCAGCGCTTCGAGCGCCACGGCTGTCTCTTCGACCGATGATGGAGACCCGGCGGCGCCGGACCACCCGCCGTCGGCGTTCTGGTGTTCGATAAGCCACCGCCGTCCGGATGCGGTCATGGCGGCAAGCGGGAAGGCTTTTTTCGTGCATGCGAATTCGCGAACTGGGCTCACGGATGGAAAGAGCGCTTTATTGGCTGTCATCCTGAGCTTGCGAAGGATCTCGCGCAGCCGGATGGGCGTAACCTTTTCATTTTGCGACATCGGAGCTGACGGCTCTCCCAACGACGCTCTCAGCTTCGAGAATGCGGAATGGTGGCACGGCGCCGTCTGGCATGCTGTGGGATCCTTCGCAAGCTCAGGATGACAGTTTAGAGAGCGCTCTGATTCGCGGTCTCGTTCCCAGGCTCCAGCCTGGGAACGCCCCTGTCTTGGAGGCTCCAGCCTCCCGTTCCCCTCCGGTGCGCTGTGTTTTTGGAGGTCCGGCAGGAGGCTGGAGCCTCCGGGAATACTGCATTCCCAGGCAGGAGCCTGGGAACGAGCGCGCGTTACGAGAGCCTCCAAGCTTAACTTAATGGCAGTGGGGCGTTGCCCTAGGCTGGTATGGGGTCGCGCCGTTGGCGCTGAACGCCTGTCCCCAACCGGCAGGTTCATTGGCAGCTTGCGAAGGATCTCGCGCAGCCGGATTGGCGTAACCTTTTCATTTTGCGACATCGGAGCTGACGGCTCTCCCAACGACGCCCTCAGCTTCGAGAATGCGGAATGCTGGCACTGCGCCGTCTGGCATGCTGTGAGATCCTTCGCAAGCTCAGGATGACAGTTTAGAGAGCGCTCTGATTCTTCGAGAGCATTCTCGCCTTCCGATGTGCCATCGCGGGAGGCTGCCATGGTTTCCGCTCGCTCCATCGCTTCCAGCGCCAGCAGCACCCGGGCGGTTCCGTACACCGGGTTCTCCTCATCGGCGGCGTGTTGGTGACCGAACCAGAGGGGCACCCATGAGCCGTCGGGCCTTTGCCGGGCGCGCAGAAACTCCAGCGCGCGCCAGATCGCCTGATCGAGAGCGTGCCGCGTTGGAGCCGAACCCGCGCCGCCACCCGCGGTTCCCTCAGCCGCCCATTTGGCAAAATCCTCCCGCCACGCCAGCCACGCGCGCACGGCGTGGGCGGTAATATCCGGGCTGCTGCGGTCAAAGGGCAGCGTGCCCCAGCCTTTGCAGAACGTCGGAATTCCGCCGTCAGCGTTCTGGAGATCCATCAACCACCGCGCTCCGGCGGAAGCCGCTTGAAACGTCGCCGCATCCACCGGTCCGAGCCGGCGCAGCGCCAGTAGCGCGCCGGCGGTGTCGTCGGCATCGGGAACGCCGCCCGGCAGATTCGTCCACGCCCAGCCGCCGGGAGCGGCGTTGGTGTAAGGGTGAACCGCGCGATACTGTTGCCCCAGCAGCCAGGCTCGAATCCGGGAGCGTTCTTCCGCGTTGAGCGCGTCGGCGGGTAACGCATTGACCGAAAGCGTGGTTAGCCAGGTCGCCAGGTTCGTATCGATGGCCCAACTTCCATCCGGGCGCGCCGACTGGATCAGGAACTCGACGCCGCGGCGCACCACGCGGTTTTCTGTCAGGCCCATCGCAGCCAGGCTCATCGTCACGAAACTCGTCAGCGGCGTGGCTTCGAGGAAGCCGCCGTTTTCAGGCTGGATGCTTTCGAGAACGCGCAACGTTCGGTTCCGCGCGGCCATCCGCAGCAGCCGTGTGACCGGATTTCGCGTGGGTCGGAAGAAATGGCGAACCTGCCCCACGGCGATCAAAGCCGGCAGCGCGTAACTGACGACCGGCAGCCGGATCGCGCCGAACCATCGCGAGGGAAGGGCGGCAAGTTCGAAGGGTAGTTGCACCACATGCCGCCAGGCTGTCCGCTCCGGCCCCAGCCTGCCCGCGATGGCGCACAGGGTGAGAATGGGGATCGAGAAGGTGCGGTCTTTTCCGTACAACTTGGCGATAGCGCGTGCGAGCCGGGCGGGTTCGAGGCCCCCGGTTCGAACCCGAAGCCATCGCTCCGCGCCGTCCACGACGCCACGGAAGGCATCGCTAATTTTATAGGGCCTATCAGGCCTATCAGGCTTATTCGGCCTATCAGCTGCGGCAAACGCCGCCCAAACCAACGTCGTCGTGCTGAGGTTACTGATGCTGCGGTTCGTATCGCCCCATCCGCCGTCGGCATTGGCATTCGCCGCCAACCAGCGCAGGCCGGCGTCGATGAAACCGCGAACGTCGGGTGCGCCTTCCGGTTTCCGCCTGTCAAAGACCGCCAGCGCGCAGACCGCCGTGGCCGTCGAAAGCGCGCTGCTGGAAAGTTCGCCCGTCCAGTGACCCGCCGCATTCCGGGCACAGAGCAGCGCTTCGGTGCCGCGCCGCCGGGCGGAAGCAATCGAGGTGGCGGGGTCAATCATTGCGGTCGTCGGTTCGCGGCGGCGCGCACGAGTCTTTGCAGCCGAACCAGCGGCTTAACCTGTACCGGTTCCGGCTGATCCACCGGTAGATCGTCTCCGCCAGTTGAATCATTCCCGGTATCCACAATAGAGCACCCACCGGAACCAGCAGCGGCAGGCGCATGGCGAGGAACCGAAAACAGCGCGCACCGCGGCAGACCGTTCCGTTCCCGGCAACGCAGTGAATCGCCGCAAGCAGCTCCGCGCGGGGAATGCCCGGCGCGACCGCCCCGGCGCGCGCGTCCGAGATGGGCAGGAACGATACGGCGCGAAACCAGTCCAGCCGCGTCAGCCACCGCACCTGAGAGACACAGAGCGGGCACGTATCGTCATAGAGCACAGTGCCGGCAGCCGATTGCATAAAACAGCGTTAGAATAAATCCGGGCTGGAAGATCCGGGGAGCGCCCGGACTCCGCGTGCTGGTGTCGGCGCCTCCGCCGACGCGAACTTCCTGATTGCCGAGCGCTTGGTGACCCAGCGAGCGCCTTTGGCGGGGGCGCCAAAGGCCGCACGCGAGGGCGCGTGCGTTCCCCGGATTTCCGCATCCGCGCCGCCACCGAAAATGGACGCCGACACAAGGGCCGCGCCTCCGGCGCTGAACTGCTCTTGAAGCGAACTCTTAATCATGGCAAGCGGTGCGTCGAAACCACGCCACTTCCGTCGCCCCGTATTTGCGTTCGCGCAAGAGTTCCAGTTGCGGCGGCGGCGAGAGTTTCGCTCCGGGCAGTTTCTCCAGAATGAAAAACCCGCCGATTGCAACGGTCGCTGCCAGCGCAGGTTCGCCAAGCAGCTCCGCTCCGAAATCGCGCTCTCCCGGTCGCTTGGCATAAGGCGGGTCGGCGATCACGATATCGAAGCCCTCCGGCGGCGCCAGGCGGTGCAGGAACGAAAAGATGTCCAGGGCATGCACGACAGCGCCCTTGACCCGGGTTTTCTCCAGGTTGCGGCGGATCGATTCCACCGCGCGCGCATCCTTCTCTACCAACGTCGCGGAAGCCGCGCCCCGGCTCAGCGCCTCGATTCCAAGCGCTCCGGTGCCCGCGAAGAGATCGAGCACCCGCGCGCCGACAATCGCCTCGCCCAGGGCGTCGAAGATGGCCCCTTTGACGCGGTCCATCGTGGGACGCAAATCCGTCTTCGGGGCAACGAGCGGGATTCCTCCCGCGATTCCAGATACCACGCGCACAGGTTTGTCAGGGAGTTGGGGTGGGTGTTGGAGTTGTCGTTGAAGCGGGGGCGGGCGCAACGGGCGAAGGCAAGGGCGCCAGTGTGCCCGAGACCGCTGCCGGGGTTGTCGCGGTCGCGATCGGAGGCGTCGCGGCACCCGGTTCGTTTTCCGGTTTCTTCTCCGCCTTCTTTTTGCGCAACCCGCCGCCGATGAACCGCCGATAAACGTCGAGCACCTGTTTCTCGATCTTCTCGCCGACGATCACGCGCATCAGGTCGGCATCGGGATGCGCCAGGCTTCCGCCCACATGGAACCGGATCGACTGCCGCTGAGTATCGGCCACCGGTTGGAAATGTTGCCGCACCCAGCCGGGGAGCTGGCGGCTGACGCGCTCGCTCAGGGTCAGCATCGAAGCGAGATCGAGCTTCTTTCCATCGAGGCCCGTGTCGCCCTGGGCCGTCAGGCTCACGTTGGGCGACTCCAGGATAATGCTGTCGATCAACGCCTTTCCCCCGCCAATCCGCAGATCGATTTCCGCCCGTTGCAGTTCCAGGCTGGTCAATTCATCGATCTGCAATGCCTGCCCAAGGAGTTGCAGCATCGGATACTGGTCCATCCGTCCGTTGCGCAGCTTCATGTGAGCGGACCCGCCGACCGCGTTCCTTTCCCCGTGTTTGCCGTAGAGATCGAGGCAGCCGTACAGGGTTCCGGAGATGTTTTGCTCGTTGCCGCTGTTTTGGCCTTCCGTCAGCAGGCGCTTGAGATCCACTCCGTCAAAGAGGAGATCGAGCGTGAACGGGGTGCCTCCGACGCCGGGGCTCAGACCGTAAGCGCCGCGGACGCTGCCGCCCGCGATCCGCGCATCGATTTGTTCCACCGAAAGCCGGTCGCCGGTGTAACTCCACGAAGCCGAGATATTCTCGACGGTCACGTGATCGCGCAGGGTGATCTTGCGAACGATCGCCGAACCGCGAACTTCTTTGTCTCCTACCGCCGGGCATCGAACCGTCACGCCTTCAAGGACGGCCATCGGCTCCCCTTCGCGGTTCAAGAAGCGGACGGTGGCGTCTTCGATGCGCGCCGCCTCCAGAGAGACCTTTATCGGACTGCCGTGCGTTTTTTCGGCACCGGGTGGAACCGCCTGTTGCGAGGTTGCGGCTCGCTCGCCGCGCGGCAACTGCCACCGGCCATCGCCCGCCAGCGGCCAGACCACCGAAGGCTGGGAAATCACCAACTCGCGAATTATCACACGGTGTGAAAAAAGAGACCGCCAACGCATGCGCGCGGAAATTCGTTCCACATGCACGAAATCCGTTCCCGCCGCCGCCGTGCCCGCGGTGGAACCGGACGCAATGGCGATGCCCGCCACGCTCAGCCCGCTCCAGGGCGAAAGATGCACCCCACCGAGCTTGACCGGCATCCGCAGTTCATCGCCTAATGCCGTTTCCAGCCGCACCTGAACCCCTTGCGATTCCACATAGAGCCCTATGCCGAAAATGGCCGACACGAGAACGACGACGATTACCGCAACCGAGATGAGAATGCCCTTGGCAAACTTTTTCACAGTGGAAAACTACCTTTGCTCGCCCGAAAGAAAAGGCTGAAATCGAAACCGATCCCATGCAACGCATTCTGGTCATCCTCAATCCCGCCGCTCGAAGTGAACGCGCCGCCGCGCTGATTGCGAAAATTGAGGAGATCGTCGGAACGTCGGCGGCGATTCGCCTGACGTCCACCCCGGGGGAAGCGCGAACCCTGGCCGAAGCCGCGGTGGCCGAGGGGATCAGGACAATCGTGGCCGCCGGAGGGGACGGCACGATCAATGAAATCGTCAACGGCATCGCCGGAAGCGCCGTGACTCTGGGCATCCTGCCGGTGGGCTCGTTGAACGTCTTTGCCGTGCAACTCGGCCTGCCCAAGAATCTGAAAGAATGCTGGGAGGTCATTGAGTCCGGTCACGTTCGCGAAGTGGATGTGGCGCGGGCAAACGGCCGTTCGTTCGTTCAGATGGCGGGCGTGGGATTCGATGCACAGGCGGTTCAGGCGACGACCTGGGAGTTCAAACGGGATTTCGGCCCGCTGAGCTATCTGCTTTCCGCCGCGCAAGTCGCCGCGCGCAAGCCGCCGCACCTGACCATCCGGCACAACGGCGGCGTCACCGAGGGTTCCTTCGTTCTCATTGGCAATGGACGCTACTACGGCGGTCCGTTCCCGGTTTTTCCCAGCGCGCAGATTGACGACGGCCTGCTGGAAGTGCTCGTATTCAAGAATCTGAGCTACTTCGACCTGGCGCGTTACCTGCACGGAGTTCTCTTCGGCACCCACATGGATTTCCCGGACGTCGATTATTTCCGCGCTACGACGGTGACCGTCGAAAGCGGCGAGAGCGTCCCGGTGGAGGTGGACGGCGAAGTGATCGGCGTCGTGCCTGTCACGTTTGATTTTCATCCCCGGCGGTTAAAGGTGCTGGCGCAGTGACGCAGACGGTTTCCCCCCAAACCCTCATTCCGTCACCTTGCCCCGATTCTTAATCGACAAGCATTATCGCGGGCATACATTCTCCAAATGCAGTTCGGGCGTCAGACAGTTCCGTTTCCCAATCGCTGGTTCCAAGGCCGCTTTACGGTGGTATTCCTGCTGATTCTGGCCAACGTCGTCGCGTTCCTGCTTCAAGTGGGGGTGGGCTGTTTCTACCCGGGCCTGCCGGAATATTTTCTCACGCTCAGCCGAGACGGGATCAGCCACGGTTATTACTGGCAGTTCGTCACTTACATGTTCATGCATGGCGGCCTGCTGCACCTGGCCGTCAATTGCGCGGGCCTTTATTTTGTCGGACGCGAGGTTGAGACGATCTGCGGGTACCGGCATCTGCTGGGGATGTATTTTGCCGGCGGGATCGCGGGTGGCGTGCTGCAGTTGATCGTGGGGCCGGAATCGGTCGTGCTTCTCGGGGCCTCCGCGGGCGTCTGTGCCGTGCTGATGGCGTTTTGCACCATCCTGCCGGAGTGGGAGATCACCGTCCTGCTGTTCTTTGTCGTCCCGATACGGATGCGCGCCAAATGGCTCGGGCGCATTCTGATTGGCACCTCGATCTTGTTTGCCGCCACCGGGTACGCCGGGGATATCGGACACATTGCGCATCTGGGCGGCGCGATGACGGGTTGGTTCTACGCCACGCGCCTCGGCTTTGGCGGGACGTTCTGGCTCTGGCACGTCATTCGCGATCGCCGGCGGATTCGCGAACGGCGGGCGCGCATGGAACCCGCCCAGTTCATCAGCGAAGAGATCGACCCGATTCTGGACAAGATCTCCCGCGAGGGCATTCACAGCCTCACGCGCGAAGAGCGCCGCATCCTGGAACAGGGGCGCGACAAGATCGCAAAGAAGACATCGCCGAGGGGTTGAGCTGGCAGGTTGTATTGCGTTGGGCGTTACGAAAAACGCGCCAGCGTCTTGGAGTGCGGGCAGTCCTCTGCCGCTTTCGGAACACGTACAGATATGTATGGCGCTCATGCAGACCTCACAACCGGGCTACCATTCCCCGCACGGCTCGAAATCATCATCAACGCGAAGCGCCTCCATCCTGAATCGCGAAATCGACTTTACCGTGGCCGCCGGTGCCGTGTTCTCAAACCACGCCGCCGAACACCATGGATACAGGCTTGCCACCGGGACCAACCCGTGTTTCACAGGGTTCTGATGCACGTAATTTAACCGCGCAAGGTAGGAAAGCCGGAAAGTCAGCGCCGTTTCTCGGTAGTTGTACCAGACTTTGCGTTGAGGTGTTTGATCGAGACGATTGACCCAGCCGGCGATTTTTGCATGCAACGACTTGAGCGTGGGCGAAAGGCTTTGCGCGCCATCGGAATCTTTCGGAGAGTGACCAATAAAATGGTAGTGGTTGGAGAAGACGGCCTAGGCTTCGAGTTGCCAACCGAAATCGCGGGCGACGGTGAGGAGACCGCGATGCAGCACTTCGAGCCGTTGCGCACCCCGGAAGTGATGCTCTTTTTGGTAAGTGCCAGCAGTCACGAAGTAGGTTCCGTGCTCGTCCAAGCAGTGCGTGGGGGCATGTGGCCAGGGGGTGTCAGGAGTTGACATGCGGAAGTTATTGAGGAGTTTTTGGTGGGTGGCAAGTTCTGTCCCAGTTTGGGAACTTGTCCAGGCTACCGAAAGCGGCAGAGGACTGCCCGCACTCCAAGACGCTGGCGCGACCACCAACGCCCCAACTGCTGTCAAAACCGCTGCCTATCCGTACGGTATTCCGCCCCGCCCAAGCGCGCTTAACTTCTCCGCGGGCGGGCTACCTCCAAGCTCTGCACGTCGGCGGCTTTGCGGCACAACTGCATCCACTGCACAAATGCGGCATAGCGCTTCCGGTTCCGCAAGGACGCCAACTGCGCGTCGAGTTCCTTCTTGAATTTCGAATTGTCCACCGGTTCCCGCTTGTCCATGTGCAGGATGTAGCCGCCCGTGTTGGTCGGGACGAAATCGCTCAGGTCTCTCTCGCCGAGCTCCACTGCCTTTTCGGCAATCTCGGCGGCGGCACCCTGCTCCGACTCCAAATCCGCCAGCGAAAACGGGGGCACCAGCTCCACCTTTTGACCGGCTTCCCTGGCTGCATCCGCAAACGACTTGCCCGCTTTGAGGGCCACCTGGACCTTTGCCCGCGTTTCGTTTCCCTTCGAGACCAGCGCGTTGTGTCCGCGTTCGTCCTTGATCGCGGCGACGATCTTCGGCTTGGCTTCCTCAAACGTCAGCGGCCGGCTCGGGGTCACCTTGTCGAGATGCAGCATGTAGAATCCGGTCTCGGTCTGGATCGCGTCGCTGTTGGGCTCCTTCTCGGTCAAACGAAACGCCTGCGCGGTCGCCTGGGTCACCTCGGCGAACTCCGGGCACGGCTGCGCTTCGGCGAACTCCAGTGTGACTCCCACTTTCAGGTCATTGGCTTTGGCAATGGAGTTGAAATCGCCCTTTTCCAGAAGCGCCTGGCCAAATTTCTCGGCCCGTTCGGACTGCTTTTGCAGGGCCGCCACCCTATCCTTCCCCTTCAGCTCTTTTTCCTTTTCGTTGAGTTCCATCCGCACATAGCGCACCACGCGCGTTTCCGACGTCTTGAGCGTGTTCTTGTGGTCCTCGAAGTATTTCTTGATCTCATCGTCCTTCGGCTGGACGGCGGCGGCGAAATCGGCGACTGCGAAACGAATCAGCGAAACGTCCATCTTCTGGTGCTGCTGGGTAAAGACGGCGCGGGACTCTTCCGGGGTCACCTCCACCGTTGCGCCGATGAGATCGAGCAGCTTGCGAAGGCGCAACTCGTCGCGAACGATGTCTTCGACCTGGGCGTCGGAGATGCCGTTGGGCCCCATGACGGTCTGGCCGAACTCCTGGTACTTCAACGGGTCGAAAGTGTCGTTGGTCTGGAAAATCTCCAGCTTCTTCATGGCCTCGACGACTTCGTCGTTGGTGGGGGAGATCCCCAGGGCGTTGGCCTCGTGGTCGAGCACAAAGCTGTTCCAGACGAAGTTCTCAAACGCCTGGGTCTTGTCGTACACGCCGCCGCTGAGGCCGCCGATGAGGTCGCGCAAGCCCAGGGCCATGGCGAGGTGAAAGCGCTTGGCAGTCCGTTCGATGTCCGTCTTTGAAAGCGTCTTGCCGTAGACGCGGAAGGCTTGATCGACTCCGATCTTGTCGAGGCGCGTTCCGTTGTAGAGCCACACGAAGGCCACGATCACCATCGCGGTGACGAAGATCATGAGCGACTGTTGATATTTGCGAAGCAGGGAAACCATGCTGGATGAAAAATGTTAGAGGGTTGCGCTTGTTGCGGTTGATTTTGACGGATGTTTTTCTTACGTTATGCGGAAAGATGAAGCTAAGACGCATATTTCCCTCCCATCAACTGTTTTTTGCGACCGCTTTGAGTATCCTGCTCGGAATACCGCTTCTGGCGCAGGACACAGTGGCTAGAAATGGCAACACACCGCTCACCGGAAAAATCGTCGGGATATCCGGGCCAAACCTCCAGATTCAGGTCGGCGCGGGCACCCTCGCCATTCCGCTGTCGTCGGTTGCCTCGGTCACAATGGCTGTTCCCGCCGATTTCACCGCCGGCGAGAAGGCTTATGAGGCCCAGGACTTCGCCAAGGCTCTGCCGCCTGTCAAAGCGATCGTCGGCAAATTCAAGGGCTTGCCCACCGAATGGGCGCGGCGGGCCACCGCGATTCTCGGGGACATCTACGTTTCCCTTAACCAGTTGACCGAAGCCGAGGCTGCGTACCTCGATTTCCAGAAGACCTACGGCGGCGCCAATTCCATTCAGACGGATGTCGGTATGGCGCGCATTGCCGTTTCCAAGAAGGAATTCGACAAGGCCAAGGAGAAGCTCGACCCGATCGCCACGCAGGCCCTCAAGGAACGCCACCCTGCGGCGGCGGTGGAGGCATCCTACAGCCAGACATTCTATCTGCTGGGCCAGATCGCCGAATCGCAGCAGGACTTTCCCGCCGCTCTGGAAGACTACCTGCGAACAGTGACTCTCTTTCCCGCCGACCGCCTCGCCGTCGCTCACTCGAAAGAGCGCGCCGATGCCCTTCGCAAAGAACACAGCACAACCGTTCCTTAGCCGTTTTATGTTCATTTTTAGGCCTTGCTTATCGAGCCCGAATCAGTTTCACTAAGCCGAATAACCATGAAAATCACAGTTCGCAAGTTCCCTCTCTTCGCACTCATCCTCGGCGTTCTCGTGCTGACTGTCGTCAGCGGCTTCGCTGAGGAAGCCGCAGGCGAATCCAAGGATTCCACCATCTTCCAAACGATCACCAAGGGCGGGCCGCTGATCATCATGATCTGGCTGGCCATCGTCGGCACCTCGGTGACGATGGTGACCTTCGTCATCCAGAACATCCTCACGCTGCGCGAGAGCAAGCTCGCCCCGCCCCCGCTCATTCAATCCCTGGGGGACACCATTTCCGCCGGCAACTACCAGGAAGCCTGGGAAATTTGCAACGCCAACAAAAATTACCTGGCCAACGTCCTCAAGGGTGCGCTGACCCGGTTGGGCCGCGGAAAGGAAGCGGTCGAAGACGCCTTGGCTGAGCTCGGGCTTCGCGAGGCGACCATCATCCGCACCCGCAACAGTTATCTCTCGGTCATCGGGGTTATCTCGCCGATGATCGGGCTGCTCGGCACCGTCATCGGGATGATGGGTGCGTTCGCGGTTCTCGGCAGCAGCGGTATTGCCGATCCCCGGGCGCTCGCATCGAAGATCGGTGAAGTGCTTCTGGCCACCGCCAGCGGTCTGTTTATCGCCATTCCGGCGTTCGTTTCCTACTACGTCTTCAGGAACCGGGCGCAAATGGTGATCGTGCATGCCGACGACGTCGTCAACGGTTTGGTGCGCGATATCCCGTTCGAGGAACTCGCGGGCGTCCAGATCGGCGAAGCGTTCAGCGCCGGCGTCGGCGGCACCAGCGCCTCGGCCCGCCAGTCCCGCAAAGTTTCCGTCTCGCTCACCACCAACTGCCCCGTCTGCAACGGCGCGGTGAGTCCCGGTCAGAACCCGTGCCCGCACTGCGGAGCCACCCTCCAGTGGGCGCAATAGCCTGAGCCGCGATGCATCACGATAAGAAAGGCTCGGCCCAGCGCAAGGCGATGCGCAATCCTCCGGAGGAAGATCCGGAGTTTCAGATCGCGCCGATGATCGACATTCTGCTGGTGCTGCTGGTGTTCTTCATGTCGATCAGTTCGACCGAAGTGCTCGCCAGCAACAAGACCATCAGCCTGCCCGTGGCCAAGGACGGCAAGCAGCCCGGCAAACAGCCCGGCCAGGTCATTGTCAACGTAGCCTGGGTTCCGATGAACGACGTCGGCAGTATTGAGGTCAATAATCAAATCTACCCGACTGCGGGCGACATGGTCCCCATGATGCACGAAAAAATCATGAAAGTGCCGCAGACACGCGTTCTCATTCGCGCCGACCGCGGCGTGCGCTGGGATTACATGCGCGGCATCCTCAAGGCATGCGGCGACGCCGGCATCTCCAACGTCACCTTTTCGGTCGTGGACAAGGACGTTCCCGGTCACAAATAACCATCGACTCTTAAGCTCATATGGCATCCATCGGTTCAGAAGACGGCGATATCGGGTTTCAGATCGCGCCCATGGTGGACGTGGTCTTCGTGCTCATGCTTTTTTTCATGGCCAGCGCGGGCTCCCAGGTGGTGGAACGCGAGCTGGGAATTAATTTACCCGGCGGCACTTCGAATGGGCCGCGGTCCGGTCCGCCGCCGACCACGATCCTCGTCGATATCGGCTCGGACGGCCAGGTGACGATGAACAATCAGAACTACGGCACGCCGACCGACCGCACGCTGACGCCTTTGCGCGAGTGGTTCAAGAACGAGATCGAGAAATTCGGGGACAAAGACCCGGTCATCATCCGGCCCGCGGCGGATACCAAGCACGAACGCATCATGGACGTGCTCAACGCAGCCGGCGCCTCGGGGGTGCGGAACCTGACGTTTAGTTAGGGCGCGTCACAAAATAAGTGTCACAATCTGGCTTGTTCTTTTCGGCGCTGCCGGCGTTGCTCGTCAGTCACAGATCGCAGCGGATATGCTCCTTCCTCGCGCCTTGGCATCGCCAAAAACTCCTGCGCCATCTTGTAACACTTATCTTGTGACGGGCCCTTAGGCGATTTCGGTCGATTACAGGCTCGGCGCGGCATCGAGCAGATTGCGGAAGGTCGCGGCATCCGGGCTCGCCTGGGCAGCGGCGGTGGCATCGAGGACAACCCGCAGGCCGACGTCCGAATACCCGCGCAGCTTTTGTACGGCGGACAACTCGTAGGGAGTGGCCGGGTCCACCTGGGGCGGAGAGAGCGCCGAGGCTCCGATCACATAATACTTCGGGGTGGTCTGGAGCGCATCGACGACATATTCGGCGACATTTCCGACCAGGTTCGCGATCGGTTTTTGCTGAAGGCCCGTGTTGACCGGTGCGAACCAGAGGAAGCCGTCGTCGGTGGTTGTTCGCGCCTGCGCCTTTTCCCCTTGCGGAATGGGGGTACGGCTCGGGAGGAAAATGCCGGTATCCGGCCAGGGCGGATCGCGCAAGTCGGCGCCCTCCGCCTTGACCTGCTTCACGCAACCGGCGATGTAGGCGCGCTGTGTTTCCCACTGTTTGTCGCGGAGGTTCGGCGCCGAGCCAAGCCAGTCCCGGGCCTGCGCGAGCTGGTAAGTGCGTTTCCACTCCGCCAAAGTCGGCAGGCGGAATCCGAGCGCTCTGGCGATGGAAGCGGCGCTTGCGGCGGCGATGCAAGTCATCGGAGAGAGGGCCTCCGGCTGATTTGGGTGAGTTCCGGCCGGGTAGAAGGGGAGATGAGGAACCATCGAGCTGGGCCAGTCAAAGCCATCCTTGCGCAGGGCGATTCCGCCTCCCGGCTTTGGCATCCAGGCGCACGCGCCGGCGGGGCTCACATCGGTGCGCACGCCGAGGGCCGCCCAGTTTCCGCCGTGGCCGCCCACCCAATCGATTACGAGGCCGGCGGGGAGTTCCGTGGCGCAGGCATAGAAGCCGGGTGCCTCGCCGTCGGACGCGACTTCGACAAAAGTGAGGGTGTAGCCGTTCCAGCGATAAGCCACGCCGGTCTCGGCCTTGAAGGGGCCCTCCCAGTCCGCCAGCGAAGGCGAGACGAGGGTGGGCGCCGCGGCAAAGGGAATCGCGGAGAGCGAAGCGGTGAAGTCCGCGATGCGGCCCTGGAAAGCGGGAGAGGTGCGGGCCTTGATGTCCGCCAGGAACTGGTCACGAAGTTGTTTACCGAACGCGGCGTTCAGCTTGGAGAAATCGTTCGTCTTGACCTGGGCGAGGAGGGAGTCGAACGCCGCGGCGTCTTTGGCTGCCGCCGTTTTGCCCGCATCCTCGGGTTGGCCTCCAATGCGGGAGCCGCGCGCGCCGAGCGTCTCGTCCAGTTTCGCCACGTCTCCCTTTAAGAGGCCCGCGAACATTTTCGCCGCATCGGTCCGCAGCTTGGCGAGGGCTTCCTGCGCCGTTCCAGTCGGTGCGGGACCGGCCTTGAGCTTCGCTTCGATGGCGTCGAACTTCTTGTTCCACTGATCCGTCAGCCGCGCTTTTTCCTCGTCGGGCACCGGTTGAAAGCGGTTTGCGTCCGCCTCCCAGGCCGAGAGCATTTGCGGATCGACCGGCGCTTCGAACGCGACCCGGAAACGCCCCTCTCGCAGCATTCGCGTATGATCCGCGTGCGCGGCGAGCTGCCCGACGCTTTTCAGGCGGTCGATCCACAACTGGAGATGGGCCGCCAGCGAGGAGGCGTCCGCGGCCTGCCCTGCCTCGGCATCCACCAGCGGGCGGATCTTGTGGAGCACCGGGTCGTCGCTTTTGGCAAGCCGGTCCGCTTCCGCCTGAAGCTCGACCAGCTTCGACTCGATGGCGGGGAGCAGCGCGCTCGTCCGGCGAACAGCGGCGATTTGGTCCAGGATGGGAGTGTCGTCGGAGAACGAGACGCCGCGCAGCTTGGCGATGGAGGCTGCGGGAACGTTCCAGCCGCGCTTGATGAAGGTGTCGTAGGCTTTTTGCACCGCCTGCTTGCAGTCCCACGAGCCCAGCGCGGCGGTGACCGCTTTGCAGGCGGCCAGGACGGAAGCGGTGTTCAGTTCGGTTTTGGGAGCAATGCCCGAGGCGAGCTGGATGAGAGCCTGCGCCTGCGTGGCGTTGAGATGAAGGTCGCGAACCGGCCCGAGGATTCGCGAGTCCGCGTCGGCGTCGCCGCTGGACCAGGCCGGATTCTGGTTCAGTTCGGCGGCCAGGCGTCCGCACCAGGCAAAATCCTGATCCTGACCCGGAACGGTGCTGACGGCGACATGCACCGGGCGTTTAAAAAAATAAGAATGGGCCAGATAAGCGCCGCCTGCCAGTCCTGCGAGCACGCACATCCAGATCGCGGCCGAAGCGAAAGCCGACATGGCTTGCCGCTGGTTTAGCGAAGCGAGCTTTTTCTGGATCTCCGCCACGGGATCCGCCGTCCTCGCAAGAGCGGGATCGAGCAGCGCATTGCAAAAGCCCCGCCACGCTTCGCCCGCGGGGCCGAGGGTTTTCCAGTCCGCCGATTTCGCGACCGGCCAGTCGACGGCGGTGATTTCGCGGCGCAGCACCAGTTGGAGAACGACCAGGCCGAGCGCGTGCAGATCGGCACTGACGGGCGCATTCGCCACCGGCGCGAGGTCCGAGAGAGCGAACTTGGCAGAGCGCAGGTCTCCGGAGCCCCCGACGAGGACGTTCGAAAGCTTGAGATTGCCGTGCGCGCCGGTCTTGAGGGCCTGCATCTCCTTGAGCGCGGCGAGGACCGAGCGGCTCAGGTTCTCGAGCCCGGCCGGGGAGACAACGACCTTTCCTTTGATGAAAAAGAACAGCGAACGGGGAAATCGCTCGGTGACGTAGTACACCGAAGAGGCATCGCGCCCCGAGGCGAAGACCGGTGCGATGCCTTTTGCTCCCGCCGCCACGGCGTTTTCCTGGCGGCGAATGGAGGCGAGCAGGGGCGCCGCTTCCGCTTCCTCGGCAATCCATGAAATCTTGAGCGCCGCGGAGCCGTCGCTTTCTCCGGCCTTCGTTGCCGCGTAGAGGGTGGAATTTTCGCCGCGATTGAATTGATCGCCCGCTCGATAGTCTCCGTACGTCATGAATGATGCGGCGGCAGCCGGTGTGCGCTCGGCTCTCGCCAGGAGAACCGCGATGGCGTTTGGCGACCTCTATTTGGCGGTTTCGACCAACAGCCCGAAAGAGGTGATGCGGACGTTCACCGTCTTTGCGTTCTTCACAGGAATAACTTTTCGGCGGGCATCGGCATCGCCGGGAGCGTCCTGGAAAACGCCGGGGAGATCGGCCAGAACCGCGACTTTCTTGGCGTGCAGCGAACTCCAGTCCTTCGTCACGCTTTGCGTGGCAGGTTGGCCTGCCCCGAACTGGAGCGTTTCGTGGGCGATCGATTTGCGCAGGGGGTTGCCCGGTTCCCAGTAATCGTGAACGGAGACGGTTTCGACGCCGGCGCTGGCGGCGGTGACCGGAATGACGTCAACGGTAACCGAAGCGCCGGACATCGCGGGGTCAGCCGCCACATTCACGGTGCGAAGGGAGGCGCAGCCCCCAAGCAGAACCACGGAAGAAAGAATTGGCAGGATCGACAGAGTTTTCATGCTGTGACGTTTTTTTGGTTTAAAGGTTATCGCGGCAGGTTAGCGAAAAGCCGCGTGCGGCGGCAACAGAATTCGGTGTGGAATGCGAAGTCAATTTTTCGCTCGTTGCGCTGTTTGCGCTACTCGTTCCCAGGCTCCAGCCTGGGAACGTTCCAGTCTGCGAGGCTCCAGCCTCCCCTTCCCCCTGCTCCGAAAATACCCATGCGCGTGTATCGGAAGGGGAGCGCAGGCTTCCAGCCTGCTGCCTTCGGCATCCTGCCGGAGGCTTGGGCGCGCGCCGAGTGCAATCCGACGCCGGCACCAGCACGCCGGCAAGATGCCGGCTGATGCGGGCAAGATGCCCGCGCTCCCCTTCGGATCGACGCACCGCCCGTAATCCAACTTTTCATAATGCGTGGAGGGCGAAAGCCCATGGGGACTCGTTCCCAGGCTCCTGCCTGGGAACGTTCCAGTCTGCGAGGCTCCAGCCTCCCGTTCCCCCTACTCCGAAAATACCCATGCGCGTGTATCGGAAGGGGAGCGCAGGCTTCCAGCCTGCTGCCTTCGGCATCCTGCCGGAGGCTTGGGCGCGCGCCGAGTGCAATCCGACGCCGGCACCAGCACGCCGGCAAGATGCCGGCTGATGCGGGCAAGATGCCCGCGCTCCCCTTC
>Ga0316221_1001537_pt1 | contig 23632 bp, 17 predicted proteins | sample TBH18007metaG_FD_206003 | JGI IMG/M metagenome (GOLD analysis project Ga0316221, IMG submission 206003) | Freshwater microbial communities from Trout Bog Lake, Wisconsin, USA - TBH18007 | ecosystem: Environmental > Aquatic > Freshwater > Lake > Hypolimnion/Profundal zone | place: USA: Wisconsin... | reverse complement strand
GATATGGAGTCTTCGCGGGTACAAGCCCTAGAAAACCCATTTGGTCCCAAAGTATTGGGGATGTGATTGGTAAAGGTGTAAACCATGTGGTCGGTACCGGACGTAAAGCATGTGTCCGGTACGTACCATTTAAATCTTGGTGGCCCGGGGCGGAATCGAACCACCGACACAAGGATTTTCAATCCTCTGCTCTACCGACTGAGCTACCAGGCCAAGAGTTGGAATTATAAATGAAAGTGCTGGAAAGCTAGGAAAATGTGCTGACTGTGGCTGACTCTTGAAAAAACCCTGTAAATCCTGGCTGGGTGGGGATGTTTCATCCTGCCAACGGTGTGAGTGGTGAAGCAGAGGATTAATTATTGACTGTACGAAGAAAAAATCTGCGTTTTCATAAACCCACTATTACAACGAATAAAAAAGCCACTGACTGGCAGTGGCTTTTGAGTGAGTGAAAATTTATTAGAAGCGATAGCCAACGCTAACGAATCCCATATACTGTTGTGGTTTAAAGCTGGCATTAGCGGTTATAGAAGAGTCATACCAATTTATATTTTGATTGGATTTGGTATAGTCAACATACAAAAAGTCTAATGCCCCATAAATATTTTTAGTAATTTGATATTTGCCACCAATTCCATAACCTATACCATTGATTGTTTTATTGGTTGAAAAAGAGCTTGTGGCGCTATAGCTTCTGCCTGGTGTTAAACATAGGTCGTCAGAGGCAGCGCAGGATAAAGAAGAGTTTAGCGTTGAAGATACGTAAGCAAATTTTAAGTAACCTAATACGTCTTTTGTGAAGTAATAACCAGGCTCTAACGATATGCCCCAAGTATTTTGAATTTTATATTTGCCAGAGAGGGTTTCAGTAACTGTACTGGCTGCGCCTGTTACTCCAGTTACAGTATTGTTGACACTACCACCTGATTGATTGCCTATCACATAAAAAACATTTGCTGCCAGATTGAACCCTTTAAATAAATTATCAAAAGATTGAGAGTATCCGATTGATGTTAGTCCATTAAAGCTTGTTCCAGTTGTTGTGTTGTTGATATTTGGATTAGGTGTAATTGAGGTGTCGTTTGTTCCGTCAGCTTTTATTTGATTCTGAGAAACACCCACTCCAAGCGAGAAATTAAATCCATCAAATGCTTGTTGGGCAGATAGCAGGGTTGAGAAAGTTACGATGCCAATACCTACAATTAGTTTTTTCATAATTGCCTTATTTTTTATTAACAAACTAACCTGATACTACAATTTAAGAGTAAAAAATTAAATAGGTTCGATGGACTATTAGTGGAAAACCCTGCTTTTCCCTAAACCCACCATTTCAACCAAACTCAACACTACTAAATATTCAGAGTGATTAAATTTAGGGCTTTGGACAATCCGCTTAAAGTCTTTGCCGTACTGCGTACTGGTAATAGGAACAAGCATTAAGGTGGCGTCTATTAGCTACGGGCTAATGCTTTATTCATTTCTGCTACGGACTTATGGCGTTTTAATTTGGCACGTGTTTTTGGATTTTCAATTTCTTCTATTGCCGCAATAGTTTTGGCATTGGGCACACGCAAGTCAAATGGAATAGTGCCGTCAGTAGCTACACGCTTTAAGAATAGGCGTATAAGCGTTGGCAACGTCACACGTTTTGAAATACTTAATTACGTTTTGCTACGCTACTTTTTATGTGAAGAAATTTTTAACGACTGTAAAAATATTCTGTGATTTTGTTTAGCAAACTTTGTAACTTACCAAACTCTAATCGCCCGCAAATCCTTATTCTATATGGCTCTGCCGTCTTACAGGATGCTTTTCAATCCTCTGCTCTACCGACTGAGCTACCAGGCCAAGACTTGGAATTATAAATGAAACTGCATTCCAGGCTGAAAAATGGTCTAACAGACCATAGCTGCCATTCTGGCTCGAGCCGCATGCAATTTTCTATAGCTGTCGATCATGCGGTGGTGCCTGTCGAGACCCTCCAGTTTTATGCTGGTTGGCGTCAAACCAAAGAAGCGTATGCTGCCGTCCACTGAGCCCATTATGGCGTCCATTCGAGTATCGCCAAACATCCGACGGAAGTTAACTGCGTAGTCATCGATCTCTAAATCATCGTCTAGTAGAACTTCTAGCACTACATTCAAGGCTTGATAAAACAATCCGCGCTCGACCGTATTGTCGTTATATTGAAGGAAGGTGCCCACTAACTCATGCGCCTCTTCATGTTGTTTCAAAGCAAGATGTATCAATAGCTTTAGCTCCAGAACTGTTAGTTGACCCCAAACCGTGTTCTCGTCAAACTCAATACCAATTAATGTAGCGATATCGCCGTACTCATCCAACTCGTTATTTTCTAAGCGCTCCAGCAACGCGCCTAGCTTTGCATCATCCAGAGAATGCAAGTTCAAAATGTCACTACGGAATAGTAGTGCCTTGTTAGTGTTGTCCCAGATCAAATCTTCTATTGGATAAACCTCAGAATAGCCCGGCACTAAGATCCGACATGCTGTCGCGCCTAATTGGTCATACACCGCGACGTAAGCTTCTTTGCCCATGGCTTTCAGAATGCCAAACAAAGTTGCAGCTTCCTCGGCATTGGCGTTTTCACCTTTGCTAGAGAAGTCCCACTCAACAAATTCGTAATCAGATTTTGCGCTGAAAAAACGCCATGACACAATGCCGCTGGAATCAATAAAGTGTTCAACAAAGTTATTTGGCTCCGTTACCGCTTCACTTGCAAAAGTGGGTGGAGGTAAATCATTGAGACCTTCTAAACTGCGCCCTTGTAATAATTCAGTCAAACTGCGTTCGAGCGCCACTTCTAAACTCGGGTGCGCGCCGAAGGATGCAAACACACCACCTGTTCGCGGATTCATTAAGGTGACGCACATCACCGGATAGACCCCACCCAGCGAGGCATCCTTTACCAGCACCGGAAAGCCCTGCTCTTCCAGTCCCTGTATGCCCGCCAGAATACTGGGGTATTTCGCCAACACTTCCTGCGGCACATCCGGCAAGGCGATTTCGCCTTCTAAAATTTCACGTTTGACAGCCCGCTCAAAAATCTCCGACAAGCATTGCACCTGTGCTTCTGCCAGCGTATTGCCAGCACTCATGCCGTTGCTGACGTAAAGATTTTCGATGAGGTTCGATGGAAAATAAATGGTCTCTCCATCTGACTGACGCACATACGGCAATGAACAAATGCCGCGCCCTACATTTCCAGAATTGGTGTCGATCAGATGTGAGGCACGCAAATCGCCATCGGGATTAAAAATTTTCAGACAATGCTCATCCAGAATTTCTGTCGGTAGTCCATCTTTAGGGCCTGGCTTGAACCAGCGTTCGTTCGGGTAATGCACAAACGCTGCATTAGCGATGTCATCACCCCAAAATGCACCGGCATAGAAATGATTATTGCTCAGTCGCTCGATATACTCGCCCAGGGCCGATGCCAATGCGCTTTCTTTTGTTGACCCCTTCCCATTGGTAAAACACATGGGCGAATGCGCATCACGGATATGCAATGACCACACATTGGGAATGAGATTGCGCCACGAAGCAATTTCAATCTTAATGCCAAGATTTGCCAACAAGCCTGACATATTGGCAATCGTTTCCTCTAGTGGCAAATCCTTGCCCACAATATAAGTACTAACATCAGAAGTCGGCTTCAAGGTCAACAAGGTCTGCGCATCGAGGTCCAGATTCTCTACCTCTTCAATGAGAAACTCCGGCCCAGCTTGCACTACCTTTTTAACCGTACAACGGTCAATAGAACGCAAAATGCCCTGGCGGTCTGTGGCAGAGATATCCTCAGGCAGTTCGACCTGAATCTTGAAAATCTGCTGATAGCGGTTTTCCGGATCAATAATATTATTCTGTGAGAGGCGGATATTTTCGGTGGAAATATTACGCGTGTCGCAGTACAGCTTCACAAAATACGCTGCGCACAATGCTGATGAAGCCAGAAAGTAATCAAATGGGCCAGGAGCCGAACCATCACCCTTATATCGGATAGGCTGGTCTGCAATTACTGTGAAGTCATCAAACTTGGCTTCAAGACGTAGCTTATCGAGAAAGTTGACCTTAATTTCCATGGGGATCATTCCGAAAATGGTGTGGGCGCTATTATCCATCGCAACGCCGATACCGTGTAATGCATCGACGATTTCAACAAACGCTAACTTAACAGGCCGAAGGCCTTATTGCTCAGTCTTGTTGCGTGATGTATCAATACCCAAAGCCTTGAGCTTACGATAGAGGTGAGTTCTCTCTAGGCCGGTGTATTCAGAAATCTTTGTCATACTTCCACCCATGATTTGCATCTGATGCTCAAAATAGGCTTTCTCAAAGAGGTCTCTTGCCTCGCGCAAAGGCAGGTCATAGAAAGTCTTAGCGATGCCGCTAATGTACTCACCCTCTTGAGGTGCCGGAGCTTGCCCTGTGGCTACCGTCTTTGGAGCAACGCTGTTGGCTGCCAAGGGCTGAGCTACGCGACCCTCTTCGGGCTCTACATATTTTGGAGAGCTCTCGAGTGCCTTGGCAACGGTCTTGAGGAGTTTTTGTAAGGCAATCGGCTTCTCTAAAAAGTTCAGGGCCCCGATACGGGTTGCCTCAACTGCGGTATCGATCGTTGCATGCCCAGACATCATGACTACGGGCATAGTGAGCTGCCCAGTCTTAGACCACTCTTTTAATAAAGTAATCCCATCTGTTTCTGGCATCCAAATGTCGAGTAACACCAAATCAGGTCGCATTTGCTCACGAATCGTTCTTGCTTGAACCGCACTCTCCGCAGCGTAAACAGTATGGCCTTCATCGGTGAGGATTTCATTAAGAAGCTCACGAATACCCATCTCGTCATCAACCACCAAAATACTAGCCATTCCTACGCCGCCTCTTTTGCTAGGTTCATAAACAAAATTGAAACTTGTGCACCGATCACTTCTTCTCCCTGCATGCGATTCCGAATTTCTATTTTGGCAGAATGATCATCAATGATTTTTTTCACTACCGCCAAACCTAAACCGGTTCCCTTACTCTTGGTTGTAACATAAGGCTCGAAAGCTCTTGCCAATATCTTAGCTGGAAATCCAGATCCCGAGTCACTTATTGTTAATCGCACCGCATTTTGTTGAATGCCGTTGAGCTCGCCATAGGGCACTAGCTCTGTTTTCACTACGACTGGCTCACTTTGATGGGCGCCTTCTGATGTGGCATCCTGAGCATTCTGCAATAAATTATGTATCACCTGGCGCAACTGAGTTGAGTCTCCCATGATGTCTGGGCAATTAACATCCAGCAGGGTACGTAAGGGGCTGCCCTCGTATAAACCTAAAATTTCTTGTGTCAAAACATTGATAGAAACGGGCTTTAACTGTGGGCTAGGTGTCTTAGCAAAGTCCCTAAAGTCATTGACCATCTGTTTCATAGCTTGCACTTGACCAATAATGGTCTCAGTACTGCGATTCATCATTTCTTCTTGCTCTGGGCTAAGCGTGCCGGCGAGCTTATGTTGCAATCTTTCGGCTGACAACTGAATGGGGGTAAGAGGATTCTTAATCTCATGCGCCAGGCGCCTTGCTACCTCACTCCAGGCGATAGAGCGCTGCGCACTCACTACGTCTGTAATGTCATCAAACACCACCATGCGAAGATCGGTTGTTAACTCTGTTCCTCGCACAAATAAGGTAACCCCCAACTCATTCTCAAATTCATTGGTTGTGTGTAATTGAATTTGCTTTTGCCAGACCGCAGTCTCTTTATGTTGACTTTGTGTGACGCCCTCTGTAACCGCAAGCTTCATGGTTGCAAAACCATCTTTTAAGGCCTGCTCAAACTCCATTAATGCAGGAATCTTGCTAAGGGCTTGGCCATCTAGCTTCGTTAGGTCCTGGCCAAAAATACGATCTGCACCAGCATTACTAGAAACTACATTAAAAGCTTTATCGAAAATGCAAACACCTGCAGTAAGGTTGCCAAGAACGGTTTCTAAAAAGGTTTTGGATTCCTGCAGCGAAGTGCGGGTATCGGCCAGTTGCCGCGTCATGACATTAAATTGACGCGTGAGCATGCCGAGCTCATCGCCCGTATCCAACTCTGGCTTAGGCGATAAATCGCCCTGCGCAACAGCTTGGGTGCCTTTGAGCAACATCAGCAAGGGTCTCGCTAATTGCCGCCCCAATATCAGCGCCAAGGTCACCGCTACAAACAAAGCAAAAAAGAGTGTCAGGGTAAGTGTGCCAACGAACATTTTGCGCAAACCTGTGCGCCCCAAGGACTTCTCTTGATAATCGCTATAAGCTGCCTGAACTGCCAGGGTATTTTTAGTAATTCCCTCAGGAACTGACTTCACTAGCTGTAAATACCAAAGTTCTTTTTGATATTGAACATTTAGGCCAAAGCCACGACCTGCTAACGAGCGCTCTTTTGCTAGGGGAATCACAGCGCGTAAGCGATATTGTTGCGGTTCGGTTGTATTGAGTGGCTCATCAATAAAACCAGCGCCATTCACTTTAGTAGCCTGGCTCATTACATCTGGGCTTGGTGGAGGGGAAGGGGCAAGCAAAGCGCCAGATGCGGCAGTAGCCACGACCATTTGCCGCCCATCAAAAATGGTGATCTCTTGAATACCAAATTGGTCGCGCAGGCGTGACAACAAGAGCGTCAGCTCTGCGGGGCTGGCTTGATTTGGCAAGGCCTGAATTTGGTTTGCAACAATGCGGCCCTCATCCTGCAGCTCTTGCAGGGAAGCGCCCAAAGTGGCACGCCCAAGCTCTAAGCCAGCCTCTAAAGCAGATTCGACCTGAACGTCGAACCAAGTTTCAATACTTCTTGAAACAAACTGCAAAGAAACGCCATAAAGAATTAATCCTGGAACAACACCAACCAAAGCAAAAATCATGGCCAATTTAGCAATCAAGCGCGTACCAAAGCGTCCTTTATGCCAACGAATCGCAATCACGACAACCAAGGTCAAAATCACCAGCGCGAGGCAGATACCAATCACTACGTTAGCTGCGTAAAGCCAAATAAAATAGTTGTCGAAGAATTCTGTATTGGAAGAAGCAATCGACAGCATGATGAGCAACAGCAGAGCAAAAGCACCAATGAATGTGGCGGCAATAGGAAGCGCCCGATTTTTCCATACTTCTTTTTGGAAAAACCGAGACTGAAAGAGCGCGCTAGGGTTGATCATCGCTTAATCAGATTGGTGCCATTTGGTGAAAATGGAAAACGCAACCAATCGCTTGAAACATTCCAGTCACGATTGTTCAATGCGTTTACTTGAAATGGTTTTGGTAGCTTGCTCAGATCCAAGGTCATACGCAACCCGGCGATATAGGATTTGGCAGGATCAATTTGGTTGTTGTCGATAACGCGCCAACCCCCGATGCTACCAATGGCTTGCAAAGCCTCCGAGATTGTCTTTGCAGAAAAGGTAAAGCCCTCCGAGGCAATGCGATATTGCTGTGTTAAAGGCTGATAAGAAAGTCGAGTTTGTCTTTGCGCACTTGCTGGCTTCTCTTCAAACCAATACCAGCGCGAACGGGTCAGCTCAAACTCTGTCTGAAAATAAAGCACCACTCCTTTTTGAACGGCGTCTTCCAACCCGGGGGATAACTCAATCTGAAGCGCAGCATTTAAAAGCCAGTCGTTGTCCGACCGCTCTAACTCTACGGATGTAATTTTGATGCCCTCTGCGCTAGCTGCAACAGAAAAAACGTTCAGCGCAAACAAGCAACAGAAAATGAGTTGTTTAATTCTTTGGCTCATGGCCCTTTTTTCTTAAACAAAGCATAGAAAAAACCATCATTTGTTGCCGAAGGCAGAATCTGCCCCGGAGCGCTTAATCGTAACGCATTGCTATGCTCTGCTGCAAACCAAACGGCTTGAGACTCGCCCTCCTCTGGAAATACCGAACAGGTGACATATAACAGCAGTCCCTCGGGCTTTAGCATCTTCCAGGCCTGAGTCAAAATCCCGCGTTGCCGTTGCTGCAAAGACTTCACATCAGCTTCGCGCCTGAGAAACGGAATGTCTGGGTGACGCGACACAATTCCAGAAGCAGAGCACGGCGCATCGAGCAAAATTTTGTCAAAGAGCCTGCCATCCCACCACGCTGCTTTGGATGCATCTCCCCGAGTAATTTTGACTCTATCTGATTGCAAACGCAGCCGATCTAGATTACCGCCAATTTTTCCGAGGCGCTCCCCATCTAACTCCAAGGCAACTACCTCACAATCTGCCAGCTCTAATAAATGGGCAGTCTTGCCGCCAGGCGCAGCGCAAGCATCCAGAATAAGCTCGCCAGGTTTTGGATCCAGAAGCACTGCGGCTATTTGCGCGCCTGCATCCTGAACAGATACTGCCCCGCCATAAAAGCCTGGCAAATCCGATACCGGTACTGGCTCACTTAATAAAAGCGCTGCATCTAACTTCAATCCAGCGACATCATCAATTGGCATAGAAGAAATACCTGATTGCGTTAATAGCTCTTGGTATTGACTGCGAGTATGTTGCCTTGCATTGACGCGCAATATTAAGGGCGCCCTTTGAGCCTGCTGTATCAGTAGCGCCTGCCAAACTTTAGAGTAATTTTTCTTGAGGCTTGCACGCCACCAAGGCGGCACAAACATTGGAATGGGATCTGGCGGATAACGCTTCTCACCTTCGGGGGGCTGCACAGTCAAACTCACTTTGCGCAAGACGGCATTGACCAGGCCTTTGGCATACATGGTCGGCTCGTACTCGCTACAAGCATTTACTGCCTGATCAACAATGGTATGTGCTGCATACCCCTTGCCATCTTGGTTGCCCTGCAGAAACAATGCAATAGCAACGCTTAACAGATTCTCAACCGGGGCAGGCGGAGGCTTGGGAATAAATTGCGCAATCAACTCATGTGAGCGAATCCACTTACGCAAAGCATCAAAGGTCAAACTTTGAACAATCGGTCTTTCGTGAGCATCTAACTGATCCAAAACCTCTGTCAGAGAGCGCCCATCCATCACCTCACCTATAGCTTGCGCTGAGATCGTGATTGCCTCTGAAAGGGGAAGACTACGTGGTGATTTTTGATCCGACAAATTATTCCTTATGAAAGCGCAATGCTTTCGATGGTGCGCCATGCGTACGCAAATATGCGACCGCACTCATTCTTTTTCCGCCTGGCTTTTGCATCTCCAATACCTCAATCACACCCTGGCCGCATTGAATGAATGCGCCCTCTTTGCTAAATCCCAAGACCTCGCCAATCTGACCAGTCTGACTATAGTCCCCAGAATGCGATACACGAGAATTCCAAAACTTCATTGGTATGCCATCGAGATTGCTTGTTGCCCCAGGAAAAGGATTAAAAGCACGAATGCGATGATCAATTTCTGTTGCGCTAAGCTGCCAATCAATCTCTGCTTCGCTTTTTAATATCTTCTCTGCATATCGAATGCCTTCAGCTGCTTGTGGCGTCTTGATTAAGCTTGCGCCCTGCTGCAGAGTGCTTAATGCCTCAACAATAGACTCGGCCCCAAGCTTAGCCAAGCGATCATGCAATGAAGCACTGGTTTCATCGTCAGCAATAGCAATTTCGCGAACCAAAACAGTATCCCCAGTGTCAAGGCCCACATCCATCTTCATAATGCTGATACCCGTCTTGCTGTCGCCGTGCTCGATTGACCGCTGTATTGGCGCAGCACCACGCCATCGCGGCAGGATCGAAGCATGAATATTGAAACAACCATGACGTAGGTTGCTCTCGGCAATATCCAAAACATCTTGTGGAAGAATTAATCCGTATGCAACCACTACCATCACATCAAAGTCTGTCGTAGACAGCCGTTGATAGGCAGCCTCAGCTTCGGCTTGCTTTTCAGGATCAGCACTATTTCGCCTGAGAGAAGCCGGTTGCAAAAGGGGAATATTTTTTTCTAGTGCAAATGTTTTTACGGGGCTGGCCTGCACATGCATGCCTCTACCAGAACGACGATCGGGCTGCGTCAGCACCAAAACAATCTGATGACCAGCGGCATCGATCGCGCGCATTGCTTGCGCAGCAAACTCAGGCGTCCCAGCAAAAACAATTTTCATGGATGGCGCTTAGCGCTGACCCACTAACTCTTTGATGCGCTTTTTCATTTTAAGAGAAATGCGATTGCGCTTGAGTGGCGACAAGTACTCCACAAATACTTTGCCTTGCAAATGATCCATCTCGTGTTGCAAACAAACCGACAGCAAACCATCTGCTTCTAATTCAAATTGTTTGCCATTGATATCTAAGGCCTTCACTCGAATTGAGTCTGGCCTCTCTACTTCATCGTAATACTCAGGAACAGAGAGGCAGCCCTCACGCCAGGATTTTGTTTCGGGGCTCGCCCATACCAACTCTGGATTAATAAAAACCATCAGCTCGTCTTGGTTATCTGAAATGTCGATGACCACAATCCGCTCATGAATATCCACTTGGGTTGCAGCCAATCCAACCCCGGGCGCCTCATACATTGTGTCGGCCATATCCGCTACGATTTTTTTAATACGAGCATCCACCGCCGCAACAGGTTTGGCAATTCGATGTAGACGGGGGTCTGGGTAGCAAAGTACGGGTAATAAAGCCATGTAGGAATTATCCAACAGAGTAATCAGACTGTCCCGATTGTTGAAAATATTCCCAAGCTCAAGAATCAACCGATGCGCCTACCCCAAACCACGAATAGCATCATAGCAATCCACCGCCAGGATAAAAACTACCCTATCCGCTTGAATGATTTATATGACCCCCCAAAGGTCCTCTATATATATGGTGACATTGCGCTATTGCATCAACCCATGATTGCGATCGTGGGTTCTCGGACAGCCAGTATTAGAGGCGTGGAGAATGCCTCTGTGTTTGCCAAAGCCCTCTCTAAGGCTGGCTTGGTGGTGCTCTCAGGGATGGCGCGCGGCATCGATGGTGCGGCCCATCAAGCCACCCTTGGGCTAGATCATGGGCTTACTTTGGCTGTCTGCGGTACCGGCATAGATGTCGTTTACCCACGAGAGCACGCCAATCTTGCCAACGACATTGCCAAAAGGGGGCTGCTGCTTTCTGAATTCCCCCCAGGAACTGGGCCCAAACCCTTTCACTTTCCAAGGCGCAACCGTTTAATTGCGGCTCTTGCATTGGGAGTGGTCGTCATTGAGGCGGCCGATAAATCTGGCTCACTTATTACCGCTCGAATTGCTGCAGAGCTCGGAAGGGAGGTTTTTGCCTTGCCAGGACCGGCCGAAGACCCTCTTTACAGAGGTTGTCACCGCCTTATTCAGGAAGGGGCGAAGCTTGTGGTCTCCCCGAGCGAAGTTCTGGAAGATATCATTACGGGGTCAAAAACCCCTTTTAAAGGCCCTGGAATGGCTTTTTTAGGAAAAAAATCATGAGACATGGGACTCTAAATCAAGGGGTTTTGGACTTTTGTCAATTTATCGGTTAATAATAAAAAAGGGGTAAATGATCGGCCGAACCCTGATTTGGTTTAAATTGATCATCCTTTTCCCCCATTAAATACTTAATTTCAGGCTCAAATTTAGGCAAACGCGTGGCTAAAGCATCTACCAAAAGCAGTTCTAAAACTTCAACAGTGGACCACCCAAAGGCGCTCATCATCGCCGAGAAGCCCTCAGTAGCCAACGACATCGCTAAGGCACTCGGTGGATTTACAAAATATGAGGACTACTTTGAGAGCGATGATTTCGTTATTTCATCTGCTGTTGGTCACCTCTTGGAGATAGCCGCGCCAGAAGAATATGAAGTGAAGCGGGGTAAATGGTCTTTTGCCAACCTACCGGTGGTCCCCCCTTATTTCGACCTTCGCCCTATTGTCAAAACAGAATCTCGCTTAAAGGTTTTACAAAAACTGATTAAGCGTAAAGACATTAATGCCCTGATTAATGCTTGTGACGCGGGGCGCGAAGGTGAGCTCATTTTCCGCCTGATTGCTCAACACGCTAAAGCGCCACAGTCTATTCAGCGACTCTGGTTGCAATCCATGACCCCAAACGCTATCCGCGAAGGCTTTGCCTCACTGCGCTCCGACGATGATATGAAGCCGCTTGCTGACGCAGCCCGTTGCCGCTCTGAAGCGGACTGGTTAGTTGGTATCAACGGCACTCGGGCAATGACTGCATTTAATAGTAAGAGTGGTGGCTTCTTTCTGACGACCGTTGGACGAGTACAAACGCCCACCCTGTCCATCGTTGTGGAACGTGAAGAGCTGATCCGCAAATTTATTTCAAAAGACTATTGGGAAGTGAAAGCAGAGTTCATCGCTTCAGCTGGTATTTATGAGGGTCGCTGGTTTGACCCGAAGTTCAAAAAAGATCCAGCCGCTCCAGATGCTCGTGAAAATCGACTTTGGAGCGAGGCTGCTGCGCAAAGCATTGTGGCTGCCTGTCGCGATAAAAAGGCGACCGTTACTGAAGAGGCTAAACCTGCCACTCAACTTGCGCCCCAGTTATTTGACTTAACCAGCTTACAGCGCGAGGCCAATGCCCGCTTTGGTTTTTCTGCAAAAAACACACTAGGCCTAGCCCAAGCGCTTTATGAGCGTCATAAGGTGCTGACTTATCCGCGTACAGATGCAAAAGCGCTCCCTGAAGATTACTTGGATACCGTCAAGCAAACAATGGAAAACTTGGCGAAGCATTCGCAAGAGTACCGTCCATTTGCCGAGCAAATTTTGAAGGGGGATCCCAAAGATCCAAAAGCAAAAGTGGGTGCTGGTTGGATTAAACCCAACAAACGCATTTTTGATAACTCAAAAATCTCTGATCACTTTGCCATCATTCCAACACTCGAAGCGCCCAAAACATTAAGCGAGCCCGAGTTCAAGTTATACGACTTAGTGGTGCGTCGCTTCTTGGCAGTCTTTTATCCTGCAGCTGAATTTAGAGTCACCACGCGCATCACTGAGGCCTCTGGCCATCACTTTAAAACTGAAGGTAGAGTGCTCGTAAACCCAGGCTGGCTAACCGTTTACGGCCGGTCCAATCAAGCCGATGATGAGTTGGTTGCCGTTAAAGAGGGTGAAACCGTTCAGAGCGAATCGATTGCAGCTGTTCCGCTCAAAACAAAACCCCCAGCACGCTACACCGAGGCGACATTGCTCTCAGCAATGGAAAGTGCAGGCAAGTGGGTGGATGACGATGACATGCGCGAAGCTATGGCTGAAAAAGGTTTAGGCACTCCAGCTACTCGCGCTGCCATTATTGAAGGCTTGCTAGCTGAAAGATATATGGTGCGCGAAGCCCGCGAACTCATCCCTACTGCAAAAGCATTTCAGTTGATGACCCTGTTGCGTGGTTTAGACGTTGAAGAGTTAACCCGTCCAGACCTTACTGGTAACTGGGAAAATAAGTTATCGCTGATTGAGCAAGGCAAGATGAATCGCGATACCTTCATGCAAGAAATTGCGCAGATGACACAGCGCATTGTGAAGCGCGCTAAAGAATATGACAGTGACACCATACCGGGTGACTACGCAACGATGTCCACCCCATGCCCGCATTGCAAGGGTCCCATTAAAGAAAATTATCGCCGTTTTGCGTGCGAGAAATGCGGCTTCAATATTAGCAAGACCCCTGGTGGGCGTGCTTTTGAATACCCAGAAGTAGAAGAGCTACTGCGTGAAAAGACCATTGGTCCGCTACAAGGCTTTCGCAGCAAAATGGGGCGCCCATTTGCCGCCATCATTAAGTTAAGCGAAATTCCAGAAGATGATGCCGACTATCCAAATGCTGGCTTTAAGCTCGAGTTTGATTTTGGTAATTCGCAAGATGATGAAACTGAAGCGATTGATTTTACTGGTCGACAAACTTTAGGCGTCTGTCCAAAATGTTCTGGCGCGGTATATGAAGATGGCATGCGGTATTTATGCGAAAACAATACTGGCCCAAGTAAAACTTGTGACTTCAAAACTGGCAAGGTTGTTCTGCAACAAGAAATTTCTACCGAACAAGTGCAGAAGTTATTGGCCGAAGGAAAAACCGACCTGTTAACCAACTTCAAATCAAACCGCACTGGACGCGGCTTTAAGGCTTACTTAGCTTTAGGGTCTGACGGGAAAATTGGTTTTGAGTTTGAAGCTAAGGCCCCCAAAGCTGAAGGCGCTGCTAAGGCACCGGCGAAAAAGCGCGCTGGTGCAAGCGCGGCAACTAAGTCTGCGGCAAAACCCAAACGTGCGAGCAAGGCAAAGTCGTCCTCAAGCACCTGAGCGGTAATTAATTTGGCCGCTAACGCAGACCAAAGCACTCCTCTCGACCCCAAGGCAGTAGCCAGAAAAATGCCAGGGCGTTGAGTGAGGGCGCCAATGATCGGCAGTCGATCACCGGCAACACAACGTATTCCGACAAAGCAATCGGCAACTTTTAATGAAGTGCTATCGCCCTCTCTGTAATCTAGCAATCCTTGGGCCTGCTCACGATTGAACATATCACTGCTCTCGCGAGCCTCCAAGTCATCCTCACCCTCATCAAAACTTGAGCCGACTATCCAACGGTGGCTACCATCCGCAAGTTCTTCGGCAGGCAAGCAATAGCCATCGCCAGAGATGCCTACTCGTGGTAATTGCGCGACCCAAGGATCGTTCTTAGCGATTGAAAAAATACTCAACTGACCGCGGACTGGTTTTAGCGGCAAGCGAATATCAACACTAGCCATTAAGGTCTTGGCCTCCATTGCAGCGGCAACAATGACTTTGTGCGCACTCATGATTGGCTGACCTGCGCCATCAAACAAAAGCCATCCCCCATTACATGCCTCAAGACGGTTAATGTGTGTGCTCCAAAAGCAGGTCAATCTTTTGTGTTTCTGCAATAAATCATTTGCAGCCTTAGCTAAGCTAAGGGATGCGCCTCGTGGCAACCACACGCCGCTTTGCTCAACACCTAAAAGTATCTGCGCTTCACCGGCATCCAAAGGCCTGGCCATATCGTTATCAAGATCAAGTGCCTGTAAATGCTTTTGCAGTTCTTCGCGATCAAATGCTTTATCTTTTTTAGTCGGCTGGAATATGCCGTGTTGATTCCACTGCTTTCCCCAACGTGCTTCGGCCATTAGAAAAGCGATGCGCGTTAATCGTAAGAGGCGAGGCGAGCCTCTACCTATATGGGGATGGGCTATTGCGTATGCATGGCTTGAACAAGCGCTTGCTGGTGAATTCGCTGCATCGACTATACAAACAGATTGCCCACGCGCCAGTAATTCATTTGCAATGGTGGCACCTGCAATACCCGCCCCAATCACCACTATTTCATGGTGTTGGGGTATGGGCATGTTGTTTGATCTTAGACGAACAAAACCGCTAATGCGGAATTAGGCGTTTAAGCGCTTCTCAATTTTTGCGCGAGTCTCTAGTAATTCTTTTGGCAAACGTTCGCCAAGGTGCTCAAATAATTCAGTGTGTAATTTGAGCTCGTTCTTCCAGTCATCAACACCGACTGTGATGGCTTTCTCAAATTTTTCTGCTGAATAGTCAAGACCACCCCAATGCATATCGGTATGCTCTGGGCAAATACCAAATGGGGTTTCTAGGCCCTTAGCCGTGCCTTCTGCGCGCCCAAGGATCCAAGACAGAACGCGCATGTTCTCACCAAATCCTGGCCATACGAACTTACCGTTCTCATCTTTGCGGAACCAGTTCACGCAATAGATTTTTGGCAAGACTGCCCCTTCGGCTGCAAGCTTGTTGCCAACATTCAACCAGTGCTGGAAGTAATCGCTCATGTTGTAACCGGCAAACGCAATCATTGCGAATGGATCGCGGCGCACGACACCAACTTGACCGGTAATCGCAGCAGTAGTTTCAGAGCCCAAGGTTGCGGCCATGTAAACGCCTTCTACCCAGTCACGCGCCTCGCTAACCAAAGGCACTGTATTGGAGCGGCGACCGCCGAACAAGAATGCGTCAATTGCAACGCCCTCAGGGTTGTCCCAGTTTGGATCAACCGCTGGATTGTTTGTTGCTGCGACAGTGAAGCGAGAATTTGGATGTGCGGCTTTGCGTCCTGCTGCGCCATCTGCTGGTGTCCAGTCTTTACCTTGCCAATCAATTAAGTGTGCTGGCGGCGTTTCTGTCAAACCCTCCCACCAAACATCACCATCATCCGTCAAGCCAACGTTAGTAAAGATAACGTCTTGGTTTAATGAGTCGATACAGTTTTGATTGGTTTGCTTATTGGTTCCTGGGGCAACACCAAAATAACCTGACTCAGGATTGATAGCAAACAGGCGGGTCTTGCCAGTAATAGGGTCTTTGCGTGGCTTGATCCAGGCAATGTCATCACCAATAGTGGTCACTTTCCAGCCCTCAAATCCTTTTGGAGGGATCATCATAGAGAAGTTGGTTTTTCCGCAAGCGGATGGGAATGCTGCAGCAATGTGGTATTTCTTACCTTCAGGTGAGCTTACTCCCAAGATCAGCATGTGCTCAGCCAGCCAGCCTTCGTCGCGACCCATGTTGGAGGCAATGCGCAAAGCAAAGCATTTTTTACCCAACAATGCGTTGCCACCGTAACCAGATCCAAAGGACCAAATTTCACGCGTCTCTGGGTAGTGAACAATGTATTTGTTTTTATTGTTTGGCCATGCAACGTCTTTTTCGCCAGCTGCGAGTGGCTTACCAACGGTGTGGATGCAGGGTACGAATTCACCATTCGCGCCCAACTGATCAATTACGGCTTTGCCCATACGGGTCATCAAGCGCATGTTGATGGCGACATACGGACTATCTGAGAGCTCAACACCAATGTGGGCGATTGGGGAGCCAATGGGGCCCATTGAAAATGGCACCACATAGAGCGTTCTGCCACGCATGCAACCGTCAAACAAAGGCTGCAGCGTTGCGCGCATTTCGCTTGGCTCTACCCAGTTATTCGTTGGGCCTGCATCTTCTTTTTTGGCTGAACAAATAAAGGTGCGATCTTCAACGCGCGCTACATCTTCTGGGTCTGAGAGTGCCAAAAACGAGTTTTTGCGTTTTGCAGGGTTCAAACGCTTGAACACTCCTGCGGCAACCAATAGCTCACAAAGCTTGTCATACTCGGTTTGAGAGCCATCACACCAGTGAATACTGTCAGGCTTAGTAAGTGCGGCAATGTCTGCAACCCATTGAATTAATTTGGTATTTTTTACATAATCTGGCGCATTGACATTGATTTGGCCATTGGTACTTGTGGTCATAGGATCCCTTGGAATGAATTAATTTTTAATCCAATGATTTTAACATTTCGGACATATTTATATGTTCACCCCAGTGGGCGCAAACCCTTTACTTGCCGATACAGAACTGGCTAAATATCTTTCCCAAAAGGTCATCAGGCAACAACTTTCCAGTGATCTGTCCAAGCTGATCTTGCGCTAAACGGAGCTCTTCTGCAAATAAATCCAAGGAAATGTTCCCATCTGCAGCGAATTGCTGTGATTTATCTATATGTTCTGCTGCCCGATCAAGGCAATCTAAGTGCCTACGCCTAGCAATAATGGCCCCCTCATGTGAGCCGCCCCAACCAGCAATTTCCAAGATCTTTTTCTTTAAGCCATCAATTCCATCGCCAGTTTTAGCCGAAATTAATAAAGTGCCACCGCGCGTGGCGCTATCGGCCGTCGCTAACAAATCTGATTTATTAAGAACCTCTAACACCTCACACTTGGGTGGAAGTGCCTGCAAGATTGCCTTTCTTAAAGCTTCTTCAGTGGCGGCTTCTGGAGACGCTTCTGAATTGAAGTCCTTTAGAAAGATCACCACATCAGCCAATCGGATGGCATCCCACGATCTTTCGATGCCCTTGGCTTCGACCAAATCATCCGTCTCTCGAAGCCCTGCGGTGTCAATGATGTGCATAGGCACGCCATCAAGGCTGATACTTTCCTTCACTCGATCACGCGTCGTCCCAGCGATTGGCGTAACAATGGCAACCTCTTCGCCAGCCAGTCGATTTAGTAGAGAGCTCTTGCCGACATTGGGCGCACCAGCCAAAACCAGCTGAATGCCGTCACGCAAAATCTTGCCTTGCTTTGCACTGCTGCGCAGCGCCAGCAATTTATCACTCACTTTTTTTAACCGTTCACGCGCATGCGCATTTTCCAAAAACTCAATTTCTTCTTCTGGAAAATCTAGAGTCGACTCAACCAAAATTCTGAGTTGCGTAATTTCCTCAATCAAATCATTAATGTCGTCAGAGAATGAGCCCTGCAAAGATCTGGCAGCACCCCTTACCGCCGCTTCACTTTGCGCATCAATTAAATCAGCGATGGCTTCAGCTTGGGCCAAATCAATTTTGTCATTCAAATAGGCGCGGAGGGTGAACTCCCCCGGCTCAGCAATCACTAGGCCACTATCTTTACCAAGCTCTAGGCAACGCTTCATCACCAACTCCAGCAGTTGGGGGCCACCATGACACTGAAGCTCCAAAACATCCTCGCCTGTAAAGGATGCTGGGCCAATAAAGTGAATCGCGATAAGCTGGTCGATGGGCGCACCAACAGCATCGCGCAGGGTCAGTAAATGTGCCTCACGAGGCTTGAGTACTTTTTGAAAAAGTGCTTTGGTAATTGGCGATAAGTCGGCGCCGCTGATGCGAATGACGCCAACCCCGGCCCTACCGGGGGCGGTAGCTACAGCAATGATGGGCACTTTTCTCGTCATCATTGCTGTGCGCTTTATATAAAATAAATGGCAGCGCCTAAATTATTAGGCAGCTTTTTTTCCAAACAATCGATTAATTTGCCACTGTTGCGCAATAGATAGAAGGTTGTTTGTTACCCAATATAAAACCAAGCCGGCGGGGAAGAAGAAGAACATGATCGAAAAAACAATCGGCATGTACATCATCACTTTTGCCTGAATAGGGTCTGGTGGTGTTGGGTTTAATTTAGTTTGTACAAACATCGAGATCGCCATAATGATTGGCAAGATGTAGTACGGATCAGGGATTGATAAATCTTGAATCCACAACACCCAAGGCGCGCCACGCATCTCAACAGATGACAGTAATACCCAGTACAAAGAAATGAACACGGGAATCTGAATCACCACAGGTAAACATCCGCCCAGTGGATTAATTTTTTCCTTGCGATACATCTCCATCATCGCTTGATTTAGCTTTTGTGGCTCGCCCTTAAACTGCTCTTTCATGAGAGCCAAGCGTGGTTGGACTTCCTTCATTCTCGCCATAGACTTATAGCTGGCAGCAGATAGTGGGAAGAAAACCAATTTAATAAAGATTGTCAAAAGAATGATTGCCCAACCCCAGTTACCAACATAAGAGTGAATCTTCTCTAACAACCAAAAAATGGGTTTAGCCAAAATGGTGAGGTAACCATAGTCCTTGAGCAACTCCAAACCTGGAGCAATGCCCTCCAAGAGGCGCTCTTCCTGAGGGCCTACAAATAGTTTTGTTTTTTCTACGACAGTGGTACCGGGAGCAACAACACCAAGCGGGGTTTGAATACCAATGCGATACAGATTTAAATCAACCTTGCCAGCGTAAATATCTCTAGCAAGCTTATCCCCGGGGATCCAAGCTGCTGCGAAGTAATGCTGCACCATTGCAACCCACGCTGGGTCACCAGCAGGAACCTGGGTTGGGATAGTAATTTTGTTTTTATCCATGGCGGTAAATTCAAGCTTGTTGAATTTTTCGACGCCGGTGTAAACCGCTGGACCAGTAAAAGTGCTCGCAGAAAACGCGCCGCCAAATGGTCCAATTTTTTGTTCTTGGCTACCATCACGCAAAATTTCCGTATACAACACCAATGGCGTTGTGCTTGCACTGCTCTGTGTTACGCGGTGCCCAACATCCACCACATAGCTGCCTTGGGTGAGCACAAAAGTTTTCTCTAGCTTGACGCCATTGCGCTCGCTCGACAAGACAATGAATGGCCTGCCAGACCCATCTTTACCAGACTGGGTCGCCTTAAATACGCTTGTATGGTTTGGCAACTCAGTATTACCCATAGAAATTAAGCCTGAGCGGGCAATATAGGTATGTGTTGCTGTCTGCTGAAAGAGCTCAACAGGCTTTTTGTCTGCTGTTAATTCTTTTAATAGTTTTGCATCGACCACATTTGCGCCGTTGCCACTAATTTCTAGCGCCAATACATCGTTTTGTAATACAAATCTTTCGCCAGCATCTGACGTGGCTCCGGCTGCCATAGGCGCTACTGTATTTGCCTTTGGCGCTACTCCCGACATCTGTGTTGGTACATCTGCTTTACCAGCGGTGGGGCTTGTTGCTTGCTGGGTTGTTGCTGGAGCGCCCCCAAATAAAGAGGGCTTGCCCTCATGGACCATCCAATTGTTATAAAGCATCAACCCCGACAAGGAAAACACAGCCCAAAGAATTGTTTTTTTAAAGTCCATTTGCATTTGTTTACTTAATGAGTTGTTTGTTTTACTACGGGATCATGACCACCTTGTGACCATGGATTGCAGCGTGCAATGCGCCAAATTGTTAAGCCAAGGCTTTTTACAAAACCATAATGATTAAAACACTCGCAAGCATACTCGGAGCAGCTTGGTACAAACTTGCATTGCATCCCCATATAGGGGCTTAACAGCAACTGATACAGCCTGAGCAATTTAATCGCCACTTTATTTAGGACGCGCACGCTAGATCAACCCTGCAAACTGTGAGCGCAGTAGTGTTTTTTCTTTTTTTCGTAGTCTGCCACGCGTATCGCGACCAATCGGTTTTTTCAACTTAACAACCACATCACTGCTATTGAGATGGGTTGTTTGTGCCGTCCAAACCAATTCACGAATCATGCGCTTTATTCTGTTGCGATCAACAGCGCGTTTTGCCAGTTTTTTGGCTACAGCAATTCCTAAATCAGCTTGCGCACCAGCCTCTGTCGAAGCCAAATACAAGCCCCAATACAAACTTGTCTTGGGGCGTGTTTTGAGTAATTCAGAAATCCTGGCGCTATTCAAAAGCTAAATCAATTAAACAGCTAAGCGTTTACGGCCTTTTGCGCGGCGTGCATTTAAAACTGCGCGGCCACTCTTGGTTTTCATACGAATACGAAATCCATGGGTGCGTTTACGACGTACTACTGAGGGTTGGTATGTTCTTTTCATGATAGATCCTAAGGAAGCCAAGTATTTTCCTTGTTGCAGAGCAAAAGGTCAACCTATCCTTATTGATATATAGGTGTTTTTCTTTATTTTTTATGGGTTTTTCCTACAAATACCTAATTTGTAAGGTTTTTTTGATTTTGTACACAAGTTATCCACAGGTTTTCCACGATTTTCTAGCTTGTGGATAACTTTGTAGCCTCGCTACAATGGATCCTCTAAAAATATGAGCAACTTAAACAATCCCCCCGCCTTGAATTCACTAAACCCCCTGGGTTTTTGGGATGGTGCTATTGGCATCCTGTCCCGCGAGCTGTCACCCCAACAGTTTAAAACTTGGATTCAACCTTTGAGGTTGATTTCATTTGATGTAAGTGATCAATCACTTACAATTGGAGCGCCAAATAGATTCAAACTTGATTGGATCAAAAAAACTTTTGCCGATCGTTTTCAAGAATTGGCTGAGCACTATTTTGGCTTTCCTGTAAACCTAAGCTTTGTTTTGGATGTTGAGGCGGGCGCCCCAGATTTGGGTTTGACGGCCCCCGTTCTAGCCCTAAGCCCAATCAATTCAGAGCCTGATTTAACCCAAGCCAGCCAAGAAGACGAAGTATTAACAGAAGAGCGTTCGTTTGAGATTGAAGACCACTCAAAACTGAACCCTAACCTCACTTTCGACACCTTTGTAACAGGTAAAGCAAATCAACTTGCTCGGGCCGCTTCCATTCAGGTGGCCCACAATCCAGGCACATCCTACAACCCCATGTTTTTATATGGTGGGGTGGGGCTAGGCAAAACACACCTCATCCACGCAATTGGCAACCACCTTTTGAAGGAAAAACCAAATGCGCGGATTCGATATATTCATGCTGAGCAGTATGTTTCGGATGTGGTTCGCGCATACCAACAAAAGGCATTTGACCGTTTTAAGCGCTATTACCACTCCCTAGACCTCCTATTAATTGACGATATTCAGTTTTTTAGCGGTAAGTCCCGGACACAAGAAGAGTTTTTCTACGCTTTTGAGGCCTTATTAAGCAATAAAGCCCAAGTGATTATTACTAGTGACACCTACCCAAAAGAGATGGCGGGAATTGATGATCGACTGATCTCCCGCTTTGACTCAGGTCTAACTGTGGCGATCGAACCGCCAGAGCTAGAGATGCGGGTTGCCATTTTGATGAAAAAAGCAATCAGCGAAGGCATCCCCATGAGTGAGGATGTGGCATTTTTTGTGGCCAAACACCTGCGCTCAAACGTGAGAGAGCTCGAGGGGGCGTTGCGCAAAATTTTGGCTTATGTGCGCTTCCACGGTCGAGAAGTAACGATTGAGGTAGCTCGCACCGCGCTTAAAGACCTGCTTTCCATCCAAAATCGGCAAATTTCTGTGGAGAATATCCAAAAGGCTGTTGCGGATTTTTATAGTATTAAGGTGGCGGACATGTACTCCAAAAAGCGTCCTGCAAATATTGCTCGCCCAAGGCAAATTGCGATGTTTATGGCTAAAGAGTTAACCCAAAAAAGCCTCCCAGAAATTGGGGAGTTGTTTGGGGGGCGCGATCACACAACCGTTTTACATGCCGTTCGTAAGATTGGTGAGGAGCGCTCACATGATGGGCAACTTAACCATGAGATTCACGTTATAGAGCAAACCCTAAAAGCTTAGTTTTTTGCCTGTGGATAAGGTTGTGGACAGCTCAATGAATAACTTTGGGGATTGTGTGTGGATAAATTGTGGAAAGTGTCCGCTTCATGCAAAAATAGGGTATTGATAGAAAGTTATCCAAGATCTATCCAGCGTTTATACAAAAGTTTTCCACAGGTTTTTTGGTCTTTAATGTGTTGTTTTATATAAGGTTTTTGAGTTATCCACTGAAATCACAAGCCTTATTATTACTACTAATAAGATATATACAAGGATTTAAAAGCAATGCAACTCGTTAACACTTCGCGTGACAGCTTACTAAAACCCCTTCAGGTCGTTAGTGGAATTGTTGAACGTCGCCACACTTTGCCAATTTTGGCAAACCTGCTTTTTAAAAAACAGGGTGACAAGGTTTCTTTTATTTCTACAGACATTGAAATTCAAATAACGACCAATGCAAACTTTGGTGTTGGGTCTGAGGATGTCACTACAACGGTTGCAGCAAGAAAATTATTAGATATTTTGCGCGCACTACCAGAAGGCCCTGTGGCGCTTAATCTTAAAGATAACAAAATGGTTGTGCAGAGTGGGAAGAGTCGCTTCTCCCTACAAACTTTATCTGCCAATGAATTTCCGGTGATGCAAAGTGTTGGAGAGGTTACGGCAACCTGGAAGATGTCGCAAAAGAGTTTTCGCCAACTCATTAGCCAAGTGCATTTTGCAATGGCGCAGCAAGATATTCGTTATTACTTAAATGGAATGTTGTTGGTTGTTGAGGGAAAGCAAGTAATTGCTGTTGCAACCGATGGTCATCGTTTAGCTTACTCACAAGTTGAGCTGGCAGAGGCACCATCTGGATCTGGACAAAAACAAGAAATTATTA
>Ga0316221_1001523_pt1 | contig 23837 bp, 20 predicted proteins | sample TBH18007metaG_FD_206003 | JGI IMG/M metagenome (GOLD analysis project Ga0316221, IMG submission 206003) | Freshwater microbial communities from Trout Bog Lake, Wisconsin, USA - TBH18007 | ecosystem: Environmental > Aquatic > Freshwater > Lake > Hypolimnion/Profundal zone | place: USA: Wisconsin... | reverse complement strand
CTCTTCTTCGCCCATAGCAGCGGTGCAGTGGCGAGATAATCCTTCGGCCGCGTGCCGGGAACGCGACGCGACGGGGACAGAACCCAGGCGGGAAACGGCCCGTCATTCAGCGTCACCCGCCAATGCAGATCGTCCGCCAGATCGACAAAATCGACCGTCGCGGCGTCAGGCCCTTTCAACGTTGCGGCAGCGCCGATGCGCTGCAAATAGGCATAAACAGCGCGATTGCCCGACAGCACCAGGTGATTGCCATTGTCAATCACCGCGCCGATCGCCGGATCGAAATAGGAGCGGCAACGTCCACCCGCCTGCGGACCGGCCTCGAACAGCTCGACCTGCGCGCCGCGCTGGACCAGCGCCGTCGCCGCCGCCAGACCGGCGACGCCACCACCTATCACATAGGCCTTAGCCAAGGCTGACACGCGCCACGAGGGTCAGCAGCCGCCACTTGCTGAGCGAAACACGACGACGCGGCGGCGCAAAGCCCTGCTTCTCGCTTTCCGCCAGGATCTCGGAATAGACCGCGCCCATCAGGCCCGGCGTCGCGAGGCGGCCCTTCGGTTTGGCGGCCAGAATTTTCTTGGCGGCGTCGTAATGGACATGCGCCAGCGCCGCCACCTTGCGGCAGACGATGTCGATCTCCCGCCGCGCGATCACCGCCTTGGGATCGAGCGAGGCGCAGCACTTCATTTCTTCCAGATACTCGCGCGGCAGATAGAGGCGGCCAATATCGGCGTCCTCGTCCACATCGCGCAATATGTTGGTCAGCTGCAGGGCGCGGCCCAGATGGTGCGCCAGCTCGAAACCGGGCCCCTCCTCCATGCCGAAGACCTTGATCGACAGACGCCCCACCGCGCTGGCGACACGATCGCAATAGAGGTCGAGGGTGACAAGGCTGGGGGCGACGATGTCCTCGGCCACATCCATCGCCATGCCGTCCAAGATGGCGGCGAAGTCTTCCTGCCGCAAACCGTAATGCGACACGATATTGGCGAGGAACTGCGCCTGCCCGGCAGGCTGGCCGCGGTACAAGGCAGCAATGTCGTCGCGCCAGGCGTCGAGTTTGCGGCGGCGCTCCTCGCGGGTCCCTATTCCGTCATCGGCGATGTCGTCCACCTTGCGGCAGAAGGCATAGATGGCGAACATGGCATCGCGCTCGGCTTCGGGCATCAGCCGCATGGCGAGGTAGAAGGAGCTGCCGCTGGCCTTCTTCTTCACCGCCGCCGCTTGGGGCGCATCCAGCGTCGTGCTCATTGGCGCCCCACAAGCCGACCCACGGCAAAGGCCGGCAGGCGGCCCAGGAACAGGCGCGCCACGTCGAACTTGGAATGGTGGACAGGCTCGGACAAGGGATCGCGGCGCATGAGCTTGGCGTTCAAATCTTCGGCGAGGGTTTGAATGAGATCGACCTCCAAGGCAAGCCGGGTGTCGCCGATACCCCGCGCAAAGGGCCTGGATATCGCCAGCAATTGCGCGTTTTTCGCCGCCAGGCTGTGGATACCCCCCTTCAGGGCCGGGCCGGCGACCGTGGCGGCCAGGTCTTCCACGCGGGCTCCGGCGGCCGCCAGGGCGTCCTCGGGAATGTAGACGCGGTTCAGGCCGCGATAATCCTTGGCGCAATCCTGTAAATGGTTGATCACCTGCAGCGCGGCGCAAAGCGCGTCGTTGGCGGGCCAGAGGTCGCGGCTTTCGCCATGCACATCCAGCACGAAGCGCCCCACCGGCATGGCGGAATAGCGGCAATAGTCGAGCAGGTCATCCCAGTCGGGGGTGCGCAGTCTGGATACGCAGTCGCGGCGGAAGGCTTCCAGCAGATCGAGCGCGTGGGTAATGGCCAGGCCGCGTTCGGCACAAATGACGCGCAGGCGCACACCCTCGGGCGAAGCATCGCTGTCGCCGACCAGCGTCGCCCGCATCTCTTCCAGCAGGCGCAGCTTCTCGTCGGGCGTGACGCTTTCATGATCGGCGATATCGTCTGCGAAGCGGACGAAATTGTAGAAGGCCATTACCGGGGCGCGGAAGCGGGGCGCGATCAGCACCGAGGCGACGGGAAAATTCTCGTCCTTGTATCCCTTGCCGGATTGCAGCGCGATAGCGTCGCTCATGCCTCGCTCCGGGCCGGCGGCTTGTCGTGGTGGGCTTGCGCCCGGCCCTTCCACATGCCGCCACGCCCGCGCCAATAGGCCCAGGCCGAATCCAGCGTGAACAGCGCATAGAAAGCCGCGATGATGGGCAGGGCGAAACCCCAGAGCGGCGACAGGCGATAAACCCGCAGGATCGGCTGCAGCAGCACCACCATGATGGCGCAGGCGATCCAGCCCGTGATCTGCGACGGGCCCCAGGCGAACAGCGCCGTAGCCGGCGGCGCCAGATAGACCAGGATCAGTCCGGCCAGCGTGCCCAGCAGCTTCAGGACGGAATAATCCAGCTCGGCGAAGGCAGAGCGCGCCACCATGCGACGGACTTCGGTCAGGGTCTCATAGGGCCGCAGCGAGACGGCGCGATTGGACAGGCCCAGCCATATCGGGCCTTGCGTCTTCATCAGCCGGCCAAGGCTGACATCGTCGATGATGTGGCGGCGGATGGCCTCGATGCCGCCCACGGCCTGGAGCGCCTCGCGCCGCGCCAGCATGCAGCCCCCCGCCGCGGCGGCCGCCTTGCGTTTGGGATCGTTCACCGCCCCGAAGGGATAGAGCATGGCAAAGAAGAAGACGAAAGCGGGAATGAGGAAATGCTCCACCGCCGTCTTCGCCGAGAGCTTGGCCATCTGCGAAGTTAGCACCAGCCCGCCGTCCTCGGCCCGCGCCACCAGACGGGCGAGATTGTCGGGAGCATGGGCGATGTCGGCATCGGTGAACCAGATATAATCGGGTGCCCGCGCCCCATTTAATCCTTGAGCGATTTCGACGCCCTGGTGCATGGCCCACAACTTTCCCGTCCAACCCGGCGGGCGTGCCGCGCCCGTCACCACGGTGAGGCGGGACGAACCCAGCGCCCGCGCCGCGATGGCGGTGCCGTCATCGCTCTGGTCGTCCACCAGGATGATGCCGAATTCGCCGCTGTAGTTCTGGGCGATCAGACTGCCCAGCGAACGGGCGATGACATCGGCCTCGTCGCGCGCGGGCACCACCGCCACCACCGACGGCCAGCGGGCGGGCGCAGCGAGCCGGGCATCGGCATCACGCTCGCGGAACAGCCAGAACATGCCGCGGCCCAGGGCGAGATAGGCCCACACCGCCAGTGGCAGGACGCCAAAAATGATGCCCGCGATATTGTGCAACGGCCATTCCAGCAGGGCGATCATGTCAGATACCCGTTGGCGCCGAACCAGGCGAAGGCATCTTCCAGCGCGCGCCCATAGGGCCGGGCGGTGTAACCCAGTTCGCGTTGCGCCTTCGCCGAAGAGAAGAACATGTGATAGCGCGACATGCGCAAGGCGTCCGCAGTCAGCATGGGCTCTTTGCCGGTGAGACGGGCGAAGGCTTCCGCGCCCCAGGCCAGCGGGAACAGCGGCCCGCGCGGCAGCTTGATGGTGGGGGCTTTGCGTCCCGCCAGGGCGGCGATTTCGCCCAGCATGGTTTCCAGCGAAACGTCGGCGCCACCCAATATGTAATTTTCGCCGATTCTGCCCCGCTCCAGCGCCAGGAAATGGCCTTCGGCCACATCCTCGACATGCACCAGGTTGAGGCCGGTATCGACAAAAGCCGGCAGCTTGCCGTTGGCCGTTTCGGTGATGATGCGGCCGGTCGGTGTCGGCTTGATATCGCGCGGACCGATAGGGGTGGACGGCGCCACGATCACGCAAGGCAGCCCTTCCTGCGCGATGCGGCGCTCGACTTCGCGCTCGGCCAGGAGCTTGGACAGCTTGTAGGCGCCGATGACGCTTTGCGGTGTGTGGCGCGACGTTTCATCCACCGCCTGGCCGTGACCGGGCTTCAGCGCCGCCACCGACGAGGTATAGACGATGCGTTCAACGCCCGCCGCCTTCGCCGCCTCCATCACCGCTTCAGCACCCTTCAGATTGTTGCGGGCGATCTCGTTCGGGTCACGCGCCCAGAGCCGGTAATCGGCGGCGACATGGAAAAGATAGCGCGCACCGTCCAGCGCCCGCGTCATCGAGGCTTGGTCACGCATGTCGCCGGTCACTGGCTCCACCTCCAGGCCCGCGATATTGCGGCGGTCGGCGGTGGGGCGCATCAGCACACGTGTCTTGAAGCCGCGCGCCACCGCGGCACGCGCCACCGCGGCGCCAACAAAACCGGAGGCGCCGGTAACCAGCACGGTGTCGTTCATGAGGCGCTCCGCAAGGCGGTGCGGCCCTCGACCATCTGCCAATAGATCAGCGCCGGTACCCCCAGCACGATTTCGCGCGCGCGCTTCAGCAACGATACCGCCAGGCCCATTTCGGCGGGCAGCCCAAACAACTGCGCCAGCAGGGCATAGCCGCCTTCCTGCACCCCGACGGCGGCAGGCACGAAGGCCGCAATCGAGCGCAGCGTGCAAAGCAAGGCCTCCAGCGCCATCGCATCCGCCAGGCCGATATCGGCGCCGACCAGACGAAAGCCCAGCCAGGTGCCACCGCCGGCGCCGACCCAGGCCAGCAAATGCCAGCTGGCCGATACGGCCAGCCGTGCTGGCGAGTCATAAAGGTCGTGGATGGCGGCGCGGAAAGACGTCCCGTCCTTGATCTGCGGAAAGAAGCGGCTGGCCATCCTCTGCGCGAAATCAGCGCCCTTCTTCTGCAGAACGATCAACCCGGCAATGCCGGGCACCGCCAGCAGTAAGGTGGCGATCATGGCGTGCAGCACCGTCCCGGCATCGTTACCGCCGCTGAAATGGAGCGTCGCCATGGCAATGCCGAAGGCCAGGAACGCCACCTGCGCCATCGCCTCGGTGGTGGCGTCGCCCGCCACCGAGGCCGCGGCATAGCCAGGGTTCATGCCCTTCAGGATCATCAGCCGGGCCGCCGCCACCATTCCGCCCACCGGCGAAAAAGGCGAAATCTCGGCGATGGAATCGCGCACCAGGCGCGCGAGATAGAAATCCGGAATGGTGCGCCGCTCAGGCGGCGGCAGCAGCGACGACCAAGCGAAGGCCAACGTCACGAACACAGCCAGCGCATAAAGGCACAGCAGCGCCAGACCGCCGATCCCGGCGCGGGCAATGGACGCAAAGACGGCGTCGAAGCCGATGGCCCAGATCAGCCAGACGGCGGCGACCAACCCTGCCAGCAGCGCAGCGGCAAGCCCTGCCTTTGGGGCCCACTTCATCAGACGGGCAGCGGCTTGGCGCGGAAGCTCCACAGGCGCATGGCGCCCAGCGCGGTTTCCGCCAGTTGCGGCAGGAAGCTGGGGCGCAGCAATTCCTGGTCAAATGCACCCATGCGGCGGCGGTTTTCCGAATAGCAGTCCTCCAGGAAGCGGCGGAAGGTGAAGCCGTCCAGGAACACCGAAGCCTGGGTGGTGGAGAATTCCTTGCCGTCGTTCATTTCGGCGCCGCGCCTGGCCGTACCGATCATGCGGCCCAAGGCACGCATGTAATAGCGGAAGTCGGTGAAGGGCAGCATCATCTTTGCGAAAAAGCCCTTCTGCGCCTGATTGTAGGCCATCCAGTTGACGAAGAAGACGATGTGGCGGGTCTCCTCGTACATCAGGGTCTCGAAGATGTTGAACATCTCCTTCGGCAGGAACTCGTTGGCCATGGCAATCTTGAAGACGCCGAAACCCAGGAAGGAATCCATGCATTCCCCGAAGCCGAAATCTTTGAAGCGGGTTTCGACGTTGTCGGAAACGTCTTCCAACGGCCGTTCGGCGGCGTCGATGCCGTATTTCTGGATCATGACGCGGATCAGCTTGGCGTGGCGGGCTTCCTCGAAGCCCTGCAGCGCCACCGCCTCCTTCATCACCGGGTCCTGCAGCGTCTTGACGAACTCGGCGACGATCGCGCCGGCGCGGCGCTCGGTATAGAAAACCTCTTCCCAGAAAGGCACGGACTTCAGGCGGGTCAGCGCCGCCTCGTCGAGGTCAGGCCAGGGCAGCGTGTCCGGCTCGAACTCGGTATAGGTCTGCATGAAATGCTTGCAGAAGGTGTCGCGGTGTTCCGGCGATCCGATTTTCATTTCAGGCAGCTTTCTTCTTCGGGCCGATGAACTTTAGGGCGAGACGCGCCATGGCGGGCACGAAACGCGGACGCTTCAAACGGTTGTCATAGGGCTTGAGGCGGCGGTCATTCTCGGCCACGCAGATGGCGACCAGTTCGCCAACACTGATGTCGGAGCCCAGCTGGCTGGCACCATTGACGGTGAAATTGTTGTCCTGCTGGCCGTTCGAAACATCGCCGGCGATGCCGATGCGCTCATAGATCAGGAAGATCCAGACCGCCAGCACCTTCAGCTCGAAATAGGGACGACGCCAGAACGGCATGTTGCGGCGGTGCCAGGCGATCCAGTTGACGAAGAACAGGATGTGCCGCGCTTCCTCGTTCACCACCGGATCGAAGGTTTCGATCAGCTCGGGCGGGAAATAGCCGGTGTCCTTCGCCGCCTTGAACAGGCCGAAGGCGAAGAAGCTGTCAATGCATTCCGAATAGCCCGTGACCATGAAGGCCCATTCCGGATTCTTCGGCTTCTCATAGACCGGCTCTGGCGCCAGCTTGATGCCATAGGCCTCGACCAGGTTGGCCAAGACATGGCGATGGCGGCGTTCCTCGAAACCGTTCAACTCGATCGCCTTGCGCAGCAGCGCATCGGGCACGCCTTCGGCATAGGTGCAGACATTCAGGCCGGCGCGGTTCTCGGTTTGCACCGCGATGTCCCATATCGGCAGGGCGGTTATGCGCTTTTCCGCTTCCTCGCCCAGGCGCGGCCAGTCCAGCACCGCCGGTTTGTAGGGATCATGGGTGTCCAGCAGCGTCTTGCAAAACAGGCGCTTGTGCTCGTCCGAGCCGAACTTGATCGGACCATCGTCCGGCCACACGCCGGTGTCGCGGGTCAGATCGGGCGGAATGGCGAAAGCTGGAGAACTCATTTTCGGGCCTTAATTCTCAGGTTTCAGTGTACCGGAAAGTCGCAAAAGCCGCCAAGACGAATATCCTGTCCTTGCGCTGCCTCAATGACGGCGGAATCCAGCAATGCCGCATATTCCTCGCCATAGGCATAACCCGGCGCAGAGCCCGGATAGGGGCCTGTGGCGGGGTGCAGGTAAATCTCCGACAATCCCTCGGGTAGATTGTCGATGATGCCTTTGAGGCGCCGCGCAGACACCGCGCCGGACCAGGCTAGGCCGAAGACGGAATCGGGCGAGGCGATGCCGGCGCGGGCGAAACGGCGGCGCAAGGCACGGGCGAAGGGCTGTGTGATCGCCGTGACGATGGAAGCCTGACGCGGCTCGATCCGGGCCAGCACGCCTTGCGGCTCCAGCGGCACCCGCGCACCCGTCACGTTATGGGCGGCAGCGCATTTGACGATCAGCCGCGCAATGGTGGGGTGGAGGTGAAAATGCTTGTGAGCGTTGACATGGTCCAGCCTGAGGCCGGTGGCACGGAAGGCGTCGAATTGCGCCGCAATCTCCGCCGCCAGCTGGCGCTGCACATGGGGCAGGAAGAACATCGCGGCCCCGGCCCGCGCCATGTCATTGCGGAAAATGCCGTGGGCATCGACCAATGCTGGCACTTGCGATGGCGGCAGCAGCGGCTTGCCGTCCACCAGCACCAGGTGGAGGCCGACGCGCAGCGACGGCGTGGCTTTCGCCCGCGCCACCGCATCGGCGGCAGCGGGTGCCGCAACCATCAGACTGGCGGCGGTGAGAATGCCGTTGGCATGCGCATCCAACACCGCGTCATTGACTTCGCGCGCGGCGCCGAAATCGTCGGCCGTGACGATCAGCTTCTTCACGTCGTCCTTACGAGACGATCATGTCTTCGCGATTCTTGAGGAACTGGAAGAACTCCACACCCTCGCGCAGGCGCCGCACCATCATGTCGCGGCTGGTAAGCATTTCCTTGACGATCTCGAAAATCTTCGACGGGCGGAAATAGAACTTCTTGTAGAAATCCTCCACTGAATTGAAGATCTCGGTGTGGCCGAGGTGCGGATAGTTCAGCGGCGCGATCTGGGTGCCGTCATCAGTCAGCAGGTCGACATCCGACGCGAACCAGCCATTTTCCTTGGCCTGCTTGTAGAGGAAGGTGCCTGGATAAGGCGCCGCCAGCGATACCTGGATGGTGTGCGGGTTCACTTCCTTCGCAAACGCCAGCGTCTCCTGGATGGTCTCGCGGGTTTCGCCCGGCAGGCCCAGGATGAAGGTGCCGTGCACAACGATGCCCAGCTCGCGGCAATCCTTGCTGAAGCGCCTGGCAACGTCGACCAGCAGGCCCTTCTTGATGTTGTGCAGGATCTGCTGGTTGCCGGATTCATACCCGACCAGCAGCAAACGCAGACCATTGGCCTTCATCACTTCCAGCGTCTTGCGCGGCACATTTGCCTTGGCGTTGCACGACCAGGTGATGCCCAGCGGGCCCAGCGCCTTGGCCAACTCTTCCACGCGGTCATGATTGTCGGTCAGCGTGTCGTCATCGAAGAAGATTTCGCGGACTTCGGGAAAATTGTCTTTCACATACTGCACGTCCTGCACCACGCGGGCGGTCGACATGAAGCGGTACTTGTGGCCGCCGATGGTCTGGGGCCAGAGGCAGAAGGTGCAGCGCGACTTGCAGCCGCGGCCGGTGTACCAGCTCATATAGGGGTGCAGCAGGTAGCCGCCGAAATACTGCTTCACGTCCAGCTGCTTGTATAGCGGCAGCACCGACGGCAACTTGTCCATGTCCACCAGGATTTCGCGTTCCGGGTTGGAGATGATTTCGCGGTTGGCATTGCGCCAGGTCAGGCCGGTGATGGTTGGCCAGTCGGCGCCATTGGCCAGTTCCTGGATGGTGAAGTCGTATTCGTTGCGGGCGACAAAATCGAGCGCGGCGCAGGCTTCCATGCTCTCGACGGGCTCGACCGCGACCTTGGCGCCGATGAAGCCGATCTTGGCGGTGGGATTGATGGCGCGCACCATCATCGCGGTGCGGCAGTCCGACTTGAAGCTGGGCGTCGAGGTGTGAATGACGATAAGCTCATGGCTCTTCACATCCTCCTCAATATCCTTGAAGGAGAGGTTGTGCGGCGGCGCGTCGATCAGCTTGGCGCCCGGCACCATAGCGGCGGCCTGGGCCAGCCAGGTGGGGAACCAGAAGCTCTTCACTTCGCGCTTCATCTGGTAGCGCGCGCCAGCCCCGCCGTCATAGCCATCGAAGGACGGGGCCTGCAGGAAAAGCGATTTCATGGCCATGGAGCGATGTCCCTTGGTTAGGTCTGTGACATGGCGCCGGTGGGTTCGATCTCGAACCGCGCCCCGCGCCAGTGAACGGTTTCGCCGAACAGCGAATTGACGAAGACGGCGAAGCTGAGAAGGTCGCGCAGCGGCAGCAACCAGGCCGAACCGGCATCAATACCGAAGGCGCCATCAATGGAGCGCTTGAGCAGCAGACGCGCGGCGAATGCCAGCACCAGCGCACACAGGCCCAGCGCCGCAAAATCCAGCAGAACCGCGCTCATCAGCGCGAAGGCGAAACCGAAGGTGACGATGCTGCCGGCATTGCCCGCCGGGTCCAGGCTGTGAATGGTGCGGCGCCAGCGCTGCTCATGACGGAACAGGTCCATGAAGCTGGACTCGGCGGCGGTGTGGGCGACGCCGAGCGCCGGCATCGCCAGCATGTAACCGGCTTCGCGGGCGGCGCGGCCGATATGGTAATCGTCGGCCAGGCAGTCGGCGAAGGCGGCGAAGCCGCCAATTTCTTCCAGCGTCTTGCGCGTCAGCGCGATGGTCGAGCCGAAGCAGGGCGAGGCCAGCCCCAGGCTGGTGCCGACCACGACATTGGGCAGGAATTCGTAAGACGTGCCCATCGCCGCCAGCTTGGACCACAGGCCGGTTTCGCCGGGCGCCACTTCGCCGGTGTAGAGGCAGGTGACGACGCCGACGCCGGGCCGCGCCAGCGCGGCACTCACCTGCGCCAGCCAGCGAGGGCTGACGGCGATATCGCTGTCGGCCAGCACCAGCGTGTCATGCTTGGCGGCGTCCTGCATGTTGATCAGGTTGGAGACCTTGCCGTTGGCGCCGTGCAACGCTTCGTCCGCCACCAGGACCATGTCCAGGGCCGGGTATTTTGCCTGCAGCGTGCGCACAACCTGGGTGGCGGGATCGGTCTGGGCATGGACGCCGAAAACGATCTGCACCGGCGCGGCATAGTCCTGCAGGACAAAGCTTTCCAGATTCTCGAACAGGCCCGGCTCGGCCCCATGCAGCGGCTTGAGGATGGTGACGGCGGCGGGCGCCTTGTTGCCCGGATTCGGCGATCGCATGAAGCGGCGCACCTGGACGGCGGCGAACACGGCATAAGCGCTGCCCAGCAGCGAAAACCCCGCCAAAGCCCAACCGACTAGGATAAAAAGATGCGCCATGCAGTTTGTCCGGGGCCGCCCTGCCCAATGCGGACCTTACTTAGTGGTTCGCAACCGCAGCGCCAAGACTTTTGCTGTTACCGATTGCGACAGGCTTTCCGACTAAGTCATTGATTTTATGCAACCCGAGGGAACCCAGGCTGAGTCCTCCCGGCCACAGGCCGACCCTGGATGATCCGGAGATGGGCAAGCTCCCGGGCCCCCGTGCTAGGAGAGGCCATGCCCGCCGCTCTCGCCACACTTATATCTCAGGCCGCAGCCGCCCTGTCCCGGGGCGACCTGTCCGGGACCGAACAGGCCGCCAAGGCGGCGCTGGCGGCCTCGGGCAATGGCAGTTCCGACGCCCTGCATCTGCTCGGGCTGACCCGCATCCGCCAGAACCGGCTTGAGGAAGCAGCCGCCCTGCTGGCCCAGGCCGACCAGACACATCCCGGCCAGCCCCGGCTGCTGCTCAATCTGGGCAAGGTGCTGGCGGCGATGGGCCGGCTCGGGGAGGCCGAGACCATCCTGGGGTACGGCCTGAAAATAGCGCCCGACCCGGCGCTGAAGGCAGACCTGGCGAGCGATCTCTTTGCCGTCCAGCGGCAGCAGCACAAGCGCGAGGCAGCGCTCAAGACGGCCACGCTGATGCGCGACCTCGACCCGTCGCGGGTGGCGTTCGACGAAGAACGCTTCGATCTTCTCAGCGAACTCGGCCGTCATGAGGAGGCGCTGGTGCTTATGCGGGCGATGTTGAACCGTGCGCCTTCCGACGCGCGGCTGCACCGGCATTATAATAGCTTGCTGCACCGGCTGGGACGCGACGACGAAATGTTCAGCTCCTATGACATGGCGCCGCCCAGCGCCGCACTGCAGATGGACAAGGCGACCCTGCTGTCTCTGGCCGGGCGCCATGACCAAGCCCATGCCGTCTATGCCGCGGTGCTGGCGCGCGAGCCGGATAATGCAACCGCGCTGCTGGCCGCCGCCGCGGCGTTGACGCAGTTGGGCCGGTCGGGTGAGGCCATCGCCCTGCTGGAAGAAGCCCAGGCACACCGGCCCACCGACATTGCCCTCAAGGCGGGCATCGGCAACGCCGCGCTGCAGGGCGGCGACCCGCAGAAGGCGGCGGCGTTTCTGGAGGAGGTGGTACGCGCGGATCCGCACGACCATAACGGCCTGGCGCGGCTGTCCACCGCCTGGCGCCTGCTGGGTGAGGATCGCGACGAAGCCCTGATGGGCTATGACGACTTGGTGCGGATTTTCGACCTGGAAGCACCGCCGGGCTTTTCCGGCATGGCCGCGTTCAACGCCGAACTGGAAGGCCATCTGGCGGGGCTGCATCCGCGTACCCGCGAATTTCTCGGCCAGTCGCTGCGCGGCGGCACCCAGACGCAAGGCAACCTCTTCGACGGCGGCCATGCGCTGGTGGACATGCTGAAGGCCCGCATCGACGACGCTGTCGCCCGCTACATTGCCGAACTGGCGGCCGATCCCCGTCATCCGCTGCGGGGCCGCAAGCGCGGCGGCTTCGCCTATAGCGGCTCCTGGTCGTCGCGGCTCGCCGATTGCGGCTTCCACGTCAATCACATCCATCCGATGGGCTGGATCAGTTCCTGCTATTATGTTGGCTTGCCCAGCGCCGTCGCCGACGAAAAGACCAGGCAGGGCTGGATCAAATTCGGCGAACCGGATTTCGATGCCGGCTTGCCCATCCGCCGGGCCATCCAACCGCAACCGGGACGGCTGGTATTATTCCCATCCTATATGTGGCACGGCACGATCCCGTTTCAGGGCGCGGAAAAGCGCACCACCATCGCTTTTGATGTTGTTCCGGCATGAGTCTGCAGATCGGCGACGTGATAATTCCCGGCCGCGTGCTGGCCGCACCGATGACGGGAGTCACAGACCTCCCCGCACGACGCATTGCCGTGGCCGAAGGCGCGGCCTATGTCGCCACGGAGATGGTGGCTTGCGATGCCTTCGCCCGCGGGCGCCCCGATGTCGTACGCCGCGCCGCCGGTGAAGACCTGCCCTTGAAAGTGATCCAACTGGTGGGCCGAGATCCGCAATGGGTGGCGGCGGGCGCCAAGCTGGCGCAGGACGCGGGCGCCGACATCATCGACCTGAATTTCGGCTGCCCCTGCAAGGAAGTGACCGGCGCGCTGTCGGGCTCGGCCCTGATGCGCGAGCCGGACCTGTTCTGCCGCATGATCGATGCGGCGGTGAACGCTACCAGCCGTCCCATCACGCTGAAAATGCGCCTGGGCTGGGACGACAGGAGCCGCAACGCGCCCGAACTGGCGGCGAAGGCACAGGCGCTCGGTGTGAAAGCGATTACCGTTCATGCCCGCACCCGCAGCCAGTTCTACAAGGGCGTTGCCGACTGGAACGCCGTAGCGGAGGTCCGCCAGGCCACCACCCTGCCCCTGATCGTCAATGGCGACATAGTCTGCGTGGCCACCGCCCGCGAGGCGATGGACCGTTCCGGCGCCGACGCGGTGATGATCGGGCGCGGCGCCTATGGCCGGCCTTGGGCGATGGCGGCGATCAACCGCGCGCTTGATGCCCCTGATAACATTGCGGATCAGGAGCCGGACATGGGACATCGGCTGGAAGTGGCGCTCAAACATTTCAGCGATACGTTGATCTTTTACGGCGACGCGCTGGGCCTGAAAATATTCCGCAAACACCTGGGCTGGTATGTCGAACAGGCATTTATGCCTGCAGAACCGGCAGCGCGCCGCGCCGCCAAGGCCCGACTGTGTCAGATCGATAACCCCAGAACGGTGGAATCGGCGCTGGCCGCACTTTGGTCTGAAATGCCCCTTCCAATCCCCGCTCCGGTGACTATGTAAGGGGCCTGATGCACCGCAATATCGGTGCGGGGCGGATTCATGCTTTGCGGCCCGGTGCGAGCCGGTCCTGATTTAAGGGGATTTCTGATGCATCGGCTTGTTCTGGTCGGGGCGCTGGCATTTGTCGGTGCGCTTTCGCTGTCGGGATGTGGCAAGCCGAGCGGTCCGCCGCCCAAGATGCCGCCGCAGCAGGTGGGCGTGATTACCATCACCGAACAGTCCGTGCCGCTGATCGCCGAACTGCCCGGCCGCACCAGCCCCTTCGCCATTTCCGAAGTGCGGCCGCAGATCTCCGGCATCGTCAAGGCGCGCCTCTTCGTCGAAGGCTCCAACGTCAAGGCCGGACAAGTGCTCTACCAGATCGACCCGGCGCCCTATCAGGCCGCCTATGACAGCGCCGCCGCGACGGTGAGCAGCACCCGCGCCAAGGCCGAGCGCTATGCCGCGCTGCTGAAGCAGAACGCCATCAGCGCCCAAGATGCCGACGATGCCGAAGCCGCCTACAAGCTGGCGGCCGCCAACGCGCAGGCCGCGCGCATCAATCTGGGCTGGACGCGCATCACCGCGCCGATCTCGGGCCGCATCGGCGCATCCAGCGTGACGCCCGGCGCCCTGGTGACGGTGGGCCAGCCCACCGCGCTGGCCACCATCTCCACCTTGAACCCGATCTATGTCGACATCGACCAGTCCAGCAACGAGCTGCTGGCGCTTGAGCGGCAGATCAAGAACGGCAACGCCTCCGCCAATTCCGCGCCGGTGTCGCTGAAGCTGGATGACGGCAGCGTTTACGCCCATCCCGGCAAGCTGCAATTCACCGATGTGACGGTGGATCCCGCCACCGGCGCGGTGAAGCTGCGCGCCCTGTTCCCCAATCCCGATGGCCTGCTGCTGCCGGGCCTGTATGTCCGCGCCACAGTCACCCAAGGCGTCGCCCCCCACGGCATCCTGGTGCCGCAATCGGCGATCGGCCATGACCCCAAGGGCGATCCCTATGTCCTGACCGTGGACGGCCAGAACATCGCCAAGCTGACCCCGGTCAAGACCGGCCGCACCATCGAATCCAGCTGGCAGGTGCTGTCGGGCCTGAAGGCGGGCGACAAAGTGATCGTCGATGGTCTGGTCAAGGTGCAACCGGACATGCCGGTGGCGCCACAGCCCGCCGCCGCCCCGGCCCAGAAATAAGGACGGCCCATGAGCCTTTCGCGATTTTTCGTCGACCGCCCGGTCTTCGCCTGGGTCATCGCCATTGTCATCATGCTGGCGGGCGGCATCGCCGCATCGTCGCTGCCGGTGGAGCAATATCCCGACATCGCACCGCCCCAGATCGCCATCAGCGCCTTTTATCCCGGCGCCGATGCGCAATCCCTGCAAAACTCCGTCACCCAGGTGATCGAGCAGCAGCTCAACGGCCTGGACAATCTGCTCTACTTCTCCTCGTCGTCCACGGCCGATGGCGCCGCCCTGATCACCGCCACCTTCGCGGCGGGAACCAATCCCGACATCGCCCAGGTGCAGGTGCAGAACAAGGTGCAGGCGGCGGTGCCGCTGCTGCCCGGCCAGGTGCAGCAGCTGGGCGTGACGGTGCAGAAGTTCCAGACCAACTTCCTCATCGTGGTCGCGGCCTATGACGATACCGGCCGCTACAGCAATGTCGACATTTCCGACTTCATCACCTCGACCATGCGCGATCCGATCAGCCGCGCGCCCGGCGTCGGCCAGACCCAGATTTTCGGCGCCGAATATGCCATGCGCCTGTGGCTGGACCCCTTCAAGCTGAAGAATTTCAGCCTGCAGCCCTCCGATATCTATGCCGCGGTGCAGGCCCAGAATGTGCAGGTTTCAGCGGGCCAGATCGGTGCCCAGCCCGGCACCGGCGCTGGCGCCATCAACGCCACCGTGACCGCCCAGTCGCGCCTGCACACGGTGCAGCAGTTCCGCGACATCATTCTCAAGACCGCGCCGGGTGGTGGCGTCGTGCATCTGGGCGATGTCGCGCGGGTGGAAATCGGCGGCAACACCTATGCCTACAATGTGCTGTTCAACGGCATGCCGGCATCTGGTATCGCCGTCATGCTGGCGCCGGGCGCCAACGCGCTCAAGACCGTCGAGGCGGTCAAGGCGAAGGTCGATTCGCTGCGTTCCTCCCTGCCGCCCGGCATGAAGCTGAACTATCCCATCGACAACACCGAATTCATCCGCCTTTCCATCCATGACGTGGTGGTGACGCTGATCGAGGCGATCGCGCTGGTGGTGCTGGTGATGTATCTCTTCCTGCAAAGCTGGCGCGCCACGCTGATCCCCGCCATCGCGGTGCCGGTGGTGCTGCTGGGCACCTTCGGCGTGCTGGCGGTGTTCGGCTACACCATCAACACGCTCACACTGTTTGCGCTGGTGCTCGTGATCGGCCTGCTGGTCGACGATGCCATCGTCGTGGTCGAGAATGTCGAGCGCATCATGCACGAGGAAGGCCTTTCCCCGCGCGACGCCACCCTCAAGAGCATGCAGGAAATCACCGGCGCCCTGATCGGCATCGGCTTGGTGCTGACGGCGGTGTTCCTGCCCATGGCCTTCTTCGGCGGCTCGACCGGCGTGATCTACCGCCAGTTCTCCGTCACGATCGTCTCGGCCATGGTGCTGTCGATCCTGGTGGCCCTGGTGCTGTCGCCCGCTTTATGCGCCACCCTGCTCAAGCCGGTAAGCGAGGAAGACAAGGCCCGCGCACAGCGCTGGTTCGGCTGGTTCAACACCGGCTTTGACGCCTTCCGCAACTGGTATCGCCGCCTCCTGGCCTGGGTGCTGAAGCGCAGCGTGCTAACCATGCTGGCTTTTGCCGGCATCGTGGCGGTGATGGCGTTGCTGTTCGTGCGCCTGCCCACCGGCTTCCTGCCCGACGAGGACCAGGGCTTCATCTTCAACCTGATTACCCTGCCCCCCGGCACCACCCAGCCCAAGACCATGCAGGCGGCGCAGAATGTGGCGAAATATTATCTCGAGACGGAGAAGGCCAATGTGGACTTCGTCTTCTCGGTCGCCGGCTATTCCCAGGCGGGCTCCGGCCAGAATACCGGCATGGCCTTCACGCATCTGCGCAACTGGGATCAGCGCAAGGGCGCACAGAACCGCGCCAGCGCCATCGCCAACCGCGCCTTCTTCCACTTCATGCCCGACCGGGACGCACAGATTTATGCCGTCGTGCCGCCTTCGGTACAGGCCCTGGGCAACGCCACGGGCTTCGATATCCAGCTGCAGGATCGCGGCAATCTGGGCCATGACGGGCTGATCGCCGCGCGCAACCAGCTTCTGGGCCTGGCGGCGAAGGATCCTGTGCTGGCGGGCGTGCGGCCCAACAGCCTGGACGACACGCCGCAGCTGCATGTCGATATCGACCAGGCCAAGGCGGGCGCGCTGGGCGTTGCGCTTTCCGACATCAACTCTACCCTCAGCGCCGCCTGGGGCTCGGCCTATATCAACGATTTCGTCGACCGGGGCCGCGTCAAGCGCGTCTACATGCAGGGCGATGCCCCCTATCGCATGACGCCGCAGGACCTGGACCGCTGGTATGTCCGCAGCAGCACCGGCGACATGACCCCCTTCTCGTCGTTCGCCACTACGCGCTGGACCGTCGGTCCCGCGGCGCTGACCCGCTACAACGGCCTGCCCTCGATCGAGATCCTGGGCACGGGCGCGCCTGGCGTTTCCTCCGGCACCGCGACCAAGGAGATCGACAAGCTGGTCAAGCAGCTCCCCCCCGGAACGACCTATGAGCTGACCGGTCTGTCCTACCAGGAACAACTGTCGGGCTCGCAAGCCCCGGCGCTCTACGCCCTGTCGATCCTGGTGATCTATCTGTGCCTGGCCGCGCTTTATGAAAGCTGGGCGATCCCGCTATCGGTGATGCTGGTGATCCCGCTGGGCGTGATCGGCGCCCTGGCGGCCGCATCCTTGCGCGGCCTGTTCAACGACATCTACTTCCAGGTCGGCCTGCTCACCACCATCGGCCTGTCGGCCAAGAACGCCATCCTGATCGTGGAGTTCGCGGTGGATGCCGAGCGGCGCGGTGCGTCGGCCTGGGACGCGGCGATGGAAGCGGCGCGCCTGCGCCTGCGGCCCATCCTGATGACCTCGATCGCCTTCATCGCCGGCGTCACGCCGCTGGCGCTGGCATCGGGCGCGGGCGCCGGCTCGCAGAACGACATCGGCACCGGCGTGGTGGGCGGCATGATTTCGGCCACCGTCCTGGCCATCTTCTTCGTACCCGTGTTCTTCAAGCTGGTGAATACCCGCTTGCAGCGCCACAAGTAGGACGAAATAATTGTCGCAGTTCAGCGCCGCACCGGAAGACCCGAGTGCGGCGCTGCTGTTTGAAAAACGCCGCATATAGCGGCATTTCCGTCATTCCCCAGCATTTTCCTACAGCCCTGCCGCACCGCACACACAGCGAGTGCTCAGACGCGACGGTGGAAAGAGCGCCCCAGAATTGGCAAATTGACCGCATCCGCAAACCGGCGAGCACGCCGGGTCGGAAGAAAGGAACGGCATGTTCTCCCATGCCCTTCGCCGTGACGTCATCATCCTGCTCTGCCTCAAGGCGGTCGCGCTGACGTTGCTCTATTTTCTCTTCTTCAGCGCCAAGCCTACTGTCACCCCGGCGGCGGCGCAGCAGCAACTGAGCCGATAGGAAGCGCCATGGATCTGGTCGAACTTTCACGTCTGCAATTCGCGGTCACCGCCCTTTATCACTTCCTCTTCGTGCCGCTGACTTTGGGCCTCTCCATCCTGCTGGGCATCATGGAGACGGTCTATGTCATGACCGGCAAGCCGGTCTGGAAGGAGATGGTGAAATTCTGGGGCACCCTGTTCGGCATCAATTTCGCCATGGGCGTGGCCACCGGCGTCACCATGGAGTTCCAGTTCGGCACCAACTGGGCCTATTACTCGCATTATGTCGGCGACGTTTTCGGCGCACCGCTGGCGATCGAGGGCCTGATGGCCTTCTTCCTGGAAGCCACCTTTGTCGGCCTGTTCTTCTTTGCCTGGGATCGGCTCAGCAAGGTCCAGCACCTGATCGCCACATGGGCCCTGGCCATCGGCACCAATTTGTCGGCGTTGTGGATCCTGATCGCCAATGGCTGGATGCAGTATCCTGTGGGCGCCCGCTTCAATGTCGATACCATGCGCATGGAAGTCACCGACTTCATGCAGGTGTTCTTCAATCCCGTCGCCCAGGCCAAGTTCGTCCACACGGTCAGTGCCGGCTATGTCACCGGCTCGATATTCGTGCTGGCGATCAGCGCCTACTTCGTGCTGCGCGGCCGCCATGTCGAATTCGCCCGTCGCTCGCTGACGGTGGCGGCCAGTTTCGGCCTGGCCTCGGCGCTCTGCGTCGTCGTGCTGGGCGACGAAAGCGGCTACACCGCCGGCCAGAGCCAGAAGATGAAGATCGCCGCCATCGAGGCGATGTGGGAAACCGAGCCCGCTCCCGCTTCCTTCACTGTCTTCGGCCTGCCCAATCTGAAGAATCACCATACGGCGCTGGAAGTGAAAGTGCCCTGGATGCTGGGCCTGATTGCCACCCGCAGCATCGATACGCCGGTTCCGGGCATCGGCGAACTGGTCGGCACGGCACGCAACAACATTGTCGACGGGCTGATCGCCTACCGCTTGCTGCCGCAAGTGCGGGAACATCCCGCCGACCCGGCCCTGCGCGCCCAGCTCGATGTCCATGTCGCCAATCTCGGCTATGCCCTGCTGCTGAAGACCATTCGCCCCGACGTCGAGAACGCCACGGCCGGCGAGATCGATCGCGCCGCCGCCAGCACCATTCCCAACGTGCCGGTGCTGTTCTGGTCCTTCCGCGTGATGGTGGGGCTGGGGCTGTGGTTCATCGCCCTCTTTGCCACATGCTTCTGGCTGTCAGCGAAGCTGACGCTGCATAAGACACCGCTGGTGTTGCGGGCCGCGCTCTATAGTCTGCCGTTGCCTTGGATTGCCGCCGAGCTGGGCTGGATCGTGGCCGAATATGGCCGCCAGCCTTGGGTCATTGTGGGCGTGCTGCCGACGGCACTAGGCGTTTCCTCCATCCCCGCCGGGAACGTGGCTTTCAGCCTGATCGGCTTCGCCCTTTTCTACACCGGCCTGCTCTGCGCCGATCTCTATCTGCTGGTGAAGACCATCCGGCTGGGGCCCGGCGGCAGCCACGGGGAGATCGCCGCATGAGCGAATATGAAATCCTGCGCCTGATCTGGTGGGCCCTGCTGGGCATATTGCTGATCGGCTTCGCCGTCATGGACGGCTTCGATCTGGGCACCGCCGCGCTGCTGCCCTTTGTCGGTCGCACCGATATGGAGCGGCGGGTGGCGATCAACGCAGTCGGTCCAGTTTGGGAAGGCAACCAGGTCTGGTTCATCCTGGGTGGTGGCGCCATTTTCGCGGCCTGGCCCGCGCTCTATGCCGCCAGCTTTTCCGGCTTCTATCTCGCCATGTTCCTGGTGCTGGCGACACTGATCCTGCGCCCGGTCGGCTTCAAGTTCCGCAGCAAGGTGGATGATCCGCGCTGGCGTGCTTTCTGGGATTGGTGCCTCTTCGCGGGCGGCATCTTTCCGGCGCTGGTGTTCGGCGTCGCCTTTGGCAATCTGTTCGAAGGCGTGCCCTTCAGCTTCGACGATACGCTGCGGTTGCGGACCGACATAACCCTGCTGGGCCTGCTCAATCCCTTCGCGTTGCTGGTGGGGTTGGTCAGCCTCTGCATGATCGCGATGCATGGCGCTGCCTGGTTGAATCACAAGACACGCGGCCCCGTGCAGGTGCGCGCCCGCGCCGCCCTGCCAGTTCTGGCCGGATTGTTCATGCTGCTGTTCCTGCTGGCGGGCTTGTGGCTTTCGCTGAAAGGCGGCTATCGCATCGACGGGGTGATGCCGCATGACGGCCCATCCAACCCCCTGCTCAAACAGGTTTCGCGAGGCAGCTGGTTCGGCAATTTCGCCGTGATGCCGGTGCTGTGGCTGGCGCCGGTGCTGGCCTTCGCGGGTGCGGCGCTGGCGGCACTGCTGCGGACAAAGCCGCTGGTAGCCTTCCTATGCAGCGCGCTAGCCATCGCCGCGACGATCGCCACGGCGGGGTTGGCGCTATTCCCGTTCTTGCTACCGTCCTCAACCATGCCTAGCGCAAGCCTCACGGTCTGGGACGCGTCCTCCAGCCGCCTGACGCTGGCGGTAATGCTCGGGGCAACGGCTCTGCTCTTGCCGGTGGTGATCGCCTATACCACCTGGGTTTATCGGGTGATGCGCGGACCGGTGAGCGAAGACAGCCTCAACACGGACAGCCATTCCTATTAGGAGCGACATATGTGGTATTTTTCCTGGGTTCTGGGCCTTGGCTTCGCCGTCACCCTCTCGGTGCTGAACGCGATGTGGCTTGAAGCCCGGGCCGCCCGCGAGTAGCCGCCCTTCACCCTCCGTGCTAGCCTTTCCGAAAATAGGGGGAGGCAGGAATGCGCGGACACAAAATGGCGGTGATGGCCTTGCTGCTGGCGTTGCCGGCGGCGGCGCAGACCAAGGCGCCGATCAAAAGCATCGACCATTACACGAGCGTCGTCTCGACGGCGCCGTCTGAGGACGGTCAGACCGTGCGGCTCTATCTGCGCGAACGGCTGAAGGGCACCCCAGATCCGAACAAGATCGTGCTCTTCGTCCATGGCGCCGGCACCCCCGCCGAAGTCAGCTTCGACGTCCCTTACGCCGATTACAGCTGGATGGCCTACCTCGCCGCTGCCGGCTACGACGTCTTCACCGTCGACATGGAAGGCTATGGCCGCTCCGTCCGTCCCACCGCCATGACCGAGAAATGCAACCTCAACGCGGCGCAGCGCGCGCTGTACAAGGTGCCCGCCGACTGCAAGCCGACCATGACCGGCGGCGTCACCACCCTCGCCTCGGACTGGAACGACGTCACCGCCGCCGTGAATTATGTTCTGAATCTGCGCCACGCAAAGAAACTCAGCCTGGTCGGCTGGTCGCAGGGCGGTCCGCGCGCGGCGGGCTGGGCAGCGCAACATCCCGAGAAGGTGAACAAGCTGGTGCTGCTAGCGCCCGCCTACAGCAACCGCACCGGCGTACCTGCCACGTCACCGGCGGCACCCCGCAGCCCCGCCGCTTTCAACGTCCAGACCCATGAAGACCTGGTGACACTGTGGAATAAGCAGGCGCCCTGCCCCGGCCAGTACGAACCGGCGACGCTGGATTCGGTATGGCGCGAGATGCTGGCCTCCGACTCGGTCGGCGCCAGCTGGAACCCGCCCGCCCGCCGCGCGCCCGTCACTGCGCCCGGCCCCGGTTGGACGCAGGAGATGGCCAAGGCCACGACGATCCCCACCCTGATGGTGTCGGGCGTGCATGACGGCCAGGTCAATCCGCAGATTGTCCGCAATCTTTACGCCGACATCGGCGGCGACAAGGTCTTTGTCGATCTCGCCTGCTCGTCCCACAACGCCATGTGGGAGAAGAACCACCTGCTGCTCTTCGCCGCTTCGCGCGAATGGCTGGACAAGGGCACCGTCAATGGCCAGAAAAACGTGATGCTGAAACTGGGATATTGAACCGTCGCAAAACCGTTCTATCCTGCGCCGTTCCCGCGACGGGAGTTCCCATGTCGGCACCGCCCCCCAATTCCTTCTTCTGGTATGATGTGATGACCACCGACACTATGGCGGCCACCAAATTCTATGCCGATGTGGTGGGCTGGGTGCCGCAGGACAGTGGCTCGCCGGGCTACACCGCCCTCACGATCGGTGGCGTCGGCACCGCCGGCCTGATGGCGATCCCGGAGGACGCCGCCAGGATGAGCGCCCGCCCCGCCTGGATGGGCTACATCCTGGTCGATGACGTCGCTGCCAAGTGCGAAGCCATTAAGGCCGCAGGTGGCACCGTGCACAAGGGGCCGGTGGCGATCGAAGGCGTCATCACCTTCGCCGTGATCGCCGATCCGCAAGGCGGCGGCTTTCTGATCGCCAAGCCAATCTCCGACAAGCCGGGGAACTGGCCAGCCGCGGGCACGACCGGCACGGTCGGCTGGCACGAATTAATGGCGACGGACTGGACAGCAGCGTGGCCTTTCTACGAAAAACTTTTCGGCTGGCAGAAAAGCACGGCGATGGATATGGGCCCGATGGGCATATACCAGATCTTCAGCGCCGGCGGCGGCGACATCGGCGCCATGATGACCAGGCCGCAGGACAATCCGGCTCCGGTGCCCTACTGGAACTATTACGTCTTTGTCCCCTCCGTCACAGCGGCTGCGGACAGGATCACGGGCGGCGGCGGCAAGGTGCTGTTCGGGCCGATGGAAGTTCCGGGCGGCCAATGGATCGTGCAGGGACTGGACCCGCAGGGCGCTTTATTCTGCTTGGTGTCGCAGGGGAAATAGCCTTCGGCGGGCAATTCCGCTAGAAGGCGGGCATGCGCCCCCTGCTTGCCGCTGCCCTGCTTTGTTCCCTGTTGCCCGCCGCGCACGCCGCCGACCTCGCGCCCGATGGCGTGCAGGCGTTCCTGGCGGCCCACGCCCGCGCGGCTGGCGTCACACTGCGGTCCAGCGGCCTGCAGGTCCGCGTCCTCAAGAGCGGCACGGGCCGCCCTGTCGCGCCCCGTGACACGGTGCAGATTTACTACACAGCGAAGCTGGCCGATGGCCGCGTGGTGGACGGCACCTCGCCGGGCTTGCCCGCGCCGGTCGACCTGGGCAGGACGCTGCCGGGCCTGGGCGAAGCATTGCAGACCATGCGTCTAGGCGACCACTGGGAACTGACGCTGCCCCCCGCCCTGGCCTTCGGCGCCAAGGGCGGCGGCGGCGGCGCCATCGCGCCGAACCAGCCGCTGATCTTCGACGTCACCGTGGTGGCCTCCATGCCCACCGCCATGGGCGGCACCGGCCCGAACAACGGCTTCTCCTTCTCTTCCGGCAATGGCGAAAGCCATGCCTATTTCACCATTCATCCATGAGCACACACCGCTTCTGCGTCGCGCCGATGATGGACTGGACGGACAGTCCCTGCCGCGTGTTGCACCGCGCACTGTCGGCGAACGCGCTGCTCTATACCGAGATGGTGACGGCTGAGGCGGTGCTGCACGGCGACCGTGGCCGCCTGCTGGGCTTCGACGCCACCGAGCATCCGCTGGGGCTGCAGCTGGGCGGCAGCGATCCGGTCCGGCTGGCGGAAGCGGCGAAAATCGCCGAAGACTTCGGCTATGACGAGATCAATCTCAATGTGGGCTGCCCGTCCGACCGGGTGCAGTCGGGCCGCTTCGGCGCCTGCCTTATGCGCGAGCCCGCTTTGGTGTCGGCATGCATGGCGGCGCTGGCGCAGGCGGTGACCATTCCCGTCACCGTGAAGTGCCGCATCGGCGTCGACGACCAGGATCCGGAGGTTGCGCTGCGCGAACTGATCCGCCAATGCGCCAAGGCGGGCGTGACGCGCTTCATCGTCCATGCCCGCAAGGCCTGGCTGGACG